>Ga0209611_10002951_pt1 | contig 29790 bp, 24 predicted proteins | sample S1TSphgellanicum_3_FD_187693 | JGI IMG/M metagenome (GOLD analysis project Ga0209611, IMG submission 187693) | Host-associated microbial communities from peat moss isolated from Minnesota, USA - S1T2_Fc - Sphagnum magellanicum MG (SPAdes) (version 2) | ecosystem: Host-associated > Plants > Peat...
GATCAGAGCGCTACCTTCCCAACCACAGTTAACAATATGGTGCCACGTCCGTTTGGAGAATTCGCGTTGAACATCGGCAAGAGCGTCCGGCCACGCATGCGGCGGGATTCCCTCGCAAGCTACGCTTACACGGAACACGGTGTCTAACGATTTATTCGATGACCAAAACGGCCGCAGAAATGCGTCAAACCCGGGAGATATCGTGCTGGCTCTTCAGGCATCTTCCTGATTTCCTTGGTCTCGGATTGCGGTGGTGTCGCGTAGCACGCCGGGGAATGATTATATGCCGGGACGCCGTGGTTTGTTCGAAGTTGCACGGGAGCGTATTCGCACCCGACATCTCGCATATCGAACCGAGCAGGCCTATCTGCAATGGATGCGGAGGTATGTCAAGTATCACGGCCGCCGGCATCCGCGCGAGATGGGTTGCTGGTAAAACGTGACGCGTGCGGTTCGGCCGAAACGACTGCCGGTGGTGCTGAGTCGGGATGAGGTGCGATTGGTGCTGTCGCATCTCGAGGGTACGTGTTGGCTGATCGCGAGCTTGCTGTATGGCGGCGGCTTGCGATTGATGGAGGGCGCCATGGGCGTCAAGAGTCCATTGGATCAATAGCCAATGGATCGATAGCCCGGCTGCGTTCCAATTCGCGGGCAACCTCGCTCCGGACATCGCCCAGTGGCGCCGACGACTCTGCCCCGCCTATTCCGCGATTCCCTGCCCCCCGCTATAATCGCAAGTGACCACATATCGTTTATTGCATCGACACTCAGCGAGCCACCGTGTCCGACACCAAATCCTCAGATACTCAGTTCTTCAACTCCTTCAGCCTGGTGCTGGGTATCCTGATTTTGTTCGCGATCATCCTGTTCGGGGTTGCGCGCTCCATTGGCGCCGACAACCAGGGGGAGCACGTGCTGCTCGAACCGATGCACCTCCAAGAAGTTCAAAAGAACATCGCGCCGTTCGCGCACGTGGCCGTAGCCGGTCAGGACAATGCGGCGCTTGCGGTCGTGACGATGGCGCCAGCCGCTCCGGCTGCGGATGTACCGGCGAACGGCGAAGAGGCGTTCAACAAAGTCTGTACTTCGTGCCATACGGCGGGCATCAACGGCGCGCCGAAGATCGGCGATCACGCGGCGTGGGGGCCACGTATCGCTCAAGGCAAGGAGGTGCTGTACACGCACGCCATCGGCGGCAAGGGGAATATGCCGGCCAGGGGCGGAACCACGTGGCCGGACGCGACGATTCGCCAGGCCGTGGACTACATGGTGTCGCTCAACAAATAGATCTATAAGATGGCTTGTAGGTCTATGAATCTTGTCGGCCCATAAATAAATAGGCTAATGGGCCTATGATATAGGCTTGTCGAGTGCGCGAAGCTGCACCGCCTCCGCAACATCGATCCTGCGGATGTTGGGCACACCGGCCAAATCCGCGCATGTTCGCGCCAGTTTTAGTACGCGATGATAGGCCCGAGCTGAAAGGCCCATTCGCGATATCGCGGTACTCAGGAGCGCCTTCGAGTCCCGCCCCAGCTCGCAAAATCGCTCGAGTTCCGGAGGCGAGAGGCGCGCATTGAGTTTTCCCTGTCGTTGGAGCTGTATTTGACGAGCGGCGGCGACCCGCAACGCGACGGTGGCGGATGTCTCCGGTCGTTCTTGAGACTCCACGAGGAGATGCTCGACCGGCAACGCCATGAGTTCGATGTGGATATCGATGCGGTCGACGAGGGGTCCGGAGAGCCGGGCCCGATAGCGGGCGATTTGTTCCGCGGTGCATTGGCATTTCCCGCGCGGATCGCCGACGTAGCCGCACGGGCACGGGTTCATGGCGGCCACCAGTTGAAATCGCGCCGGAAATTCACAGCTGCGCTGATACCTGATGAGATTCACCACGCCGCTCTCCAACGGTTCGCGCAGCGCTTCGAGCGCGAGGCGGTCGAATTCCGGTAGTTCATCGAGGAATAGCACTCCTAAGTGAGCGAGTGAGAGCTCTCCGGGCATCAATGCGCCCCCACTAATCAGTGCGGCAACTGTCGCCGTGTGCTGCGGACTTCGAAACGGCCGGCGGCTTCCGCTGACGGGTTTGCGGCCTGCCGCCGATTCCAGGCTGGCGACTTCCAGTGCTTCGCTCTTGGTGAGCGGCGGCAGCAGCCCAGGCAATCGTTGCGCGAGCAGCGTCTTGCCCGCCCCAGGGGGCCCGATCATCAGCAGTCCATGCTCGCCGGCGGCCGCAATCTCGAGGGCGCGTTTGCCGGCAAATTGGCCGCGGACCTCGGCGAGATCCGGGACTGTTTCATTGGTGAGAGCCGTAACACCCATTCGAGTAATATCGGCGGCAACGGGCGGGTGGCGCGCGCGCCGGTGCGCATCGTCGCGTGGCGCACCGTCGTGCAGATAGGCCGAATCTTGCATTGTAGGCAACCCTCGCCCGTGGCCGTCTTCATCAGAAGGTTCAACGGAATCGTGTGGCCCGGAAAGTACGGTAAGCCCGATGAGCGCGTCGCATACCTGGCGCAAATCATGGGCAAGCTTGAGGCTTGCATCACTCACCAGGCTCGCTTCGAGGGAATTGGACGCGGGCAAGATCAATTCCCTACCAGAGCGCGAACCTTCAACCAATGCCGGCAGTAGCTTCGGCGTATCGCGTAGTTCGCCCCTGAGAGACAATTCGCCGTAAAACTCGCGTCCTTCCAGCGCGCCTGCCGGTAATTGTTCGTTAGCGGCGAGTATGCCTATGGCGATAGGCAGGTCGAAGCGACCGCCCTCCTTGGGGAGATCTGCGGGTGACAGATTGACGGTGATCCTTCCATCGGGAAAACCAAATCCGGACGTCAGCAGGGCAGCGCGAACGCGTTCTTTGCTTTCGCGTACGACCGCCTCAGGAAGACCGACCAGGTGAAAGGCCGGTAGCCCCGCGCCCAAATGAACCTCTACGCGAACGAGAGGTGCCGAGAGCCCCAGAGGCGCGCGGCTGTACACCGTACTCAGACCTTGTTTGGCGCTGCCCTCGTTCGCATCGTCTTTACTCTGCCCGAGGCTATCCTCTCCGTTACGGCCGGCCTCGAGGGTCCAAGTGTCATCATCGGTCCCCCTGCCGTCTCCATTGCTGCTTGGCTGCTGGGTCGCGGTAGCGTAGTCGGTTGCACTGCGGATCTCGGTCAAGGAGACCAGCGACTCTAAGTTCATGCCCTTCATTGTTCACATCCTTGTGAGCGGCCAGGCCGCAAGTCGCACTAATCCATGAGCGTTAAGAGGCGGAGTTGCCCATGTGCCATCTATTTGGCTGCCTTAGGGTTCAAGAACTACTGCGGCGCAAGCTTGGCGTCGATCTCCTTCAAGCGGGCCTCCATTGCCGCCAGCTTTTCCTGGGTGCGGGCCAAGATCGCCGCCTGAACGTCGAATTCCTGTCGGCTCACCAGATCGAGCTTCGATAGCTGGGCTTGTAGAACCGCCTTGAAGTTGCCTTCCAAATCACGTCCGAACGCGCGGAAAGACTCCGGCACGGAGTCCGCCAGGCGTCTCGCCAGGTCGTCTAGCCCGCTTGAATTGATAAAAGCCATGTTCGCCTCCAGAATTTAACCGCAGCCGCACTCCGATAACGCACCGGAAAAAGGGGTTCGCGCCATGTCGGTGCGTATTGAGTGCATTACCCTCGCAAACTATTGATTCGCAGCCCCTGCCGGTTTGGCACGGAAGCTGCAATAGTCATGATCAATAGTACGCGCAAGCAGTGTCGGAGGCTGTGTCATTAAGGGGTGAAAGCGGGGATAAATGCATGAAGCTGATCACCGCCGTCATCAAGCCTTTCAAGTTGGACGAAGTCCGGCAGGCCGTTGCGGATATCGGCATCCAGGGTGTCACCGTAACCGAGGTTCAGGGCTACGGCCGGCAAAATGGTCATACGGAGATCTATCGCGGCGCCGAATACAGTGTCGACTTTTTGCCGAAGGCGAAGATCGAACTTGCGGTGGACGATTCGATTGCTGAGCAGGTGATGGAGGCCGTTTGTAATGTTGCCAGGACCGGAAAAACCGGGGATGGCAAGGTCTGGGTACTCGAGCTGGAACAGGCGCTCCGCGTTCGAACCGGTGAAACGGGCCCGGACGCGATTTGATGGCAAGGGTCTTTATGACGGCAGGACCGCAAGGTCGGCACCAAGGACTGATCGATATCAGAGAGGATTGAATACAGAATTTCGAAAGATCGCGCCCCGCAAAACGGGGGCGCATACAGCTTTACGTTTTAGGAGCATCTCGCGCCGGCAAGCCAGCCAACTCCCCCGTCGGTGCGATATCCCGGCGGCGCGGGCCCTGCAAAGGGTCCGTGCCGTTTTTTAATGATCGCGCGCCCGGCGCAAGACGCTGTGCGTTTATACATCAGAAAATACCATTTCTCCATGCTGTGGTGCAGCAACGCGTATGTCCCGGCAATACTTGACTTGAAATTAGGAGTTTCCCCGCATGAAAATGGTCATCGCCATCATCAAACCGTTCAAGTTGGATGATGTCCGCTCGTCCCTGGCCGATGTGGGGATACAGGGCATTACCGTGACAGAGGTCAAAGGCTTTGGCAGGCAAAAAGGCCACACTGAGCTCTACCGAGGAGCTGAATACGTCGTTGATTTCCTGCCGAAAGTGAAGCTCGAACTGGCGGTGGATGACGAGCAGGTCGATCGCGTGGTGGAAGCGATAATTGAAACCGCGCGCACGGGGAAGATCGGCGACGGCAAGATATTTGTGGCGGAACTCGGTCAGGCCGTTCGTATCAGAACAGGTGAGGCAGGTTCGAGGGCATTGTAGCATCGACTCGCGCTTGAGCGGTCGAGTGAGGATCGGTCCATGAAGCGCTTAGTATTTTTTTCAGTCTTGGTCGCCTTTTCAGGCATGGCCTCCGCGGTGGTCTATAAATGGACCGACGCGCAAGGCAAAGTTCAATACGGCGACAGCCCACCGAATGGCGTGCATGCGGAAGTCGTCGAGATACTCGGGACGCACTCGGCCCGCTCCGCCCCATCGGACTCCTCCGGCGCCCCGGGAGACAAACCCGCCGCACGTGACCAGACCGCGCAGCAAGATCCCACCAAGAAGGCCGTGGACGAGGACGTCGCGCAGACCAAAGAGAAGCAATGCGCGGACGCGCAGGACCGCTACAAGCATTTGATCGAAGGCCGGCGCCTGTTCAAGACCGGCCCGGACGGCGAGCGGGTGTATCTGACTTCGGATGAAATCGACTCGGAGCGCTTGAACGCGAAGCGCGACGTCGACGCGATCTGCAACAGCGCCACTTGATAAGGCCTCGCCGCTGATCGAGCCGCTGATTGATTAGGGCTTGCCGCTGAAAGCGTCGCGCGCTCGCATACCCCCTCGAGCGCAAGTAGACGTTGGCGCTTTGCCGCGCGGAGCGCAAAGCCTTAGTCTAGGCGTCTGGGACCCAAGTCCCGCAGGCCTAGCCTGATAAATCCAACAGCTCGGGAATCACGCGTATGCAAACAGGTTTCGTCGGATTGGGTGCCATGGGTGCACACATGGCGCGCAGTCTCCACCGCGGCGGCTTGCTCACGGGCGTCTGGAATCGCACCGCCGAGAAGTCCACGGCCCTCGCCAAAGAGCTCGGCTGCATCGCCTTTGCGAACCTTGCGGAACTTGCCGGGAATTGCGAGGCCGTCGTGATCTGCGTCTCCGCCGACGAGGATTTGCGCGCGGTGATCGCCGGTTTGGAGCCTGGACTCAATCTCAACATGATCGTCATGGACTGCTCCACCGTGGGGGCGGGCACCGCGCGCGACATGCATGCTCAACTGGCCGCGCTCGGCGTCGGCTTTCTCGACTGCCCGGTGAGCGGCGGCGTCGAGGGCGCGCGCACCGCGTCACTCGCCATCATGGTGGGCGGCGATGAACCGGAGTTCGAGCGCGCCCGACCGATCCTCGAGGCCATGGGCAAGACCGTCGCCTATCTCGGCGCGAGCGGCGCCGGACAAGCCGCCAAGGCCACCAATCAAATCATGTGCGCAGGCATCATCCAGGCGGTCGGTGAAGCCATGGCCTTCGCCCATGCCGAGGGGCTGCCGCTCGATCGGCTGATCGAAATCTTGGGCAAGGGTGCGGGCTCGAGCTGGTACTTCGTCAATCGCGCGCCGTTCATGGCCCACGAGAATTTTCCCGCCGGCTTTCGCGTGCGCCTGCACGCCAAGGATTTGCGGATCTGCCGCGAGATGGCGGCGGAGCGCGGCGCGAAGCTGCCCGTGGTCGAGTCGACTCTGCATCAATACGGTCAGCTGATCGAACAGGGTTTCGGCGACGAAGACATCTCCGCGATCTACCGGCTGACCTCGAAGCTGTTCCCCAACGCGGCAGCGTCCGCATGAGCGCCCCAGACTCCGCCTCGCCCGGGGCCTCCCTGGGACAGCCGCTGCGCATCGCCACCCGCAAGAGCCAGCTCGCGGTGTGGCAGGCCGAGCATGTCTCGGCACTATTGCGCAGCGCGCATCCCGGCTTGGTCGTCGAATTGGTTCCGATCACCACCCAGGGCGATCGCATTCAAGACAGAAGCCTCGCCGCAATCGGCGGGAAGGGCCTCTTCATCAAGGAACTCGAGGTGGCCCTCGAGGAGCGGCGCGCCGATATCGCGGTGCATTCGATGAAGGACGTGCCGGGCGATCTGCCGGCGGGCTTGATGATTGCCGTCGTGCTGCAGCGGGCGGACCCGCTGGACGCCCTGGTGACTTCCAAAGCGGCGCGTCTCGAGGATCTGCCGCAGGGCGCGCGCGTGGGGTCATCGAGCCTGCGGCGTCAAGCCCAGCTGCTCGCGGCCCGCCCGGATTTGCGGATCGAGCCGCTCCGCGGCAATGTCGATACTCGGCTGCGCAAACTCGACGCGGGCGAAATGGACGCCATCGTCTTGGCCTGCGCCGGATTGGTCCGGCTCGGTTTGGAAGCCCGTATTGCAGCGCGGCTCGATCCCAGCATTTCGCTACCCGCCGTGAGCCAAGGCGTGATCGGCATCGAATGCCGCAGCGCCGACTCGCACACGCGCGGCCTGTTGAACGTGCTCGATCATGCGGCCACCCGCATCGCCATGGATGCCGAACGCGCGTTCGCGCATCGTCTCGGCGGCAGCTGCCAATCGCCGATCGCCGCCCATGCCAAGATCGACGGCGACCGCTTGACCCTCGACGGGCTGGTGGCGGAACCGGATGGCTCTCGCCTACTGCGCGATGTCATGTCGGGTACTGTCCAAGAACCAGCGGCTCTCGGCCGGCGGCTGGCCGAACGCATCCTCGAGCGAGGCGCGGGACCCCTGCTAGAGCGCCTGCGCAGCGCCTAGGCAGGCTCCTGGCATGCTGCCCTTGCACGGCGTCGGAGTCCTCGTCACCCGGCCCGAACATCAGGCAATGCCGCTGTGCCGTCTGCTCGAATCCGAAGGAGCGAGCACGCTGCGGTTGCCGGTCATCGAAATCAAAGCGGCCGGCGACTGGCGCACACTGGCGCCGCGCTTGGGTGCCCTCGAGAATTTCAATGTCATCGTTTTTACGAGCGCCAACTCGGTTCGATTCGGCGCGCCCCTGCTCGCGGAGAAGCGCGACCTCAACCTCGCGGCCATCGGTCCGGCGACGGCGCGCGCGCTCCATCGAGCCGGCTATCGCGTGGCGGTGCAACCGGACGGCAATTTCGATTCGGAGAGCCTGCTCGCGCATCCTCGGCTGGAGCATATGTCCGGCCAGCGGGTATTGATCGTCAAAGGCGTCGACGGCCGCGGCACTCTCGAGCAGGAACTCGCGCGGCGCGGGGCGGAGGTGGTCACACTCGATGTGTATCAACGCGTGCCACTGATTCCCAGTCAAACGGCGTTCGCCGCACTGCTCGGCAGTTTCGGCGCGGGAGCGGTTCAAGTGATCACCGCGACCAGCCTCGAGATTGCCGGTCGGCTGCTCGATTTGGCGACACCGGCGCTGCGCGCCGAATTCGAGCGGGTACATTGGCTGCTTCCCGGCGACCGCATTGCCGCGGGTCTGCGCGAGCGCGGCGTGTCGGCGCCGCTGCTGCGGGCCGAATCGGCCGAGGATCACGATTTGGTGACCGCGCTCGTGCGTTGGCGCGCGAGCGTATCCGGCGCGTAATCGAACGAATCGAAAAACAGCCGGCCGGCATCGACGCCGCGAGCGATAAATTCACGCCGCACGGCCTCGATCATCGCCGGCGGTCCCGCCGCATAAACGTCATAGTCGCTGCCCGCGAAATCGGGCATTGCCGTCTCGTCACGCCGCGTCTCGTCACGTTGCGCAACGTCACGCAGCGCAGCCTCGTGCACCCAACCGCGCCGCCCCGGCCATGCGGCCGAGGGCTCCGATAGCACCGGCGTGTAGCGAATGCGCGCTGCACGCCGCGCCAGATCCGCGAGCACCGCATGTGCGTACAAATCGCGTTCGCTGCGCACGCCCCAATACACCGCGATCTCGCGTTCGATGCGTTTCCCGACCACGTGCCGCAGCATGCTGAGCAGCGGCGCGATTCCCGTACCCCCGCCGATCATCAGCATCGGCGACGGCGTTCGAGCGGCGCCAGGCGCATCGACCCCCGGCGCTGTGCTGTCCGTGGCAGCGCCGGGCATTGCCGCTGGCCCCGGCCGGTAAACGAATTGTCCCAGTGGACCCTCGATGGTCAAGAGCTGAGGTTGACGCTCCGGCGCGAACAATCGGTCGGTGAATTCTCCGCCGGCGACTCGGCGCACGTGCAGTTCCAGCAATCGCGAGTCGTGCGGCGCGGATGCAATGGAAAAACTCCGCCGCCGTCCGCCGGGCAGCATGATGTCGATGTACTGCCCAGGCTCGAAGTGGAATTCCTCGGCGACGGGAAGGCGCAGGTACAGACCCATCACGTCGTGCGCCAACGGCGTTGCGCGCTCGATGCGCGCCGGCAGGCGCTTGATGGAAACTTGATCGGGCGTGCGTATTTCGAGGGTTTCTATGAGGAGATCACTCTGCGCACGGGCCTGACAGAGCAGCACGAAACCGTCGGCTACTTCGGCGTCGGACAAGCCGAGCGGTCGACCGTGCGGATAAGTGATTTCGCCCTGCAACAGCCGGGCTCGGCACGCGCCGCAATTACCGCCCTTGCAGCTATGCGGCAAGTTGAGCGACGCCCCAAGCGCCGCGTCGAGCACCGCTTGACCCGGCGCCACGCTGAAACTGCGATTCGAGTTGGATAGACTGACACGCACGAGCCATTCCTCATCGAGCACCTTATCATGCAGTCGGTTTCCATCGTCGGTTGCGGCTACACCGGCCGGCGCCTCGCCGCACGATGGCTACAAATGGGCGCGCGCGTGCGCGGCTTCGCGACGCGCGCCGAGAGCCTGGCGCAGATCGAAGCGGTGGGCGCGCAGGCGCTGCCGCTCGATCTCGACGCACCGCAATCTGCACCCGTCATCGAGCCGCCCCGCGGCCACGTAATGCATGACCACGGCCCGGGCACCGCCGGACGGGATCTCGGGGATGCGTTGGTGTACTACATGGTTCCGCCCGACAAGACTTCGGATGGCGATCCGCGGCTCGAACGATATCTCGAACGTCTCGAAGGTGTCGACGGTGTCGAGGGCCTGCCACGGCGCGTGATCTATCTCAGCACCACGGGCGTTTACGGCGATCAAGCCGGCGCAGTCGTGAACGAGGAGACGCCGCCGGCGCCGAAGACCGCGCGCGCCGCGCGCCGCCTCGCGGCGGAGACCGCGTTGCGCGCCTGGGCGGACGCCCGCCGTGTGTCGTGGTGTATTTTGCGCGTACCCGGCATTTACGGTCCGGGGCGCCTACCGCTCGAGCGGCTGCGCGACGGCGAGCCCGCCATCGTTCCGCACGAGGCCACTCCGGGCAACCGGATTCACGTCGACGATTTGGTGTCGGCTTGCATCGCCGCCGGCGTCGCCGCGGCGGCGAATGGCCGGATCTACAACATCACCGACGGCAGCGACGACAGCCTCACCGGGTATCTGCTACGAGTGGCGAGTATCGCCGGCTTGCCTGCACCCCCGCTGGTCAGTCGGGCGCACGCGCAGCGCGCGCTCTCGGCAACCTCATGGTCGTTTCTCGCCGAGTCGCGTCGCGTCGATAATCGGCGCATGCTCGATGAACTCGGCGTAGCGCTGGAGTATCACGACCTCGACGCCGGCATCAGGGCGAGCCTCCTCGAAACTCCGAAGTGACCGGCATCTTTAACACTGACGATGCAAATCCTCGACTGATGATGCGAATCTTGCAGCCGACCGGCCGTCGCAGCGGATGACACTCAGTCGGTCAGACTCCTAGTTCGTGGGCTGGCTGCGTTTGCTGTCCAGCCATTCGCCGATCGGTTTCCACTGACTCCAGTCCGGCGATGCGAGATATTCGGGCAGTTCCAGCACGCCCATGCCGCGTGCGTAGGCGCGCACATAATTCTGCGCCTCGCGCAAGGAGCCGAGATACGGTACCTTCAGTTTGCTGAGATATTCATCCAGCTCCTCGTATATCAGCGTGTACTCACGGACGCGATTGGCCACCACCGCGAGTCGCGCCTGCTTGCGCGACACTTTCCCGATCTCGAGCAATTCCGCCATGAAGTGTCCGCAGGCCTTCATGTCGATGCTGGAAGGCAGAACCGGGACGATGATGGTTTCGGCGCGCCGCACCAACTCATTGAGTTCGGAGCCGTGGACGCGGGCGGGCGCATCGATCACGAGAATATCGGTGGCGCGCGACACGTTGCGAATGCCATCCTCGAAAGCAGGCACTCCGCTGATGGCGGGCAAATCAGCGGGACGCTGCGCCAGCCAATCGAGACTGGAGCGCTGCGGGTCGTAATCCGCAATACATACTTGCTGACCCTCGCGCGCAAAGAAGACGGCGATATTCGTTGCCAGCGTACTCTTGCCGCAGCCACCCTTCGCATTCAAAACCATTACGTGGCGCATAATCCCCCGACGTTGTTGTTATCGGTAACCTCATTGCTGGCGGTAAGGTAAAACTTAAGACGTGCAATGCGCAACCCCTGCTCGCGACAAAGCGACGCATGAGCTATCCTCTCGGGGTATGCGCATCGAGTTTATGAAGATGCAGGGCTTGGGCAACGATTTTTTTATCTTCGACGCCCCACCCGCCGCCGCCGGCGATTTTCTGGATGCGGACAAGCTGCGCGCGCTCGCTGATCGGCATACCGGAGTCGGCTTCGATCAAGCGCTGATGCTGGAATCTCCTCGTGATCCTCGCACCCGAGTGTTCTATCGAATATTCAATTCCGACGGCACGGAAGTCGAGCAGTGCGGCAACGGCGCGCGCTGTATCGCGGCGTTGTTGTACGCACGTTCACCGGAGTTGGGACGCGATCTCACCATGGACAGCCCGGGCGGCCTGGTTCACGCACGCATCGGCGATGGCGGACTCGTATCGGTGGACATGGGCGTTCCGGACTTCGATCCGAGTTCGCTGCCGATGAACGCAGCCGCGCCGGCGCTCGCTTATGCGCTGCATGTGAACGGCGCCGAGATCGAGTTCGGCGCGGTATCGATGGGCAATCCGCATGCCGTGCTGCGTGTCGAGGACACAAAAACCGCACCGGTTGCGGTGTTTGGCCCTAGTATCGAGTGTCACCCGCTCTTTCCGCAGCGAGTCAACGTCGGCTTCATGCAGATTGTCGACCGCTCGCACATGCGCTTGCGGGTGTACGAGCGCGGTGCGGGGGAGACTTTGGCATGCGGTACCGGCGCGTGTGCCGCCGTTGCCGTCGGCAGGAATCAGGGGCTGCTGGACGCGGAGGTGCGCGTCGACTTGCCCGGCGGCAGTGCGCAGGTTTCATGGCCCGGGCCGGGTGAGCACGTGTGGCTCAGCGGGCCGGCGGCGATGGTATTCACCGGTTCGATCGATATCTGATGCCTGAAATTTGATGCCTGATATTTAACGTCATGCCTGACATTCGCCGTCAGGCAAGGGAGCTTGAGAAAATGACCACCAGTCACGCACGCGGAATCAAACAGGAAGTTCTCAACGACTCGAGTGTCGCGGATTACCTGCAGAGCTATCCGGATTTCTTCGAGCGCAATTCGCAGCTACTGACTAAATTGCGGCTGCCGCACCTGCGTGACGGCGGCGCCACCGTGAGTTTGGTCGAGCGCCAAGTCGAGGTGCTGCGCGAGCGCAATCAGTCGCTGGAACGAAAATTGAAGGAACTGGTCGATGTGGCTCGCGCCAACGACGGATTGGCGGACCGCATCCATAGGCTGAGCCAGCGGTTGATCCGCACACGCTCGCTGTTGGACACGATCAATGCCGTCGAAGCCTCTCTGCGGGAGGACTTTGACGCGATGCATTCCGTGCTCGTGCTGTTCCTCGCGGAGGCGAAATCCTTGGAGCCCCTGGCCGGCCGATTCTTGCGCGCGGGTAATGTGGCCGACGCCGATCTGAAGACCTTCGAGTCGCTGCTGCAAGGCGGCAAGCCGCGGTGCGGCCAGGTCCGGGACGTACAACGAGATTATTTGTTCGGCAAGGACTCGATCGCCATCGGCTCCCTTGCCCTCACCCCCTTGGGCCAGAAGGGCGAGTTGGGCATTCTCGCCATCGGGTCGAGCGATGCCGAACGCTTCCACCCGGCGATGAGCACTGAATTCCTGTCCCGCATCGGCGAACTCGTGACTTACGCGCTGATGCGCTGACGTGGACCTGCACAATGGACCCCGGCGAGCGCGAATGGATCGATCGATTTCTATCGCACCTCGCGCTCGAGCGGCGGTTGAGCGGGCACACCATAGCCGCCTATCGGCACGATTTGCTCTCGCTGGTCGCGTTCTGCGAACGGCGCAAGCTCGCCCGCTTCGATGTTCTCGACCACAGTCAGCTGCGGACTTTCGCCGCCGCACTGCATGGCGCCGCTTTGGGTGCGCGCAGCATCCAGCGCCGCTTGTCGGCGGTGCGGACATTTTACGATTTCCTCGTGCGGGAAGGGTCGGTCAAATGCAATCCCGCGCAGGGCGTAAGGGCTCCCAAACGCGAGAAGCGCCTGCCGGCCACCCTCGACGCCGATCAAATGGGACGCCTATTGGCTTTTCGTGCCGATGATCTATTGTCGGCCCGCGACAAGGCCATCATGGAGTTGTTCTATTCGTCGGGCTTGCGCCTCACCGAGCTTGCGAGCTTGACCCCGGGCGCCCTCGATCTCAAGGATCGCACCGTGCGTGTCCAAGGCAAGGGCGGCAAGGACCGAATCGTGCCGGTGGGCCGCCCCGCGATCGATGCCCTCAAACAGTGGCTAGGGCAGCGCGCCGGCGTCGCCAAGAATGGCGTGGACGCGCTGTTCGTCGGCCGCACCGGTCGCCCGCTCTCGGTGCGCGCAGTGCAACTGCGCGTCGGCACGTGGGCCCGCCGCCAGGGCCTGGGACAGCACGTGCACCCACATATGTTGCGCCATTCCTTTGCAACTCATCTGCTCGAATCGAGCGCCAATCTGCGCGGCGTGCAGGAGTTGCTCGGCCACGCCGACATCAGCACCACGCAGATCTATACGCATTTGGATTTTCAGCATCTAGCCACGGTTTACGAGGCCGCCCACCCGCGCGCGCGACGCCGCTGAATGGAGCTTAAGCCGGCCGGCGAAAGTCTGCCGCCGAAAATTGGCTTGAAAGGACCTCGGTGGCCCCCACCTAACGAAGATTCTCATGAATAACGAGCCCAAGCTGAAGCACCCGCACAAACCGAATAACGTTACGACGCTCATTCACGACCCAGGCCGGCACAACCCAGGGCAGTACGATCCTGGCCGGCACGATCCTGGCCGGATCTACGGCACCACCATTCTGGCCGTGCGGCGCAATGGCCGCGTGGCGGTCGGGGGCGATGGCCAGGTGACCCTGGGCCAGAGCGTGATGAAGGGCAACGCCCGCAAGGTGCGGCGGCTGTATGGCGGCAAGGTGCTGGCCGGTTTCGCGGGCGGCACGGCGGACGCGTTCACGCTGTTCGAGCGCTTCGAGGGCAAGCTCGAGAAATACGGCAATCTCACCCGTGCCGCCATCGAATTGGCGAAAGATTGGCGCACCGACCGCAGCCTGCGGCGGCTCGAGGCGCTGCTCTGCGTGGCGGATAGCGAGAGTACTTTCGTCATCTCGGGCAATGGCGATGTGATCGAGCCGGAGCACGACCTGATCGCCATCGGCTCGGGCGCGGGTTTCGCACAGGCGGCGGCGCTGGCCTTCATGCGGGGCGAGATGTCGGCGCGCGACATCGTCGAGAACTCGCTCAATATCGCCGCCGACATCTGCATCTACACGAATCGCAATCTCACCATCGAGGAGTTGTAGTTGTCGCAGATGACCCCGCGTGAGATCGTCGAAGAACTCGACAAACACATCGTCGGTCAGCGGGCGGCCAAACGGGCGGTCGCCATTGCCCTGCGCAATCGCTGGCGCCGCCAGCAAGTCGCGGAGTCGCTGCGTGCCGAGATCACGCCGAAGAATATTCTGATGATCGGGCCGACCGGTGTCGGCAAGACCGAGATCGCGCGCCGGCTGGCGCGGCTGGCGAAGGCGCCCTTCATCAAGGTGGAGGCCACCAAGTTCACTGAAGTAGGCTACGTTGGACGCGAAGTAGACTCGATCGTCCGTGATCTGGTGGAGATCTCCGTTAAAATGACGCGCGAAGAAGAGATTGCCAAAGTGCGCCACCGCGCCGCCGACAGCGCCGAGGAGCGCATTCTCGATGTATTGCTCCCGAAGGGCGCCGCGGGTTTCACCGGTGACGCCGCGCCGCGCGACAACGACACCCGGCAGCGGTTTCGGAAAATGCTGCGCGAGGGGCAGCTGGACGACCGTGAGATCGAGATCGAGGTGCGCGCGCTGCCCGTGGGCGTGGAGATCATGGCGCCTCCCGGGATGGAGGAAATGACCCAGCAATTGCAGGGCTTGTTCCAGAACTTGGGCGCCGCCCGCACCCGCCAGCGCAAGCTCAAGATCAAGGAAGCGCTGAAGCTCCTGGTCGACGAAGAAGCCGCGAAAATGATCAATGAAGAGGAATTGAAGGTGCGCGCGGTCGAAAACGCGGAACAGAACGGCATCGTCTTCATCGACGAGATCGACAAGATCGCCCGACGCCAGGAAACCAGCGGCGCGGACGTGTCGCGCGAAGGCGTGCAGCGCGATCTATTGCCCCTGGTCGAAGGGTGCACCGTCAACACCAAGTACGGGACGGTGAAAACCGATCATGTGCTGTTCATCGCGTCCGGGGCGTTTCACATGTCGAAACCCTCCGACTTGATCCCGGAGTTGCAAGGCCGACTGCCCATCCGGGTGGAACTCGAACCGCTGGTCGTCGAGGACTTCATCAGGATTTTGACCGAACCGGACGCGTCACTGTGCCGGCAATACACGGCTCTGCTCGCCACCGAAGGCGTGGAGCTGGAGTTCTCGGGCTCGGGCGTCAAGCGGCTCGCCGAGGTGGCGTTCGAGGTCAATGAGCGCACCGAGAACATCGGCGCGCGCCGCCTGCACACCGTCATGGAGCGGCTGCTGGAAACGGTGTCCTTCGACGCCGCGGACCGTAACGGCACGCACGTGCTCGTGGATCGCGAGTATGTCGAGGGGAACTTGGGCGAACTGGTGAAAGACCAGGACTTGTCGCGGTACATTCTCTAGTGCCATGCCCCACGAGTAACTGATGCCGCAACCGACCGACATCAAATTGCGGACCCTGTCGCGCCTGCTCGAAATCCATTTCGATGACGGATCGCACTATGAGCTGCCGTTCGAATATCTGCGCGTGTTCTCGCCGTCCGCCGAGGTGAAAGGCCACGGCGGCGGCGAGGGCGTACTGCAAGTCGGCAAGGCGGGTGTCGGCATCACCGGGGCCGAGCCGGTGGGCAATTACGCTCTGCGCCTGCTGTTCGACGATGGCCACAACACGGGGCTGTATACCTGGACGTTGCTGCACGAGTTGGGACGCGATCGGCGGCGGAATTGGGCGCGGTATCTGGAACGCTGCGCCGAGGCGGGGGTGGAACCGGGAACCGGCGGCGCCGCGCCGGGCCCGGGTTGCGGGCGTTAAGCGGGTTTGCCTGACTCGGCTACAATGGCCGACTTGATTTCGCGAGGCGCCAATGGATAGTTCCGACCGCATTGTGGATTTTGGCTTTGAAAAGGTCGCTTGGAGTGACAAGGCCGGGCGCGTGCGCGGCGTGTTCGACAGCGTTGCCGGCAAGTACGACGTGATGAACGATCTGATGTCGTTCGGCGTACACCGCTTGTGGAAACAATTCACCCTGTCGTTGACCGGTCTGCGTCCGGGGCAGCACGCGCTCGACGTGGCGGGCGGCACCGGCGATCTGACCTTGGGGCTGCTGCGCCAGGTGGGCAAGTCGGGACGGGTGGTGTTGTCGGACGTGAATGCCGCGATGCTGGAGGTCGGCCGCGACCGGCTGCTCGACAAGGGTTTCGTGGGCAATGTGGAGTGCGTGGTCGCCGATGCCGAGCGTCTGCCCTTCGAGGACAACTCCTTCGATTGTGTCACGATCGGTTTCGGGCTGCGCAATGTGACCGACAAAGCGGCCGCGCTCGCACAGATGCACCGAGTGCTGAAGCCCGGCGGACAATTGCTGGTGCTGGAGTTCTCGACGCCCGTGGCGCCCGGCCTCAAACCGCTGTATGACGCCTACTCATTCAAGGTGCTGCCGGTGCTCGGGCGTCTCGTGGCACAAGATGCCGCGAGTTATCGCTATCTGGCCGAATCGATTGCCATGCACCCGAACCAGGAAACGCTGCTCGGCATGTTGCGTACCGCCGGCTTCGCCCAGACGCGCTACCACAATCTGACGGGCGGCATCGTCGCGGTGCACCGCGGCTACAAGATCTGAATGCCCGCGACCGCTGCATGGCTTGCGTCGGTCGAGGCCCTGCTCAATCGATACATCGACGCCTCGGCGGCGGCGAGGGCGCTGGCGCAACGCCTACAGGGCACCTCCTTGCAAGTGGAGATCGAGGGAGTCACGCGAATTCGCGCCGGTGTTTTCAGCGGGCGGTTGGCGCTCCTCACGGGCGATGCGGGCTCCAAGGGCGATGACGCGGCGGCGACCCTGGGCGACGCTGCCGCGACCCTGGGCGACGCTGCCGCGACCCTGGGCGACGCTGCCGCGACCTTGGGCGACGCTGCCGCGGCGCCTGACGCGACCATCTCCGGAACGCCCCCGGCGCTGCTGGCTTTGCTCAAAGGCGGCGTCAAACGCGATCCGGCGCGGCCGGCGGCACAGATTCGCGGCGACGCGGAGATTGCCAATCTGTATCGCGAGCTGTTCAGTGCGGCGCGGCCCGATCTCGAGGAGGAACTCGCGCGCGTCATCGGCGATTTTGCCGCCCGTCGGGTATCCCAATTGGCGCGTCGCGGGCTCGAACTGGCGCGCCGCGTGCGGCGCACGGCGGGAGAGAACATCGCCGAGTATTTGCAGGAGGAGAGCCGCGACCTGGTGAACAAGACCGAACTCGACGAATTTCTGCGCGGCGTGGACGGGGTTCGGGAAACCGCCGACCGGATCGAGGCCCGGCTCGCACGGCTCGAACGGCGTTTGCAAGGTACGGCGTGATGCGGCTGCGGGTTCTCGGCCGGCTGCTGCGGATTCAGCGTGCGCTGGTGCGCCACGGGCTCGGCGATTTCGTGCGCGCGACGCATCTGTATCGGCCGTTTCGCTTTATCGTCTACCTCTCGCCATGGACCTGGTTTCAACGCAGCATCGGCGCCACCCGCGGCGAGCGCCTCCGGCTCGCGCTCGAGGAGCTCGGCCCGATCTTCGTCAAGTTCGGCCAGGCGCTGTCGACCCGCCGCGACCTGCTGCCGGCCGATATCGCCGATGAGTTGGCGAAACTCCAGGACCGAGTCCCGCCCTTCGACGGCGCCATCGCGATCGCCATCGTCGAAAAGGCCTTCGGGCGACCGGTGGCCGAGCTTTTCGGCAGCTTCGAATCGACGCCGCTGGCGGCCGCCTCGATAGCCCAGGTCCATGCGGCCACGCTCAACGATGGCGCGGAGGTCGTGGTCAAGATATTACGCCCCGGGATGCGCGAGATCATCGATCTCGACCTCGAGGTGCTCGATTACCTGGCCGCGCTCGCCGACGACTATTGGCCGGAAGCACGCCGGCTGCGGCCGATCGAACTGGTGCGCGAATATCGCAAGACCATTCTCGATGAGCTCGACCTGCTGCGCGAAGCGGGTAACGCGTCGCAATTGAAGCGCAACTTCGCCGGTTCGCCGCAGTTGTATGTGCCGGCGATTCATTGGGACCTGTGCCGGATCGACGTCATGGTGATGGAACGTATTCACGGCGTCACCGTGAATGATATGCCGGCGTTGCAGGCGCGCGGCGCCAATATCCCCAAGCTCGCGGCGAATGGCGTGGAGATCTTTTTCACGCAGGTCTTCCGCGATAATTTCTTTCATGCGGATATGCATCCGGGCAATATATTCGTGCAACTCGACGATCCGCAAAATCCACGCTACGCGGCCGTCGATTTCGGCATCGTCGGTTCCTTGCAGCAGCGTGACCAACACTATCTGGCCGCCAATTTCATGGCGTTCTTCGATCGCGATTATGCCCGGGTCGCGTCGCTGCACGTCGAATCCGGCTGGGTGCCGCGCGGCACCCGGGTGGATGAGCTCGAGTCGGCGGTGCGCACCGTCTGCGAACCCATTTTCAACAAACCGCTGAAGGAGATTTCCTTCGCGCAAGTGTTGCTACGCCTGTTCGACATCGCGCGCCGCTTCGACATGCAGGTTCAGCCGCAGTTGGTTCTGCTGCAAAAGACCCTGTTCAACATCGAGGGACTCGGCCGGCAGCTCTATCCGGAGCTCGACTTGTGGCAGACCGCACAACCGTTTCTGCGCAAGTGGACCGCCGAGCGAACCAGTCCGCGGGCGGTGCTGCGGCGGGTTCGCGCGCAATTGCCGGATGTGATCATGGCGCTGCAGCAGGTACCACAGATCTTCCAAACCACGGTGCGCGAGGCGGCGGAAGGCCACTCGCGACGGGAAGTCGAGAGCGGCGCCGCCGCGCGGCTGCGCGATGAGATACGGCGCGGCAATGACCGCCGGGATACCACCGTTGCCGCCGCGGTGCTCTGGCTGGCGGGACTGATCTGGCTGGCGCTCCCGACGACGCCGTATCCTTGGTTGGGCTGGCTCCAGATGGCGGCCGCCATCGTGCTGTTCGCGTGGCGCCGCTCCTCCGCCGGAGCACCCGCGGAATGAGGATTCCGATCGACAGCGCGACCAGCTATCGCGGCCGAAATGCGCGCCCGAACTGGTTGGCGCTGCTGGCATTCATCGGGTTGGCGTTCGCCGCGGGCGCGATCGGCGCAGCGTTCTCGCCGGGGCTGTCCGCGGCCACCGATCATTGGTACGCGGCGCTCGCCAAGCCCGGCTTCTCGCCGCCCAACAGCTGGTTCGGTCCGGTGTGGAGCGTCTTGTATCTGCTCATGGGCATCGCCGTTTGGCTCATCTGGAGCGAGCGCTATCATCGCGGCCGGCGAGCGGCGCTCGGCGCCTATGCGGTCCAGCTGCTGCTCAATGCGCTCTGGGCCCCGCTATTCTTCGGCGCCCACGATATCGGCGCCGGTTTGTTCGTGATCGTTGCGCTGTGGCTGTCCATCGTTTGGACGGTACGCGAATTCGCGGCGGTGAAACCCGTCGCGGCTTGGCTGTTGGCGCCGTATCTCGTCTGGATGAGCTTCGCGAGCGCCTTGAATCTCGCCATCTGGAGACTCAACCCTTGAGCATCCTCACCGTCACTCACCGGACCGAGTACCACTACAAGAAGCCCGTCGTGCTCGGCGCTCACCGGCTCATGTGCCGGCCCCGGGATAGTCACGATCTGCGCATCCTGGATACCGGCATCACGATCACGCCGCGGCCCGAACAATTGCGCTGGATGCACGATGTCTTCGGCAATTCCATCGCGATCGCGACCTTCACCGAGCCGGCGGCGGAACTTGTGTTCGAATCGACTTTTCGGGCAACGCATTTTCCACTGCCGCAGCTCACGCTGGTCATCGATGACTACGCCGATACCCTGCCGCTCAGTTATTCGGCCGCGGAGACCCTCGATCTGGCACCGTCGAAGGCACGGCATTATCCGGATCCGGAGCACAAGCTCGATGCTTGGGTGAAGTCGCTGCTGGAAAAGACGCCCGGGCTCAAGACCCTGGACGTGCTCGGGGCCATGGCGGCGGAGATCAAGTCCGAGTTCACTTACAAGCGGCGCGAAGAGGTGGGCGTGCAGACGCCGGTGGAAACCCTCGAGTTCGGCAGCGGCAGTTGCCGGGACTTCGCCGTGCTCATGATGGATGCGGTGCGTTGCCTGGGGCTCGCAGCGCAATTCGTCTCCGGCTATCTTTACGACGAAGCGCTGATCGACGCCGGCGGCGGCCTCGTGGGCGGCGGTGCAACTCACGCCTGGATTCAGATCTACCTGCCGGGAGTGGGATGGGTCGAATTCGATCCCACCAACGCCCTGGTGGGGGGCCGAAATCTGATCCGGGTCGCGGTGGCGCGCGAAGCCGCCCAGGCCGCGCCGTTGGTGGGATCCTATATCGGTGCCGTTGCCGATTTCCTCGCCATGAACGTCAAGGTCGAGGTCAAGGCCGAATAGACGGCCTGCCGGCGGCCTCGAGTACACGACGGCACGTAATCGGTAAGAGTTACAACTCGGTTGCCCTCGCCACCTCCAGGGTTGATCCGTTCTGCCCCGCCGGCGTCGCCCGGCGCGCCGAGTTTTGCGCAAATGCTCGCGACCTAGGAGCCCGGCGGCAGCGTGGCATGGAAGCTGCAATGCGTCTGTATCTAATCTGATGAGTCTCATCGGATCGCCAAGCCATCCAAGAGGTGCCATTGAAGTATTTCCGCTGGCGCAGCCCGGCGCATGCGCTGTTGGAGGGACCGTCCAAGATCACCGATGAGCCGATTTCCGCCGAGATTTTCAGTGTCGAGCGGCTCGAACACCATGCGGAGAGCCTGGCGCGAAGCCAGGAGGTGTGGCCCGCCCAGACCGCCGGCATTTCATTGCATGGGCGCCTGCGTTCCAATGCGCAGGGGCTCGCCGCAGCTTTTCAGTCCCTGGTCACCGGCATTCGCTTGGGGCAAGCGATCACCCCCGCGGCCGAATGGCTGGTCGACAACTACTACATCGTCGACGAGCACATTCACGCCGTGCGGCGCGATTTGCCGCCGGGGTTCTACAAACAACTGCCGAAGTTGTCCAACGGGCCGCTGCGCGGCTATCCACGCGTGTACGGAATCGCCTGGGAAATCGTCGCCCATACCGACAGCCGATTCGAACCGGATACTTTGTTTCGGTTTTGCCGCGCCTACCAGCGTATCCAGCCGCTGACCATCGGCGAACTCTGGGCGATCGCCATCACCTTGCGGGTGGTGCTGATCGAGAACTTGACCCGGCTCGCCGCCGGCATCGTTTCGCGGCTGCGGCTGCGCGAGAAGGCGAATGCGCTGGCCGACAAGATGTTGGCGGATGTCGCAAGGCCCGGGGCGCCGAGCGCCGCCGCCACGCAAATGCCGGACTCGCAGCCGCTGCCCGAACCCTTCGCCGCGCAACTGTTTCAGCGTCTCAGGGACCACGACCCTGAAACCACACCCGCTCTCGCCTGGCTGCATCGGACGCTCGGCGCGCAGAACATCACGGCGGATGACATCGTGCACAACGAGCATCAGCGCCAGGGCGCCGTCAACCTGAGCGTACGCAACATCATCACCAGCTTGCGCCTCATATCCTCGGTGGACTGGGCCAAGTTCTTCGAGAGCGTCAGCCTCGTCGATGAACTGATGCGCGAGCAAAGCGCGTTCGCGGCATTCGATTTCTCGACCCGAGACCTGTATCGGCACGCGATCGAGGACCTGGCGCGCCGCTCGCGGTACTCGGAAATCGAGGTGGCGCGCCGCGCGCTCGAGGCGGCGAGGCGCGCCGTGGAACGCGCCGCCGGACGTCCGGGGGCGCTCGATACGCCGCATGCGCTCGAGCCCGGGTGGTACCTCGTGTCCGACGGGCGAGCCGGCTTGGAGCGGGACTTAGGCTACCAGGTGCCATGGATGCACCGTATCGAGCGCTGGACCCGGGCCGCGGGAGTGGGCGGCTACGCGGGCGCCATCGCTGCCCTGAGCGTCGCGCTGACCGCCGCCCTGGCGTCCTTTGCGGCTCGTCCTAGCGCAAGTGTCCTCCTCAGCGTGCTCCTCGCGTTGCTGGCGCTGCTCGCGGCCTCCGAGGTCGGCATCGCCGTGGTCAATCTGTGGGTGACCCGGTTCTGCAGGCCGACGGTGCTTGCGGGTCTCGAACTGGCGGACGGAGTGCCCGTGGAATTGCGCACGGTCGTCGCGGTACCCGTGCTATTGACCAGCGTTGCGGATATCGACGAATGCGTACGCGCCCTCGAAATTCACTGCCTCGCCACCCACGACGGCGACATTCGTTTCGCACTGCTGTCCGATTGGCGCGATGCGGAGGCTGAAAGCATGCCGGACGATCAGTCCCTGCTCGATGCCGCCGCCGCCGGCATCGCGCGCTTGAACCGCCTGCATGGCAACGTCCATGGCGACGATCGATTCTTGCTGCTGCATCGTCGGCGGCTGTGGAACTCCGCTGAAGGGCGCTGGATGGGCTGGGAGCGCAAGCGCGGCAAACTGCACGAGTTCAATCGCTTGCTGGGCGGCGCGGCGGATACCAGTTTCATCAGCGTCGGCGGACGGCCGCCCCAGTCTCCCGCCGGCGTTCGCTACGTCATCAGCCTCGACGCCGATACGCGCCTGCCGCGCGGCGCGGCGGTGGCGCTCATCGGCAAAATGGCGCATCCGCTCAACAAACCGGTCATCGATGCGGGCAAACGGGTGGTCACGGCGGGATACGGAATACTGCAACCGCGGGTGACGCCGTCCCTGCCTGTGGGCCGCGAAGCCTCGTTCTTTCAAAGCGTATTCTCGGGTCCGAGCGGCATCGACCCGTACGCGTTCGCGGTCTCCGATGTCTATCAGGACATGTTCGGCGAGGGCTCCTACAGCGGCAAGGGAATATACGATCTGGCGGCCTTCGAGACGGCGCTCGAGAATCGCGTCGGCGAGAATCGTTTGCTCAGCCACGATCTCTTTGAAGGCACCTACGCCCGTTGTGGTCTGTGCACCGACGTCGAAGTGGTCGAGGAATATCCGGCGCACTATGACGTGGCCACCGCGCGGCAGCATCGCTGGACCCGTGGCGATTGGCAACTATTGCCGTGGCTGATCGGCTCGAAGCGGCCGATGCCGGCTCTCGGCCGCTGGAAGATGTTCGACAATTTGCGCCGCTCGCTGGCGGTCCCGGCGGTGCTCGCGGGATTGGCGCTCTGTTGGGTGCAACACGCCTCACCGGCGTGGACTCTGTTTTTTCTCGGGGCCATCGTGCTGCCGGCGCTCTTGCCGTTCATCGTGAACACGCTGTCGCGACTCGGAGACGTCACACGCAGCGGCTATATCGGTGCGACGCGCCAGGATGCCGCGGACACGGCGGCGCTGATCTTCCTGAAAGTGACCTTCTGGGCCGATCAGGCCTGGATCATGACCGATGCCATCGTTCGCACTCTGTACCGATTGGGGATCTCGCGGCGGCATCTGCTGGAATGGACCACTACCGCGCAATCGAAGGTCGGCGCCTCGACCCGGCTATCGGCCTATTACCGGCGCATGGCGGGCGGCGTCCTGATCGTCCTCGCCCTGGCGTTCGTCCTCATCGTCCGGGGACAGGGCTTTGCCTGGATCGCCTTGCCTTTCCTGGCGCTCTGGTTGCTCGCGCCCGCCGTGGCACACGCGGTCAGCCGGCCGGCGCGGCGGGCAGAGAGCGAACCGCTGACCGCGGACGACCGCCATCGCCTGCGCATCATGGCGCGCCAGACCTGGAGTTTCTTCGATACCTTCGTCACCCGCGAGCAGAACATGCTGCCGCCGGACAACTTCCAGGAAATACCGAACCCGGTGATCGCGAACCGCACCTCGCCCACCAATATCGGCCTGTATCTACTGGCGATCGCGGCGGCGCGCGAATTCGGCTGGATCGGGTGGTTCGATGCCGTGGAAAGGCTGGAATGGACTTTCACCTCGCTCGACAAACTCGAGCGATATCGCGGCCATTTCTACAATTGGTACGACACCCACGATTTGCGGGCGCTCGATCCGAAATACATATCCACCGTGGACAGCGGCAATCTGGCCGGACACTTTTTGACGTTGGTGGGTATATGCCGCGACTGGTTGGCAACGGCGGATCGCGGTCACGATCGCGGCCGAATCCACGGCCTCGAGGATACGCTGGAGCAACTGCAAGCGGTCGCGCACGCCAAGGGCGACCAGCGGCGCAGCTACGGCGTGTCTCCGCGCCAGCTCGACATTGCGATCGATGCCTTACGTGCACGTTTGAAATCGAGCGCCGATGGTGGCGGCGACGCGACGGCGCTCGGCGCGATGCTGCACTCCGCGGAAGGCATTCGCGACATCGCGCAGGCGCTCGCCGATGAACGGCCCGACGGGGGTAATGCCCCGCTACTCCTCTGGTCGAAGATGCTCTGCGCCAATGTGCGGAGCCACTTGCGCGATGCGGAATCGGGCGCGGAGCAGCGGGCCGCACTGGCACGGCGGATCCAGGACCTCGCCACCCGGGCGCGCGCCTTTGCCCTCGCGATGGAATTCAGCTTCCTGGTCGAACCGGAGCGCCAGTTGCTGACCATCGGCTATCGCGTCGCGGAGCGGGCGCAGGATTCGAGCTGTTATGACCTGCTGGCGTCGGAGGCGCGCCTGGCCAGCTTCGTGGCCATCGCCAAAGGCGACTTGCCGGTTCGCCATTGGTTCCGATTGGGACGCATGTTGACTCCGGTCGACAGAAGTTCGGCTCTGGTTTCGTGGTCGGGGTCGATGTTCGAGTATCTGATGCCTGTTCTGGTCATGAACGAGCCTCGCGGCAGCGTGCTCGGCGATACGTCGCGCCTCATCGTCAGCCGCCAGATCGAATACGGCAAAGAACGGCAGTTGCCCTGGGGGGTTTCCGAATCCGCGTTCAATGCCCGCGACCGGGAATTTACCTATCAGTATTCGAGTTTTGGAGTGCCCGGCCTTGGACTGCAACGGGGGTTGGGCGACGAGGCCGTGGTGGCACCGTACGCGACCGGCCTTGCCGCGATGCTCGAACCGAAGGCGGCCATCCGCAATTTCGACCGCTTGCAGCAGCTCGGCGGCCGCGGTCGATTCGGCTGGTATGAGGCACTCGACTTCTCGCCCCAGCGCCTGCCGGAGGGCTCATCGGTGGTTGCGGTGCGCGCCTTCATGGCGCATCACCAGGCGATGATCCTGGTGGCCATTGCCAATGTCCTGAAAGACGGTATGTTTCGCACATGCTTTCATTCGAATGCGCTGATTCAAGCCACTGAGCTGCTCTTGCAAGAACGCACCCCTCGCGAATCCGATCTATCCCCGCCGCCGGGCAGCAACGAGACTGAGTCGGCGCCGGAGCTGCGCGAATTGGCGACCGCCGCACCGCGGCGCTTCAGTTCGCCGCACCATGTGGCGCCGCGCACCCACCTATTGTCGAACGGCAATTATTCCGTGATGGTGACGGCCGCCGGTTCGGGCTACAGCCGCTGGCGCGACATCGCCGTGACGCGCTGGCGCGAAGACCCCGTCCGCGACCCCTGGGGTTATTACGTATTCCTGCGCGACGTGGTCAACGGCCAGGTCTGGTCGGCGGGCTATCAGCCCGTCGGGCGCGAACCGGATGCCTACGAGGTGGCGTTCCACGAGGATCGCGCGGAAATCACGCGCCGCGACGGCCCGATTTGCACCTCGATGGAGATCCTCGTCTCGCCCGAAGACGATGCCGAAGTCCGGCTCGTGTCGGTAACGAACGAGGGAAGCCGGGTCCGGGAAATCGAATTGACGACTTACGCCGAAGTGGTGTTGGCCGCGGCCGCCGCGGACTCCGCCCATCCGGCGTTCTCCAAGATGTTCGTGCAGACCGAGTTCGTGGCGGAGAGCGGCGCGTTGCTCGCCACCCGCCGCGCCCGGGAACCGGCCGAGTCCCCGCTCTGGATGTCGCACGTCAGCGCCCTCGAGGGCACCGGCATCGGCGGGTTGCAGTTCGAAACCGACCGGGCGCGGTTCTTGGGCCGCGGACATGATTTGCGTAGTGCCGTCTCGGTGGTGGACGCCCGGCCGCTCTCCAACACCACCGGCACGGTGCTGGACCCCGTGCTGGCGCTGCGACGCCGAGTGCGCATCGCGCCCGGTGAAACCGCGCGTGTCGCGTTTTGGACCGGCGTCAGCGCAAGCCGCGCGGAGGCCATTGCTCTGGTCGACAAACATCGCGATATGGCCGCGTTCGAACGCGCCAAGACTCTGGCCTGGACCCAGGCCCAGGTCCAGCTGCGCTATCTCGGTGTCGACTTCGAAGAGGCTCAGGCATTTCAACGCGTTGCCAATCGGGTGCTGTATGCCGAATCCTCCTTGCGCGCATCGCCCGATATCTTGGAGAAGAACCGGCTCGGGCCCTCCGCATTGTGGCCGCATGGGATTTCCGGCGACCTGCCGATCGTGCTGGTGAGAATCGACGACGATCACGACATGGAGATCGTCAAACAGCTGCTGCGCGCGCACGAGTATTGGAGGCTGAAGCGTCTCGCGGTCGATCTCGTGATCCTGAACGACCGACCGCCGTCGTACGCATCGGAGCTGCAAGCAGCCCTCGATGCGGCGATCAGGACCTCGCAGACCCGCGGCCGCGAGGACGAGGGAGCCGGGCGCGGCGCGGTGTTCTTGCTGCGCGCCGACCTGATGCTCGCCGCGAGCCGCGACCTCTTGCAGACCGCGGCGCGTGCGGTGTTCGTCGCCAGGCGCGGCCGCTTGAGCGACCAGCTGGCGCGCTTGCGAGAGCCGCCGCCCGTACCGCGTCGCCGCTTGCAAAACTCGGGCGCGGTGTCGCGCGTCGATGCCGGTCGCGCCCCGCCGCCGCTCGAGTTCTTCAATGGTCTCGGCGGCTTTGCGGCCTCGGCGCGAGAATACGTGGTGGTGCTCGATGAGGGTCAATGGACGCCGGCGCCATGGATCAACGTGATCGCCAATCCGCAATTCGGGTTCCAGGTGTCGGCCGACGGCTGCGGCAGCACCTGGTCGATGAACGCGCGCGAAAATCAGCTCACGCCGTGGTCGAACGATCCGGTCAGCGACACCCCGGCCGAGGCGATCTACATCCGCGATGAGGATAGCGGCGATCTATGGAGCGCGACGCCGCTGCCGATCCGCGAACCCTCGCACACCTACGTGATTCGGCATGGATTCGGTTACAGCCGATTCGAGCAAACCTCCCACGGCATTGCGCTCGATTTGCTGCAATTCGTGCCGCTCGACGATCCGATCAAGATCTCGCGCCTGAAGATCGCGAATCGCTCCGGCGAATCGCGCCGGCTCTCCATCACGCATTATGTCGATTGGGTGCTCGGCAACCAGCGCGCCAGAACCGCGTCCTTCATCATCACCGAACTCGAGCCGACCACCGCGGCGCTGTTCGCGCGCAATCCTTGGAGCAACGGTTTTCAGGAGCGAGTTGCTTTCCTGGACATGGCGGGACGCCAGCAGACTTGCACGGCCGATCGTGCGGAATTCATCGGCCGCCACGGCTCGCTGGCGGAACCGGCCGCACTGCTGGGCGCGCATGTGCTGTCGGGTCGCGTCGGCGGGGGATTGGATCCCTGCGGTGCCATGCAAACCCACATCACGTTGAGTAAGGGGGAGGAGCTCGAACTGACGTTCTTGCTCGGCGAAGAAGCATCCGGCGCCGCCGCAACCGCGCTGCTACGGCGCTATCGCGAGGCGGACCTCGATGCGGTGCTCAAGCGAGTGACGGATTTCTGGGATCAGATCTTGGGTGCGACTCAGGTCAAGACGCCCGATCGATCCATGGATATTCTGCTCAACGGCTGGTTGCTCTATCAAACGCTGGCGTGCCGGGTTTGGGCCCGCACCGCCTTCTACCAGTCGAGCGGAGCCTTCGGCTTTCGAGATCAATTACAAGATGTCATGGCCCTCTGTGTATCAGGACCGGGGATTGCCCGTGAACACATCTTGCGCACCGCGGCCCGCCAGTTCCCCGAAGGCGACGTCCAGCATTGGTGGTTGCCCACCTCCGGTCAGGGGGTCAGAACGCGCATTTCGGACAACCGCATCTGGTTGCCCTTCGTCGTCGCCCATTATCTGGAAGTGACCGAAGATTTTGCGGTGCTGGACGAGCAATTGCCGTTCTTGGCCGGCACGCCGTTGACGGCGGACCAGCTGGAGAGTTTCTCCGCACCCGAGCCGACCACCGAGACCGCAACCTTGTTCGAACACTGCGCCCGGGCGCTCGACATTAGTCTTGCCATCGGCTCGCACGGTCTGCCGCTGTTCGGTACCGGCGACTGGAACGACGGCATGAACCGCGTCGGCGTCGCGGGCCGAGGCGAGAGTGTCTGGCTGGCCTGGTTCCTGAACGCGGCGCTATTGCGGTTTGCCGCGGTCGCCGAGCGGCGTGGCGAGACGGCCAAGGCGGCGCGTTGGGTCAAGCACGCCTACGGTCTGCAGCAGGCGATCGAACGCGAAGCCTGGGACGGGGACTGGTACCGTCGCGGTTATTTCGATGACGGCACGCCATTAGGGTCGGTCGCCGGCGACGAATGCAGGATCGACTCCATCGCACAGTCGTGGGCGGTCATCTCCGGCGGCGGCGAACATGCGCGCGCGGTACGCGCCATGGCGGCGGTCAATGCGCAACTCGTCAGCCGCAGCGATGGCCTGGTGCTGCTGTTCACGCCGCCGTTCGATCACACTCGGCACGATCCCGGCTACATCAAGGCGTACCCGCCCGGTTTGCGCGAAAACGGCGGTCAATACACCCACGCCGCCATGTGGTCGGCCCTCGCCTTTGCGCTCATGGGGGACGGCGACCGCGCCGGCGAACTGTTTTCGCTGCTGAATCCCATCAACCATGCGAGCACGCGGGCTGGGATCCATCGCTACAAAGTTGAACCCTATGTCGCGTGCGCGGACGTCTATTCCGCGGCACCGCACATCGGCAGAGGCGGCTGGACCTGGTATACCGGTTCGGCCGGTTGGATGTATCGGACCGGCATGGAGGGCATTCTTGGGATCAATCTGCGCGGCGATACCCTGTCCATCAATCCCTGCATTCCCCGTGCCTGGAACGGCTTCGAAATCACCTATAAATACGGCTCATCGCGCTATCGCATCGCGGTCGACAATCCGCATGGCGTCAGCCGCGGCATCGTGCAGGCCTCCCTCGACGGCCAGGAAATCTCGCGCACGTCGTGCTCGATCAAGTTGGTGGATGACGCTCGCTATCACTTTGGGCAGGTGACGCTGGGGTGATGCCAGGATCGGCGTGTGCATCGGCGCCGGCGCCATTCGCAGCGCCGCGCTTCCCCCGCAACGCCGTCACCGCGCGTCCCATGGCCCAGCGGCCCACGGCGCCGGCGGGCAGCATGCGAATCAGCCGCAGGGCCAAGGCCGGGCGCGCGATGAACAGCCCTCCCGCGACGGCAGCCAAGGTACCGAGTCCGCGGCCGCTCATGAGCATTTTCATGGTGTGGCTGCGCGGGAATCCTTCGGCGCGATCGCCGCCGTGCACGGCATTTTCCTCAGCGTCGGTGCGCACCGGATCCAAGAGCTGGCGCAATTCTTCGCGCGATCGGGCGAGGCTGGCCAGGATCTCTTCCCGACGAGCGGCTTCC
>Ga0209611_10002952_pt1 | contig 29782 bp, 12 predicted proteins | sample S1TSphgellanicum_3_FD_187693 | JGI IMG/M metagenome (GOLD analysis project Ga0209611, IMG submission 187693) | Host-associated microbial communities from peat moss isolated from Minnesota, USA - S1T2_Fc - Sphagnum magellanicum MG (SPAdes) (version 2) | ecosystem: Host-associated > Plants > Peat...
GAAAAAAAATGTTTATAAATTTGAAACAAATACGGAGAACAAGTCATGACAAATTATAATTTTGAGCAATTTTAAATATACGGTGTCAATTGATTAGGGTTGCATTTGGGGGGGGCCAGGTTACAAATTGCACGGAGGGAGTTGCCAACCCGTTGGTAATAAAATCTCATCCAAACCCTCGTCTTGTTGAACCTTACAATTACTATACGTAACTTATGTAGTTTTAAAGTGTTCAAAATTTTCATGTATCCACTAACTACATCACTCAATTATCATTTCCATGGAATATAAATCCGTTGCCATTTTTGGGTGTTGATTTGCCAATTGAAGAGAGGATAAACTATGTATAATAGCATTACATTCATAAGGAATGGTCGGCTTGACTAATGTGGTGGATGGTCGGCTTGACTAATGTGGTGATTGGTCAGCTTGACTAATGTGGGGGATGTTGTTTTTTTTGGTTTCATTTGGGTGCAATATTTGGCATATTTGTTCATCAAACAACACAAATGAAGGCACAACAAGCTGCCCTTGCTCCCGGTGAAATGAAGACATTGTATTTCCAATTGGTAACCGGTGATATGGTAGCGGCAAAACGATCGTGTCAAGGTTAGAGAAGTAGTAGTTGTTGGTACCTTCTTCGTTCGTTTGTTGAAAGTGTGTGATTTGTATTAATAATCGGCCAATGCATCCGAAGAGTTAAATAATTTAACCTTTCTTTAGAGATGGATCTCGAGTGAGTACCCCAAAAAAAATTTTAAAATCTCGAGTGAGGGGGTGAGGGAAGGAAGGGGGCAAAAGGGAAGCATGGCAAGTATGTCATACTTTAGTAGGGAGGAGGGAAGTATAGTTAGGCTTTTATGTTGGGGAAAATAGTACCACATGTTCCAAAAATATTGATGATAGGCCAATCAAAATGGCTCCTTCTAAAATTAATTATTTAATTAATTTAGTTTAATTTAATTTAATTTAGTTAGATCTAACTGGGGGCACTAATATATTTTATATTTTCCATATAAAAGAAGAATGTGTAGTGTTTTAATTACATGTAATAACTCGTGTTCCAAAATGCTACTTGTCCAATGCAGTTACCTTAACAGATTCAGGTGGAAATATAGTAGATAGTGGTGCATGTGCATTTCAGACCCTGGCTACAGTCCAATCCAATGGAACCCAAGTAATGTAAAATGCCTTCCTAGTTCATCCACCTTTTGCTTTTGTCCAAGTTTTTAAATACCCAAAATAAATAAATAAATAAATAATCTTGTTGTCTTTGTTTGTTATGTGACATGATTTTCTAATTTAAAAATATTAATTAATTAATTAATTATTTATTTTCCTTTTTATCGGATGAAATTGCAACTTTGTATTGGATCCACATGGGGATTATTAACAATTTAGTTTTTTTAGTGGATTTGAGGGGGAATGATATCACACCCTTTGAGGGAAATGCAACAATTTCATTTTCTTAATTCAATAATTGGACATACATATGGGTTTTTCAGAGTGGCACAATGCCAGATCCAAGCACTATAACAAACTACACCGGGGATAGTAATTCCTCGGGTTTCTTTGGTAACTTGTTTGGTGGTTGGAGCTTCCCAAGTCTTAGTTGGTTTCCCAAGGCTGGAGGTTTTCTAGGTAACATTGGCAACAAAATCAAAGGCTTTTTTGGATCATGCGAGTAAGTTATGCCATTCTTCATAAATTTCATTTATACAATATTACAAGTATAGAACCACAAGTGTAAATGTGCATGGACCAATGGCTTCTTTTCTTCTTCTTTTTTTGCAATTTTTTTGCTAGATGGGAAAAAAGAAAAGAAAAAAAACAACTCAAAGTTGCAAGAAATAAGTGTTTTCAAAGTTGTTTACTCTGCAATTTTTTATTTTCTTTTTAAATCACTAGATTCTATATTTTGTTTCAACAGGTGGGCCAAACAAAATAGAAGCGTGTTTCTTTTTTAAATAAAAATTTATACACTTTCTTTGTTTTTTTGTAGCCATATTTGGCTAAATCATCTTATGGTGGATGATCACCACATACATTACAAATTGGGGTGGGGGAGAGAAAAAAACATTGATTGATCATGTTTAATATAAGTGATCATGTTACATTCGAGGGTTGAATATTTCATTCAATATATGACGTTATTTAATTTAACCCAACAAATTTCCATGTGTTTTCACAACCATGTGATTTAAGCTAGCAATAATTACAATCAAATGAAGAGATTAAAAACAAAATTAATAGTCTACGAAGTTACTTTGCAACTTGATCCATCCGAATATGATGTGGTAACAATGACATGGGTTGCCTTTGTAGACAATGTGCCGCCATGGACTTCAAATGTATGATAGTAAAATTCTGTTGGAAAAGTGTTGCAAAAATAATTGGCATCATATTAGTTGTAGCTGCAGGTTTGTGACAAAAACTTATGACTCAAAAGTGTTTATATTAAAAAATTAGATCTAATTTGATCCAAACATAATTCATCAAAATGTTCCATTCAAGTTAATATTTGTTTCAAACACACAAACACATTGTTCTAAAGCACGTTTTAGACATTTAATTTCCAAATTCAATGAAAGGCTCAAAACTTCAAAAATAATACATGTGTGATTCTTTTATGTGGGCACTATTACTTATGTAACATGTTCATTCCATGTTTTGCAGTGATATTTGGAATTGGATTTTTGAATAAAATAGGTGTTCTAAGCGTCATCATTGCACCATTAAAATTGATTTGTTGCAAGATACCTTGCAAAATTTGTGGTCGTTGTTTTAAGATCGTATGCAAGACTGGGTGCAAGTGTTTTGCATGTTGTAAGAAACCTTGTAGCAAAAAAAAGGGTTCTAAGGAACAAGAAGAAGAAGAAGCTCCGAAGGAAACCGACGAAAACAACAATTCAATCGCCAAAAAATTAAAACACACAACATCATTTCTTTTTAACAAGTTCCAACCAAAGCAATGGAAGGACAAGCTTGTTGCAAACAAAGATAAGTTGTTGGCAACCAAAGATAAGGTGTTAGCAACAAAAGACAAGATGTTAGAGAAAAAAGACAAGTTATTAACAATTTTGAAAAAATACAAACCCAAGAAAAAAGATAAGAAAACAATGGATGACATTGATTTACCAAAGGGAGATGACAAACTTAATGATGACCAAATGCTACAATCTCCAACTAAAGAGGAAGGAAAAAACCTTGCAATTGATGATGACCAAAATTTGCAAGAACAAAATCAAATCACACAATCAACAACAATGAAAGATAAAAATAAACAAATAGACATTGAACAATGGGATGTAAAGTCAAACCAAGAAAATCAAATATCCCCAAGCCTGATAACTACAATTCCTACATCATTGAATCAAGCACCTATGCCTCTAGGCCCAACAAGTCTAAGTCCAAACAATGTTGTAATTATTCAAGCGCCACCATATGGTTATAATAATCAACACAATGTGGGGTTGCAACAACCAAATTATCTATCTAATCAAATGCAATTTCCAACCTACAACATGCAACCACAAGGTTTTATGTCAAATCCAAACACACAAAACATGCCTAATTACATGCCTAATACCTTATTGGTTCCGAATGTGCCTCCAATGGATTACCCATATTATGTAGATCAATCACAATACCAAGATCCATCATCTTTGAACAATTATGACACCATGACACAACAATATCAAGACCCAAATCAACTTTATTATCCCACAAGTAAGGCCCAAAACTATTCAAAGTAAATTCTTGCAATGTAATTGGAGAAATGGAACAAAGTAAATGTAAGTATAAACAAAAATATTAAAATAGAGAAATTCCAATGAAGTCATCATTTGACACAAGTTTGAGAAGAATTTTACACACTCACATACATAATTCTTTTGGTGGGTTCATTTTAGAACTTGACTTAAATGTTTGTCATACAATGCACCATGTAAAACTAACATTTGATTGATTAAAGAACTACAAAAGTATTGTAATGTTTCCATGATGTGTATGATTACTATTTTATTAAATTTAACCAATGTTAAATGGGTGACATGTGTGCACTTCTAAGTAAGTCATGTCCTCAATGCATTGTTGAAAAATGTTTATAATACTAATGGTTACGATTCATCGGCATTCATGTGGATTTGTGATAAATTTTTTGATAGACATGCAATATGATTACCAAGAAGGACCTTCAACAAGTTATGCGCCATATAATATGGGGCAAGCGCAATATGAAAACTTGACATATGCAAATTTACAAGACCCAAACCTTCAATATATGAATACATTGCCTTCAAGTGATGGAACCCAAAATCAAACATATGCAAACTTCCAAGACCCAAACCTTCAATATATGAATACATTGCCTTCAAGTGATGGAACCCAAAATCAAACATATGCAAACTTCCAAGACCCAAACCTTCAATATATGAATACATTGCCTTCAATTGATGGAACCCAAAATCAAACATATGCAAATTTACAAAATCCAAACTTTCAATATATGAATACATTGCCTTCAACTGATGGAACCCAAAATCAAACCCAAGCTACTTATCCAACAAATCAAAATCCATCTTACCCAATAGATGGTAGTCCTTATTATAGTGGTTACTAAGATTATGTTGCATTGGACAATAGAACTTCATGTGAAATTGTTTTCTTATATAGGTATGTGGGATATCAAAATTATGTATTCCTTAAACATGGATTTTGTATGTTTGTTGATTTGGCTCATTGAATTGATAACAACTATGTTAATTTGAGAAAGGTAGAACAACATATAAGCATAATAGAATAATCAAACCATAAAAGGTTAACTACTCAAAACTTTTGAAATAATAGGCTTTGTGACAAAGGCATGCTTCATAGTTGTAAAAGTTTCAAATTTTAACCATCTTATGACACATGGTTTCCGCAAAAGGAGAATATTTGCTATTAGATTTGTAATATTTTTGAAAATTTCAAAATACTATAGTTACATTTTTAAAACACAAAATGAAGTCATTATTATGACATAATAATTGTGAATTTCAAAGGGGATCCTTGCATTTATGTGATGGGCAACAAAATGTAATTTTCAAGATTCTTGAAATAAAGAAATCAAATACACATTATTTTAATTAGCTAAAACATTTACACATAGTTTTACATATTTGTGTTGAAAAGTTTCAAGAGTGTATGCTATATGCACTACAATTTGTATTGATTCCTTGGGTTCTTCACATCTAGTTGAACATTGGAAGACATTTTTAAAAAACATTTGATAAAGAGTATTCAACTCCCTTGTGTGCCAAATTTAGGCCAAATGATTAGTAGAAAAAATTTACACAAAATAATTATGTTGTCATTGATATTTACCCTAATCACATTTTTAAAATTTTTGATGAATTATCAGCATTCACATTACATGCATAAAGGAAATTAGTTATTTTCACCTTTCAACCAATTTATTTACAGAAAATGAATGGGAGAGAACCATGCATATCCACTAGAAATTTGATGGATTCCATTCCATAGCTTGTTAATGGTGCAATTATATAGCTTGCAAAGATGAAGAATGCAAATGCTTAATATCGTACAAGAGCATTATGAACTAGAATATGCAACTTTTTTAAATGGGCAAATAGAAGCAATTTGTATTCCCCCACTAAAAGTGCCATGTATAAGAATATGATTTGAAAATGAATCCCTTTTGACCACCATGTACACCCCTTTGCATGCAACCTTATAAAGACCTATTCAAATTTTTAAAATGCAATTGGAGGGCACATTACTAAGAATATTTATTCTTTCAATATTAAGTGGGCACTTCGAAAAATGTCACGCTTGTCTTTTCCCATGAGATGTAATGGGTATCACAAGAAAAAATGGAAAAAACAAATTGGAGTAAGTTTTTATGTTCAGTAAAGCTTATGGTCGAAGGTCTTTACCCTACACCAAATAGTTGACCTCCAAGAAAACCAACCTTTCATTCTTGTTTTAGAAGCAATGGGCAAACACATTTAAAGTGAAACCTTGTGACGTGGCTAACTATAACAACTTTTTATATTGTATTTTAGCTAATTTTCATAAATCCATCAGTTGGTTATGTGGGTTTCAAAAATTCATGGTTTGATTATAGTCATACATGCCCCCATCATTTTACATTGGATTTTCAATCATAAAAAACCAACATGTGATTATTGTTTAATAAACAAATTAAACTTGTTTGATATCGCTCAATTATTGTTAACCATTTCGTTTTGGAGTGTAATTTCAATTACTTTGTCATTGGAACACCACAACATTTCACATTTTGTCATCAAAATTGTCATTTGATAAGTCTTTCAAAGTCGACTTTTCTTTGTGTAGTATATAGTTTGCATGAATCATGTTTCCAATTGTACACTTACATTGTTTCACCTAATTGTACATTACCATTACATAAGACACAAATACTATGGATTAATTATACCAATGCTTAAATGATTTTACATTATTCAAATGGCCTTACATGGTTATACAATTTTAGACACCTATGGTTAAAGTGTACATTGATGTGTATAGATATTTGATTGAATTTTTGAGCACTTAAGTTTACCATGAATGTAAATGAATTTTCAAATTTACCTTTTGTGGCCATTATGTAACCTATCCTTTTTTTCCAAATAAGTTTGGCATCATGTTATATGGGACAAAACCAAACTCAAGTTGTTGTGTTCAATACAATGGAAATAAAACACATTTAGAATCAACAAACATGTTTCCTCTACTATTCTCATATGATGGATGAAAGCTCCCAAGTACATTCATCAATGTTTTTCCCCAAGGAATCATGATGGTTATATTGTGATGCATTGAAGCCCAAGGGACCTTGTGATGTCCATGGCATGAATGCAAATGTTATAAACTATATGTCAAATAGGATTAGTTTTCTTATATGACCCCACTCCCATTGGTGTGACGCACCCCATACAAAAAAATTCCCCACAAAAAGAAATGCAAAGGTTTCATGCTTACCTTAAAAAAGGTTATGAAACATTGTGATGGGTATTTATTTCCATTCATCTAATTTCATATGTGAAACGTACATGTCACATACACTTAGGGAAGTAATGAATATGTTTGAAGATTTTTTTTTAATTTTTCACTTTAGCTATCATTCAATCTAGTGCATTGGATCTTTAAAAAAATTCAACATGGTATTTTTTGTGTTATAATGGATAAAATCCATAGAGATTTAGAACCCCATACTTTGTTAAATTTGATTTGTGTCTTGAATTTGTAAAAGTAATTGAAATTTGTTTTAGTACAATTTGTAACCAAGTTGCGACATGAATTGACAAGGTGGATGAAATCCAAATCAAAGTTTTCAATCAAACAAGGGGAACCATGCTAATAAAATTGTGATTAGTAATGAATGTCAATCTTATGTTTGTTGGGTTGTATATGCCATGGTTCATGCCATAGGACTCACCTTTTAAAAAGATTTTGTAGCCTTATTTGCACTATAGTTATATTGTAACCAAGAAAGAATGTAGGGGATCAACTTTATGGGATTCCATGTTTGTTTTTCACAAATTTTCCTATTTAATGAACTTTCAATTCTCACAAAATTATTCTTTCAATTCTATTAATTATTGTAAACCATTTGAACCTCTCCAGTGACCTAAAGGAATATCACAAAGTATTCCTTTGATAGTTTTATCACTATTGAAGATTTTCAAGGTATTAACACCTTATCTTTGATGCAATTTTCTAATAACAAGTTGTAACATTAGGACCCAAGTAATGTAAGATAAGTATATAAACTTGGGTATTAATCTCAAAATGTAGCCATATATAGTCAACAACTCAAGCATCCCCACATTTCAAGCAAGATCTATAAAATATTACTTTACTTCTTCAAAAAGAATGTACATATCATCATTTTTTTTTGAGCATCCATCGCATAAACATATATTTTCAAGTCAATCTTCAAAGCTAGTTCCATCTCATAACTCCTCTCTCTTTAATTGAAGCTTTTAGAAAAACAAATTATAAAAACCTTTTAAGTTACAATGATCTTAATAAAAAGAAAATGGAAAAAAATTACGTTGTGCCAAAACTTTTGCCTCACATTTGACTTGTCTTCTTTTGATTCTAACTTTCCATCCCCCCACTCATCTTCCACACATTAGCAAAAAAAACCTTCCAACCCAAGCTTCCTTAGCAAGGAAGTATGTTGCAATAATTGCTTGCCACCATGTAGAAAGATTAAATCTTCCTTCATTACCATGTTGGAGCTTGCATCCACAAATAAATAAAAAATAGTGGTTCATAATCATACAACATTAGCTACTCAAGAATAAGAACCAAAACTTAAACACCATTTGGTGTCAAAATAACATCATTTATTGTTGTTGTTGTTGTTGTTTAGTTTTTTGGTTAAGAGGCCTTTAAGATGATGAATTATCTTGTTCCATGCATATTCATCCAATGTAACTTCTAGAACAACTTTATGAAAAATTATTAGATATCAATTGTGGGAGAACCAAAATCAACATGACAAAATTGAATGCAGTCATAATCTCAAAAAATGTTGAACAATCACCTTCATCATGATAAACAATGATGAATTGTCACCAGTTCCCATGGACTTTAGTGAGTCCAACCAATGGGGCACAAGTGAACATGCAATGTATGAGGTGACAATTTTAAACAAACCATTACCTAGACATGTGTAATAATTAAAATCAAACAAGCCATGACCATTACTTGGTTTTAAGAACTTCAGTCTTTTTTTCCTAAAAACTTTTATATAATAATATGAATGGTATGCCAAAAAAACAAATTCACCCAATTTTTAAATATAATATTGACCATTATGTAAGGTGGGATGATCATTTCTATCCTTTTTTCTCATCCTCCAATACATGCCTTTTCATGATTCTAGATTTTGGTACAAACTTTGAACATGCATTGCTTACAATATATACAAGCTTTTGAATTAAATCTTTTTGTAATTGGATGTTGTCCATGTCATTTGAGGCCATATTAGAAAAATCACAAACTTTTCCATGATGTACATATACATTAGGATTCTATTAAACATTGTTAAATGAGATTTATTTGTATGGATACAATGTAATGTTCATAATGCACTATTATACATTACAAACAAAAAAAAAGGCTTCGTACACTGCAAACATTGGAATTCATTTTCATATCAAAAACCAAACTTAGGCCCTTTACATTTTTATGCACTACCAATGATGATAAATTGATTAATTGATGAAAAACCAAATTGATTTTGTGAAAATTAAGTTCCATCCAAATGAAAATATTAAATGAAATTGCATGCAATTTGAATTGAATTCCAATTCAACAATAGGATTAAGATTCAATTGAATTGAAAAAAAATGAAATGAAAATTGGTGGAAAATCTATTGAAAATCTTCTTGTGAAGATGGTGTTGGAGAAGAAATGTGACCTTGTTACCCAACTAAATGAATTTGAATTTTGAATTTTTATTGGATTTTTCAACAACAACGACACTCAAAATTTAATATCTCCAACAATTTAAGTTTGAAAATTACAAAATCACCTCTATAAAATCATACTCATTGTGCACCTTCCCACACCAAAAGCACACCTTGACTTCCTTAAATTGGTTAGTTTGATTTGATTGAGTTTTAAAAACCAAAATTTTTCAACATTCAATAACTTTTGCACCATAGGTTTAAACATTATAGAACCACCTCAATGCACCCTTACTAATCATTGAGGACTCTTAAATAGTGCCAAGAATGTGGTGGGGGGATACCTTGGTTTGAGAGATACATTACAAAACCACCTCAATGCACCCGTACTCAATGAAGGATTTCCAATAACATTAAGAGCATTATGGGGGGCATTATGGCTTGGGAGATTTCAACATGACAACAAACAACCTTAACAAATAGATTGTTAACAATAAACTAGATTATAATTGAATGGTGTTTTTTTAGTGTTGGGCGGTTCTTGAACTAATTTTCAACCTAATTCTCACAATGAAAACTAATTGGCACCATAACATGTGAGAACCAAAATGATAATTGACCTCAGGTTCTCACATGAATGAGAACCGATCATGAGAATTGGTTCTTTTTTTTTGTAATTTATTTTGAGAAAATGAGACAAGTTCTTTCATAGAATTTACATCTCATTATGAAGGTCATACGCCATTTTAAAGATCCTAAACAACAACAATTGGCTAGGGAGGTAAAGTTATTGTTTAGTGTTAAGGGAGGGCGCAAGCAAAGTAAAGTAAATGGCTCACTGTTATGTGTCAAAAAACAATACAAGTAGACACCATTTTAACCCAATTAGTTTCAAATGTACAACTTTCAATTTACTTTTATCTATCCAACTTCCCATAAACTAAATGCAATGACCTATGGTTTCATATTTTTATTTCAAAATAATTTTGAATATATTTTCTTGTGTCCATATAAAAAATCATTTTTAATTGGATTTTGGGTGGACTACTTTTTTGTCTACTTTACCTTGCCAACACCTGGGAACAATTATAAAAAGAGACTACAACTTTTTTTTCCCAATTATGAGTTTTTAAATTTTGTTTTTATAAACATTGTAGTTTTTTTTCTTTTCATGTTGGTGGTGTTATTTTCACATTAATGTTAATGCCATTCTTGTGTTGGTGCCATTGCTTATTACATGTTGGTGCTTCTACCTTTCCCATGTTGGTGGTGCTATTCATTATGCATTTGTGGTGCTATCCTTTTCACATTGGTTTGTTGTTCATTTCATGTTAGTGTTTTTATTCTTGTCACTTACATGTGTTATTGCCCTTCTCATGTTATGTTAGTGTTCTTGTTGCATTGGCCATATTGTTCTTCCCATCTAATCCTTCTACTATTGTTGCTTGGTGTTGTAGCTCTTTTCACCTTGGTGTTTTCAATTTTCCAACATGGTGTTGTTGTTCTTTTTGCATTGGTGCTTAGATACCTACTAGCCCAACCCTTGTTGTTGTTCTTTTCGCATTGGTGCTCAAGCACATACTAGCCCAACTTTTATTATTGTTTTTCTCACATTGGTGTTACTGTTCTTTTTGCATTGGTTCTATTATTGTTTCCCTGGTTAGTTTGGTACTTTCCCCCTCTTGCCCCATGCAAGTTGGAAATTGAAGCATTGTTAAGGGGTGAAATTGCAGCCCCCCAATCATTATTTTCTACCAGGAAATAAAATCAAGGGAATAAGGTCAACACCTTCTTATTCAAAAAAAGTAACTACCTTCACTTATTCACTTTAATACAATTATTCAAATAATAAATAAGAATTCAAATAAAGAGCAAAAGAAAAAGGGAAGGTCTATTATATAGGAGTAGACCTATTGTCTTGTCTATAATTTATTCTAAAGGTGTTGAAGAAAGAAATTATAAAAAGGCAACATGGGAAATGAACATAAATGGATCAAGTAGTTACTCTCCAAGGCTCTATAGTATTTTCAATGCTTTTAGATGTTGCCTTCGTGGGTTTGTAGGCCTCACCAGCTATTGTCCCACCTCAATAACACCTACAATCCTTTTAATGATTTTGCTTATCGTCTACGATACCTTGGAATGTTTCCCCACTATTGCTTATTATTTGTAGCACATTACATCCATTTATAGCCATTGGTTACCACTTGTAGCAATCCTTTCCAGTCTATAGACAACTACTTGTTAATGTTCTCCTTACTCCAAGTATTGGCTGCTACCTTCTTGTGGTAGTTAATAGCTTATTTCTTTAGAAGCTACCACTTAGTATGATGCTTTATTCATTATTCTAAAAGAAACGCATAAATGCCATGGAAAAGGGGCAACATACCTTGTATAGTCTCAAATTACTTTACCTTCCACACCTCCTTATAAAATGAATGCACACCAAACACGTAAAAGTTCCTCAACCATTTTCCATTAAGATCACACGCAAATACAAATACATTTTTTCACTATTCATTCCTCCCTAATTATACAACACATACTTCTCAAAGGGAGTCCTCCATTCCAACAACCAACTTTAATAATATTGAATGTTTTAGAAATCCACCAACACCTCCTTTAATCCTCTTCCACAAAACCACACAAGGCTCATATCAATCTCATGAAAATAAGGCCCTTGTCTTAATCCCTTCTTAGACATCTCCTAAATGATTGGATAGATTACCCCTAACCACTCACTAACATGAACTATTTAATCCCCATTAGTTTCAAACCTTTGGTAAAGGACGGTAAGTTCACCAATAGAAACTACTAATTACTAGGAGGCCTATGGTACTAACTAGTCGAATGATTTCTACCCTTAACAAGCATTGACTTAGTCAACAAACCTTTGAGGTGAATTTCTTCTCATTTGTTTTTTTTTGGTTAATTTTGTTAATTTTTAAATAAATCACATAATTTTAATTTTTTTGGCTACTATTAAGGTAATTTTGAATTTCAAACTAAACATTGAATATTTTTTTGAAAATGAAAATACATGTGATGTATTCATGAATGAAGCAAGGATGGAAAACGAACCTTTATAAGAACCTGAAGAAAATGCAAGTGTCCAAATAGAAGGAAACAAAAATCTAGAAAATGATGAAAAGAAAATGAAATAAAATTTGAAAAAAGTTACATGCGCAAAGATTATTTTGGAAACCAAATAATAGAAATGAATTAGGTAAGGCATTTTAGTATGTTAATGATAACAAATAAGTTGATTTAATAACTCTTCAAGTTATGTGTTGTATTATCAGTAGTCCAATTTTGAATTTAAATCCAAAAACTCAAGCTAGAAGAGGATTCATTATATAAAACACAATTATTGGTATAATTGTGTTGATAAAAACATGTAAATTTATACCATTATAATATTTTAAATCTTTTTGATGAAGAAGTGAACAATTTTTTGAGAGAAGATGAAAGACAACTTTAAAAGAAAGACCAAATATGTTTGCAATTTAGTTCCATATCTAATCTTTTTGCTACTAAAGAACCTTTCAAGAAAGATGATTTACAACAAAAACAAATTTTGGAGGACACACCTTTTAATTGTCAAAAATCACCTTCTTTTATAGTCTATGGAAAATATTTGGTTGAAATGATTTAGTATGCATTGTGTCCAAGATTTTTTTCCTTCCAATTTTTTTTTTCCATGAATTATTGTCCAATTAAATGGAAAAAAAATTGTTTGTTTTGCCAAGTTTAGTAGATTGCCATTTCGTAATTGCAAGTTTTAATTTGTGAATGTCAAAAGGTGGACATGATATTTTGCATTGGGGTGGGGTTGATTGATAACGAGAACACATTACCCTTGGCCTTTTTGAAGCACTAAATATTAGTAAACAAACCCTAGCCATACATTTAATAGAAATATTGGACACTTTTGAATTGAAGAGAAAAATTGTTGTTTATGTTAAGGACGAAGGATCTAATCAAACATTATAACTATAGCTTTAAAATTAGTTGTAAATTGTGATGTGTTGGATTTGGAAGAAATTTTTTGAGAACTTATTTTGGTCATGCATTTTCTAAAACATGCCAATATGCAATAAAAAAATGAAAAAGTTTGCATATGTTTAAAATATGTATATATCAAAACTACCCAAGGAGATTTGCAAATGTGCATAACTTGGCCCAAAAAATCGGGAAAAAGTAGACAAGAATGGAATAAGGCATGTGTTAATTCAAGTTTCCCCCCAAGGAGATTGAATACTCTAGTGAAGACAAGGTAACTTTTTATTTTTACTAAATTTTATTATGTTTACATTTTTAAAAAAACATTTGCCATGCTTAGTTTGACATTTTTCTTTGCTTTTGCAAATTTTCTATTAAAGTTATCATTTTTCAAGAAAATTTACAATCTAAATAAACTATTATATTATGTTACAACATGTGGAATTCTATGAGAATCAATGTAAGAATACCACCTCCACTAACATAACACATATTTTGGATTATTCTTGATTTCTTTTGCCATGTCATATCTCCTTATATTTGAAACTACTATAGGAGTCATTGGTTAATAAGTGATGCATTGAATTCTACCATATCCATAAGTTAAAATTCAGGGATGAAATTCATTTTGCAACCTTTAACAACTTAATGGAAGGAGATGCAAATGTTGTTTTTGAGTTATCATGTTTGGCTTCCAACATAAAAAAGAAGAAGTTGAGGTTTTGGATTCTTTTCTTTCCTTCTTAAATAAATATGAAGGAAAAAAATCCCATAATAACCTTTGTTTGATGTTGGACCATAGATTAAAAACCCTTCATCTTGTGTCCTCACTTATTAGTCATGAGCAAGGTAAGGCCATTGTTGAAGAATATGGCAGAAAAATCTTTAATTGATGTTTCTTAGGTGTTGTTATCATTTGCATCCTTTGGCTAAATTTGAAAATGGTGTTGTTGATCAAAATGTTGAAGATGACAATAATTTGGATATCTTTGAAATGACATTTAACATATGTGGACCAACAATGAAACTAATGAATAGAGACCTCTTGATTTTCAAGCGTTGTCAAGTGGATGTCAAAAACATCAAATGTCCATTTCAATTGTGGGAAAAACATGAAAGTATGTTTTGTATAGTTGGTATTTATGCTAGACAAATCTCAGGGATAGTTAGATCCCAAATTAAGACATAAAGGATATTTTATTTAACTAGAATCCTTCCTAGTTTAAAAAAATGTTGTTTACAATCAAAATATTTGGAGAAATTGATCTTTGTCAACAAAAATTGGCCCAATGATCCTAGGATAGGTTATAAATCCCCTTCTAGCTTGGTAGATTTAATTGAGACTCATGTAGATTTAGAGGAGGAGTTAGAGGATTTGAAAGAACTTTTGAAAGGGATGAAATTATGGAGTTTTATATTTGAATTAAAAAATTTGTTACAACTTACAAATTTTCATCTATTTTTAGTGATCATTAAATGGTAAGTAAAATATTAATTAATAAATAATATTAATTTAAAATTAACTTAAATAAAAATTTGACTAGTGAAAAATGTAATAACTAAGTTGTGAAAATCGGATGCGAAAATAGACTATTATTGTATATGTGAAAATTACCCTTTTTGAAAATCAAGTGACTTTGGAGAAAATTAAAAATTAATACCCTAGTTGGTATCACCATCCAATATATATATATATACCAAGAAAACCAATCAAGTTTTCATAACATGATGTAAAAATCGGAACCAATTATTTTTCACAAAAATATTAGAATCGCCTAACACTAGTCTTTTTTTATCCTTGACTAGGTGTCCCCCCTTTAGATAATTAGAACCCCAAATGGCCCTTAAACATTCATGAGAAAGTTTATCAAGGTGTTAAACACAATTAGATTGGTGAGGAAAAATTCTCATTAGTTATCATCCCAAGATATATCTATTTATTCATTAGTTTTCAAATTTTTCAAATAAGTGGTTTTGGTATATAACTATGGTTTTCAAAATTGTAAAAATGTCAAAGGACCATTAGTTCTTTGTTAGTTTTTTCATGAAAATTATTTATTTTTTTATGTTTTTGAGAAAACCAAAATTAATGATTCTTTGGAAATAATTGGAACCAACTATAATTTTTAAAAAAAACAAAGAACCATCCAACGCTTGTATGGACCCAAAGAGGCAATTAAAAAAAAAAACCATGTTAAGTAAGCAATTATTAAGTAAGAAACCTATTGTGAGGACATATTAATTTCAAATGTTTGTTGTAAAGATGTGGGCATATATGTGGGCACAATGTCAAAAACAAAATGTGTAGGATTTTGCATTCTACAACTTCATTTTGATCAACATTACAAAAAATGATTTGTTACTAAATGTGTTGATTTCTCCAGTTTGCCTAACTTTGGTTGCTAATGTTTTCAAGCAACTTTGATTAAAATAATCACTATTGTAAAATACAATGTTAAAATGCGCTTCATATGTATTGGAAAAGTGTGCCTCATATTTACAAAATGAAAAAGAGAGAAGTTGCACCTATTTCGAGTCCATCACAACCAAAAGCATACTAATTAAGATTCCTACAACATTGACAAATATACTACTCTATGGGGCGTTGTTGAGTGTCAACCATTTAACGTGCATCCACATCCTTCATTTATTATACTCCATGAACATAAGAAAATGTCAATATAAAAGGACATAGACACTAAGGAATATTGTGCCAATGTCAATATAACAAGGCGCAAATGGACACCCAAAATCATTTCAAAGTTCACACAAGACGATGGCATAAATATTTGTCATGCAAGAGTACGTTATTGTTGAAGATTGTAAACTATTAACCTTTTATTTCGATGTACTTTGAAGGATCTCCCTAACAAAAGAATGGGCTAGGGTGTTATGCCATGGGGAGATCCTTCTCCTCCTATTTTAAAATGTTTTTGTGTTGCATAAAAAGATATTCGTTTCCATGATTGGAGGTTCTTGTACAAGTGGGGTTTCCCCAAAAAGGGCCACATGAAGCTGTGGAGGTTTTGTACTTGTAGGTTTTCTTGAGATTTTGAAAAGTGAGTTTTGTCTCTTAGGAAAACCCACTTGGACAAGAACCTCATGTATAAGTGGGTTTTTTTGAGGTTTTGGAAAATGGGTTTTGTCCCACACGAAGACCCACTTGCACAAGAACCTTCTATATTTGTGAGTTTTCTTGAAGTTCTAGAAAGTGGGTTTTCCCCCTTAGCAAAAGCAATTTGGAAAAAAACGTCATGTACACATGGATTTTCCTAAAGTTCTATAAAATGGGTTATGTCCCTTAGGAGAACTCATTCAGATAATAACCTTATGTATTTGTGGGTTATCATGAGGTTTTGGAAAATGGACTCTCTCCCTTAAAGGAGAACCCACTTGTGCATGAAACTCCTTTATAACATTAACCTAAAGGTGAGTCTCACAACCGGATTCACTTTAGTGGCTCCATGCCCACACTTCCAACCACATTTCTCATTAAACATTTAAAGTATCTACATTTGGCAAGCCACACACTTGGTTAGTTTCGGCATTCATTTCATTTCATACCCTATTGACCCTTGGACTAATCTCAATCCCTAGATGGGTGGGGTAGATGAAAATTACGATAATTCACTTTTGTGACGAAACAATGTTTTCTTCTTGGGTACCTTTTATTCAAATGCATATGGTGAATAATATATATCCTTAGATTTGTTAATTAGGACTTGGATTTAAATTAACAATTTCATTATAAAGAGAACCATGTGGTTATTTATTGATAAAAAAAATCATTTGTTAGTAGTATTGGACTTTTGAAGTCTAAAAATATGGATAAGTCCTTTGACTAAAACATCATAAAATAGAAAAAATTATATTGATTCACATTTTAAAATTGTTATTGTGATTCAATATATAATGTAATACAAGATGATAAACTCATGTGAGAAATCTTTCTTTAAAAACCTTAACTGTTTAATAGTTAAGGATTTTTGAATGGTTAAAATTTGACCATATTTTCATAAGTCCATATGAGTTGTAGTTTTTGTTTGTTTATCAACTTCCTTGTTCCAAAAGTATATGCATTTGAAAGTTTTGCATGGGGCATTATTCATATGAACTTTGTGGTTTTTCTTTTAGGACTTCCAAATTGAAAAATGACATCGGTTATATTAAATATAAATTTTCACATAGATCTAGGAAGGTGTAGAGGTGATTGAACATGTATTGTTCAAAGATTATAATAATAACATTTTAAAAAGTAATAATCATGTCCATTTGCATCGTTTAAAAGAATCTTGTATGGCCTTATAGGGAGTGTAATTTTTGATAATATTGAGCCATTGCATTTTGCATTCATTTGGTGGGACTAAAATAGGTTGTAGATTTCCCAATTAGTTCAAGGCTTTGTTCCCCAAAATTACCAATTCCCATCTCATGGCCTTATCATAGACTTGTCTATTTCGAATACTTAGTGCGTTGATGACATCTTTTCAAGCCTCTTTTTTCGAATCTTCATTCTCTACACCTATGAAAGTCACAAGTGATGTTAAATTGGGAGTCAAACTTAGCCTAACACTTAGACTTATAACCTAAGCTACCATGGGGGTTGCCTTGTGATGGTTTGGACATGGGCCCTAACTAGGCAAACCTTTTCATTTGAAGGTTCACCTAAAAAGGTGTGTTAGTGAAAAAGTGGACAAGCTTACTTAGACCAATGGCAAGTTAGGAAAATGGTTATGAGGTACCATCAAGTACACATAGTAGTATAAAACCACTAATGTTAAATCTCTACCCACTAGCATAAAGACTTGATGTTCTTTGTCCTAAAAATTCCAAGAACTCCACCAACTATAAAATTTGTTCCATATGTAGTCCTTCATACGAACGAAGAATAATATAATGAATGGTGGTGGAGCTTTTGATTTGGACATTTCTTGGTCAATAGTGTGATTCAAATTAATTGGTTCTTGGAAAGCACAATCAATTGGAACCAATTCCCATCTCATGGCTTTACATTGAGTTCACCCCACAATGGTCTGGACATGGGCCTCATGTAAACATTGAGCTTACAATTGGAAAATAATAATAATAATAATAAATAAATAAATGAACCTAATTTTAAATTTTGCCACAAAAATTTGTGATAATAAAAAACATTTTGGTGAAGAAGGCAATGATGTGTCCTAGGAGCGTGGTTCGATGTATAGGAGAAAGTCTTGCTATGGGGGCCTTCCAGAATTGAGATCTTCAAAGCTAGTAAGCTGAGGGAAGTCAAAAATTTGGAAGGCCCCCTATAATAGGACTTTCCTTTACATAAAACAATGGTACTTTTTGCTTGTTTTTTGAAGTGATTATATCATAAAATTGGATCTTTCAAAATCCAATATAATTAAGATAAATCTTAGATAAGTTTGAGGTAAGTAAAAAGAAATTCAAATAAAACAAATTTAGGCTGGGGAGTGACTTGAAAATACAAAGGAAAAAAAATGTTTTACGACTATTTCAAAAAACCAAACTTAGCACCTCGATGAAGACGATGACGATCCCCTTGCCGCTGTGTGTGCCTTGATGCTAATTGCAAATAATTATGAAAAAAATGAACCAACAAATACAAAACTCCCTTCCCCTTAGACCCCCAACGCTTGATTCAAAAAATCACAAAGAACATTCAACAAACCTAAATCAACAAAGAAAACATTGATCCCCCCTGCAAGCCTTAAATCTTGATGTTGATTGCAAACAATAGCGATGAAAAAATGTTAAGGACCTTTGATTGACATTGCAAAAAATCATGAAAAACAAGTATGAATAAGACCATAATCCTAAAAATGACAAAAAAATGGAAGAAAACCATAACCGCAAAAAAAGTTGCGATCTAAATTTTTTGAAACCTTGTAGTCACCTCATGATTCATGAATCTCATGTCATATCCTCAAATATTTGTGAATTGTGACATTCATGCCTCAAGTACTATCCCTTCGCTTGACAACTCACGTGAAGAAGATCTCTTTTCCTCTCCAAGTCCTAGACCTTGGTAGTCTCATGGGCCATGGTTGTTTTGAAAATTCTCAATTCCACCTTGGTGTGAGTTGCTTGCAAAGAAGATCACAATGTCAAGTTTCTAAACCCAAATCATCGACCCCAATACCAAGACCTTAGTGAGTGGGTGGTGACTCGTGATTCTTCAAAAAATCTTGATCCCACCTTGGTGCATGGTGCACGATGCAAGTATGAATTGTAGTGTGCTTGCTTCAAAAAATAAAAAAGAATACATCAACTAAGGTAATGCACAACTTCAAAAAACCATGAAGCTTCACTCAAATCAAATGAAAATTGCCAATTCCATAGTGTAATTTGCAAACCTTGATGGCCATGGTTCACAAGCTACAACCTATAGCCAGTCTAGCCATCACCAACCACCATCATCCATAGTTGATTTCCATTAGGTTTCCAATCCTAGCAAACTATAGTCATAGGAGAGAGAAATTTGGCGAATCCAACGATCACAATTGCGCCACATCTCAATGAATTAACGACTTTACACTTGCCTTTTTTGACGAATCATCAAGTTTTGGCGATATCCATTTAGGGTTTCACTATTTTGCAACACTTGTTGATGTACGATTGAACATGGGTGCAATTATGATATTAAAAAAAGTTAATTTTGGTGAAAATGCGCATTTTTTAAAGTCTTTTTCCTTATGGGCAAGTTCTAGGCTTTTTGTGGGTTGCTTAAAAAAAGGGAATATTCTATCACAAAATCCCCTTGGTTTTGGAAAAAAGTTTGTTGCAATTAATTGCATACAATATGAAAGGGTGTTTAAGATTTGTTATTTTCATATTTTGAATGTTGCCAAATTTGGCTAAATACACTTATGGATATGATCACCACTTGAGTAACATCACAAAATTGAAAAAAAAAAAACCTTGGGTGGCCATAGATGGAACATTAACAAGGGGGCATTTAAAAAAATTAAATTATATATTTTCAAATTTTTTGATATGGAAAGTTTGGCAAAAGTTTCAAAAGATAGCAAAATTAGTCAAATTTACACTTAAAAAAATTAAAATTTCCCAAAAAGCTTTCCTTCCCATTTCTTTTGTCCAAAACACAACAAAATTTGTCTCAATTGAAATCATTTGAACACAATATTTACACTTTCCATTATCTAAATATTAAAAAAAATAAACAATTTTTTAAACTCTTTATTTCTACTCAGTGCTGGACCAGTGTTTAAATTTTTTATTTTTTAAAATCAATTTTGTGATATTGCTCAAGTGGTGATAGTCCACTGGTATGTATTTAGCCAAATTTGGCGATATTCAAAATATGAAAGCATAAACACTGAAACACCCTTGAAGACATTTTTCACAAAATGGTGAAAATGTGTCACCCAAAAAAAATTAAAATTCACTGGCTGCCACTCGCCATGCGTTTTATCCACAATGAAAAAGTGCAAGCTTTTTTTGAATAAAGACTCTAATTTCTCGCCAATTTGGCGAAATAGGTCTTGTGACATGGAAAATCGCACACCTGCGCGAAAACAGAGAAAAAAAATGCAATAAAATTAATAGGTAGCGAGTAGCGATCACAGTTGACGAATCGCCATAAACGGCGATCGTTGCTTAAAGTATTAAAAAATTGTCCAAAATTCGAGCCAAAAAAAATAAAATAAAAATTCAAACACACATACACAGACTCAGAAGAGTTTGCTGCTGTTTGTGTGCAAAGAGAAGAGCAGAAGACGAAGGGTCTTCTGTTGTTGATGTTCTTGTTGCTTCTTGTGTTGTTGCTGCTGCCATCTTCGCCATAGCTGCAGCCGCAGCAGCAGCCATGGCAGTGGGAGCCGTGCTCGCTTACAGCCCATTTCCTCACATTCTCAAAACTGGCAAACAATCAAACCCTAACCCTAACCCTAACCCTCTCTCTCTCTCTCTCCCTCTCTTTTGCTGTTTCTCTTTGTTTCTGTTTGTGGGTGGTTTTATGTCAAGATCAAAATTCCTTCCACGTTGGTTTTTTTTGACATAGGTAGGCGGTTGAGCTTCTAAGTTTCTTTGCAAAAGCAACCCCCAAAAAAAAGAAAGAGAGGAAAAGAAGAAAATAAGAAGGGCATTGAATGGAAAAGTTCAGCTTAGAAGTGCTTCAGCGTCTCATAAGTGGAGTCCTTTGTTTGTTTGCTTTTGTGCAACAGATACAGGATGGAACAGAAGAAGTCAGTCTGTAGGAATGGGAACTCATGAAATTTGTAGAGGAAGAGAATGCAATATCCAAGTTGCAATAAAAGTAATCATGAGGAGAGCTGCAGCAGGGAGGAGCTCTTGCTGCTGCTATACAAAGAGTTCATATCGAGGAGGGAAAGGAATTTGTGACAGAACTAGGGTCCTCACAGTGCACTTTTGTTGCAGTAGCCAAATCACAAGCTGCTGTACAATAGGAAACCTTAAACCTCAAACCCTAGTTGGTGTCCAACAACACCATGGGGTGGTGGAGCAGTATGGAGCAATCTGTTGTCGTCCTCAACCAGGAAGAATGCTTCGTGCAAGAGGTGAAAAAAAAACTAGGTTTCCGAGGTGTTGTAGGGGTCAAAAACACCCGCAGGGGGCCACTGACAATTCTGGGGTGGGAGGAGGAGGAGGAGGAGATTTGAGGAATACGAAGAAGGTTGGGAAGAATTGTGATGAGATTTCATCATCACTGGAGGAGCAGGAGCATCATCACCATCATCTTGTTGAAGAGCAGGCAGACATTTCATCATCATCATGCAGCCTTACGGATGACTCTACAGTTTTAGCCTTGAAGTCAGTGAACTTGGAGTTTGACATCAACAATGAGGATAATGAATGGTCAACAAGTTCAGATATTGGATGGTGGGAGAGGATCCCTAGACGGTACATTATTGTTGTGCTTTGCTTCTCCGCATTCCTGATTTGTAATATGGATCGGGTGTGTAAGCTCAGTAACTCCCACTCTTGCTGCTGCTTCTCCCCATCCCCTCCCCTTCCCTTTATGCCAGTTAGTTTTGTGGGTTAGTTTTGTAGGAACTCCGTGTTCATTCAGTATTGAATCCCTGTGCAGTTCTAGAGCCCCATTCTGGGACATGGGTGTATCTTTTGTGCCCACCACCCACCCTATTTGCATCCCCTCAATGATTTCAGATCCCCCTCAGGAAGTGCTAGCCTCTGTTCAAAGAGATAATGAGGGCTGATGTGTATCATCAATTTGAGAATGAACCAAACCGTGCTGCACGGTTTTTGGGCTCAGGTGAATATGAGCATTGCAATCCTACCCATGTCAGCTGAGTTTCAATGGAGTCCCACTATAGTAGGGCTGGTACAGTCTTCCTTTTTCTGGGGATATCTTCTCACTCAGGTCAGCCTTCTATATCCTTTTCTTGCTTAGGCCTTTTGTTTCTTTGAACTTGTATATCTTCTGTCCTTGATCATTCATCTTTCACTTTGCAACTGAAGTGATGTGCTTCTATATAATCTCAATATGAAAATGGAGGTTGCAGATTGCAGGAGGTATATGGGCAGACAGCATTGGGGGAAAGCAAGTGCTAGGGTTTGGAGTCATATGGTGGTCTATTGCCACTATAGCCACCCCGATTGCAGCTCAAATTGGGCTGCCTGCCCTCCTGTTTGTCCGTGCATGTATGGGGGTTGGGGAGGTCAGTAACCCTACAATGGAACTGTCCATTATCTGTAGCGTGGAGAACTTACTCACTCATGCCCGTCACATCATGTTCAAGTCAAATGTTCTTGATCCTGTCATGACATAATTCTAGGATTGCAGATTAAAAGTGATGTTTGGTGGTGCAATGACAGGGAGTGGCAATGCCGGCAATGAATAATTTGCTGTCACGTTGGGTGCCAGTGGAAGAGCGGAGCCGCTCATTAGCTTTAGTGTACAGTGGAATGTACTTAGGATCAGTGACCGGGCTTGCGTTCTCCCCGGGTCTGATCCACAAGTTCAGCTGGTCCTCAGTTTTTTTTTCATTTGGTTCTCTCGGGGCCCTTTGGTTTGCTTCATGGCAAAAATTTGTAAAATCTTTGTCCCTCCTCCAAGTTTCTTCAGTGTTGGTACTGTTGATTTTTGGGTCAGCAGAACCTGCGAAAGTGAACTTCTGTTTGAAGCCATACTTCTTTGTTAGTGTGTTGATGATGCGAATTTTTCCATCTTGATGAAAGTGTGTCTTGTGTGGACAGGCGTATAGCTCACCGGCAGAAGACCCCCACATCACAGAAGCAGAAAAGAAATTGATACTGGGGGGAAGAGAACCTGAGGTGCCTGTTGAGAACATCCCTTGGGGCCTACTTCTATCAAAAGCTCCTGTTTGGGCATTGATCATCTGCCACTTCTGCCACAACTGGGGCACTTTCATCCTCCTTACATGGATGCCCACATATTATAATCAGGTTTTTCCCCTCCCATTCTATTTCTTGTAAGGACCGAGGTTTTTGGCAAGCACAAGCATATATATGCCTTATATATAGTGGGAAATTGGCCTCACAAAAGTTGTACACCAAGTGGAACTGGTAGCTCCTGAAGTTATGTTCTTTGACCATAGGACTGGTATGGAAATTGGAAGAGTTGATAGGCAGAGGTGATGGGTCTCCGGAGCTAGCTTATATAGAGTGACCATTTGCCTTTTAGGGTTTAGGGTTTAGGGGTTAAGCAAGCAAGGGTGGTGTTTTGGCAGGTGTTGGGCTTCAATCTGATGGAATCGGGCATGTTTTCAGTCCTGCCTTGGCTCACGATGGCAATTTCAGCCAACCTAGGGGGTTGGATTGCTGATACTCTTGTTAGCCGTGGTGTGTCTGTCACTGTTGTGCGCAAGGTATGTTTTCTGTCATGCTGATTGACAGCGAACACTGCTAATCCAAACTTCACCCATTGAACTGCTCAGTATTTGCAGGACTATGCAATTCTTGTCTCCTCACCACATAGCTCTCAGAGTCGTGCCCAGGGTTTAGGGTTTAAGGATCTTCACACTTTTTCATTTTCTGGATTTAGGATGCATTGGATGGACATACTAACATTAAAAATAGAACCTACCAACTCATGCTCTTGTTACTCCTGTTGGAGGTTCTCTCATGAGCTCTTTGTTTGCATGTGATTCTCATTTCCAGATCATGCAAAGCATTGGATTCTTGGGTCCTGCTTTTTTCCTCACTCAACTCACCCACATTCAATCGCCTCCCCTTGCTGTCTTGTGCATGATGTGCTCACAAGTACTGTCTCTGTCCCTTTTGTAGTGGGTTGTAATCTAAGCTTGAAATAGCTTATTTCATTTTAGAGTTCAAAGTTGTCAAACCTCATTTCTATCAGGGCTCAAGGCTTGTCTTGAGGTTGTTTCTTCTATTCCACTACATGAAAGGCATTAGCGCTGTTTGTCTTTTGTTTCCTTCTCCATTTACTTTTCTGCATGTACCTTTGTATATGGGTCTTTGACCATGGTGTGTCACAGTTACATCTTTCCAGTTCATTACACATAATTTTCTTTGTTGTAACATGCAGGGAAGTGATGCCTTTTCACAGTCAGGCTTGTATTCTAATCATCAAGATATTGGACCACGATACTCTGTATGTTATTCTTCCTACTTGTTCTGTTTCTCAGCCCCCACATCTTCTTGTGGCCTAATATTTGTAGTTTGTGTTGTCCTTCTAGTGCTGGAGGATTTTCTTTCAAAAACTAATGTCACTGCAACGGAGAGCTTATGTGGATGAACATTTATAGCTTCTTGCTTGTCCTAGATAAAATAAAAGTAAGTTGAACAATAAGTTGCAGCTCTGATCTCTACTCACTGAGCTTTGATCTCCAGAAGACAACTGAAGGTGGCTTTTGTCTGTGAGCACAGGGTGTGTTGCTGGGGATGTCAAACACAGCAGGTGTGCTTGCGGGTGTATTTGGAACTGCAGCAACTGGTTATATTTTACAGAATGGTTAGTGTTGTATCTCTAGTGTTCTTGTTGGTGTTAGCTTCATGCCTGAGCTTTGTTCTGGTGTTGGGTGGTTCTTGACTTTTATGAAGGACTTCTGGTTCTGGTTCCACAAAAAATGGAATGAGAACTGGAATTTCTGTGGAACTGGAATTCTGGTTCTGGGTTCAGTTCTTGAAGAAAATTAATTTGGGTTCCAGTTCTGGTTCTGCAAATCGGACCTGATTTGGAACTGGGGGTTAACTGTGGGTTAACCTTTGGTTAGAACCCAGTTCCAGTCTTACTTTTTACCATTTTTTTTTTTTTTTTTCAAAAATCTGGTTCTGGGTCTGGTTCCAGACCTAGTTTTGGTTCCAGAACCAGATCCAAAATCAGACCCAGTTCTGGCCGGTGGTTCTAACCAGCCAAACTGGGTAACTGCCAATAAATGGTTTGTTCATGGGTACCTCAATGCAATCTTGCTTCTTTCAATTTCAGTTGTGCATTTCTAACTTGCAATTATTAAAGAGTTGTTGCAATCTGGAAACTGGTAGTATATAGTATAATCATGGGGTGATTGCCGATGTAGTTGAATTAACTGCAGGTGGATGGTTTTTGCAGGATCCTGGGATGACGTGTTCAAGGTGTCTGTGGGCCTTTACATCTTTGGCACTGTCATCTGGAATGTATTCTCTTCAGGTGAAAAGATTTTTGACTAACTAATTATTTTACTTAACACCCATTACTATGGATCTAGGAATGCATTTAAATTTGTCGGAGCCATGCAAAAGAGGCCAATTGGATGCCACCTCAATCCCCAGGTGAAACTATAGTTGCGTTGCTTCCACTTTGTGCTGTGGCAACAGCATGTGCTGTGCTATTTGATGATTATTTTGGAGGCAGAATTCTCTAGATTCACTGATAAGCAATTAATCTTAAGACATTTGCAATACATGTTGTATTTTTCCCTTGCACATAATTGGATATGTATTGATTGTAATCTGGTCAATGAGGTGGATTAGAACTGTACACAGGAAACAAAGAGGGGACCAAACTAATTTTCTTGCCTAAATTCGTCCTCGCAGGAGTTTCAACCCTACTTTTGCATTTGCCTTACCTGCACCTTTGCTGCTGCTTATTTCTTCATTGAATCAAGTCCTGTCAAATAAAATCTTACAAATCTTGTGACCTGATACTTGATTTCATAGAATGGTACTGAATTTCACTCCCTTTCTAGATACACTCAAATTGGAGATGAAACAGAGGTTTGAGGTGTAAACTAGGGCCCAAAGACAGGGTGTAGGGTTTAGGGTTTAGGGACATTTGTGGATAAATGTCCCTATCTTTGGGCCCTAATTTGACCCTTAAATCTCTGTTTCATGAAAACTAACTTTATGGATAGTTTTGTGGTTTATAGTTATCCGTCATTTGGCTGCTTCTAGTGTGATCATTGGGTGGTAGAATTTTTTTTCTGATTCGTCTTATGCAATTCCTACTTAGGGGACTTGTAGTTCTATCAAAAGCATGTTACTTGAATCTTCATGTTTGATGTGATCAGATCTTATGATTCACCTTCTATTGTGCACAAATGTTTTGTAATTTCTTACTCCTTTGCACAAGAAAGATAAGTTATGACATTAGTGGAAATCCTTTCCTTCATGTAGGAGACTTCTTCTCCTTTGTTGTCATTATTGGAAATATTCAAATTTGGATTAGAGGGCTATTTTTTAACATGAAATTGTGTTTCCATGCTACTTCATGGGAAAACCTTGGATGTTTATGTATGCCAAAAAGGTTGCATCATCAAACAATGCCTCACAAAGGTCAATACCCCGATCTTGTTTGGATGTTATTTAGGATCTTCAATGTTTTGACCTTTATTGGTTTAACCAATTGAAAGGTTAGAGGTTTTAAGGATACTCAACAAGAATTCCATGTAGGTTGTTGTCATGTTCTTTACTCAAGAGTTACCATCAACTTGCACATTATATCAAAATACAATCTACAATATTGAGATCTTTGTATAAATTACTATAGTTTGTGTTGGTGAAGGTGATTTTGGATTCCCTTCGTCTTTTCCCTTGTCCACATTAATGCTTTAATGATTTCGAGATGATAGTTGGGAACTATTGGGAATAGTTGGGTTGTTGTGACATGTGGTCGGTGTGTTTTTAGTGCTTTACATATACTATAAGGAGCCATTTGGTTCTCAATTGTTAAGGGCCATTTAATTCCTCATTTTTCTCACACCCCAATATTTTGGCATCAGATATTATTTATTTATTCCAATACTTTACAAGTTTGTTGGGTAACTTTTGGGTCCAAGATATTTTTTAAAGATCACGTAGTGGTGTACACAATGTCACCAAACCACATTATTTATATTGGATGACAAGGTACATTGCTTGTATTTGAACTTTAATTATTATCAAAGTTGCATTTTGGATAGTTGTGTTTTGATAGCTTGAGATCTAGTATCTAAATTCTTGATTATTTTTTCCCATTCCTTAATTTGGTTCCTTTTAATATAAGTTCCTTCTCATTTTAATGATGAAACCCATGAACTTATTTCACAATTAGTTTTTGTTCCATTTTCAAACAGAAAATTCAAATGTCAAAACATGTAACAAATTTAAAGCATTATGCTAGAGCACTTAGAATATAGACCATATTTATCATCCTCTTTTAATGTGTCATTTGATCTTCATCAAGCTAACTTTTCATTTATGCATTTGATCTAATGGAACTATGTACAAGGCTTTTGCAATCGTTCTTTGGTTTGTTTGCCCTTGGCAAATTCATCCTACAATGCTTTGAATTTGATGTGACCTTATTCACCAATCAATAAGTGGGTTATTTCGATGGCTTTTCATCTTTTTTAGGTTTGTTTGTCCTTGGATATTTATTTGACAATGCTTTGAATTCGACTTGGCCTTGTTCACCATTGAGTAAGTGGGTTTACCTCAATACAATGCAATCAACTTATTCATGTCATTGGGGTAGAGTTATTTGATTGTGTGATGGAAGGTGAGACTATTTGTTCTCCGTGATGCACTCCGTAATGTCTTGCTCTTTATTCTTCTTCAACAAGTTAGTTCCCAATGGTATCTATCATGTGACTACACATATGCTTCCATCAAATCCCATCTTGAAGCTTTCTTAGATGCAAGAAATTGGTAGTGTTGATGTGTTTCGGGATGAGAATGCCACATTTTGGGCAAAACATAGTGATCATTGGAATGAGGTATCACATATCTAAATCTACAAAATTTGATCCTCTCTTTGGTTCTTCATTGCAGTGGAAAGTATTAACATATCTAATTTACAAATTTGATCTTCTCTTTGGTTCTTCATTTATGCAATGAAAAAGGGCAAGGGGTCTCAAGCAGGTGTGAATGCAATGGGTGGGCATGAAAACCCACCTACATTACAGATAAAACTTATTTTAATTGCAATTTGCACAACTAGGAAGTAAGATCCTTTGGTAGTGCAAATTGTAGCATTTTCTATACACTATTACAAACAAAGGTTTAAGTTAATTTCAAAGATTTTGTGAAACTTTGTTTTAGATATATTGTAATTCGTACTCACAAAGTATAAAGACATGATCCTTGTGAAGCTTGGGTTTCTATGTTTGGTGCAAATTCATTGTGTACTCACTTCTCCTTGGTAGTTGTTGAAAATGTTCTTGGGTATGGAAAATCCTCTTAATTCTCTTCATCAATTTCAAACCCCAACAATTTGTTCTATGTCCAAGTTTATATCTACCCGCCTCATGAAATTGGAGCTCATTCCCTTGAGTCTTAATCAATATTGAGACACATATAAAGAGTGTTTTCATGACAACCCACCACCTTGTGCAGTCTAATACATAGCCAAAAGCTCAACCTTTCCTCCCGAGGCCAGGATTTCTCAAAACCACAATTGTCTAACAACAGCCAGCTTACAATTTTCTGGTTTTTTTCTTTTTTTTGGTGCAAAGTTGCAATAACGGTTGGGGATCAATGTGTTGCATGCATCTAGCTGCTGCAATATATCCACTTCACTTTGTTGGTGCCATCATGCTAGAACCTACTGCGTAAATTAATATGGTGAACTCCAAAAACAATTCCTCCCAATGTGCCAATTTTTTTCAAAGAAAAGAAGCCTTTGTACTTGTTGCAAGGACTCTATTTTCTTTGCACCAGGATGCAAAATTTCACCAAAAACAGAAACACTGCCCCAAGCTGCAGCAAAAGGAGCCATTTGATAGTCCCTCAATTGAAGCTGTAGATTTTATTTCTGATGGAACAATAAGTAGCAGAGACCCATGATTACTGGGAGCTGCTGCAGCTTTCAGTTATGTTAGAACTAGCTAGCTAGCTAGCTAGCTGGGCAAATCTTAGAAAACCCACCAAAAAAAAAAAAAAAACCCAAA
>Ga0209611_10002953_pt1 | contig 29782 bp, 28 predicted proteins | sample S1TSphgellanicum_3_FD_187693 | JGI IMG/M metagenome (GOLD analysis project Ga0209611, IMG submission 187693) | Host-associated microbial communities from peat moss isolated from Minnesota, USA - S1T2_Fc - Sphagnum magellanicum MG (SPAdes) (version 2) | ecosystem: Host-associated > Plants > Peat...
AGCTTTGTACTTAGTTTCTTGCCTAGACAACAGGAGTGTTTTGATCAAGTCAACTTTGTAATTGTCGTCAAATGGATCTCTCTGGTCCGAGTATTGACGTTAAATTAAAAGAAAGAAAGAAAGAAAAGAAAGAACCTTCAAACCTCAACTCCAAAAAAAAAAACCAATTCCACAAAGAAAACACTCCTAAAAAGGAAAAGAAATTTAAAAAAAGAAAAAGAAAAACCTCAGAATCTTCAAGTGGGGTATATAAAGGGTATGAGGTCCTCAGTCCTCACGGACCCGCCGCTGGTAAAAAACACAACTAAAACCACGCTTGTATTCATTCACTATTCACCTCGCAAGGTGAAAATCCACGCAACCCTTACCTCCTGCAGCCGGTAGTTTGCCTCCGTGGCGGGCGACCCGTGATTGCTGCCGAACTTCAAGACGGCACAAGGTACTTCAATACAGACGGTCAATACCGGACGGTAACTGACAGTCAAAATACTGGACGGTAACAGACGGTCAACTCAGGGACGGCACAAGATATTTCACCTCCGGCCCCTGCGCAGGTTTCTCTGCCGTTTACATCCAGCGCTCCATTCTCTCACCGCATCTTATCTAACGGTCAGGAGCGCCCCAAGCAGACCCCTGAAGAAACCCTCCCCGCCCCCCCGCCCCCCCGCTTCCTTTTCCTGCGGCGTCGCCGCCGGAGGCCACGGCAACAACGGCTAAACCCTCGACCAATGACAAAATTTACCCATCACCCAATGACTTTGTTTTGGGGGGCAAATTTTCTCGTTTTGTCGACGATAAAATTGTGAATTATTTAGTGTAAGTTGAATTTTTAAAACTTATATTTTTAAAAAATGGATTTTAAAAACACTTTATTATGTTTTTTCAAATGGAAAAATTAAAATGCCCTGCTCACGGTTGGGGGTAAAATCCGTGTAGAAATGGCTTGTAAAAAAGGATTTACTCCACCAAAATGCGCTAGGCTAGCACATGATATTCACTCTACCAGTATTATTTACTGTGTCAGCCATCAGTTACTGGCCCGAGGTGAAATATATTCACCTTTTGCCGTCGTGAGTGAAGTTAACTGTTTGTTACCGTTCCGGTATTGACCGTCTGTTGAAGTAACGTGTGCTGTCCTCAAAGTCCGCTGCAAGCACGGGTCGGCCGCCAGTACCGGCTGCAGCAGGTCAGGGGTTGTGTGGATTTTCACCTGAAGGTGAAAATACAACCGTGGTTAGTTGTCTGTTTGCCAGCGGCGGGTCGGTGTGGACTCACCCTTTATATCTCCGGCTGCTGCCCAGTAATAGCCATTCTGCTTCGCTTCGCATCGCTCGCGCAGTTGCGAGCGCTGCTCTCTCTCCGTTCTCTCCTCTCCGCTTATCCGCTCGCGGAGTTTTACTCTACGATCAGCCCTCGTGTTTGCAGTTTTGCAAGAGAAGTAGCTCCGGGATACCTGTGTAAACCCCGGGGTTTTTCTATTTATGAAGTTTTTTGTTTTCTTTTGGGAGTGTTTTTTGTGGCATTGTCTTTTTTGGAGTCGAGGTTGAAGGGGAAGCAACAAAGGGAGGCGGGGAAAGAAGAGGAGAAGGAGGAGGAGGAGAATTGTAGGTCAGTAGAGGAGGATATTAGTTTGCTGTAACATGGCTGTGAAGGTTTTTGTTTTATTGCTGCTTGCTGCAGTGGTGGTTCTTCAAGCAGGCATCGGAGAGGCGAAGGATCATTCGATTGTCGGTTATGCGCCCGAGGATTTGAACTCCGAAGAACGGTTGTTGGACCTTTTCCATTCCTGGTTGAAGAAGCATGCGAAAGCTTACGACAGCGTTTCCGAGAAGCACCACCGCTTCGCCATCTTCAAGGAGAATCTGAGGTACATTCACTCGCAGAATGTGCAGGAGAAGTCGTACTGGTTGGGGTTGAATAGTCTCTCCGACCTCACGCACGAAGAATTCCAGGCTCGGTATCTTGGTACCCGGCCGCACCGCGACCCAAGCAGGCTGCAGAAGACCGACGGTTTCATGTACGCGGATGTCGAGGCTCCTGCTAGCGTTGATTGGAGACAGAAAGGTGCCGTGAGTGAAGTCAAAGACCAAGGCTCCTGCGGTCAGTCCTCAATGCTCTCCCTTTCCATGCAGTCATGGTCTTTCAACAAGCTTCTGTAAGCAAATGGTTTGGCAGATCGTATAGTTATTCTTTACTCTTTGTCTGGCTGCTTGATAGCATCAGCAGCTGGAACTTACTCCTAGGCCTCTTGAATTTTGTGATTTCAACGCAAAGGAAGTGTGCCTATTTCTGCAGGGAGTTGCTGGGCCTTCTCAACAACTGGATCCGTTGAGGGAATCAACGAAATAGTGACAGGGGAACTGATTTCGCTGTCTGAGCAAGAATTGGTGGACTGTGACAAGAAGCAGAACCAGGGCTGCAATGGTGGTCTCATGGATTATGCATTTGAATTCATCATTCGAAATGGTGGGATTGACACTGAGGCTGACTATCCTTACAAGGGTTCAGATGGGCGTTGTGATGATAGCCGGGTAAGGTTTTGCTTCTCACATTGTGCACACAAGGAACTGTTTTTTTGTGTGTTTTGCTTAAAACAGAAAGAGGTAATGACTACCAGTTCCTGTTGTGAATGTAGTGGTGAATCCAAACTTTGGGCATTGGATATGTACTATATGCGTGTCATTGCTTCAGTACACACATGCATATGCTTTGCTAAGTCTGGTGGGAGCTGATGGAAGTCAGTGTGGTTTTGTAGTTACTTACTACCACATGTTGCTGTTGATGGTCACAGAAAAAATGGCTGACAATATGACTGGTTTTCTCTGTTGTATTTCTGTTTTCAAAAATTTGAGATTCTATTGTCTTCCAGCTGCAGTTTGTTGTTGCATTCTACTGATGTTCAGTCTTTAAAAAAAAATTGTAACCTTATATCATCAGGTTGTCTCATACTTCCTCTTCTGGTTGTCTCAACTTGGATGTACTTTTTCTAGTGCCCGAGTATGATGGATAATCTTACCTGTTTTTTTGATCTTGTAGAGAAAAAATTCAAAAGTGGTGGTGATTGATGACTATCAAGATGTCCCTGAGAATGATGAAAGTTCCTTGCTGAAGGCAGTTTCAAACCAACCTGTTAGTATAGCCATTGAGGCCAGTGGTCGTGATTTCCAGCACTACATGGGGGTTAGTCTCAAAATCAACCTCCCTGGTCACTGCTGTATCTGATTTCCATTTTCTGAAATCCCAGTGAGTGAATGTTTAGCAGTTATTTTTGCTGTAGTAAACAGCAATCTTGCTTGGTACATGAAACAAATGTATTACTATCAAATCTCATGTCTTTCCTACATGTTTTCAGGGTGTGTTTACAGGTACATGTGGGACAGACTTGGATCATGGTGTTCTTGTGGTGGGGTATGGAACTGACAGTGATGGTCTGAATTACTGGATAGTTAAGAACTCCTGGGGCCAGAGTTGGGGAGAAAAGGGGTATATCCGCATGCAACGTTATGGCCCCACTAACAAATATGGGATATGTGGAATCAACTCACAGGCATCATTTCCCATTAAGAAGGGACCAAACCCATCATCAGCTCCACTCTCCCCACCCTCTCCACTGAAGCCTCCAACCGCATGTGACAATTCTCATACATGTGCAGCTGGCAGCACTTGCTGCTGCTCATTTCATTTGGGGAAGCGTTGCCTGGTATGGGGTTGTTGCCCTTTGGAGGCAGGCACATGTTGCAAGGACCACCATCATTGTTGTCCTGCAGATTACCCTGTTTGCAACTTGAAAGCTGGAATTTGCCTAAAGGTATGAACACAAAGTTTTCCAATCACCTCTGTTATGTACTTTTCACAACTAGCTGGATTCTGTTATGGTGTGGCTACTTGGATCCACTGTTAGGTTGTGAAAAGGAGTGAATTTCAATTTGGAGCTCTCCTTGCATTGTTTGTATGTTCTATTAGGTGGGGCTTAAGTTCTGAATGTGACTTTGGTGCAAATATTGTTAACAGAGCACAAATGATATATTTGGAGTTGCTTTGCTCAATCAAACTCGTGCTGACTTTCACTGGCGACGTTCGGTTGCCAATCGGAAAGCAATGGTTTCCTCTTAAGAGGACCTTGCCAATTTTTCATAAGGTATGCTTATTGAACTGTACACAGTATGAAGGACTGGATAATAAAATTCTGAAGTCTGAAAATGAAATGTCAAGTGAGTCTGGACTTACTCTGCAATAGCCATCTCTATTTTTATAATTCCATATTTTGCCATTGCGCCCATTTAATTCATGTGTTTCCATAGTTTCCATCATTTGGACAGTAGCTGTGCTGAGGTGATTTTTTAATGATCACCTGCAATAATTGTTGCATGAGGCTATATGTGGAGCCAATTGGTGCTTGCTAGGTTTTTTTTGATGAGCACATCATTTCAACATTGATGCTGTTTTAAAGCTTATTCTGGTGTTGATTGAAGAATGTTGGAGCCTAATCCATGTTGCTGTTCATGTCACAGGATAACTCAATGGTTGCAACATCTGAAATGTCAGTTTTGCCAAAACTTGTGGACTTCAAAGGGCCCATACATAGTCTTTGTAGCTGCACAGATTCAGCTTTTACGAAGAGCTGTTTCTGTGAAGTTTATGCGAAGGATGAGCTGGATGTGCAAATTTGCATTCCACTATGCCCTGCACTTCACACCAATTGGACACCTGAAACATCTTTTAGAATTAGCTCTAGCTTTCATTGTTGTACATACTTTCAAAAGAGCAAGAAGCATAATAAAGTAGTCTATTTGATTTCACAACAGAAGGTGTTATGGTCTGCCTATCCTGGCTATTCCTCTGTTAGCTATTCTGGTATACATTCACCCCACATATGCGTATTTTGATTCATGTACTAGACATAATTGAGTTCATGTCACAGACACAATGAGGAGACTGATGTTAGCTTTCTATCTGTCAGCAGCAGCTGATCTTATTTGTTTCTGGATGTTTGCTTTTCTTTCTCTCTACATAAATTTGTACAATGCTGGATTGCTTGCCATTTGTATAACTCTTTGACATTTTGCCTTCCTGCCTTGCTTTTCTGTCACAATTGAGTAGGTCAAGTTTGCAGTACCATCTGATGCCTCCAACCTAAAGTTGATGAGTAAGGCAGATTTGATGGAATAAGGCTGCTGGTCAATCCACACACACATTGCTGTTTTAGTGCCTGTTAAGCACGCCTCTCAGAATCAACTTTCTTTGCGATCTGCTCTATCTGCTGATTTGCATTAACTGTGTAAATCATTCTGCCTTCTTTGGTGGTTATTGGGCTGTTTGTTATGTGTGCCAGTTCCTGCATCTGTATGTCACCTTTAATATACATAAAGAGAGAATTTTGGTTCATCTTGTCTATCAATGTATATGATCTGTGGATATAGTTGTTACTTCTGTCTGCAGCCTCTTTTGGTTCTCCAGAGGCTACTTTCCATTATCAAGGAGTACGCATCAGTAAGCATGCTTGCACATGGCAGGGGGACAATCATGATGGACCTTGGCAAGGTCCTTGGCAACGGCTTCAAAATGGCTCAATTTTTGTCAGCTTCCATCCTTTGTGCTATCCGGCATCTTCTTGCTGCTATTCATGACAAAGGTGGTGGTTTGACACTTTGGTTAATGACATGGAGAAGGTTGGTTATTACTACACCCATTCTTGTTGTGGTACTTTCAATGTGTTCCAGAGTTTCATCTTCAATTATGAAGATATATACCTCTCTGCCTTTATCCATCTATACTAATTTGATTTCCTCATGTTCTTTCTCGTTGAGTGCAACTGGAGCCAAGCCTGAAGAAGCAATTGGATGCTCTTAATCTTTAATCTGCAAAAGTTAAGAAAGGTCCTGGGAGTGAGAACAGACGCCTTGTCTCCCAAATATTATTACCAACATTTCTTCAGTGCGGGCTCTTGTAATTGTTGTTATCTGCTGGCGCCTCTTATTCTCATTCTTAACAAATTGTGCAAATTTGTACTGGCTTGAGGAAGAATGTTAGAGTGCTGGAAGTTTAATTTCATTAACTGTCTTCAAAGGGCTTTGCCAGGCTCCTTGTCCTAGCCCTCAAGTTGACTCTGCAAGAGTGCAATGCATTTCAAGGTCATTGACATGGTACTGAGAAAGTTTGTTACTGAACAGTGAAGTGGGTCCATTGTGATCACCCAGGAAAACAACAAATCCAAGAAGCAGCAGGAGCAGGAAGAATCAGGTGGGCTGCTCTTGAGAGGAGCCATCACCTGGAGTGTCACTGCATCAGCGTTTAATGAATCTATCTTGCCATAAGCCATTGTTTGTCTGCCTCCTTGCAACTACTGCTCATGCATCAGAAAGTTGGAGTATGGCAATTACAAATGATAGGCCAGCATGCATCGGCCTTGATTTCAGCAAGCATTTCTAAACCTTTCCTGTAAGACAGCTTGGTCCCTGTTTGCAATCCTAGTATCAAATGACATTGTAACCAGCTTGCGCTTTTCAGCCTCCCAAAGCATTTGTCATTCACCTGATATGTTGCAGAATGTTTAGGAAGGAGGAACAAACAACACTTTGTTAAGGAAAAGAGGGTATCAAAGTCATTTTATTGCACTTGGACTGGTTCTTCTATTGTGGACTCTGAGGTCCTTTGATGTATGAACTTGTCTGGATTGCTTCCACATATTATTTGTTGAGGCAGGCGACACTCTTTCATCTGAATGATCACTGGATGAAATGAACAGGTGCTACCCTGCTTGCTGAGATGGATAGTCTTCATTTGCTCTGACAGAGTGCCCTGACTTCCTGCTCCAGCTCTAGCAGCACTGTACCTTTCTGTCTCCTCTGGGTTCTTCTCCTTCACATTTAATGTAAGACTCCCCCTATATCCACCGTTCTCACTTTCTCAACTCTGGATTTTCCCCTAAGCAATTGGTGATGTCTTCCCTAATTCCAACAAGTTGGTTTTCCACTTCTTTGAGCTTATAATGGTGTTTGACTTCTCGCTCTTTCACTTAGGTGAGTCAGATACTGTCAGGCACACTGATACAACTGCATTTTGCAAACTCCTACTCTACAATCAGCAGCTTTGTCTTGTGATGTCTAGACAAGGTGATACTGTCTCTTCTACATTCTCTTTGCTAGGAGCAAAAATCGTCTCTTCTTGAAGAGGCACTCTCCATTTGTGACCTTCTTCTCTTGATAGAAAAATTTCCCATTGTTAAGTTGACAGCATTGGCACTTGTGCTCAGCTAACATAGAATAATGGTAGGAGCAACAACTGATCTATTTTGCTTTTTCTAAAATTTCTTTGCTGAGGATTTGGTGAATCTCCTTTGGGAATTCTGATTTCATGATTCATGTCTTTTTGAATTGCTCACAGTTTGCATCGGTCATTGCACACCACTCATCAAATCTGCTCAACAATTCACAAACCACCGCAGAAATTCTGACATGGCGAAGAATGTTGAGACTTGCAGGTGTAGAGACATCACAGATATGGTCTTCAGGTTCTAATGCTTTGGTTATCAGCAGCAGCAAAGGAAAGGATTGCTTCCCAACAATTTCAGGATTGTGGAGCACACTTGCCTACTCTTCATCCACATGGAGGGATGGGAGGAAACACATTTCAATGCAAATCAAGTTCATTTGAGGTGTGCTTCAAAACTGAAATTCTTTGAATTTATTGACCTCTGTAGTAACAATTGCTCTGGAAATATTATTAGCTCTGGAAATGTCTGAAAGAATCTGTAAGGGCTTCAATCAACCTGTAAATTGCCATGAAAAATAATTTGGACATGGCACCAAACTGTGGTCTGGATATAGTATGTCCCTTTTAGCTGTGGTTGCCTCCAAACATTAGATATGCTTTGAAACAGTTTCATCACTCTTTGCAATCTTCCTTTCAATTCTCACTTGATGATTGTCCCAAGTTAATAGTTGTGTTTTGCAGGAGCGCATTGAATCTGAAATCCACATTGCATTTGTTCAGGTTGCTTGCATGACATGATTTAAAAGAGGAGGAGATGGACTTACATTCTTAAGAACTATCGCATGCTCAACATCACATGCTTTTTGTGAGTTCCATATCATATTTGCACATGGACAAACATATAACAGGTTAGCTGCTATTCAAAAATGCCCATCTAAGATCTCATGTCCATGTGGAAAAAACTGACTGAAAATGATTTTACAGCTCCTTACAGAGAAGGTGAAGTGACATACACTTAAGGGGCACTGCCGCTGACATCTCTGTACTGGCTGATTGCAAAAATCCTCCTCTCAACATAATACCAAATCCTAAAATGCAAATATGTTATGTCTGCATACAAGAGGAACAAAAATACAGGATGTTTGCAAAGCTCCATGTCAGAGGGAGGTTTGATGAACTAAAAATGAAAAAGCACATGTGCTGCGGGCTGTCCCCTCTTACAAGAAACTCTGCAAACCACTTTGCACAAATCTCTTCTCCAGGAAAAGAAAGCAACTCATGTGCCAATCAACAAAAGCAAAATACCATGATAAAACTCACAAAAACTTTGCATGAATCTCTTCTCAAGGAAGAAATCCTGGTGCAAATCAACCAAAGCAAGATACTGTGATAATTCACAAAAACTTTGCACAAATCTCTCAAGGAAAAATGGGAACCCTAGTCTGAATAAAAATACTGTGAAGAAATTCACAAAAGCCTTGCACAAATCTTGCAAGGAAAGAAAGAAACTCTGGTGCAGATCATCCAAAGCAATGATCAATTCACAGTTTCCAAAGAAACAATGGACATCAGATGGAATGGGTGCCCATTTTTTCTATCTATCCAATAACTACCATCCTTTCTTCCACCTTCCAAGTGGAAGAAATGCTGCTACAAAATAGTCAGTAATTTAATCCAAGCACAATGCAAGCTGTGCTTGAAAGAGTTGATCAGTCAATCTCCTTTGTCAAACTGACACATGGATACTTGCTTCTTCCCTTTGTGTACATATGCATATTCTACACTTGAACAAGAATATCTACACCTAATAATCACTTACAAATCATCAGCAAAAAGCTGCATTCTAAGTGAAGAAATTTGACTCCAATTTTGGGTTTTGATAATTTCTTGCACATTGTTGCAAATTTCTTGCTGACTACAATTCTGGGTTTTTGTAAATTTCTTGCAAATTTCTTGCTGTTTTTATGGCAAGGAAACAGCAACCAGTGACCAACCTGCTTTCCATGCTAGAGATTGTAGTACTCCAGCACTAAAGGAAGTGTGGGGGAAGGCTTGAGCAGAGAACCTCCTGTGAACAATCTTGCTGTTTGAGCTGCCTGGATGAATTTGCATTGATGTTGTTTTTGTTTTTGTTGTGCTGAACAATTGCTGCTGAGAGCCATTTGTGGTTGACATCTGCATCACCGCACCATCACACTGCCATCCTATTAGCATATCTGTTAGCAGAATGTGGATACCAATTAGTTCTGCATAGTCTTTTCACAGTACATAGGTGAGTCTCTCTCGAATCACATGAGCCACCCTTTGCACAAATCGCTCTCTCTTGCAGGAACAACTCTCCAATCACAGACGCTTTGCAACAGCTGTACATGACAAACTTGCAACAAAATTTATCAAATTCCAGCAATGAGTTCTACAGCAATAAAAGCGATGCAGGAACTCATTTGTGGCCATGATTCTTGTTGCCTATTTTTCAATTCCATTTGTTCATGAGGAGGAAAAATATTCTGCGAGTCAAATTCAATTCTGTTTCTTCAGGAGGAGTCAGAGGCTCAGAGCTCAATTCAACTTCAGTTTTTTAGGTGAAGAAAATTCAGCAGAGCTTTGATCTTTTCCCCATTTCTTCAGCAGGAGAAAACCTTTGATCTTCTCCCATGTCATCAGGAGGAAATGATTCAGCATAGCTTCAATCTTCTCCCATTTCTTCAGGAGGAGAAGATTCAGCACAGTATTGTTCCAATCCCATTCCATTTCCTCAGGGGGCGAGAATTCAGACCTCTTTGATTCCATTCCATTTCTTCAGGAGGAGGAGGAAATTCAACAGAGCTTCTTCGAAGCAATTGGGTATCTTCAGGAGGAGGAGGAAAATCCAGCAGAACTTTGATGCAAATGGATCTCTTTAGCAGGAGGAGGAAATTCAGTGGAGCTTTGATGCAATCAGGGTTTCTTCTTCAGGAGGAGGGAAATTCAGCAGAGCTTCTTTGATGAAATTGGGGTTTTTTCTTCAGGAGGAGGAAAGTTCAGCAGAGCTGCTTTGATGCATTGGGGTTTCTTCTTCAGGAGGAGGAAAATTCAGCAGAGCTTCGATTGTAATGCCATTTCTTGAGGAGGAGAAAAAGGCAATGGAATTTGCTTTCCTAACAATGTAAGAAACTTTGGGGGGAAAGGGTTTTGCAAGCTTCACCTTCTGCGGAGACTTGAGGAGCTTGACAATCTCCCAAGTGAAGTCAGGATCATTGCGACCGAAATGACCATTAGCAGCAGTCTTTTGGAACCGCTTGTTGCCGCCTCGCTTCAAGTCCAAGGAGATGGCGATCATGCCAGGACGGAAATCGAAAGCCTCCTTCACGATTTGCAAGATTTCAGCATCCGCAACAGCACCAGTACCGTAAGAATCCACGAAAACGGACAACGGTTCCGGCACGCCGATGGCGTAAGAGACTTGCACAATGCAACGACGAGCAAGTCCCGCGGCAACGACGCTCTTGGCCGCTTGTCTCACGATGTAAGCGCCACTGCGATCGACTTTGCTGGGATCTTTCCCCGAGAACGCACCTCCTCCATGCGCACCCCAACCTCCATACGTATCGATGATGATCTTCCTCCCCGTGAGACCCGCGTCTCCTCGAGGACCTCCGACGACAAAGCTGCCGGCAGGGTTGAAGTGGAAGATGGTGTTGTCGTCCAAGTACTTCTGCGGTATCACCGGCATCACCACTTCCTGCATCAGCTCCGCAGCAAGCTGATCAAGCTTTACACTTTCCTCGTGCTGCGTGGAGATCACGACGGTGTGCACGCGCAAAGGAATCATGGCACCGTTCTCGTTCCGATACTCGACTGTGACTTGCGTCTTGCCATCAGGTCCTAACCATGCACAAGTCCCGTTCTTTCGCACCTGCGTCAGTCTGGCGCTGAGCTTGGTCGCGAGCACATGGGTCAAGGGCATGAGCTCCTCTGTCTCGTCGGTAGCATAGCCGAACATGTGTCCTTGGTCTCCCGCACCGATCTCCTCCGGCTTCTTGGAGAAATGGCCGTGAACTCCGCGCGCGATATCCGGGCTCTGCGGCTCAATGTTCACCAGCACTTTGCAGTTGTCGGAATCCAGTCCCATGGCTTCCGAGACGAACCCGATCTCTCTGCAAGTCTCTCTCACGATTCTCTCGTAGTTCACACTCCCCCCCTTGCAGCTGATCTCGCCGAACACCATCACCAAATCGCCCTTGCAACACGCCTCGCATGCTACTTTGCTCTCGGGATCCTGCTCCAAGCACGCATCCAACACCGCATCGGAAATCTGGTCGCAGAGCTTGTCAGGGTGCCCTTCGTTCACGGACTCCGACGTGAACAGAAACGTGTCCATCTCTTGTTGTTTTCTTCTTCTTCTTTTGCTCCACTCAATTCTGCAGAAAGTCGAAGCGTGTTTCCGTTTGCTTCACATCACTTATTTCGCACAATCATCAGCAATGGGCATCATCAACACAAAGCTTTTCTTCTCGGACTCGATGGAATACCACGCGCTGCTCTTTGGCATGCATGCATGAATGGATGTTATGGGGTTGCAAGCAATTGTTCACAAGTGCGTGCGTGCGGAAGCAATGTGTTTGTTGGATTTCGCCCGACTAGCTCGCAGACGGAATTCTGCAAAAGCTTGAGCCTTTTTGTCGCTTCTACTGCTTCATCAAAGATGTTTCTTCCGCAGTTTCTTCTTTGTCTTCTTTGTCTTCTTTGTCTTCTTCTTCTTCTACGCGCAGGAGGATGACAAGAGTTTGGGGTGGGCCCAATGGGACGATAGGATAGGCGCTTTTCCGCTGCTGCGGACAACCGTCCGGCTCGCGGAAGAAGATTGGGTTGGGCGCCTGCAAATCCGACCGTGATCGCGCGCTCGCCATGTGTCCGAAGAATATGTCGCGCGCGAAGCAGCAGCGGTTTGATTCTCGAACAAAGTCCGTCCTGCATGCCCTAATCGTTTGTAGCGTAGTCTGTGCTGCTGCTCTCTCTCTCTCTCTTCTTGCTGCTTTCTCCTTCTTCTCTTGTGCATGTCTTAAAACCCATCCCCCCCCCCCTTGCAAATGGGATTGCTTGCAACTGAAAGCTTTGATTTGGTGCTGCACCCATTAGGAGTAATCGAAGCAGGGCAAAAGGAGAGAAGAGAGTCATAAAGAGACACAGAGAAGATCAGAGACAGACAGACTGAGACTGAGACACAGAGAGTTGCATAGAGAGGGCGAGTTCAAGGACTTGTGATGGCCTTACTGGGCTCTGCACTTGGGGGAGAGGTGCACATCTATCTCCACTGTTTTTCCTTCACCAAATTTCTCATCATCTACGATTTTTCTTGGAGAACTTTCTTGTGGGTTGCTTTTGGTTTTGATTGAAGGGTCCCTTTGATGGAAGGAATGATGGCTGTAGTGACAAACTCAAAGAATGATGTAGTTACAACAGTCTTGGGAACTGTTCAGGGGTTGCAAATGCTAGTACTGAAGAAGAATCAACTCTCTCTCTCTCTCCTCTCTCTTTCTGTGTGCAAAAACTATGATTGTTGTGGCCATGTCATCCATTATCAAGGCTCTGGTGCAAGAGCTGAAGCATTTTGCTGCTAAATGCCTGAGAATTGAAGGATTGTAATTCCTGAAGCAATCATAAGTTCTTAAGAATGTAGATCAGACATGACTCGTTTTTTTACTTTGTTTTAGTTAAGGTTCATCTTCTTGCAGTGAAGAAGGTTCTGAAAAACAGAAGGTTGCGAATTCTTCAACATATCATCAGGCTGTTGTGTGCACCTTCCTTCCCTGTGCAGAAGTGGTGGTGTAACTTAGTGCGGGGAAGCATGTGAGGGTTTGCTTATTCTTTCTGAGCAATTGTTTTGATCTTCAACAGCAACTGGGGTAAACTCTGAGGTGGTTGTGGGATTTGATTGGGTGCAGGTGGGATTGCGCTTGCTGTTGTCTCCTGCCACATCGCATGTCATTGTGCGCACAGCCTGGTATGTCAAACTTCATCATCTCTTTCTTTATTGGGTTGGAAGTCTTTTGCAGGCATGTAGAAGTTTTTGACAGGCTTGTAGATTTGAAGGATGCAGCTTCTTCTTCAGGTTGAAACTCAAGCTTGGAATCCAGTCCATTGGCATCTATCTGTATGGACTTTTACATTGTGAAGGTCGAGATTAAGAAAAGAATTGCCATAGAGATGATGAAGGGTGAAATTGCCATGAAAGAGCAATCACTCTCAGGCCTGGGTGAAAGATTTTGTGCACTTTGGTTTCTCAATGATTCTTTGCTCATTTTGTAAACCTAGGTGCAGCAGATCTTCAGTACATCTTCGGTGAATTTCACAGTGTATGCCATCATCAGCTGTTTGCAAAGTCATTTGCTCTGATTGATTGAGTCCTCTGGGTGTCTTTCCCATACAATCAGCAACCCAAGGAACTGAGATGATTCTGGAACACTCCTCATGTCTTATGTTATGGGTCTGACGCCTTAACTGCCAGATTGAGAATTGGTGGGTATCCAGGCAAGAGATTGATTGTGGTTTTGAGAAATTTGTGCAGCACTGTGGTTGGAATTGGCTTTCCAGTATACTCCACACATAAAGCAATTGAGAGAAAGAGCCCTGCAGAACAGGAGCAGTGGCTAGTTTACTGGGCAGGTCAGTTCTCAATCATAATTCTTCCTTCCATTACTAGCTGAAAACAAAAATCTTTCTGGACAATGTATTTAGTTGCATCTGGATATGTTGAAGGTGGAAGTGGATGATACTGTCTTGCTGGATTGGTACTCCTCAGCTCCTTTTCCTGCATTGGTTGTGTTCCTGGATTTGAGTTCTGGATTTCAGCTTTCTGGCCGAAGCCTTAAGGGGATTGACCACAAGACACGCAAGGGTCACTGGAGACTCACACGAGTGGTTTTCTTCTGGGTTTGTCAAAAGCACTGGATAGCCCCCTGTCCATGGCTGAAGTGTGCTATGCAGAACCCTTCTGGGTTTGTCAAAAGCACTTGATAGCCCCTGTCAATGCCTCTCAACACATGGAGTTTGCTACACAGAACCCTTCCATATTTGTCAAAAGCGTTTGATAGCCCCCTGTCCATGCCTTTCAACACATGAAATGTGCAACTCAGGGGCCTGCTGGATTTGCTTGAAGGATTCCTCACTCCTGCAGTCTTGACAAAGTGTATGTTGCAATTTTGCAGTGTATGGATGCTTCAGTGTGGCTGAGGTTTTCTCGGATCAGCTTTTGTCTTGGTATTTGACTGTGCCTTCATTGTCTCTTGGAAGATTACATGTGTACTCTGGTTCTTGCTTTTTCTCTGATCATGCTTAATGAAGATTTAGACATTCATTGTATGTGCTTCTGTTATGATGTCTTGGTGGAATCTGTCTGCTGTCATCATAACCTTTGGTTTCTATGGTGAGATGGTGTCTCTTTGCAGGTGTCCTTTCTACTACCATGTCAAGTTTGTATTCCTTGTCTGGCTTCAGCTTCCAAGTAGCTCTGTAAGTTACAAAGGCTTAATTTTGACTTCTTTTTTTCCCCTACCTAATAACCACAAAGTCTGGATGGCACCTACTGTTAAGGGTAAAGGCTGCTGTTCTTCTCATTCTGTTGTGTTGTCTCAGGAAAGGAATTTGTCTGTGTCTCTGAATCAATTCGACTTGCACTTACTGGGAAGATGTAGTGGTGGCACCTTTTCTTCTGTACATGAATTGCACTAGTTTTTGTAATTCCTGAATGCACCTCCATTCTCCTTGCAGCTTGTGTAGTTGAGTGGCTCTAGTGCAACGTACCATGAGTGGAGTAGGGTCATAGACATCTCTCTTGAAAATTTGCCTCTTGGGCATTTGTCTGAAGGAGTATCATGTTGAGTGGATCTGATTTTCTCTGGGGGGAACGGGGGTTTGGAGTGTTTGCTAAATACAGGGTTCCCAACAGTTATATATCAGTTTACTAAGACCTATTCTTCTTAAGCATCAGGCAAAGCTAGATCGGATTGTGGATGGCACTCGCAATGAGATGGTGACAATACTCTGCTCTCTACTTGTTTGCCATGCCTCCCTGCTTATCTTGTCCGACATCTGTCTTCTACTAAAACCAAGTGCAACCTGCCATACCAAAAGCATAAATGATGTGCTTTCTAAGGGCAATTTGCATGTCATAACAATTTACACACAAAACAGGACAGCAACCTGTGCAGGATCTGGAACACCATATTAGGATCTGCAATTTGTGCAGCCTCCTCACAGCTTTTATTGGACAGAGAGCCCCCCAATGCCTTGGGTCCAAGACCACTTGAACATGCCTGGGCAGCTAACTATTAGACAATTTGTTCTTCAAACCTTTTCTTGTCTAGATTTGCCTACCACTCTTTGTGGGATTTCCAGAAAACCGAAGTAGCTAGCTATACTGGGCATCATCTAAAGCTTGAAGCAAACCACTTAAAACCCTCTTATGAGTACATGTACAAAAGGAATTTAGCTTGGTTGAAAAGAGGAATTGATGATTGCAGAGCAAGTTCATTGTGAGTCACCAGCAGGAGATTCAGACTGTCAAAGGCATTGTGACAAAGTTAGCCTCCACAGGTATTAGCTTTGCACAGGCTTGCAGAACTGTATATTCAATTCTCGTGTTCTATCTTCTTTCTGCTAACAGTGTGAGACAGGAATGAAGGGTTAATTTCCTTGGCTGTTTGTTCTGTTCTTAAGTTCTGCATGCACATAGATTCTTGCCTCTGAATTGTTTGTCATATCTGAAATGTATTTGTGGGATTCTTCTCCTACCTTGTGGTGGATACAGTGTACCAAGCAGGACAAGATGCTCTACAAACAGCACGTGGAGAAGCAGCCAGACCTGGGAGCAGTAGCACCAGCAGTGAAGCCACCACTACTCCTGTTGTTGATGATCAGGCAGGAGTCAATGACACATTAGATGATTGGGTTCACACATGAGGTAAGGTCTTAGCAAGTGGTTCTGCACATTATGGTATTTTTAAAGAGGCAAGCATGTGCACCTCTAGTAGCACCTCTGTGATACAGCAACTTTGTGCTAGTTGGGGATGCCTGGCAATGTATAGCGTGAAACTAGTCTCCTAGAGAGGTTATACAGACATCATACAGGCGATGCAAAGTTGGTTTCTCTAGACTGTACGAAATCAGTGCAGAGGACACTCTTCCTGCAAAAATTGGTATAGCAAGTTAGCATCTGATTGTGAACCTAGCTCAAGTAATCCCTCAATAGAAACTGCAATCTTCACTAGAGAAACAAGTCATATTTATAGTTGTCTTAAGAAATTGGTCTTATTACAATGACCACAGCATCCACATGCACATGTACAATTTCAGTACAAAAGGTGTTGGCATTCAATTTCAGTGCTATATGTTAGGTATAAATTTGAAAAATGGTACATGTATCTTTATTAGAATGCAAATGTTCACATTCTAACCAACCAACCAGCAGTGTGGCTTAACAGTCAGTGGGATTTGTAAATTAGCTCTGCAGACACATGCTTGAGTTTAGAGTATCAAAAGGCAGTAGCCAGGTAAATCTGAATGCTAGAATGCTACTGGAAAATGGATTTTCCCCTGTTTTGCAGTAGCAGGCCAGGTAGGAACCGAAAACCTATTTATATAGAAATTCTGACCAATGCAATTGTTGATGGCATGTGCAAAGTATTTGATTCCACATAAACGTCTGTGACTGCTCATTTGGATGGATGTCAGCTGTCTGTCATCTCTTCACTCTCTTGAACAGTGCAAAATCATCATCACTACTTTCAATTTCATCTGCCAGACCATTGTGCATAGCAACTTCTGCACCTTTGGCTGGAGGGGCATCCTCTTGTTGGTCAGTATCACTATCCAAGTCAATACACACACTTGTTTTGGCAGGGGTTTTGACACTCTGGGTCACAACTGCAGATGGTTTCCTTGCAGAGAATACAGTCTTCTTGCTTGATGAAGGTGTCTTTGCAACAACAAGCCTGCTGGAACCTACTTTGGGAGTAACAGAAGCTGAACCGCCTTGAAGAGGTCGCTTACCTTTAGGAGTAACCCAGAGGCCTGTTTTTGAAGGGCTATCAGGGTTTTTCTCAATGTATCCACTAATGGATGCTAGAATCTCCTTTCCATATTTCTCTGCAATTCTCTTTCCAGTAATCTGCTCCACCTGCAAACAGGGAATCAAGCCCACATCAATTTCAAAGAGTTTGTCTACAACCTTCAGTAGCAGGGTGCCATGGAAAAGCACAACATGGCACTTCACCAGAAGATTTCAACCACATTCATGTACAAGAAGATGAGAGATCAGGAACATGATAAACCAGAAAAGTGATAGTATACCTGGTCCAATGAGACTGGTTTGGAAGAGCATAATGCAGTGATGTGCTGGGATGAGAGTACTGAATGTGGGAAGATGCCACCATGATCAGTTGCTAGTTTGAAACGCAATTCATCAAGCATGCGCCCCATGCCTGACTTCATTTCCTCATCATCTGAAGATGATTTGTTCCTTGCAGCTTTTGCCCCCTTCTTCACACTGTGCACTCCCTTAATAATCTCAAGCTTCACTTTGCGGTTGCCTGCAATATATCCATGTCCACAGATTCAGGATCCCTTCCATCTCACTCCTATCCCTCCAAATTTCAATTATTGTGCCATATGTGTAACGTTAGTACATGTGGAAATGCCTACCTTGAAGAAGGAATCTAGATCCAGTTCCTAATGCCACATAGGCATTAGTTGCATAAGCTGTATGTGAAAACTCCTCCTTCTGCATCAGCATGTTGGCCTTCTCAACTTGAGACACATTGACCATATATCATATCATGTGCAAAACACTAACAGCCAAGGAGAAAGTGGTTGTGGACAAAGAATCATCAACTGACAGGCAAGCAGACATGCTAAGAGGTGAGCATGGTGAAGGAAAATGATCCTTTATGAACTGGCTCAGCCTTGTAACAGAGAACAAGTGCTCTATTGTGATTTAGAGAGACAGTTTACAAAAGGGAACAACACTACTAGTCTCTGGACCTCAATTCACAAAGGTATGTTACCAGAATCCCATCCAATATAAGTTGAATGATAACACGTTCCACATCCTCTTTGCTGAGATCTTTAGCAAGCCAGGCATCCCCACCTTCTCACATAACACTCAGCACATCAATCTCATACTGCCCCTGTCAGCTGTACATGTTATGAAAAATAGAGCTAGAATCTAGAAGTCCACAATAGGAAACAGAGAGACACAATGTATATACAATTACTTCCTCTGGGACCAGTATATACCATCTGGATGCATGCTCTTTGAACTGAAGTTTATTGTGGTAAAGAGATATACCTGGTTGCCGAGCACGGCTTCTCCAAAGATCTACGAGCTGCAACATGGTTGACTTTTGGTCAACATCACTTGTCTCCTTCACTATTGTGACCAGTGACTTGGCATGCTCTGTATGTAACCCAAAACCTCATGTTACTTGTACACATGTGGGCAGTTTTCTGTGGATATCCCACCATGCACCATGACATCCTAGCACAGACAGCAGCTCTATCCCAGCCCAAGCCACTGATCTGGAAACTACATCACTTGTGAATTCTCTCCAGTTGAAATAAGCATCCGGTCAACAATCTCCTTGCTAATTAGATTATCACTGAAGAACTCTGTTTTTGGAAAGACATTCAGTGGAAGAACATACAAACATACCAGTAACATCCATGTCCACAATCTCCTTAGAGAAAGCACAGTTGTCACACATCCCTGTGAAACAAAATACATTTGATGAATCCTGACGCACCAGCAATTGAGGACTTTCAGAAGTACACTTTCTATCATTTTAAGCAATCAAAGGCTTTAATATCATGACTGCCTTGTTGAATTAGGTGGACCCAACCATGAAATTTGACATCAATCAAGCTTCCACTATTCCTTTTGTGTCTCAAGGTATCCATTCAAACACTTAAAGCAGTTGGATTCTCAGTATGAAAGTATCAAAGCTGTATGCAAGAATGTAAAGAATGAGAAGACCAGCAAATGTATGTTGGAAACAGAAGGGCTATCTTGAAATTACCATTGCATTCTTGGACTCTCTCTCCAAAGTGACGGAAAAAGGCTGCACGTCGGCAACCTCGTTTAGACTGAACAGGTCCACAGGAAACATCAGCTTCTCTCCATAGTGTCTCCGATAAAAGATGCAACTTTCTTCCCCTCACACTCTCTACACTCATTCAGGTGCAGAACAAAAGCTAGACACTGATGCACCAAAAAACAAGTGGCTAACTCTGATTACAAATAGAGATGATACTCCATATGCACCTGACAAAATCGGGCTATGTCATACAGGTTGAGCAGACCTGACACCTCAGCAAACACCATGGAGCTCTGAATTGTCATAACAACAATGGTGTCAGATCTCAGGTGAGTCAGATGCTCAATAGACACATGACCAGAATACATCCTTGAAATTGCAGACAACCTTCAGTGAAATTAAAGCCAGGTCAGGCTGAGCAGGAGTGGCTGCAACAAAGACCAATTTAGGGGCAGAGGTGTTTAGATAACACTTGACCTAAATCTAGAAAGAGAACCTGAAAATTAGAGCTTCCATAACTTGAACATATGCAATCACAATGACACCTGACGAGGCAGATCGGCAGGTCTGAAGAACAGAAGACAGTGTGATGGAAGCCCATCCCGGCCTGCACGCCCACTCTCCTGCCAGCTCCAAGGACCAGAGAATGTCACATAAATTCTCTCTTGTGTTCCCTTATGCATCAGTCAGCCCAGCAGTAGATAAATACTTACAAAACAAATATATATTTGTACCTGATAATATGTCTCCAAGGATTTGCTGAGACTATGATGTATCACAAATCGTACTGCAGGCCACCCCATGAGTCATTTAGCTATCAGCCTGCACTCTATTTGTTCTATCAACCCACAAGTTTGCAGCAAATTCTGCATTCCAATACCAAGCCCCAGTACTGCATTTTGGGTGTTCCACTGCAGGAATTATTGCATCATGTTTGACATGTTGCTGCCTATAAACTGCTGTGAAACAGTCATGGAGGTGCATGATGAACCAGCATTGACCCAAGAATGCATTTTCTGCTACAAGTCTGGAGCATTTGCAGAACAGTTCGAGTTGGCAGCCTGTTGGTAACTATGAGGTGGATTGCACTGCACAGTGTGAACTCCCTCTCTTTTGGATCCAGGTTCCCATACCATAAAGACCTAGCACTTTGTCCAACTTAAAAATGTACTTCTCTTATGATATGCTTAGTAACACTGAGCTCACCATCAGGCTTGTTGATCCCCATTCCAAATGCTACCTGCAAGCAACCCAAAGACCCAAACAGTAAAATAACTTGCACATGAGAGCAGAATTCAATACCACAGTAATCATGATGTGGAGGTACAATGTTTTAAAAGACCCATTTTCCTGACATACAAACACAACTACTGCATGCACATGCAATAAATGCTTTTGACCAAACTGGACCTGCAGCAAAGATCTGGAGAAAAAAAACATTCCATCAAACAGCCCAAAATTTAATTACTTGGGCTGAATGAGGCACCAGGATCCTACTGTGCCAACAATGACTTGCAACTTGTTGGTGCTCCATCTATATATCCATCCCACAGAAACCCACCACTCAATTGTCATGATTAGCAATAACAGGCTTGCCTGGATGTCCAGGTTGGGACAGTCAACAACCAAACATAAACACTCTGTTTGAGTAAGATTCTCTGACTTTGTAAAATAACATTGAAACTGCAAACAAAAAATCTGTGGAGTGTTTTGTGTCTAGTTTATGAATGTGGTTTCTATGATACGGAACACAAATCTAGTCCTAACCTGAAACCAACTGAATTCTACTGAGTCAGCCCACAAAATCCAATGTGTGAAATGTGAAATTACAATGTGTATGGATTTGAAAAATCAAAGGTGTGAAATAAAATGTCAGGATCTCAGTGCAGTTTGTGTGGACTATTGGGATTGTAAACATACCGTCTATGCACTGAGGACCGAGAAACTGGATCCATATCAGCATGATAATGAGCAGCTGAGATTCCCCGCTCTCGAAGCTCTCCTGCAACCTGAAGACCAGCAGAACAAAAAACTCCTCTGCTAAGAGTGCATGCAAATCATTCAAGGATCTCCTGAGATGGTTTCTATGAGAGAGTTGCATGTGAAAACTCATCCTTAATGAACTCAGCTCACTGTCAAAACCATGAATTTCACACCTGTTCACACTCCCGGCGGGAGAAACAATATACAATGCCTGATTGATTTCCTGGATAAAAGTCTGCAATGAACTCCGCAATGTCATCAATGGCTCCACTTCCAGTTGCATTCTTCTCTCGAACCTGAAGTGAAGCAACAGTTGGTTGGAGATACAAGCAGCATGGTTTAGGGGTCACATGTTAATATTGCATGGAGAGTTGTTGCAGAAATGTGCTTTGTTGAAAACAGCAAGCCTTAAGTGATTAGAGGCAGTCAACCATAACACCATTACCAAACCTAACCATAGATCTTTTGTTGTGACCATTGCTTTTTTGTGATAACTGTCTGCATATTAAACAATAGCTGTACCTCATAGAAAAGGTTTGGCCGGTTGATACTACTGACAAACTTGGCACAGCACGAGATCTGGAGCATCTCTCTCAAATCTGTCTGCACACGCTCAGTAGCCGTGGCCTTGCACACCCACCCCCTGCACTTCAATACTATTGTCATCACTAGAGAGAGAGTCCCTGAAGCAGGTGCACATTGTATCAGCACAATCTTGAGTTCCAAGACATGGACTCACTGCACATTCAATAAACACATAAATATTTTGAAGTACGACAGAGGTCAGGCAAGCAACTGGTAGAATTCGGACTACACAACTAGTTCTCCAGCAACTCACAGTCAATGCAATCATGGGCACTTTTGGAAACTGTTTCTTGAGGATTCCAAGATTTTTGTAGTCGGGTCGAAAGTCATGTCCCCATTGACTGCAACAATGAGCTTCCTACAAAGACAAACCAATAACTCTCATGAGAATCAAGAAATCTCCATGCTTACAATTTAGAAAGGCCAGAACAACATTAACACTTTTCCTTGAAGTCAAAGAAAGACTTCCGGATAAGGACTGAAGAACAGGGAAGAAGAAAAACATAGAACTAAAATGAAGAACAAGTAACCTAGCAGTATCAAAAAAATGACAATCTCTCACTTGTTCAGGGATCCAAATCAAACAATGCTCCTACTTTCCACTACAATGTGGCAAGTGACTGGACATGACTAGCAATTGTCAAAGAAAAGCCACCTACATCAATTGCCACAAGGGAGAGGTGGCCAGCATGGTTGCACTTTTCAAGTTTTGACACAAAGCGCTTGCTCTTTGCAATCTTTTCAGGAGTGACATACAAAATCCGAAGCTCACCCTCGCCTTTTTCAAGTGATCTGTAAATTGATTTTTCTTCATCCTTTGTTGTTGTTGATGTTAGCATGCCTGCTGCAATGCCCAATGCTGTAAGGCCCATCACCTGCATAATCAGGTCAGAATCACTACCTGCCAGAGAGAAAGATACAGCATGAGAGGATGAACAACTTTGAGACAGTTATCACAGGCAGAAATGCTACAAAAAGTCATTTCCTTCACAGCAAGATCCATGCATTGGGTAGTCCACATGTATGAAAGGGGTGGGAAATGATGGACCAGCAGGAAATATGAGGTACCTGATCTTGGATAAGAGAGAGAAGAGGGCTGACTACCAAAGCAGTGCCTGACAACAAAAGGGCTGGTAGTTGATAACAAAGGCTCTTTCCACCTCCTGCTGCCATGATCACAATGACATCCCTCCCACTCATAACTGCATTTATAATCTGGTGCATGGCCAAGGAAAACAGAACAGATTTTAGCTCTTACAATCCTCATTCACTACATCATTCATATAAACATGAGAATGCAAACCCACACAGGAGACTTGAACCCATATGTGAGTGTCAGACCTCTCGCTGATTTTGACGATATGATGCAATGCCAAAGACATTCAGACGGATATCAGCAGCACGGTCATCCCACTCAAAAGGACCTGACCAGTCCTCCTTACTTGACTTTGAGATACCTTTGTGGCTGTCATTTTCAGTCCTGCAACCATCAAAGCTTTCTCTTAGAGCCAACTTCCAGAAACCCTGAGCAGATTGCAGGGTTATAAAGCTGTCATGGGCTATGCACACAATATTCAAATGAACAGCAAAACAACTGGAGCCAGAGTTTGTAAAAAATACTGCCCCAGAAAACACATTACCAAAGAGATCCTCTTCCCCACAACAAGATGATTGACACCCCCTTTGCCAAATGCAACAGACTAAGGTTTTAGGTGTCAAAGCCAGACAAAAGCTACATGCTGTAAATAAAAAAACCTAAGTGCTGATGGAGGTTGCTGATAAATGCAGTTCATTGGAGAGCAATCTCTAACATTGTAGGTACCTGCATGAAGCAAGTAAGCCCTGGAGTTCAGACTGTTGTTGGAGCAAGCTCTCCTGGTGATGCAGCAGTGACTGTATCTGATCTGCATATCCAACACAGAGTTTTAAGTCTCACCCAATTGTAGTGAATTCCCAGGCATTGTAAAATAACCCATAGCTACCATGTTGTCAGTCAATGGACCATGTCCTGGGACTTTGCAAGATGGCATTCTCAACATTTCCACAAAGAGAAGATGGAGACCAACAATCAAACCTTACAATACCCTCAAACACGAAACCCTAATCCCGAAGTTAGTGAAATTCAGCACAGATCAAGCCCCTTAGCCACCATGTTATCAATCACTAGGTCATGTCCTGGGACTTCCCAAGGACGGCATTCTCAACATTCACAGAAAGAGGAGATGGAGACCAACCATCAAACCTTACAAATAAACTCAAACTCCAAACCCTAATCCGAAAGTTAGTGAAAACCAGCACAGAAGAAACCCGTTAAAACCTTGACACTACAAATTTCTACGGAACTCCAGCTCTAATAAATCCTGGAGGTATATACATTCAGCTGCACCTCAGCAGACGGATTTCTTCCCAACAACAACATGGTGCGGCAAGTGTGGAAATGCAACACGGGAGATGTTTATCTATTCGTTCTGGGAAAAAAAAAAGTTCGAGAATAAAACCAAAAAAAAAAAAAAAACCTGGAACTTGACTTACCTCTTGCTCCACCAAGCGCAGCTGCTGCTCCAAATCCGTGTCCATGCTCGTGAAGCCCAACAACAAAATGCAACAAACGGAAATGTAGAACGAGGAAGAAGCATGCCTGACTGTGGGAATCGTGTGCATTGCCTGTAGTAGTAGAATAATTTAGGGTTTTGGGTGTATAAGATACGTATTTGTAATGTACGTATTTTAAACAATTATACTTCAAATTCCAGTGACAATGATTCATAGGAGCTGGTTTAGGTAGGACGACTATAGGGTCCCATAGTATTTCATCCCATCAAATTTCATCCTATAGTTTGTTTAGCTGATTTCCAAGTAAAGTAAAGAGGCATGAATTTATGTTTTTTTTCGAATAAGCGTCTTTTTACATTTTTTTTTGGCCAATACCATATTTATGAGCAAATTTTCCATACCTTCTCCATCAATTTGGATCTCATTTTTTTTCAATTGAATTTGAATTGAATTGAATTTTAATCCACTTATTGAATTGAATTGAATTGGATTTAATTCAATTTAATCCAATTGTTTGTTAATCAAAGGGAAAATGTTGAGTAATTGCTTGTTTATTGTGCTTAAGTTTGAAAACAATTTGCCTATAAATTGACTCCTTTTTCACAAAATTTGGGAAAACCATAATAAATTACAATTTTTTTGAAAACATGAATCCTAGTACATGACTAGTTTTGGGGTTTTTTTCTTGAAGAGATGCAACAATATGCTAGCTCCCCTTTGGAATTGTTAATGTCAATATTTTTGTGAATGGGATATCTTAAATTCACTTGAAATCAAGGGTTTTTGTTTTTTCAATTTTGTGATGTAGCCAAAGTGATGATCATATTGCATCAGATGATTTAGCCAAATTTAGCAATAAGAATTATGAAAGTAAAAAAAAATTAAAAATCTATCATCCTTTTGTATTTTTTGTTACATATTACAAGTTGGGATACAATTTTGCAATTTTTTAGATAAAAATATGAATAGTAAATTTTGATTTTGATTTTGCTATAAAAAAATTCAGATATCACTAAATTTTTTTCCAATTTTTTAAAAAAAATCACCATTTGGTGAAATTTTGCCACCCTACTTGAAATGTCAACAATTTATCAAAATCTTGGTTTTATGACTACAAATACGACATTTGTAAATGCAATCATATGTGACATCCATGAATACATGCGACTACATGATTGTGTAATCAAATCAAACTTGTGGCTTTTACCATGCCCAATTGTAAACCATGGTTGTAATGTAAATACCATTTGTGATTGTAAATATGTACAATCGCTAATGACCATGGTTGAACATGACTATAGTTGTAAATGCCTTTCATCCACCACCACCATAGTTATTATGAATTGCCCATATCTAATCATGGACTTTTGACAAGGATTATTTCAAACATGTGTCATGCCTACACATGGTAACTTTTAGCCTGATAGAATTTGCTCGCTACCTACTTACCTACCTACGACCCTACCTACCTACCTATGTACACGTCACCCTACCTTAGTCTAGGCTAACCCCCTAATATAAGCTAGCCCTTTTGACATGTATAAGGACTTGAACCGTCAACTCCAAGCTTTCCCACGCGCCAACCATCCTATGTTAGTTTTAAAACAATTTGTTTTATTTTCTACAATCCTAATTATGTTTTGAACAAAGAAAATTTTGTTTTGGCTCATGTCCATCATGCTTATGTGTGGTATTATACTTTCATTAAAAAAAAAATTGGCTTGATGTTTAGATTAAAATAATAATGAATCTTTAATGAATTTATGTCGTTGCTACAAATAAAGTCATGATGATTGCAATTCTATCAACTTTACTTTGTCTACGTGTGTAAGTTCATCAATATGATCCAAACATATAATTTGAAGTCCCACTTACTCTTCATCTAAAGCTCAAGTTACATTATGGAATGTATACAATTTATAAGCTACTAACCATTTAATATGAATCAAATCCCATGTCAACATTAACATGTAGGCACTTATGATTGTAAAATTAGTAATTGTTTCATTTAAGCAATCTAATTTTAAAGGGTATTTTTTGAAGTGCAAAGTTCATACTTCTTAGGAGCAATGGTCATTTCAGCTTGGAAATTGTCTCAATAAGGGAAAGAAAATCCAAATTTGTATTATTTAAAAGAAAAATACAAGCTCTTTTGTGAGCAAATGCATGTTTTAGACCATGTACAACATCAAAGTTGTAATTCTTATGCTACCACCATGGTGAAAATCAAACACTCTTAAAAGCAAAGTTTGTTCAAAGAATTGCTTTTTTTTTATGAAAACACAAGTGTCTTCCAAAATTGTTCCTCCGTAGTAGTGTCTTTATATAAATAGGTTATAATTACATTTCTCATAATATTTTTTCAATTATTATTATTATTATTATATAAACAACATCTATCTATGAAGCAAGGTAGTTTTGTTTTGTCATTTTAAGATCTCCCAAACTATGGTGTTTCATGCCACACCTCTAGGTATGTTCGGAAAGCTCTCAATGAGTAGGGGTGCACTGACTTGGTTTGAGAGACTGTTTGGAGCTATGATGTGGAAGCTACTGATTATTGGACCATTTTCTGAACAAAAATTAAATCAAATTGAAACTGAAAACTGTATCGGAATTAGGGGTTTTCTTGGAGTTGTTGGAAAGCCCTTAGCGAGCAATTAGATCTAACAATTTTATTTCACAATTTTCAGAGCTAAGATGTGAAAGATATTGGTTTTGTCTTACTTGCTGTTGTTGCAGGGCAGCAGCTTTGGTCTTGAAAGCCCAACAAGAAGAAGTTTTCAGTTCATTGAGTGGCATTGGGCATGCCAAGCTTGGGACCATGGCTGCCCTGGTTGCTGCTGCAAACACCATAGCTCAAGAAGCTGCAAATGATTTATAAGAGATGTCACTAATGTTTCCTTACTGCATCTCCATCCAGCCCCAAAGCTTGCTGGTAACTATCACCACAATGTGGGCATCTTGAAGGTTTAGTTAACTCCACTACTTAATAGCTTTTCAAATGTACTTTTAAAGGTCTGGGTCTGTGGTGATAGTACAGACAATCTGCACTTTAAATGAAGCTTTTGATGTTAAGCATGCAGGTATGTGAAATGCAAGAGCATTGCAGATGCTTGGATAATGTTCAGAGCTTTACCCTAAGCTCCTCCCACATGTAATGTAAATGTAGTGTAAATGCCATTGTAATTGTCAGTTGAGCTTGGTTGTAAGTTTCATGGATTTCAAGTCGTAAAATAATGAAATGTTAGATAATTTAATAGGGTCGAGGAATCGAAGAGTTCTGATCACTTATATAAACAAACTTGAGTGAATCAGGATAATTATGAAACGATGAAACAAGGCAATGTTATTGTCATAATTGAATATGGTCAAAAAATTTAGAGTTTTGATGAGTGAGAATTTTCTTGAATCAAGATTCTAATACACATCCTTTGAAGGTATTAAATTATAATGAACACATGATAAATTTATTTGAAAGATGAGAAATGAAAATCCTATAATCATATGGATTAATATAATGACAAAAACCCAAACTATTTGTCCTGAAAAACATTTGACCTGATATTTTATAAATAAGTCTTTATCTTTTACTTCCAGGTTTTTACTGATTCCATTAAGTTCACATCTCAACTACCATTGTTGTACATAGCCTAGTTATGCACTAATTAATTTTTTGAAACTGGCAAAAATTTGAAAAAATAAATGCATGTCATGCCAAAAAATTGAATAAAGCTCTCAAGCATGATAGCTTCATTACTTAATATAATGCCGAATTGTAAGATTTTTAAATTTTTTTTATTGCTGAACAATATAATCAACCAAACTAGTATCATATAATTAAACACCAAAACATTTCTCACATTCAATGGTTGCAAAGAATACAACTTATTCCAAAACCATTCATTTTTTCCCTTATATTTTTCCCCATTTCTCCCCTTCCCCATGCCCCTATGCTATCTCGATTGTGAGAACCAACTACATTCCAAAATACATTTTTTTGGTTTCTTTTTTATAATCCTTTTTCAAAATAAATATTTTTTTCCTGGTTTTTATTCTTGTTTAAGTTTTCCTTGTCCCTGGTACTGGTATGTTTAAGTAATTCTAGTCCCAAATTATTGGCCAATTATAGTCATAATGTTGTATTTTGAATTGTTTAAAAAGGTAATGATATTTTAAAACTATTTTTCATTTACAAGGGATCATGAACAACTTCACTTATGAATATGGTTTGTTGATTTTTTTTTAGAATCAAAGAACAATGGGGAAATGGTGAATATATTTATTGAATTTGTTTGGTTTATATTACAATAAGTATTGAAAATGTGACAGAATTATAACATTGAGTTGAAACTCATGTCATTGCATAATTTCTTGATATTTCCAACTCACTATGGTTTCAAAGTCACTAAGATTTCTAAATAGGTGAGAAGAAAGGTGTTCCTAATGTTATTGTAAGGAAATGAAAATGAAAAGACTTTGTTTTTAATAAGAGGAAGGTTCATTTAAATCATAAACAATGTCTAAATGTATTACAAAAATATAATTTGTCAAATTGTAATTAAATATATACATTTGGTATCATCATGTATAAAAATGTGTATCGTAATTTCTTATTATGTTTGAAATTATAATATATAAACAATGGATCATCTGATTTTTATTTTAAAAAGTTGCAACAATTTTATAATATGTAGAAATCTATATGCACATTGTTTATATAATATTTAAAACAATACTTCTTTACTCTACTTCATTTTGCTTAAATATACAAACTTTAATATAAAATTATGAGAAGCCCTATGTTGAAAATGTTGTTAATTAACATTTTCCCAGAAAATAATAAAAACCATTCAATGAGGCACCTTCCACCACCACCAGCCCAGCAAAGGCCATCGCGGCTCATTCAATAATTCACAGCATTGTGCAGCCCCCAGAGCCCCCCCAAGTTAGTCTACCTAGCTTGCATACATAGCCACCTAGCTAGTCTACATACTTGGACTAGGTAGCATAACTAACCTACCTACATGGCTTAATTAGCATAGTTAACAACCCTACATAGTGTAGTTCAGATACCTAACCTAGTCTATTTGACTGCCTATATTAAGTAAGGTAAAGTTTAACACTTGGGGCATCGCCTGTGCGGTCTTCCATGGCAGAGTTGATACCGGGCACAACCCCATATACCAAACCCACGCCTAATTTGAACTAGTCATTCCTTGACAACAAGGAAGGAACAACATTATTAGATACCAGCAGCAAATAAAGTACGGGCTACATAGTGAGAACTCTCCAACCTGCACTTCTTTGGTGTTGCACCAGTAGGTGGTGCAAGGGTATTTAGCCCTACATACCTAATAAATACCACGACTCAGTAC
>Ga0209611_10002954_pt1 | contig 29781 bp, 25 predicted proteins | sample S1TSphgellanicum_3_FD_187693 | JGI IMG/M metagenome (GOLD analysis project Ga0209611, IMG submission 187693) | Host-associated microbial communities from peat moss isolated from Minnesota, USA - S1T2_Fc - Sphagnum magellanicum MG (SPAdes) (version 2) | ecosystem: Host-associated > Plants > Peat...
AAAAAATCAAGCATTATGTGTAAATAAATGCATTATTTAAAACTAAAATAAAAAACTAATTACCACATGTCATAATCATTATGAGTAAAATCGAACATTCCATATATATTGTAATTATTTAATAATAGAGTAAATACCCTATTAAAAGCCACGTGTCATAATCCTAGTGCTTGAATCAGACGAGTAGTATTATTAGATGTCATGAAAAAAATTTAAATCAAATATCCAATATACCACGTGGTCTCTGGGCATTAGTGGAAAATAATAACCAAATTAATTGTTGAATATTGGCACCACATACGTATACTCATATTTTGTCATGAACTAGTATTTGTACGTTGAACAGTTTCCATCGAACCCCGTTGTTGCCTACGACTAAGAACGACTGCGACTTGTCCAACGCGACTACACAACTTTTAGTTGTAGATGTCACCTGCGACTAAAAAATAGTCACAAGGACCAGTCGAAAAAGTCAACTTTTCTTCTAGTGATGCCACCACTTATGTTAGAAATATTATTCGATTCTAATCCCCAAAGTTGATGAATATGACTAACATTCATCAAAAGGATGAATAATATTCACATCCTTATAGTAATTAAGTTAGGTTGAATAGTGGTGGTTAGGGTTTGGAAGTGGAAACTACTAAAGGCTTGGCGGCGGCTAGGGTTCAGATTTAACAGCAATTAGGGCTAGGGTTTGGAGTGCGATACTTTCTCATTTTCATTGATAATTTTTCAAGGAAAATTCATGTTTATCTTTTGAAGGCCAAAGAAAAAGCGTTTGAAAATTTTAAACAATACAAGGCGTTGGTGGAGAACGAAATTGGTCACAAAATCAAATTGCTACGATCCAACAATAGAGGAGAATTTGTGTTCAAAAAGTTTGATGCATTTTTTGCGGAATGTGGAATTCAACAACAAACAAGTGTGCCCTATTCTCGGTTACTAGTTTGTAACCAAGGTCTATCAATTGAGCTACATAAGTTTTAGTTTTGTCATGATGACCTTACATGTTATGTGGGAGGAACAAGGAAGAAATATGCACTTTATAGGCCAACTTTGCCTTCCAAATGGCCTTTGCAAGGAGGGACATATCTCATTCAAATTGAGGTGGTGGCATTGGAAGAGGCTGGTTATTTTGCTCTCGGAGAAGCAAAGATGTCTCCTCATCAATTAGGTTGGAAACAACATTTATACACCCATGAACTACCCTTTTGCATGCGCCCCTTGGAATCTCTTTGGCGATGGTCCTTTTAGCCATGTCTATAAGCCATTGGATCCATATGTTTGGTCCGAATCAAGGAATGGGAAGAAGATTCTTCATCTTAACATGTTCAAACTATCCATTTTGTAAGAAAACAAGTGGGAGGTGGGATGAACTTTTGAAACCACACTATTAACTCCCTCAAACATTCCTCCTTTGGGATATGGATGGATTTATTGCCTCCTTTTAAGATCGCCATAAAATCATAAGCAATGTGAAGTAATGATTAATGATTACTTGACTTGCAATTTGCGTGGATTTTTTTTCCATGTTGTCTGCATCCCTCGGTAAGCGGAGGCTATGGGTGCCATGTAAACACTTGTATTACATTTTGCAATATATCATGTTTTTTACCGTGTCTTCTAAAATTAGAGAACCATTCATCCACTATCCATCTTGGAGTTGGAATGAGGTTCATAGATTATTAGATCATGCCAAAGTCCTAGAGGTAATTTAGGTTACAATGTCATTAAATAGTTGTTAAATAAGACTATTGTGGGTTTTGTTTTTTGGAATGCATTCTGTTGTAGAAATAAAAATATTATTCCACATGATGTGTGTAATGTGTTATTCACTAATTTCTCAACACTATTACAAAACTTGTCCCTAAACCACTACATAGTTCCACTCAAACCTATCCAAGTGGAAAGGAAACTATGACTTCAAGATTTCCACTACCATGTCCACTAAACATCCACTACCTATTGTGCTCTATGGAATATTGGTGGAAGTTTCCCATTGGTTATTCACTTGAGTGGAATGTGCACCATAATTTTTTAAGTAAGTAGTGTTCCCAAAAGCTAAAGTGAAAGTGGCTAATGGAAGAAGCCCCCTTGCTACCCCAGTGGGTAGCATTCCTTTACATTATAGCCTTTGGTTCTGGGCAATTCCACCAAGCCCCATTCTTGTTCAAATATTAAGCGGCGTATGCAACCTTCTCTTGTGACAATGCTATAATAGGCAAAACAATTTTGGACATTGTTGTGCCTCTTATTGCATTGCCCAATAGATGCATGTCTATAGAAAAACCTTCGTAAATAGCGATTCATATCATGACTTGCACATAAACCTATATTAACCTCAAAAAAATCACATTCTAACTTATTTAACTTTGGTTATTTTGAAGCTACTTGTGCCATAAGTGGATAACCATATGATTGAACAATCTTTAATTGTGTAGAGTCTACTAAAGTTGGTAAACAATGATTTGACAACATATCTATTCATGTGGAATGTAAACACCTAGCAATATTTGCATCCAATGCCTTATTTTGACCATGGCCTCCCTTCATACCCAAAATAAGCACATTGAATGGAGATAAGGTAGGATCAAATGTCCCAACATGGATTGGGTCTCGTCCATGAGAATATCACCAAATAGAAGCAAACAACAAGTGTAGACTTATGACTAGAGACTTCCATGTGCCGAGAAACAACCCTATTCAAGTTCCCTTGGAAACTATTATAGAAGAAGTATTTTTTCCATTAGTTGTCCATTCAACATTTAGTGGCAAGGGCCAGCTTTCACTTGAATGGTGGACGAATGGAATTGAAGAGTGCCTATAACACCATGCAAGGTTAACACTATGAGTCCAGTGTGATCCATTCCCCTCAATGTGGAGTGAACACAAGTATAAAAATGTTGTGTAACTTAGAGTTTCCCACATCTAATGTAGTCATCTATTGGGACTTGACTATCAATTTATAGTTCCAAATTGTTGTAAAAACATTTTGTGTCAATACAATATTAAATAAAAAATATAGACTTCTAGGACATGGTTGATAGACAAAATCCTAATGATTAAATGACAAATCCCAAAATGGCAGTGAGAAATCCTAGCGTGACAATGTCACATCCCAATGTGGCAGTGTAAAATCCCAATGTGTAAGTGTAATTTATATCCCAATTCACATAATGTTACCCATAATGTGTTTTATCAAATCTTAATCAATTAAAATCCATATGCGCCTACTAATTCCATACTTTTCAAAAAAACATCTAGCTTTTGGGTTTAAGCCCTTGGAGATTATTTCAAGCTGTACAATGACTTATGAAGCTTACACACAAGATGTTCGTCTCCTTGTGTGAATCATTCAGGTTATTCCATGTAGATCTCCTCTTCAAGGTCACCATTGATAAATGCAATTTTGACATCCATTTGATGAATCTCCATGTCTTCAATGGTCGATAGTGGAAGGATACAACCAATTGACACAAACTTTACAATGGGTGCAAAAGTTTAATTATAATCGATTCCAAATGTTTGGGTGAAACCTCTTACCACGAGTCTGGCCTTGTAACGTTCGACTTTTCCATTGACCCCATGTTTGATTTTGAACACCCATTTGTAAGAAACGAGCTTCCCACCCTTAGGGACTAGCACCAAGGACCAAGTGTTGTTGACAACAAGAAAGTTGTATTCTTCTCGCATGGCAATCTCCCACTTTTTTGCTTCTTTGCCTTTCAACGCCTTTTCCACGGTTTGAGGTTCTTTCGAAAAACCTATGGTGGCATGTTCCACCTCTTTGGTGGCCACCCACCAATCATGAGGCTGCTCCTTATGTTGTTTTTGGGGCCTTTCTCTTTGTCCATCTTCTTGTGGTTCATTCAAAGTTTCATCTTGTGGTGGAACAAATTTTTCTTCCAAAGAAAAATTTGATGTAAATTCATCACCTTCCATGTCTTTCGTTGGTCTCTCTTTCAAAGATATACGATTGGCATCCTTAACAAGTTCATCATCATTCATAACTTCATCCACAACAACGTGTTCTACTTGCTTTGAAGGGGGTCTATTATCATGAACACCTTCCACTTCATTTGTCCCTTCAAGGAACGCAACATCTCAACTCTTGATGATGCTTTTGGTTTCTAAACACATCAAGTGATATGTTTTGGTCCCTTCACAATATCCTACAAACACACAAGGTATGGATTTGAACTCTAATTTTATTTTATTCTTTCATTAAGAATGGGCGCATATGTTTTGCAACTGAAAACTCTCAAATGGGATACATCAAGCTTTCTTCCAGTCCATGCTTCTTGTGCGGTTTTTTAATCAAGAGTTTTAATTCAGCATAAATTCTTGATATAAACTATCATGTTCACTGCTTTAACCCAAAATTCCAAGCCAAGTCCTTATGCACGAATCATGTTTTTAGCGCATTCCATGAAGGTCCTATTGGTTCGTTCCACAACTCCATTTTGTTGTGGTGTGTAAGGTGCACTTGTTTGTAATTAGATTCCACATTCACGCAAAAAATCATCAAAATTTTTGGACACAAATTTTCCTCCATTATCGGATCACAAGGATTTGATCTTCATGTTGGTTTGATTTTCCACCAAGGCTTTGAATTTGCATACGCCTTGAATTTGTCAAACACCTCTCCTTTCGCTTTCAAAAGGTAAACATGAGTTTTTTTCGAAAAATCATCAATGAAGGTGACAAAGTTTCATGCTCCACCACGAGATGTGGTCTTCATCAGTTTGCACACATCACTATGCATAAGCTCCAAAAGTTTGGAAGCTTTAATCGCTTCATCTTTAGGAAAAGATGTCCTTTGATGTTTGCCTTGAATGCAAGCTTCACACACATGGTGCAATGGCATTTCATTCAAATTCATGCCATTGACCATTTTCTCCAACTTCTTAAAATTGCCATGTTGAGGTGATCGAGTCTTTGGTGCCAAAGGGTAGCTCCTTCATTTAAAAACTTTGCCACATTTGCATTTTCCTTCTGAACATTAATGTTGAGATGATATAAGTTATTCTCCCTCTGTGCTTCCGCCACAACAGTTCCCTAGACATTGTTTAACTTATAACCATCCTTATCAAACTCCATTTTTAAACCTTTCGAAATGAGTTTGTTAACAGAAATGAGATTATTCTTCAGTTTGGGAACATGAAAAACTTGAATGATGGTTGTAAGCAACATTCTACTTCCAATTTGCATTGTGGCCTTGATGCTCCCTTTATTAATGGCCTCCAAAATGGTGTCATCTCCCATGTACACCTTTCGTGGAACAATGGATTTATAAATGGTGAACCATTCTCATTTGAATGTCATGTGTTATGTTGTGCCAAAATCGATGATTTAATTGTACGTCGTATGATCATTAGCACTCAATGCAGTAACAAACATTTGTTCTTGATATTCACAAGCTTGGTTTACCTTTTCTTTCTCATCATTCTTCTTCTTCAAACAATTCCTCACAAAGTGTTTAGGTTTTTTACGATAAAAGAAAAGCTTTTCATTTACCTTATGAGTTTTGTTAAACAATGCAGCATTTTCCATACTTTCATTTTATTTTCTTCTGGAAACCTCATGATGCAATCAAGCACTAGTGAATTGAACATCAACATCCTTAATGAACATGGATTCAAAACTCGTGACCAAATTATCAAAAGATAGGAGAAGGCTCATAAAAAGTACCATGTACATGTTTTCATCTTCAATCTTCACTTCAATGGAATGTAATTGATCCGCAAGCGCCTTAACCATGTTGATGTGCGTAAGCAAGTCTTTTCCTTCTTGCATTTTGATGGTGAAAAACCTCATTCGAAGAAACAATTTATTTCTGATAGTTTTGACTTTGTGCACACCACAAAATGTTTCTTAAACTTTTGACATTTTTGCAATATTGAATGTGTGCAAGTTTTGCATATGTGAGATGTTCACAAAGTATGTTCACAAGCTCCTTATAAGTCACCATTTGGAAATGGACTCCCACTCACTTTGCAAATTAAAAGCCTTTTCTCAAAAATATTCTCTTTTTATATATATAATACAAGCTCTGTTGCAACCCCACTTTGAGGGAAGTGTGAGGTCGCCACTGACACTCCCAAAAATGGGACTTGGGAGTCCTCCGGGACTCCCAAAAACTCAGAACGCAAAATCATGGGTCAAAACACCTTGTCTTGAAGTGTTCTTTATACCGTTGGAAAAATCTTGAAGTGTAGATGTCTAAAATGGCCTCGCATTAGACATTTGGACATTTGCAGCACAAGTTATGGTCGAAAGAAGGGCCGGGAGTCAAACTACCAGTTTGACTCCCGACCACTAAAAGTCAGGAATCGACCTGATCCTGGTGTCTACATGCAAAGTGCAACACACCGTTGGAAAGCTCTTGAGGAGAGCTACAACTTTTTTTTAGACGTTGTCCCAATTCGAGGTCGGGGCGAGAAGTTATGAGCGTCTGAAGTCTCGGGAGTCAAAACTAGGATAGTTTCGGGACTCCACTTTGGGAGTCTCGGGAAAAAGAACCATTTGGATGTAGGTGTGGCGGAGAGTTGTAGAGAATACTATATGGGGGAAGGTGGTGGCTTCCCCTGAGTTCGGGCCGTGGTCAGTCAAGTGAGTCCAAGTTGCCCATGGTTTGTCCCAACACCAAAAAGGTGTAGAATGAGTTCTAACCAACTTGTTGGTTGGATTTAGATGCAGGACCAATAACTAAGTAAGCTTGTCCCTCTTCCTAGTCTAATCTCGGAGCTTTTAGCACGCCCCCTCTACCCCCGTTTAGTGCTGGAAGCTGGGAGCGGCTCCAAGTCCCAAACTACTTCCGCAATTTGACATAGTTGGATCCCTTTTGGGTCTAACAAGGGACTTGGGAGTGCATCAAACTCAAAACCCTTCACTACTTCTTGTTCTAACACAATGTCCTTTCTCTTGCTTGGTGTGGGCCCATAACCTATTGGAAACAACTTTAAAACAAACAAGAAATGAAAGACTCAAGGTTCATGAAATGGAACAATTATATTAACTAACAAAAAGATTACAAAGGTTGTATATTTAAAATGGTACAATCATAAAACTATGGCTTGTAACAACTAAGAAAGCTTGAACGTTCTATGTGCATTCAAAACCATGAAAGGAAAGAATGAAAAACAATTCAAAATCACTTTAATATATATTATCTCCTAACCCTAAAGTACTAATTTAGTCGTCGCTTAACTTTAGCTGCCACCAAACCCTAACCTTAGCTGCCATCAAACCCTAACCCTAGCCATCATTAAGCCTTAATGTAGCCTCCACTTATAAACCCTAGCCACCGCTATTCAATTACCCTAATTACTATAAGGATGTGAATATTATTCGTCCTTTTGATGAAAGTTTAACACATATAGCAACATGGGGAATTAAAAATGAATAGTATTTCTAACAGAATGCACATAGAACATTCAAGCCTTGTTAATTGTTGCAAGCCATAATTTTGTGATTATAACATTTGAAGCATAAAACTTTTGTAATCTTCTTGTTAGTTAATACAATTGTTCCATTTCATGAATTTTGAGTGTTTCATTTCTTGCTTGTTTTCAAGTTGTTTTCAATAATAATACATTTAGCTAATTTCAATAAATCCCATCCTAACCATCCCATTCCATTAGAGGGACCAATTCCACTAACAACATTCCACCGTACCCCCACTACACTAAGGACCAATTCCAATAACCCCATTTCATTACATGTTGCAACCCTAGCTTTGGGTTTGCGACCAAGGAAAGGACTTGCAAGGGTGCAGGCCAAGAGTGAAGCTTAAGAGTTGCATTTCATGTTCCCACGAATGTCAAAGAGTGTGAAGGAATGAACCTGCACACTCCCAGTGAACTCCCACTCTGGGAGTTGGAGTCCCAATGGACTCCCAAATCTTTAGAAATCAATTACAAGGGTCAAAATCCATTAGATTAAAAAGTTCCTTATATCATTGAAAAGCTCTTGAGATTTAGATGTCTAAAATGGGCTCGCATGACCCATTTTAATATTTAAAACAAAAGTTATGGCCAAAAGAAGGGCTGAGAATCAAATTGCCAATTTGACTTTCGACCACTAAAAGTCAAGAATCGCCTTGATTTCCTTGTGCTCAGGTGGTGTGCCCAATTCCATTGATTTCATTCCATTCACCTAATTCCATTGACCCCATCCCTCTATCCCAATCCACTCACCCAATTTCATTGGTGGGAACCACATGTAAATAATGATCGCACTCCATTAGTTTTGTTCCATTAGTTCATGCTACATTTATCTTTACAGTATTATTGTCCAAACCTTTAGTGCTTAAAAGTCATGGACATGGTGTTGCATGGTTTTACATGCATTGGATGTGAGGTTGTTAATGGTAAATAACAAAATGTGGAACATCGAAAGGTGGCAAAGAAGGTAAAGATTGAACTACCACTTATTTTTATGTTAGATGCTAACTGGAAGGTAACCATTAACAATAAGGTGGATAATTTGGTGGTAAGGATGGCCAAGGTGGACTCCATGGCAACTTTTTTGGCTAAGATCAAGCCCAACTTTCAATGAACCCACACACTCCCAAATGGACTCCCATTTTGGGAATTAGAGTCTTGATGAACTCTTGAATTTTTAGAAAACGATTAGAGGGGTCAAAAGTCATTGGATTGAAGAGTTCCTTATACCATTGGAATTTTTTTGAGATGTAGATGTCTAAAATGGGTTCGCATGATCTAATTGAGTGCTTCCAACACAAGTTATGATCGAAAGAAGGGCTAGGAGTCAAAGTGTCAATTTGATTCCCGACCACTACAAGTTGGGAATTACCCTAAATTACATGTGTGCAGGTGGCATGTCACATATTGTTGGAAAGCTCTTAACAAGGGTTATCACTTTTTTTTAAACCTTGTTTCAATTGAAGGTTTACACGAAAAGTGGTGGGAGTCCTAATTTCGAAAGGTCGGGAGTCTCGGGAAAAAATGACATTTAGGTGTAGCCCTTGTGACCAGCCATAAAAAATACTATAAGGGGGAAGGTGGTGGTTTCCCCCAAGTCCGGCTTGTGGTGAGTTTTGTGAATTCGTGTATGCTTGTGGTTCATATATGCACCAAAAGTGCTCCAACTATGCACTAACCAATTTGTTATTTGGTTTGTGTAGGTCCATATGAATAATTGACCCGATTATCACTCATTCTAATCCCCATCCCAAAGCTTTAGCACGCCCTTTTTACCGCCAAAGTGTTGTGAGCTAGGGAACATACCCCAACTATTTCTTCCGTTGTCTTCACTTTTAGACTCATATTTGAATCTTTCAAATAGTTTGGGGGTGTGTCACATGGGTGGTCCCTTAGATGCTTAAATAAACCCTTCCATGCTAAAAAAGGTGTAAATTAATGAAGATTTCGTAGTTGCTCCATATCACACCAAATATTGAACTCTTAAATGAAATCATCTAGTTTGATGGTGCCGACCACCCCCAAAAATTGATTGGGCCTTTTGGAGGCACCATACATGTCTTCCATGTCCCACACAAGTGCTACCAACACAATTGATGGTAATTGTGCCTTGGAATATAAGGAATCTCCCCCATGTGATAATGTAAGTGGGGTAGATGGTCGGAATTGCACCCCTTCCCTAATAAACCCTCCAATAAACATGTATTTGGAATCCAAATCTCAACACCTATTTGTGATGAAACCCTAACCTTAATTTGGGTTTCCCTAAAAACCCTAAACTTATAACCTTGGAATTTTATAACCTTGAAACCTTGTAACCCTTAAACCCCATTATGATCATGATTGTTACACTTATATCGGCTCAACTAATCTTATAGGGATGTTGACATGTTATGACTTTCCTTAACCCTAAAATCTCTTAAACCAAAATAGTGACCAAGGTTGTTGCACCTATATGGTTGGGGCACCTACATCCACAAAAATGTTTTAAAGGGCCAAACAGACACTTGGGGCCTTCACAATTGTTGAAACAACAAATGCAATATCACTAGTCATTACTTTAGTTTCATTACCACAATGGGTCTATTGGTCATCAATTCAATATCACCCAACAACAAAAACAAACACCAGGTACAACCTACCCACCACTAAATTCTAATATCTATATTTGGGCAAATCAAGGGTCAAGCAAGACCTATTTAATAACCAAAGCTGGGTAATAGCCTTGTCCCATACCTAGTAATTAATCATGCCAATTACAACCTTTGGGCTCATTTCATGTTGTAATTAACACATGTGGGAAGGCTTGTAGCCTTTCACCCAAAGTTTTTTATTGAATAATATGCACAAATCTTTAGGAGATCATCACATGAGTTTGTGTTCGCCCTGTGATGTAGCTCGAAAACACACAACTTGACAAATTTCCCTACCCCCTAATAAAGAACTGACAATCCTAAACACAAACACAAAAAACAAGTGCAAAAACCCACAACACAAGGGGGAGGAACTTTTTAACATAGACACTCCTCTAACCCTATAAGCTTCGCTTAAAGACTTACAACAATAAGTATGTAGAAACTCAAAAATTGATAACATAGCTTGATGGCGTGGCACTCCATGACTTGTGGGCATCAAAAGTTCTTATAGGTAAATCACCCATGTGTTGTTCCTATGTTTTGTGCCTTTTTATGCACCTCATGGTTCCCTGGGCTCTTCGCCCCACACCACCATAAAAAAGGTTGGGAAATTAACGTTCGCCAATCTAGCTAAAACTTCCTAAAATGATAGATTTCTTCATTAGGTGAACAATGGTGAAAATGACACCTGAAATAGGCGTCATATGTGGGAAATATCAAATTTCATGTGAAATAAATCCCAAAAATAGGAAAATTAATCTCCCACAATCATAATCTCCAAAAGAGACTGCATGCCTGTTATTGCATAAAGCTTGCCAAGACAAATTCGATGACATGAGAATTGTTGAAATCTAAGCTTGTATGTGAAAGATATGGCTCGTTGAAAATCACGCATGGATGAAAACTTTTCATCCAACTTTGGATTAAAAAATGAAAAAAAAGAAAAATGAAAAAGAAAAATGAAGGGATGAAAACCTTGGATGAAAACCTTGGATGAAAAATATTTCATCCAAATTATGGATGAAAACCCTCAACTTGGATGAAAATTGAAAAAAAATATTTAAAAATATTTAAAAATATAAAATTTTAACATGTGTTAGGTTTGAATTGGTGCTGAACCTGATTATTAGGTTTAAAAAACATACATAAATGTTAAAAATAAATAACAGGTTTGGATTAGACTTGAACCTACCCTTAATCGCCACATAGCGCTTCGAACCTTAGGTTTGGAAATTCAATTAAATTTTTTTTTAAAAATGGCTTAGAGCGGGTTTGAATTGGACCACCTTTAGCCTTATTTGCCTAGGTTTTTCTTTGAGCTTAACGAACTTCCGACACCTTGCCAAGGTGGTAGGCTTGGCTCGCTTTTCAACCAAGTTGAAGTTCGATGGCAATGGCCATGGGAGTTCAATGGCTCGTGTGCATGTGCGAATGTGACACACGTGAATGTGTTGATGTGTTACGATGCTGTTCGTTGAAGCCGCACGTGCTACCGAGCTCTCCCCCCCTTCTTTTTTCTCCTTCCTTTCCTTCTTTTCCTTTTTTTTCTTGCTTCTTCTTCCTTGGATTGCAGCTATATGTTGCAAGTTTTCCTTCTACATTATAGTTCTTCTTGTTACTACCACCATTGCTATCCTTGCAAATGAACAATGGTGGTGGTAGCTTCAGCTGTCGTTGTTGTCATTGTGCAAATGAATGAAGAACATAATAAGAGAGGAAAGGTGCACTCACACTAAGTTGTAACAAGTGCAAACAAAATACAAAGGATCACGTCATCCAATGTTCGAGCAAAATTCAAAAGAACAAACACCGCAATCTTGTGCATCGGCAAACATAATAACCAGGAATTCAATGTAATCAACTAGAAATCTAGCTTTAGCACTATCAAACTAAATCAATTGTAGTTTTTTGGATTTCAAAGTTCTACTCACTTGCAAAACACAAGAAACCAAGTACCAACAAAAACGTTAACAAATTCGTTGCATAGCAAGAACACAAAAACACATCAGAACACATCAAAGCTACGGTGTGCTTCAAAATCCAAAAAACCGGATTTTGATTACACACCATCCCACTTATCCTGAACGTCAAAAAACTAGAATTCCATTCATTGGTTTTAGATTTACCCCAAGTTACGTATAATAACTAGGATAAAAATTTGTAACTACAATAAAATTCCTTACAATGTACTTGTTGATGTTTCCAGAACTTGTTGTTGAGAAAGTTAAAAGTTAGAAATTGATGAAAATAGAAAAGCGCGTTAACATTTGGCCCTTGTCACCCCACTATTGCTTTGAGATTTTTACTAAACCAATGTTGTTTTCTTTTTGAGCCTTTGGCCAATGTGGACAATGATGATTTCCCTTTCCAATGACATCTATTGGCAACAACTTGTGACCTTCCCCCCCCCCCCCAGGGGTATCAATATTTTAATTATTGAGATTTTCTATGTACTTACTATTTTCATGGCTACAAAAGCATAACCAAATACATATTTTTTCTAAAACTTGAGATTATGAATTCCATCTATTTGATTTAATTAAGTATAGGGTAGAATGGTTTGAAAAGGGTTGGGTCCACATAAGCTTATGATTCCGAACGAGTGTGTAAGTTATGATGGGATTAAGAACTTTCAATTTTTCATAAGGCCTTGTTCCAAGGTGAATTTGTTTTCAGGCTTAAGTCAATATGCTGCCTGTATAAAATAGGATCGTCTTCCTGTCTCAGGATGAATTGTCTAACTACAAATGACAAGTTAAATTAATGTGCACAACCACCATCCATCAAAAGGTAAATTACATCGTGACTGGCACTCAAGAAAGAAATGTCATGACACTTGTCTCGTTCTCAAGTGGGCGTGCCCCAATCTACATAGGGCTTAGCTGGGTCTGATTGCGACACGCAGGTTGAACAATCCTCTAAAATTGAAGTGAAAAAAAATCTCCTTTTTTGCACTTCAATGTGATGTGTTGAGAGAGCAAGGGAATGGCTAATCAAAGTGAAGCACATAATTAATTAGACTCGTCCTTCAAGGGTATGCATGTTATTTTGGAAAAAGGCAATATGCAAAAATTGACGGGTAATGAACTATTAAGAACTTAGCCAATCAAGTTAAGCACATGATTAATTAGACTCATCCTTCAAGGGTGTGTAGGATATTTTGGAAGGAAGGCAATAATATGCAAAATTGATGGGTAAAGGCACCATATTCTGCACTTCAGTGAGGAGAGCAATGGGTTAATCAAGTTAAGCGCAGAATTAATTAGGCTCATCCGTCAAGGGTGAACATCTTATTTGGAAAAAAGATAATATGCGAAATTGATGGGTAATAAGGAACTATTAAGAACTTGACTAATCAAACTAATTAATTAGGCTTATATCCTTAAGGGTGTGCATGTTAATTGGAAAACGGCAATATACAAAATTGATGGGTAAGGAACTAAGAAGAACTTGGGATTCTGAAGCTTGCAAAATTGATGTGCAAATTTGCAAGCTTCGGTTGTTGTTGTTGTGTTGCAAAGTGTTGTTGTGTTGCTGCTGCGGGAGTATTTGTAATTTGTACCCAGTCTGGAGTACAAAATGTGACTCAAATTTCAGGATCATTATGATTAGGGTTTGTGGTGGTGGTTGTTCTTCTTCTTCCATGGCGTGTTGTGGTGTAGGTCGCTCCTCGGACTTGGCAAGGTGGCACGTCCTTACGACCTCGCTTGTGGTATCCAGAGGAGATTTGCTATTGCAGCAGCGGAGGTTGTTGGTTTCCGAAAGACCCTCCTCCTCCTACTGTTGTCTATTGAGCTCCAGTTCGTTGTCGTTTCAGCGGCTAGGTAGATTCTCTGGGTTTTGTGGACCTCTGAGTGGGAAGAAGCAGCTGGTGAATCTTGCGGCAGCTGCCCAGGAGCGTCTCGCAGAGTATGTGGTAAATGGGAGTGTTACTGGCAGTAGTGATCACGACGACGACCGCCGTGTGTTTGGTGCCCTCGCTCTCCACCGTTCGACGGAGGATGGCGAGGATGAGGTCCTTCCGCGCCTTGCCGTTGATCATGAAGAATCCAACGAGTATATCTCTCTGTCTCTGTGCATCTCGCTTCTCTTGGTTGCATTTCACAGACTTGAATGGTTTAGTTCTGTACACAGTGGTTTCAGTTGTGTATGTTTTGTGTTGATTGTGACAATGTAGGCAGTACTTACAACGGCGAATTCTGAGGCATTGTTGTGTGGAATTGGAGACCCTGAAGAAGCAGCAATTGGAGCCTTGCTCGGTCGTTTGAAAGTATCTAGTTCGCGTTAAATATTCTGTGAGAGAAGGATCTTTCTTTGACATCCAACAGCCGTGTGTGCTGGGGGGCATTGCAGATTTTACAACAAGCTTCTCGAGAATTCGCTGAATAAAGGTTCAGCTTCCTCAGTGGAAGATTATGGTGAAAGTGAGGATGAAGAATGTGCAGAGGACAGAACTACAGGGCAAGCAGCCTTGACACAGGCTGCCAGGGCGAGTCAACATGCAAACAAGTTTCCAGTGGCTGACAACAAATTACAGGATAGACTTGAAGATGGCCTTGTGAAGTGGGAAGAGGTATGAACTCCAAACTTCAAAATATACAATCCAGAGCAGTCAGAGCTGTTACTGGCATTTGACAGATGTGACTAATTGTGTGATAATTTGGGAGTGAGAAGGCCTGCCTTTCCACTCAATATTGTTTGTGCTTCCCTTTTAGGAGGGTTTAAGGTGTTGACATGGAGTTTGCTGCTCAGTGCCCTGAAGAGTGGGTATTTGAAATGAACCCTGGAATCCGTGTTCATCTGTAACCATCAATTGGAAATCCCCTTGCAAGGCAGTGCAAATAGCAAGAGTCAACAAAGGAATAGCAAGATACTGCAAACGCTGTTGCCTGGAACTCTACGACACTCTATCATGCAATTTGATATGAAATAGGGAGAGAGTGGTGACATTCTTCCCTAACCTTGTGACTTAAACTTGATATTCTGGCAGTTTAGACAAAGTTTTCAAAGTTCCTCTGGAATACATTGAAGTGAAGGGGCAGGGCAACCTGAAGACCTAGGATGCCAGAAAACAGTCAAAATCACTGACTCAAGTCCTAACATTTAGGTGAAGGTTTGGCCTGGAAATAGCAGAGGGATCACCTAGATGGAAGATACATATCATGAACATCTCCTTGCTCAGACTAATTTTCTAACTGATAAATTATCATACATGAACATCCTTTGTCACAAGTGGCAGATACATCCTTTGTGAAGATTGCATGAAGTAGAGGGCAGAGGAAGGAACATTAAGTAGCATCCAGTCAGGCCAGGGACATTGCAATTCTGACAGAGCTTGTGGGGCAAGTCACACATTCAGAAGGTCTGTTCTGGATGCTGACCTTCACACTTCATGCTATCTCTGTGCTTAAAGTCGTTCAGGATTCCTGTCTTCACTACTTTCTCTAGGCCAACCAAACTGGCTCTCCTCCACATATATTAGTTCACCTTATTCTGGTAATGAAAGCCTTCAGTCTCACTGCCATAGGTGAAAACCTGTGATTGAATCCTGATCCAAAAGCAGGCTTAACATCACCCATAAAGACTACCATGTGAATGGTGTCATGGTTCCAGACTGTTGGACTGTTTGGTTTTTCAGATGTGTTATTAAAGTATCTAAGGCACTCAGTGGTTTCTCACACTTTAGCAATTGGCTGAAGTCTGGGACAGGGATACCTGTGTCAAGTATGTGTGTCCTCTTAATGTATGGTTTGCATGAAGTCATGTGGTGGGCATCTTATCAAGAGAGGTGTGTGATCTCTATCAATTTTTTAAAACTGCCATTACAATAACTGCAGGATTTAAAGGTGGAGCATGTGCAAGTGGATGTAAAGAGTAGCGATGCACTTCTTGAGCTCTTGCGTAATGAAGCCATTCAATCATCCAACTCACTTAAATTGGCTACTCAGGTACATCTATTCTCAAGATATCATGACTTCTTTGTAGTATGAATGTGAGCTTCCCATTTTGCATTTTTGAAATATCTGTTTTCCATGATTCTGCAGGCTATGGTTGCTGCCAGGAAGAAGATTGACAGTTTACAGAAGCGGCTGGATATGACTGGCACATCATCACAGCAGGAGCAGGAAGTCATCAGGAATAGGGATGCACTGTCTCTTGGTGAATCATTGGTATGACCCAAGAGTATTTTATTTCTGCTAGGACCTGTACCTTCAGTCTTCAATGTTTGAGGTTATGTGCCCAAATGCCAAAAGAGAGTTGCAATTAAGAATAGTTGGTGTACATGTTGTCAGCCTTGCAGCCCCACCTGTTTCATATGTAAGTCAGCATCAGCCATTCGTGCAGTTGGTCTGTTACCACCTATGCTTCATACTACTTGAATGGATAAAGTCAGAAGAGTACTTTCTTGAAACTGACTTGGAGAGTATTATCAGCATTCATCTATCCTGAGCCTGTTTTTGTGCATGGCTTAGAAGATCAAAAAAGCAGTGCCCACCACCTGGATTTGTACATTGGAGTTTGTAAATGACCTTGTCTAAAGTGTAGGTGAATCTCATGTCAATTTACAATGTCATTCTTCTTTGATGCTTCTCAATGCAGACACTGTTAGACGCTGGAGATAAAATCAAGGAGCTGGAGAAACAATTAGAGAGTGGGAAATTGGCTTTGCAAGAGGAGAAGAAGATTACAGCAGCTGCAATGCACTCAGCAGCAAAGTGGGAACAGGCTTTGCAGCTTGCAGAGCTCAAAATTGAAGAGCTTGTGTCAGAGACAGTTTCCTTGAAGGTGTGAAGCATCACATGTGTGCCTTAGTCATCATACTTGTAGATCTAAGAGGATCATGCTCAATGCTTCTCTTTGAGAAGTGCAATGTATTTGCAGGGCCTGGTTGAAAGCAAGGACAAGACAGTTCAGGCCATACGGGAGGAGACTCAGCGCAATGCGAATATGCTTTTAGCAGCTGCCAAGACTCGTGATGTAAGTGTGATTCAGTCTGCTGTTGAATTTGGACCAATGCCAGGCAGAGTTCTTATTTGTTTCAACTAGGAGACACTTAAGCAAAGGCGTTTGGAAGGAAACTTGGAATATATGATTTTGACACAGTCTTCAGTGATAGGCCAAAACAGCTCTGAAAACAGTGAACTCAAGGCTGGTAACATTTTGCATGTTAAGTAACTATCTGTTGATGTATCCTTTTAGGACAGTCTAACTGTGAAGCCTAATCCGAATTGGAAAATGCAGGCATTGGCAAATGTAGAGAAGAAGGTGGAACTCCTGACTGTCCAAGTTGCAACACTGGAAGAGGAGTTGCAATCAAGAGATGTCCTCCTTGAAGAAGTAAAAGATGAGATGGTTCACAGCACAGATGCTTTGAGGGTTGCAGCTGAGATCAAGCAGGTAACAGATTGTCAAACATTGTCAAACCTTGATTGAACTTGCTGCCTGAGTTTTGTTGGAACTTAATGTAAACAGTTTCTCCATTATGCATGTGCAGGACTTGAATGCAAGTAAGCGAAGGGAAGTGGAGTTGAGTCAAGAGCTGGAGACTCAGAAAGAGTTAGTTAAAGAGCTGCAGCTGGAGGTTGCAGAAAACATTCGGGCTGTGTGTGCTGAGCAGGTCAGATGGTCTGAAGTTAAAGTTTGTTACACTAAGATTGATGCTACAATGATCACACCAATGTGCTGACATTGTTGCTTGGCACTTCCTGACTCAATAGACATCTTAGGGTAGTGGTTATATCTTCCTGTAAAATTGCAGGCATTGAATTTGACTGGTATTCTGGTTTGGCTTGGAAACTGCAGTTTACTTTAGTAAGAACATGAAGTTTGACATTGTAGGGTTGCTTCATGTTTCAACCATTGTCACCCATGAAGCCAACAGGGAGATGATTCTGTCTTTGAGAAGCCAAAAGAAAATAGTGTTTGAATCTTTATCTCCTGTACTTCACCATGTGGACCACAATTTGTTGTTGTAAGTGTTTGATTGTTGTTCCATAATGTTGTTGGAATTTATTAGAAGCTGCCGTTGCAAAGCAATTTACTGAATCTAGGGGAAAACCACGGTGGGGCTAACAGTTTGGATGGTACTGGGTGTTTGGTCGTTGGCACACAGGCATTGCGGCAAACAGAGAAGAAGCTGAATGACACACAGATGGAGGTGGAAGTGCTACGCAAAGGAGTCGAAGCACGTGACGAGGCTCTGCATTTCATGAAAGATGAGGTGGACCGCAGTGTTGACATTCTCAGCCATGCTGCTGAGACTCGAGAGGTTTTTATGTGCCTTTGAACCATATGTCACTTCTGTATTCTTGTATTCTCATTTTGGTCACTTTCTGTTGAACTTCTAATAGTGATTATTGTCCCTTAGCATTGGTCTTGATTTGCCAGGCTTCAATCCCAGCATGGTTTAACTTGAAGTGCTACCTTGTGAGTGTTTATTCCACAATAAATCATGTTGTGCAGTATTATGGGCTAGTGTGAGAAATATGCTTCCTGGAATGGATGGGCAGGAATTGCAAAAAATGAAGGGATATATCAAGGAACTGAGAGCAGAGTTGAAAAGCAAGGATACAAAGCTTGCATCACTGCATGAGGAGCTTGTTGTGGCCAGGAGCTCTGCTAGATACCAAGATCCTGACCCCACCACCCCATCCCCCTGTGTACCATCTCCTTCCAACACTGAGGTAGTTAGTCTCAAACTTTTACCCTAGATCTCCATGTGTATTGTTTTGTATTTAGCTCCTGCACCAGGTCTTGCAAAAGGTAAGCAAACATTTCTCGCATGTATGAGAAACCTGACTTTTGCATTGATGTACAGAGATGTATGGGATTGTCTGAATCTCAGATTGTTTTGAAAGAGGGAACTTAGTTTGGGTTTGAACCTGAATGCGCTTTGTGTGTCCATGCAGGTTGCATTGCTAGAATCTCCCTACATATGCATAGTTTCTGCATGTTAAAATGTTGGTGGTGCTGCAGATGCCCAAGTTGAAAGGGAAATTGAATTGGCGAAAGCATGGCAACACACAAAGGTCCTCTGAACAATTGTAATCTGCCCTCGCTGTTTCCACAACTTTCTCACTTAGAACTTTCCTTCAGTTTTTGCTAAAAGAAAAATTAGGAAATTGATATACAGCTGATGCACAAAGTTCTTTTATAGTTGTCCCTTAAGGGGTTCCATTTTTTGTAAGGTATAATCCTCAACGTTTTTGTAATGCGACTTGATTTTGGTTTCAACTGGTTGTGCTTGTTTGGTTAAATATTCTGAGTCTGTTTTGAAGGATCAACATTACTTGTGCATTGTTTCACCACATATCAATCAACAACTGCCAGTTTAATTTCTGGATTATTTATGCCCAAATTTTAAATGACAAGCAGGACAGGTTCCTGCTTAGGGCACTAGAGGATTGCATTTTGATCTTAGAGCAGATGCATGGCCATATTTTTGACCAGGAAATGGGTTTGCTTGCATATTCTTGATAATGAGTCCTCTGGAAATTGAAGACATATCTGAAACCAGTAACTCACAATTACAAATTCAGGTAATTAATTGCTTGATCAAACCTGAATAGTCAATTCTGGGAGATCATGAGGATATGTTGGGAAAGAAAAGCCTCAAAACTGTAGGTGATTGCTGAAGATTGTTTTGTGAGTTTGAGAATGAAAACTGAACCTTTGAGGAGAAAATGGGAAAAAGTGGAGAAGAGAAGGGGTTTAGATGTGAGAACCGATCATGAGAATCGGTTTTATTTTATATACATATAGAGAGAGATTCTCTCATAGAATTTACATCCAGTTCTCTGCATGTGTCAGTTGATGTTGCTGCTCTTCAAAATTTTGCAACTTCTTATAGTGTTTTGTTCTTTTCAGTTTTATGATTTAGCATCAGTTGTGAGCATTCCACAGAAGATCTTGCATTATTTAGTAGTAATGTTTTCAGAACTATCCAATTGTGGTGAAAAGCTCCTCCAAAATAGAAAACTTCATTGCAAAATGATGAAATCCTTTCAAAGCATCTTTAAATATGTTGATTTTTTTTTTAAACAGATATTTTGTGACTGCTCCTCTCACGTGGTGTTGCTGCTTTTGTCCCATTACTACTGCTTTTCTCACAGGGTGAAGTAATTATATTGATTATTAATTATTAATTATGCTTTAATGAATAAATAAATAAATAAATAATAATCAGGTTGTGAAAATCAAATGTGAAAATCAACTATTACTGTATATGCAAGAACCATCCTATCTGGGAATCAAGTGAGTTTGAAAAATAAGAATTTTGATACCCTGAATGGTATCAATTAGGTTCTCATAACATCATGTAAGAATCGGAACTGGCCAGTTCTCACTAAAAAAAGGAGAATTGCACAAAACTACTTAAAACCTAGCTGTACTTTCTTGGCATTTTATTTACAAAACTCATCTTGCAATTGAATTATCTACACCTGGTTACATGATTCCATTGCTTTTCATGATTTTGTTTGAACCTGTGATACCAGGCAGAGGTATTAGGCAATAATCTGCTGTGTACACATCTTCATTTGTAACCACATACATCCATAGTAGAAACTGGACATAGGTTTCTATGAATGCATTAAGAGCATTTTGGGTATACATTTCAAGTTTCAATATTTTTTTTAGAATTCATTCAGATTTAGCTTGCTTATAGGTTGAAAGTATCATAAGTACCCTCATAAATATTCCTAATTATACATAAGTACCACCATAATTACAAGCAGAGAGAGCAAGTTAATTACTAGATAATTAAAGTTTCCAAATTGAGAAAATCAATTTGCATGGGAATGTACAATTGTCACAAGGTAAACTACAAATAGATGAATTACTTTGAACTTTTGAAATTTTAGTTTATTTGTCAATGTGTAACAGTGGTCATGATAATCCTAACTATTACAAACAAAACAATAACATAAACCCATTGCCACCAAGGCACTAGGTGGGATGGATGATGGGTGGAGAATTTACATTAGAAAAACAATAAATTCAAAAAAATTCCCAATTGTTTGGTTGAGAAAAAACAACAGAATTTGTTGAAAACATAACATGGCTACCTACCTTCCAGCAATCCATTAGCTTTTCACGTATGTACCAATCATCTACATGCATGACTAATGGAGAGGTTACTAAGGTGGAATGCAAGGTGAACTCAATTAGGGTTCACCCACAACTAAGCCATTATAGACCTATTATGGTCATCCAGTGCATCATCCATATCTTTTCAACCAACGCATGGGCAAATGGATTTTCATAGACAAACTTTTTGAAAATTACAAAAATTTGAACAAAACATGTTTTTGTTTCAAATTGGGTATCAAAGAATGGATGATTTTGTGTGATTAACGTGAATTTATCTCTAATTGATCCCTTGATAGCTAAAGACGAGATGATCATATGGTGAGGTTTTTTCTTTCAATTTTGTGATTTAATCCTGTTCAAGGTCCTTACCCTGGATCATCCACAAGAGTAATTAGTCAAATTTGACTCTAGGTCAGGAAGGGAATTAGAAAATTTGAGCATGATGCTTTTGGCAACATCTTTTGTCTAAATATGACAATTTCAGAAAATTTTCCTCAAAATTTTGTGACTTTGGTGCATTTTTTTCACAAAAATCCTTTGTATGAGTCCCACTGGATTTTTATGCTGCAAATTGGAGAAATTTGTCACTTAAAAAACGTCACCAAAGTCACCAAACTGAGCAATTGATTACAAATGCAATTCCTCAATACAATATGCTGTTGAATGAGCTAGATTGGCACCTACATATTTATTGATTACATAATAAGAACAATTTCTTTCTCTACATCATACAAAATTGATACTGTATTCTTTTCTGATTGCTACATACTGTTGTACAATGTGCTCCAAAGTTAAAAGTGTCTTGTTTCCCTGACTATGATACTATTGTACAATGTGCTGCAAAGCTGGGATCATCTTGTTTAAGTGCTGGCAATCTACAAATTTGTATGAGGGAGCATACTATTCTGCAAGTATGAAACCAACCCACAGGACTCACTGAATGTAACAACATTTAGAGTGCCTGGTTGTAAGGTATCATAATTTAGTAGTAGCTCAAGATCAGTAGCTAGAGTGTGACATCTAGTTTCTAGCCCCTTGTTTTCCAATCTAAGTACATAAAAAAAAATTGCAAACATCACCAAGCTTTCTTCTTCTCACACCATGTATACCTTCAAAATAAAAGTAAGAGTTTACAGTTCTCCACACCTGGTTAGCGTGGTGAGCATCATCAAGCCATTCATGATGACAAGATAGCAAAATAGTGGAGGATATATGCCATGGTTCATGAAGGCAAAAAGAATCAGAAAGTTTGAGAATCAGCCCCCTTTAGGAGCCATTTGTAAATTTCCACACATGTGCTGACAGTGTTTGCATAACATCCATAGAAGGGTGTGAATTTGCTTACGTTCCTAAAGAAAAACCACCAAAATGTCTTATTTGAAGCAAAGTGCACATGGAATGAGCCCCATCATATACACCTAGACTGAGAGAAAGTTATTGCATTGTTGATCTCCGTCATTATTAACATTGATTCCCATAGTTTGGTTACTAGAATCAGCATGGCCATAATTTGTCTCCAATCCTCCAATATGCAGAGGTAAGAGCTTCTCAACAATTGAGTTATGTTGTTATTATTAAGGAATCTGGGACCTGCGTAATGGCTGAAGTTGTGAGTGATGTGAGAAAGATGCTGTCATTACTTATGGCTGCCATTTGCTCCATGGTTGTATCAACTTAAGGGAGGTCCAATGGGATGCCTTTGATAGGTGGGCATCAAGATGAGTCAGAGTTCTTAACATGTGCTCAACTACAAATTTAAACATTCTATGAATATGATATTTTCTAGCAACATGTTCCTTGTCAAATAGGACAAGCATTAATAGGATGAGAGAAAGTTTGTTAACTTGCAACTGATGTACAAAAGATGAAATTGTATTGAAATGACAAGCAAGGAAATCACATGGGTTAAAGGTGTCATAAATTACAATCATAAAATGTCTCTAGGAGCACTCAAAAACTTGATAGAAAATACCAAAAGACTACTCAAAACCACTCCAATTATACTATCTCCTACCCCTAAATCAATTGCCACTTAATCCTAATAGCCACCACCTAACCCTAACCCTAACCGCCACCAAACCCTAACCCTAGCTGCCATCAAACCCTAATCTAGCTGCCATCAAACCCTATTGTTGCCTCCATTTCTAAACCCTAACCTGCACTATTCAACTTAAACTAAGTATTATAAATAAGGATGTGAATACTATTCATCCTTTTGATGAATGTTTAACACATTCATCAACATTGGGAATTAGAGACAAATATATTTCTAACAATATTGAGTGTTGTATGAGTTGCAGGATGTGTTTTGCAACACTATTGATTATAACTAGTTGGATGCTTTCAATAATTGTGCTTACCTTCAACAAACTAAATCAATATAGGGAACTTGCACAATGCAAACATAAGGAGAACATTAGATAAATCAATGAAGGGCAAGATGTCTCATTGAAAACAAAAACACGATGCTACAAAGTAGATATCAGAAAATTGCGCATTAGCAACACAAAAGCAAGATCCATATGCAATCAATCATTCATGAATCTAGACATAGACATTCATCCTAAAAGAGAACAAAATTGAACACGTAAGTTGCCAGTAACATGACGTTAGCTTTTAGGGTATTTCAAGTTGATAAGACTAAAAAACAAGAGTGGATGAAATTTCAAAAAATTGAAAGGAGGCTAGGAGATAGGTTCTTGAGACACTAAATACCCCCCCATCAAGCACTATTTGGCACCCTTTATGGGCTTGATAGTGCAACCCTACAAAGAACTGTGAATTTTGCCACAAGGTTTGATTTTTTGACTATGGAAGTTAGTCAAATAGAAAAAAAACCACACTTTTTTCAATGCCTAAATCTAGGCCAATGTTCTATAACATATTCTATAACTAGAAGGTTCAAATTTCAAACCCATTGCAAAACATAAAATAGTTCTTAAATCAAAAGAACATTGTTAAGTTTTAGTTCAAAATTCTTGCTAGATTTTCAAGGAAGGCTATTCAATGCTCAAAAAAAATTCTACATAGTCAATACTTTCATATTAAAATAATAAATGTACTAGTTGGATTGAATGCACAAGGGAAATATTGATTATTCAAACACTCTAAATTTGAGATACTAAATGAGAATCACAAAATGAGTATTGGAAAATAAAGAGTCAACGATTCTTCAGAAATAACTTACTACTCTATACCTTTGTACAATATGTCCATCATACTATCAAAAGACTTAAGTCTATGCATTTGTAGTTTTTTTTCAACCATGCCCAAAAGATATAAATTGCATAAGTGCATACTTCAAACATCCCACACAAGGATTTAGACAACATGAACAAAGTGCCAAAATCATCACCACCATTGTCAACAATCGAATGAAGTGCAAAGGATAAGAGACCTATGGAAACTATATAAAAAAATACAAACATAAAAAATAAATGAAAGCAAAGGACATCAAAGTTATGCAAGGGAAATAAAAGTGGGCAAAACCAAAGCTATAGACAATGGCTTGTTATGAACCAAATACCCAAAAAGATGAAGGACAAGGGATGACTTGTAGCACTTGAAATGTACATAGATAGAGATTTACCTTAAACATTATTGGCAAAACCATTGCTCTTGTCCACTAGTAATGCACCTCAAAGCTTTGGAGTGCATTTCACATATCTTATGTCATTAGAGGTAGTCCTTTGTTGCAGTTGGGTTAGTCTTGCAGCCTTCAAATTGGCAATATGGGGTTTGTATCCTTTTTGGTGACCTAACTCACTACCTCTTACTTGGAAAATTGAGGTGAGAATATTGGAGTTGTAGGTTCTCTCCTACTATTGCTACTATTACTACTATTATTCCTCATGTTGTTGCTCCAACTTCAAAATCCTTGAAATGAGTCCATCTTCCAAGTTTGTAATGAAAACATCCTTTTGTTTAAAATAAGGTGCAACAAAAATTTCATTACCATTTAATATTATATTGTGTGAGCCATACCAACATAACCATGTGCAGTAGTCTCAATTTTTAAGAGTTACATCAGGGTTATTTGAGTGGGGTAAGGTTATTAAAGGCTTTTAGCGACTTCATAGGGAATGATGAATGCACTTGGTGCGAAGGGGGGTTGTTTTCTTTTCTGAAATGCGTTATTGGTGAATAAGGAATTAGATTACTTCTTTTCTTCAGCAAAGGCTAATAACCATAGTTTTAAAAACTTTGTTGCGTAATTACGGGTGAGAAATATCTAGAAGGTTGGGGGTAGAAGTAGACACCAAAATTTGCAATGTTCAACACAACATTAATCTTATTATGGTATTTCGGGAGTAGCAAGGATGTTAGAAATTCTTGAAGCAGTTGAAGGGATGTTAATGAAAGGTTTAATAGAGATAGAACAATCTTCAAGCTATTGAACATAAGGTTAATTCGAAGCAATTCAACGATTAAATAGATAGTATGATAGTGTGCCAATGGCGATAGGAGTTTGATGATAATTGAAATATTTATTTATAATAAGGATAAGTTCAACAAGGAGCTGCAAGTACATGTAAAATCCTAAGTTATGCCATAGTGATAGTTCATAACTGTAGGAAATTTAGGATGCGTCGAATGGTGCGAACTAGGTAGTATGTCTTACTATTGGGACCAACGAATCGGACCACGCAACCAACGATAGTGACCAACGCCAAGAAATGAAGACCATGCGAAGATAGAAGTATCTTTAGTTTCGTAACAACCTTCACAAATGGTCTCGGATTCGTCACTAGAAGCGAGGTCGACTTGTAGCAAGATCATCAGGGTGCGAGAGTTCGAAGAAATACGATAGTATCAGGCTCGAGGGGTTCGATTTCAAGACGAGCACGCACCTCTTGAGGTCCGGGTTCTTCATCATGAGGATGCTATGTTAGGGTAAGATCTAGAAACGACTCCGGAGGCGGTTCTTCATTCGCTTGTGTGGCTTGCGGCCCGTAAGATGTGACCATGCGCGACGCCATAATTTCAAAAAAAAGAAAAAGGTCAGATCTTTAATCAAAATCAAATTGACAATGAAGGTGTGAAGGACTTGTTACATTGAGGTGCGCAATCATAATTTATAGATCAAAGAAAAGGAAAGAAAAGAGTGAGTAACGGCTTAAGACCATGGTAAAGTAAAATCGTAAGGTCAAAGGAAAAAATTGAAGTTTAAATAAAGTTTGTTGGGGGAAAATGGAAGAGGTGAAAAAGTGTTTTTCCTTCACCTTCCATTGGCCACCAAGCATGGAACTTTCCATTGGCCACCAAACATGGAACCTTCTAATGGCCACCAAGCTTGGAACATTTCATTGGCCACCAAGCTTGGAACATTTCATTAGCCACCAAGCTTGGAACATTTCATTGGCCACCAAGCATGGAACTTTCCATTGGCCACCAAGCTTTGGATCCACCTTCACTTTCCTTCTCCTTCTCTTTAAAAGGCGAACTCGGATCATTGAGAGCTCTCTCTTACCTCGAAGATAACTTTCATGCAATCATGAATACTTGTTTCCACAAGCTTCTTGAAGAGGCAAATAATGATTAGTCTTAGTAGAGGGAAGAAGGAAGGAAAGTAGAATTAAAATCTTGTAATAGTTTTGAAGGAATGGGGGTGGGTAATGATAATGTTAGAAGGTTGGAACTTTAGAAAAATCTCACAAACCCTTTCGGGTTTCATAGCATAACTTCTTACTAGTTTAGCTATAGATCTTGAGATTTGGTAGCAAGTTGCATCTTGTAGTTTGTTTTCTAAGAACTAAGGCAAGCCAGATTTGAATAAGGTATGTGTTAGAAATGAGGTTTTTAGTGACTGAAGGTCTACAGTCAAGTTGAATCGACTGCCTTCACAAAAACCCTCTCAGGTTTGATAGTATAACTCCTTACTGATGTAGCTACAGATCTTAAAATTTGGTAAGTTTGTGCGCCTTGTAGTTAGCTTTCTAATGAGCTAAGGCAAGCAAGATTTGAATAATGTATGTGTTAGAAATGATGTTTTAAGTGACTGATGGTTTGTAGCAAGGTTGAATTATCACCTTTGTAAAACCCTCTCGGGTTTTGTAGCATAACTTCTTGTTGGTTTAACTGCAGAGCCTAAGATTTGGTAGCAAGATGCGCCTTGTTGTTAGCTTTCTAGAAAGCTATGGCAAGCCAGATTTGAATAACATATGTGTGAGAAACAACATTTCAAGTGACTAGTGGTCTGCAACTATGTTGGACATGGTGTTGAGTCCTTAAACATTGGTTTAAATGAATGACAATTTGACATGAAGTCCTAGGATGTGTAGTATGTGAACTTGAAAAAATATATCCATCAGTTCTAATCATAAATGATGCATAGGAGGTGGGCTACTTAATTTCAACTACAAACGCAATTTAACTTCTAGAATTACACTTGCATTTTTTCCTTCACCAGTAGCATTTGTGCTTTCAAGCATAATCACCTTGTAGAACTGGGAGTAGAGGGACGGAAAGTCACCTCACATATTATCTCCCCCACTATATGTTGATATGTCCATTATTTAGTTCCTAGGGTTCACAACTTTGGACATTGTGGAATCTAGTAAAAGGTCTATTTGGTTTCAAGTGGGCTCTCTAAGATCCTACTAGCTAGTAATCCATCGGTCTTGTTATTGACTAACAAAGAAAGCTCGTTGTGCAAGGCATTACCTTTGTTTGTAGCTAGGTTTGGAATACCTAATAATGTGGAAGAAACTCATGAAAAGGCATTGCTACTAGATGCAAAATAGGAGACATTGTTGGTCTTCAATGTTAAAGAAGAAGTCATCAAACCCACATACAACAAGACTCAAATCAAAACCTTGCAACCTGGTCACATGGTTCTTTTTACCATCTCCCTATTGACCAAGGTACACCATTGTAATATTCTCCCACTCCCAAAGGTTAGTTTTGAAATCCCATTCCATGTGAATAGTAAGAGTGTTGTAGTCTCTTCCACCTCTACTTCCTTCCATGCTTTTGGAGTTAGTGGGAAGATTATAATGTTCTGATGTTGCAGACCAACAATTGGTAATAGGCACTTGTGCATGGATGACAAAGCCATTCTTCACAAAAACCTTGGCAATTACTATTGTTTGTGATGGGTGAACATTAAACATGATCAACAAATTAAATACAACACACCTTGACAGTCAAGGTTGCGGACCCCAATGACTCAACCCAAAATGTGAAGCTCTTCGTTTTCTAGGCCTACCTTGGTTAATCAAACCTAGTTGGACCTTTGAAGCCCCACCCATTGCTTATTCTAACTTGTCTACCAAAACCTAGCCCTGCCCTTACTCCCCAAAACTAATTTATTTTTTGCCTACCCACCTTTATAAATCTTTCACCCTTACTCCCAGCAACATCCACATCCCTTGACCTACCCAAGACGCACAACAAGGTGATCCCCAACGAATGATAATGTTCCTATTGGGATCACCAAACCCTAGGGCAAAATCATCCCATTAGCTTCTCCCTGAGCCCATCCCCTCCTTGGCAAGACCCATGTGCCCACTTAACCTCAAGGCAACATTTTTTCCTTGGCCACCGTCCATCCTAAAGAAACATCCCAAAGAAACATCTTTTCTCTGAGCTTTTCTTTCCTTGGCCCCATCTTCTATTTGGGGATCCATCTTTTTCCCAACCTTTAGAAAACATCTTCTCCCTAAACCCTAAGAAATCTAGAAGGATAAGGAAACTCATATGCAGTAAATAATCATTTTTGGTTCCTTATTATCTCTTGGGCCCATCCCATTCTCTCATTTTTTCTTCCTCATTCTATGATGGTGTGTGTGAAATGAAAAAAGGTTTTACTTGTGTGAAGAAAAAATATAAACAATGGATTATGATTAAAAGTCAACTTGTGATATCTTTTTTAGTGTATTTTTCCTTAATTTTTTAGAAGCAACAGGAGAAATATCTTTTTAATTGATATAGATTTTTTTTTTTAAGTTTCATTTTTCTTTTCTTTCATAATAAAAAATATTTTTTGTACTATTTATTGGATTAGGAAAGTAGGTTTGTTGTAGGATTGTAGTTGCCTCTTGAGGGCAGCACTAAAGGTAGTTACTAATTTTTTAGGATGCTAACGGTAAGCAACAACTATAGGAGGTCTACAACCAACTATGGTTTTTGTCAAGCCTACATATGACAATATTTGTTGCAAGATGGTAGATATACTAAATAAAATGGTAGCAGAAAAAAGGTAGTAGTTACAAAGGGGTAGCTAGTAAATATTAATATTCCAACATTGTGTTTATTCTAAAGTTTTTTTTTCACATATTAATTTCCATGTAAAGAATCTATTTTATAACAAATTACAAAAATTAGTACAAAACCCAACCAAAAATCCATTATAGAGCATAGATCTATACAATTTTGACTTTTATAGTAATCTAAAACATAATCAAATCATCATATCTAATATTCCAACATTGTGTTTATTCTAAAATCTATTCTTTCACATGTTAGTTTCCATGTACAAAATCTATTTTATAACAAATTACAAAAATTAGTACAAAACCCAACCAAAAATCCATTATAGAGCATAGATCTATACAATTTTGACTTTTATAGTAATCTAAAACATAATCAAATCATCATATCTAATA
>Ga0209611_10002957_pt1 | contig 29758 bp, 21 predicted proteins | sample S1TSphgellanicum_3_FD_187693 | JGI IMG/M metagenome (GOLD analysis project Ga0209611, IMG submission 187693) | Host-associated microbial communities from peat moss isolated from Minnesota, USA - S1T2_Fc - Sphagnum magellanicum MG (SPAdes) (version 2) | ecosystem: Host-associated > Plants > Peat...
AAAAAAAAAAAAAAAAAAAAAAACACCAATGTTGCCAGATTCCCAGGAATTGTTTTTTCTGAAATTTTTATATTAGGCAATAATAGGGTCCAACCATCACAAAAATGAAGCAGGATTTTTTATTTTTTATTTTTTTCCCCCCTACTTTCCTCTTTGTCCTGTAGCCAAATTTGGCTAATTCCTCTTGTGGATATTGCCAATGTGGCTACATCACAAAGTTGGAAAAAAAAAACCTGGTCTAATTGTGGCTTGAATTAATTCTAAAAGATACAAGAACTTTACTCCCCAGAAAAATACAGAGGGGAATGTGGTCAACAGAAAATTCCTCACCAAATTTGGGGGTACATAATTGTAAAAAAAAAAATCAGAATTTCTACATTTGTTAGGCATGTGGTATTTAGATTTCCCCTCATTGTACATGTTGTTTCACAAAACATTATAAAGCAATTTTATTTATTTATTTATTTATTTATGTAGCCAAAGCGATGTTCCTCCATAAGCCAATTAAGCCTAATTTGGCTATTAAAATGACAAGAATTTTAAATAATATCCTTGTATAATTTTGGTTACTATAGAAATCTAGCAAAATTTGAAGATTATTTTGAATTTGAGAAGAGTTCATGCTAGGGACATGAACCTTTGTTTGAGGTGCTTATGCTTTATAAGATTGGCACCCAAATGAAATGTCATTTAAGGCATGCTTTGCATTGGTACCCAAATGAGATGTCATGTAAAGCATGTATTGGTACCCACATGAGATGTCATCTTAGGGCATGTTTTCTATCATTACCCAAATGAGATATCCTTTAAGGTATGCTTTTAGTTAGGTACCCAAATGAGCTGTAATTTTGGGCCATGCTTTAGAGTGGAGCCCTGGAGCCCAAATGAAAGGTCCTTTTGGGTGTGCTTTAGACTAATACCCAAATTGAGATGCTTTTAAGACATGATTTAGATGAGTACCCAAATCATGATATATTGTTTAAGGCATGATTTAAAGATCGGCACCAAAATGAGATACCTTTTAGGGTGCATGCTTTATATAATGATTTAGATCTACACCCCAAATGAGATGTCATTTAGGGCATTGGTTTAAATTGGTACTCAAATGAGATGTCATATAAGGCATGGTTTATAAATTGTCATCACAAACTTAGCATCTCATGATTTAGTAATGGAAATGATTTAAAATTTGTTTATTCATAATTTGTACATTAGATGCATCAACATTGTGCATTGAAACTACATTCAACACACAAATATATAGAAAGATACAAAATTAATGTGATATTCGTTCATTCACAGGTTCATACTTCATCCATCAACACATTTATTTGTGTATCAAACATGTTTTGAATGCATAATATTTGTGTGTAAAATGTATAAACCTATGAATGAACAAATTTCACAGGATTTTCATTATAATTCGTTGCCTATAAAATTTATGATGTATAAAGCATGGTTTAAATTGGTAACTTAAACAAAATGTCCTTTAAGGCCATGCTTTTTAGATTGGTACCAAAATGAGATGTCATGTAAGATATTAATTCAAATTAGTACTTAAATGAGATGGCATATAACACATAGTTTCAATTAGCATCGCAAATGAAATGTTTGTTAAAGTGGGGTTTAGAATGGCACCCCAAATAATATGGTTTCAATGAAATTAGTGGGTTTCAAAGTTGCAAAAATCAAAGAAAATAACTTGTTATTTTAACCAATTATTGACATTGAACATGTGTCCAAGGAAGAGAAGTTTCACATTATTAATCGTTAAATATTAAAAAATTCTAGTGGAGGAGATTTAATCAAGAAATAATCCAACTTTGAACACCTTTAATGATATGATCCTTTTTATAAAGTTTTATTGTGACTAGCTTGGTGGATGTGTAAATGGTGAAACTTTCAAACTTATATTGTTTTTTGTGAGATAGGTTGATTTTGTGAGAACATGTTGTTGATCTTACTGGGGTAAAGGTATCCCATATATTATTAAAGATTTTGCTTGTCATGTTCACCCATATTTCTGAAAGAACTTTAAACCACAAAATTCAACATTAGGGATGGACAAAATCCATTTTGATCAATGAATGAATTGAGGCTATGTTTTTATTTATAATAATTTTGACATTTTAAAGATTTGTTGGAAGATTCTTTAATCATTGATGGTGAAAATAAATTATGCCCCCCAATTATTATGGCATGTTGTGTTTTACATAAGTATTTTCAATTGATGGGCATGGATGCCCTTGGATATGATTATGTGGATAGCATGCATGATAGGAGAGATCGGGTGCAAGCAAATGTTATTGCATCCCTTAATATTATGAAGGTGATGTTGCATAAATAGTCAAAGAATAAATGAAAAAATAATTTTTAGCAGTTGGTTGGAACATAATCCAACTTTTTAGTTTTTATTTCTTGTAGATGATTTTTAAAAAAATTATTATTCCCATCAATTGATACGGGTGGGTACATTCATGGTTGGGGTACATAAATTTTTTTTTGTTTCACCCCAAAATCATCGTGAAAACACTATTTTGTATGACCAGTACATTTACAAAATAAAATTTTTGGTAGATGTTTTTTTCATATTAGATACTCACATACGTCTTGATTAAAATGGTGGTGATTTCTTTTTATTTGGATGATTAAAACATGTCCTTAAATGTTTTGAAAGATGACTTAGGAACTGTGTCTCATTGCGTAGTTTCATTGAAATGGACTCAAAAAAATTAACAATATTTATTCAAATTATTCCATATTTTAATCACAAATATAATAAAATATGTTTTATGTAATGGCACAAATTTTTAGTATGATAAATCACCAAATTTTATGGAATTAATGTTAGAATCTTGGATTTTTTTCATAAAACAAATGTGTTAATAAGGACAATGAAATTATTCTTTTAAGTTACAAATCTACATCCCAAAGGTTTGAAAAGAAGTATAAGAGATGTGGGTGCAAAAATAAGACATTATTTGATTTTTTAATAAGTTTTTGGCACTCCAAATAAAACAAGGATTTAACAAAATGAATGTTTTGATATGTTAAACAATGAAAAGGGGATATGTATGTTTAGGCTTTCAACAATCAATGTTATAATTAATGATTCAAATCAATTGAACAAATTTTGAATGTCCTATTCAAATAGAAACCAAAAAGGAATGCAAGATTACTTAAACATTCGAAAACAAGACAAATGGGTGTCATTATTCCTGTTGTGATACCCCATTTGTGAATGCATTCAGGTACATTTTTTAAAAGACCAAAATTGCCATTACTTAGTTCCAAAACAAGGGAGTGGGACAACAATTGTCATTTTAAAAAATTCTTTAAGTTCACTAATTCATTGAATTCAATGTGTGTGAGCCTAAGGATCTACTAGAACAATTGTTTTTATTTGGTTTCCAAAATAACCAAAATTGTCATTCCTTGGTTCAAAAGTTAGGGAATGGGATAATATGTTCCCATTTTTTTTATATATATAGTTTCATCGATTCATTGAGTTCATATGCAAGTCTAAGCATTTACTAAAACAAATTTTTTATTTATTTAAACATTCTACGTGGATATGACACCATAAGAAATGGAAGGAAGGTTAAGATTTGAATTCTTTATTGCATATTAGAAAACATGTTACTATAATCCATAAAGACTTGTCATTTACAAGCTATATACATCTAGTTTGTTGAAGGATCATTTTCACTACCTTGTCACACAACCCTCTTTAACTCCTTGTTCAATGCACTTCCAACTTTCTTGTGTGCACAAGTTGCAAATTGAAGTGAAAAGGGTCCCCCTTTGGGAGTATTTCCAAAGGTTGGAACTTGAATAGTTGGTGATGTTGGATCAATGTTAAAATTGTTGGCCCTTATGATTTTGGCAAGAATGTTGAACCTATTTGTTCCTACCACATCCATTCTAAAGCTTATGTGCTAATGCCAAGGGTGCCCTTTTCTTGAATTGTTGATGCATTTTACCTCACTTTGATTTAGTTTGTTTCCATGTACGAAGCTTCTCACAAGGAATTTTTTGTCAAATTACATTGTTCATTGTTAACTGATATGCCTTCATATTGTCCACTTTAACTGCGAGATATGTTTCCTTGTACAAATCCAAGAAGAAGTGTATAGCATTAGACCTCTAAATTTGACCTTCTATAGGTTCACGTTGGTGCTTTCTTCTTCTTTGTTGGTGTCCATTTCAATAACAAAATTATAACATGTGGTTGTGGTTTGTGCACAATTAGTGTTTTGGAAGAATTTCTTTTTCCATTTCCAAATAACCCAAGTAATTTTAGAAACTATTCATTATCGATTACAACCTTGAGAGTTGAAACAAAAGCAATGGTGGGCAATCTTGTTTTTATTTCAATTTGGGTGTTCTATTTGGCTTCCATAATGGTGGTTGAAAAATAAAGGATTAAAGTTTTGGCACCTTATTGCAAAAAAAAAGATTTTTATTGTGATTAAGGTTAGTTTTGTTTTACTTTTGCAAGTTAAGGACAGGTGTGATAAAAGTTAGGGGTTAAACTCCTAGGGTTTTATGTGTTGGAGCTAAAACGGTTGAACCCTTATTCTAAACACTTGAAGGGTACTTCATCCATGAGATCCTTAAATACAACCTTCGTTGCATTACATGTGTGAATGCCCTTTTGTCTCCCTTGAAATTGTGTCCCTCGCCTTCCTACCCTTTCCCCCTATGTCTTGGCCCTTTTTCTTGCCCATTGTAATTACCATGTTGCCTCCTTCCCTTTTCCTCAATAACAACTTTTTTTTTCCAACGCCTTCATTAGACACAAAACTTCTTCTCCTCATGCCTTCATGGTGTTATCACTTTTGACATTTCTTGAAGGTGCTCCAAACCCTAGCATTTGTCAAAGTCCTAAAATAAGAGTTGTCAAAATCCAAGTTCACCAAGCAAAAAAAAAAAAAAAAAAAATTATTACAAAACCAAAATATTCCAAAATTCTTGTTATTCCAAAATTAAAATTATCCCAACTAGGTTACTTAAGATCCAAAACTTCAAAGGATTGTTCTTTAATACAAGAAAATTGCCATTGCATAATTAGTAACCTATTGTATTATTAGCTTCACCTATCGATGATGCCCATGTGTTTGAAACAAACCAAGGGGAAACATTCTTTTTTGAATTTACAAAATAAGTGTATAAAAATATGATCCCATATAGTGATTATTGAGTAAAAATAATAATTTAATTAAATCTATAACAAGGTTGTATTTATTTTGAAAAAATATATAACTAATATAATGTATACATTAATCCACAATAATAGAAAAAATAAAAATAAAAATATGTAATAAACAATTTCAATATTAGTTGTTAGTAGGTTCAATTAATACATTAAAACCTATTGACTCAAGAATTCATGTATTGCTTTTTATTTATTTATTAAAATTTTCCCTTACTTATAGTCAATGGAAGTTTTGTTTAATTGTTGATCAACTAAAATACTTCAAGATATTATAACTCTATAACTAATCTCAAGATTCAACACAAGCCAAAATATCATGTTTCAAAAATCCTCATATAAAAATAGATCTATTATTATTACCTAGGGGCCTATAAAAATCCCTTAAGCTACGATACTCTATAATGAATCAAAAACAATATCCTTGCCTTGCTAGGCAAGGCCAAAAAAAACACAAAAGTGATTAGGGTTTAGGGTTTAGGGCATGTGTAAAAAAATTAGCGCTTTCCCTTGTAAAACTCATGTGCCGTGCTTTGTTTTTGGTTCCTGTATGTAGGCTCTTTTGTTTTTAGCTCCTGCGTAGCCCCCGTACGTGATGGGTGTTGTTGTTGCTGCTGCTGTTGGGTACAGAAGGTGCGTGTCACACACCGTGCAAGCGGCAGTTGGCACAGCAGCGTCCAGACAGAGAGAGACACGGGCGGTGATGGTTGACTGGTGATGGTGCTGTTGTCGTTGTCGTCGTCTTTTTAACCGCTGCTGCTGCTACTACTGCGACGCTATGACTTGCGCAGAAGAAGTAGTAGTAGTACCAAGCTGGTGATAAGCAGCAGCCGGATCCCTTTTATATAAGCAGCAGCAGATCATGTTCAATTGCGTGTCTGTGGGTGTTGCAGTTTTTGAAGCTCCGGAATTGTAACAGCAGTTGTTGATGTTAGTATTGTAGACTAGTGGGTTGTGTTTAATGAAGCTCAGACTGGCCTGGGCTTGAAGCCTGCTGGGATCGGTTGAGACAAGAAATTAGGAGAGAGAGAGAGAGAGAGAGAGAGCGAATTTTTTGTAATTTTTTGTTGCTGGTGGTAATGGCAGACAAGGAAGATGATATCGCAGTAGGAGCAACGACCAAATATGGGGAGCGAGCACCATTGGGTACAAGTGCTCCGATCGACACGAGGGACTACACGGAACCGGCATTTGCGCCTTTGGTCGACAGAAAGGAGTTTGGGTTGTGGGCTTTCTGGAGAGCTGGGATTGCGGAGTTCTTTGCCAGCCTTCTCTTCCTTTACATCGCCATTAACACCGTGATGGGTCAAGACCGGTTGGGTGGCTGTAACGGTGTCGGCACTCAAGGCATCGCATGGGCGTTTGGTGGCATGATCTTCGTCCTCGTCTATTGCACTGCTGGGATTTCAGGTACTAGTATTCAAGCTTCACCTTATGATCATACTAGATCAAGAGCTTGCAAGCAGACTTTATCAGTGTTGTTGTTTTCCTCGTTATAACGTATTTTCCTCTGCTACTCGTCTGCATGCAGGAGGACACATCAATCCAGCAGTGACGTTTGGGCTTTTTTTAGCAAGGAAAGTTTCTCTCCCTCGAGCCGTTTTCTACATGATCTGTCAGTGCCTGGGTGCAATCTGCGGAGCAGGAATCGTGAAAGGGTTTCAGCCAGGCTTCTATGAAGCTCACGGAGGTGGAGCCAATCAAGTCGCTCATGGTTACACCAAGGGAGACGGCTTGGGTGCCGAAATCGTTGGCACCTTTGTGCTGGTGTACACTGTGTTCAGTGCCACTGATGCCAAGCGCAAAGCTCGTGATTCTTATGTGCCGGTACATGGTCATGTGTCGAACTCGCGTTAATCATAACGCATTCTGCTTGCTGCATCATCTCTTGCAGATCTAGCTACTAGTCATGTTCACTGGAGCAGCTGCTGAGAGAATTATGAATCATGAATTCTTGTGTTGCTGCACTGCAGGTGCTTGCGCCCCTTCCGATTGGATTTGCAGTTTACTTGGTGCATTTGGCGACTATTCCCATCACAGGAACTGGTATCAACCCAGCTCGCAGCTTGGGTGCTGCCGTCATCTTCAACAGACACCACAACGCCTGGAATGACCATGTAAGTTCAAACAGCAGCAGCATCTAGTGTATACTCCCATATCCTCGTCCTGCAGTAGGTGCTGCTCTTCATTCTCACACTGATGACCAAGAATTTTTTCTTTTTTTCTTTTTTTTCGCCTATTCTTTTCTCTTAATTACCACAAGGAATTATGCAACAAACCCATTGCTGCTGACTTTCATATAAATTCTCTACAAGTCTCGGAAAAGCTCCCTGAGATCATCAGGAGGGGGTGCCTCTGCTACCGCAGTGGATATTTTGGGTAGGGCCATTACTGGGAGCGACGCTTGCTGCAATCTACCACATGATGGTGATTCGCGCGATGCCATTCAGCAAGACAAGAATCTAAACTGCAGATCGAGACTGCAAAACTACAACAATCCAGCAAGCAGCTCGCGGGGAGCGAGATCGCGCATGCAGCAGCACCAGCTCTTCGACAACGAACCCCACTAAACCCTAAACCTCCAGAATACTATGAATTTGTACATGTACATCTACTACTACTACTACTACTAGTAGAGTCACTACTCCATTAGAATACCTACTATGGATGAATAAATGTACTATTGGTTCTACTCCCTTCAGAATGCAATGGATGAATGAATGAACATTTGCTTCAAAATGACTTTGTCATATTAGGACTTAGAAGTGCAAATAAAATAATATAGTTGATTATAATTTCTGTGAACATTGATATCCATTTACGAATTTATCAATTAAATATCAATGTATAATATGTGATCAATTTTAAATAATAATAAATTTATGACATACTATTACTTAAAATGAATTTGTAAGACAACCTAAGTATTTGTTGGGATTTTTAGACAATGGGAATTTGAACTATCTTATTTTAATGTATGGTATTCTCAAGAAACAATTTTGAGGTGCAAAACTTATAGTTACACAATAATATGTACTAGGTTTTTTTCGCATGGTTTCCAAAAGATTATTGGCCTCTTTCCCAAGCTACAAAGTATTCAAATTTAGGGCTGTATTAATTATTCATATGATTTTTGGGTTGTCATGAATTTTATTCATTTATGGGTCATTTGGTGATTTGGATTTGCTTTTCCTTTGCTTTTCTTCTTGAAATGAAAATTATTTAATTATTGTGTGGAAAGATTTATATATATATATATTTTATTTTCATGCATGTTAGTTGCACAGACAACTATATAACCCATATAATATATGATGTCAATTTTATAATTGCAAACATGATCAATCTAGTTACAAATGAGAACTATTTGTATTCAATTCCAAAATGATAGGTTGCATATGATAAAAAAAAAATTCATTGATATTCAAATCAATTCAAAAAAAAATTCTCAAAAACCATTCATGTGGCGTGTCAAATGTGTTGAAGAATTGCAACTTTTTCCTAAACTTTGAGTGGGAAGGCAACAATAGTTTGAGGATGTAGAGCTCGCCGAAGGCAATCCAAAAGATGTTGTCTATGGTGTTGGATCACATAATTTGACATACATTGTCTATTCTTCTTCAAGAGTCTTCTTATGGTTTAGAGAAACCTAAACCCTATAAACTGAACAGCTCAGTTTAATCTTTGACATGTTTGTTACAAGCTATGGGTTTGAATATGAATATTCATGTGTGCAATTTAAGAAAGCCCACGTGAATAGGAATTATACATTGTTTGGAGACAAAATGTTTACACAAATTATCATTCTTTGAATTTAACAATTCCAATATGGATTGATTACTTACTGGTGTTTTATTAGTTGAACAAAGTAAGGGACCAATGTGTTCTATTTTCAATTTTTTGGTTCTGCAAAACTGCCAGATTTTTGTTGGGTAAAAAAACAACAACGTATGGTTTCCTTTTCAGAATTTCACAATAGAGAAATCCATAAATTCACCCTGTATTTGGGCCTCCTTTCACCCCCTAAGCCCCCTGTTCAGTAGTATCCGTAACGTAATGAAATACTGAAACTCAGCATTTAATGCACAATGTTCGAAAGGAATTATAGTAGCTGTACAGGTAGGAGCAGTGAAAATATATGTGGCACTAGGGAGGCACGTTATTGGCGGCCTAGCATTGGAGGCACTCAAGAAAAAAGAAAGATAGGGTAAAACTCAGAAAACCATCAAAATTGATGGTTTAACGAGTTTCAACCCTGTCTTTCTTTCTAATGTACTTTTTTGCAGGGTTTTTTTTTGAATCTCACCCTGTTTATGACGAAACTCAAGGTACTCGAGATGTCTTTTCCTGACTTTACGGATAACTCTAATATATTAGCAAAAACTTGCCATCAAAAACATCAGTGAAGGGGTCATGGTTAATTTTGTGAAATTGATGAAAATTTAGTGTTTTTTTGACTTTCTAAGTCACCAAATTTCCAAAAAAAATCTAAAAATATTCCAGAAATCGCCAGATTCTATCTTAGGTTCCAGCAGGTAGCCAAGAATATAGAAGGATGCTGATTTTTTTTATTCTCATATTTTCTCATCACCAAATCTGGCTAAATTATGTTATGGGTGATTGCCACTTTAGCAACATCACAAAATTGAAAAAAAAACACAATTTTTTTTTTTAATCCTATGTAAATTAAACAAAAGAGAGGGAAAAAGACAGTCAAAATAATTACAAACTTCCAGTCTTTTTTTAATGGCAAAATTTCGCCAAAAATTTCGCCAAAAAGCGAAGTAATAAACAAAAAAATTGAAAATGAATTGATTTTGGAGGTTTTTAATCGCCAAAAGTGAGGGGGAGAAAATACTTAGAATCATCAGATTTCTATATTTGGTGTGAAGTGTGCAGCGAAAAATATAGAAAAGAAAAATTAAAAGATTTTTACTTAATATCTGGTTCATCGCCATATTTGGCTAAATCTTCATAAGGATGATCACCATTCTGGCTATAAAAAAAAGTTCCAGAAAAAGACACAACCACAGTAACAGGTCAGTGATTTTTTGGTGGTGAATCTTTCGCCATTTTGTGAAAGAATTTTTTCAATAAAGAATATTCTATCTGTAAACTCCCTGAGTTTTGGGAAAAGAAAAGAAAAAGACCCGCAAAAAAACGAAAAAATAAAAATAAAAATCACTGAAAAGTCTACACAATTGTCTACAATATGAAAGGGTGCTTAAGATTTTCTACTTTCATATTTCAATGTCGCCAAATTTGGCTAAACATACTTATTATGGATGATCACAGCATAAGCCTAAAATAATTAATTAATAATTTATCTTTTTTTTTAAAAGAAGAAGGAATCGCAGCGTCGCTGTTTCCGCCCTCTTTGAACCCTCTCTCTCTCTCTCGCTGGCTCTCTCCGTGTCTCTGTTGGTCTCTCTGGTTCCTGCGCGCGAATTGTCGTCATCGCCTTCGTCGTCTGATCACAGCAGCAGAAGCGAAGATTATGAGCTGCTGATCCAGTTGCTGCACGGCTTTCGATTTGCATCTCATCGACACGAGCTCCTCGGAATCGGTGGAAGGTAATTTAATGTACTCTCTCTCTCACAAGTCTATCTATATAGCTGCTTGATCCGGGACACAATAGTAATAATGATAATTGTTACAACTCCTGTGTGTCTCATCACTGACCAAGACTTTACTGATCACGTGACGTTCTTGATCATAAAATTTGGCTCTACGGTTGTTCAAGTAAGGAATCAGGATCGCACAACACGTAACTAGTACTACTATGCTTTTGACATCTTGATCTATATAACGTGATTACTGCCTGCGAGTATAATAGCTTATGTAGGTCCAGAAATGACTTCTGACGAAAATTCATGGGAATATTATAATCCGCACCATGTCGAGGTTGCATTGAGAAGTGGACTTTTTATATGTAGTACTGAGATTTATTTCACATTCGTGAGTTTTGAAGCTCTCATTCTGATTCTAGCTTTGTTTCATTTCTTTTTTCTTTCCCCTTGTATGTGTAGTACAGATCTGCATTCTCGGCTTATTGTTAGAGCGGGTAGCTGGCCGCTGGAATAGATGTTCGGATCTGCGGCCGGCCCCGGATGATCGGAAGTGTACGTTACACGTCGCTTGGAGCTGGTGCAGTGGTCCGGGAAAACCGCTAATTGGAGGTTAACGACGACGTCGACATCATGTTCTACTCACATGAGCTACTCTGCAAGAAGGGGCCTCTGGGACAGATCTGGTAGTGTCATTCAGTAAACAATGAGATTCCGCAATGAATAAGTTTCCTCTATTACGTAAACACCGAGATTCCGTAATGTTTTTTCTTCTGGTGTATGGCGCAGGATCGCAGCCACGTTGCGTGCCAGGATAAACCGGAGAAAGGCAGCATCGATTGACATTGAGGAAATCTGGTATATAGATTGATAATCCCTGCCACATCTTGCTTGCCTAAATGGATCAGGAGTTGTCTGCATAGAGTGACTGCAGGGGATGCGTTACTTTGAAATATAGATAAAAGCTCGTGAGAGATCAACTTTGTTAGTTTGAAACTGTATTGCGACGTCGTCGATTGCAGTTCCTTCCAACTCGTCCTTAAGCGCCTGTTTCTCCGATCAAGAAAATCCGTGATCGGGGAACACAAAATTCCACTTAACGTGCCGTCATGAGACGCCATGTCGAAATTAATTTTGATTCCATTGTCGTGCAGAAGATCCGTTGCATGTCTGTTGTTGCAATCAAGAATATTTTGACCCTAATGAGCAGCTGAGCATACTATTACGCGCTCCTATTGAGCATATTGGTTTACATTAGCAATACGCGCAGGCCGGGCGAGTACCGCAAGCACAATTTGACTGGTTCTCCTTGGACTTTCCATATGTTGCAGCAAACAGATAATGCACCCTCAAGTTCCACTTGCACTGAGGCTTTCAAGCATCCTCATGGGTACGTACTACAGCCTCTGGGCAGGAGGAGAGGAAACAAATGCAAATAGTGTACTGTCGTAATGGTCTGGAACTGAAATTTGTTCGTATGGAGCTTACAGGAGGAGTCGTAAACGTTTACAGTCGCAAGGTGAATTTCCTCTACGGTAAGTGCAGGACTCAGGTTCTCACTGCAGGGACAGATCTGGAATATAGTGCAATCTGTCAATTGGCACTTGTAAGGCTGGAGAGAGAAGAACAATAACAGACTTATAGCATTTGCAGAACTGATCTCATGATCCATATCTAGGTTTCAAGATCCAATTCTTCTGAGCAGAAGAAGCTTATAATCCAACTACTTACTGCATATTGATGATCATTGAAGAGATAGCTACAGATCACTGCGCAAGAGTGATCAATATGAATGTGTAGTAACTGGATGATCTTGAGCAATATCAGTTCATTGAACTGAAGTAATTGGATTGTTGTGCTTCTTGTGTTGTGAACGAGTAATTGCATTATTCTTCTCAAAGACGATTTGAACGACTTTCTGGTATGCACTGCACCTGGAGACCTGTAGAAAGCTATTTCGGTTTTCTGTTGTCTACAGATCTGCCATCTGAGAAGCAGATTTCATCTGACATCACCAAATGCATGGCCACGTATTTGTGTACATACAGGTCAAGATCAGAACACTTGCAGCTCTAGAGTCCGCTGCCAAGGCTTGCAGCCTCCCAAGGCGCAGATATCATGCAAAGTAAGTTCTAGATCATCTTTGAACACCTAGTTGTTAGACTTTCTTGTTAAGATCTCTTGTGATTAATGGTGCTGGCAAAGAATTGTGCAATGTAGAGTGTTTCTTTATGCTTGCGATGATGCTTGCAACAAGAATATATGGTCGATATATTGCAAGCTGTTAAAACAGCGCCGAGGTTCCCCGAGCAATTGAGATCTGTTGCATCTATCTTAGATACAAGACTTCGCAAGCAGTTCACACGCTGCAATTCTAGTACATAATATACCCGTTCATTTTCCGGTGGTTCTCTTTCTTACGGGTATTCAGTCCAGAAAGACAAGAGGAAGTCCTTGACTTCTGCCGGAATTTGTTGGCAGCAGGTTTGAGAAAGTAACCATTGAGTATGGACGATTCAGTTTCTCTGAAGACAATATTGAACAGCCATTGCTGAGGGCGTGCACGGACGGGGAGGAGGAGGAGGAGCTTGACCCGGTAAGCTCCAGATCTAGATTACGAGTGATCATACAAGCGCTATGAATTCTATTATTCACACTAGAGCGTGCACCGGATCTGCAAGATGTGTAGAATCGTAGAATATTATAGTGCACATATAGCTCTGATCCACAAACTTCTTCCGCTTGTTTGTCAATTATGATGAGATTGCTGCAGGAAGCCTGTTTCGGGATGGCTATGGAACCCTAGACCCTAAACCCCCTGACAGTGGACTGCATATGACTCGACCCAATGGACGTTGTGGTTCAAATCTGACAATTTAACATGAGTTCTGCTACTCTTTCTCACAGAAAGAAAAATTCTTTGTCCTCCCTCGGCATGTGGATATCAATTTCGAACCTGAACTGCACTCCACTGCACGAGATCATCTGTTTCAAGGTAAATTAGGCAGCCCTTACAATGCCAACATTGAAATCTCGGGCAAACAATGTAACTAAGGTCATGATCAGCTGCTCCTGAAGCCAAAACCTAGTGGTGGTATTATAGCTACACCAATATGATCTACATCTACTGTTATCGTTTCTTGAGTGCACAGGCTGACATGGCACATCTCAAGATTTTGCTCTCATTTTGGGTCTATGATCTATTGCCCTGTACAGCTGCTTATGAAGATATCACCCTTCAAGAAAACCCCAACTACGAATTCCCAAACCATACCAATGATCCATTCAGGTAATTTCATGGGACCAGGTTAATTTAAAGTCTGTTGACATAAGTCTGGAATCTATAACAGTCTTCGTCCATAAGAGCAACTTGGGCATGTTTAAAATGGCACAAAGTATTATATTCAGGTGGTGAAATACAGCAGACCAGTGGCAGCACAAGTTCAACCTCAATGCTCAGCATTGGATATAATGATCTATCTGTTGGCAGGTATGAGGATGTGAGCAGTGGATCTCCCCCTGACCTGCCCCAGCCCATGGATGACATTTTTCCGGACTTTCAGCTTCCAGGTCAGAGAATCCTCTCAAAAGTACATTGTTTACTGTTAATTAGGTCAAGAGTTCCTTGAATATGGCTATTCTTCCTGGGCTTCCTTGTGGGATCTGAACATCCCAACATTGAGTTCAGCATTTTTTCCCTGACATAGTCCACACAAGTTGCTCTTTATTCTGTCTTTTCAGTAATCACTGTTGCTGTTTGTGATGAGATGTTGATCAATGCCGATTTCTCTGTACTCACAGGACTGATGATTTTACCAATCAAACGCTGAACCTTTAGCTAGGACTTGCACTTATGATAGAGCACCTGGTCTAATCAACTGGACCTGTACCTAGCCAGACTATCAATTGTTCATATATCCTTGCAAAAATTCTATATCAAGATGCATATGGAAAAACCTGTAACGGTAGGTTTCCCCTTGTAGACAGTCGACCTTGTATGCATGGGGGCCTTGCCATTCATCAACCCAAAGAGGAGTTCAAACTTGACAAGCAGTCTGCCTGCTACTTTGCCTTGCAGATAAACTTGCACCCAATCTTACTGGTGAGTTTTTAGACACCATACATGAGGAGCAGCTGCCTCAAGATACTATGGCAGATGATATGCCTCAGACATACCCTTCTGAAGAACAAACACTGGTAGGCCATGTTCTTGCCACTGTTCGCAAGATGTTCATGACTCACCTTGTCTTAGGGTTACCTTATTCAGAATCCAATTGACAGCAAAGGAAAAACAATGTCCAATTTCCAAATGTGATGAGGTGTTCCTGAGACTTTGCTAGTCACAGAGTGCAACCATATAGTATTCCTGGAGTTTGCATGTGAGGTGCAGCCAAAGCCACAAGGATGTCCCAAGAAAAGGAGGCGAAGGGTGTCCACAAAGAAACCTGCTTATAGCAAGATACTTGATGGCAGCACAGAAGTTTCTGCAAAGACATTCAAAATTTGGTACCAGGATCCATCAGACATTGTCGGTGGATCGTTACTCAGAAAAGTATGTGGCAGTATTACACTCTACCCTTCTAATCTTACTGCATGTGTCTCTGTGGCACTCTTTAAATTGATCAAGTTGCCAAAAAGAAATAGAATTTTTTTGTAATGTATTGGATACATTATTAATGGACATTAAAATCTGTTGTAGCACCTGATTAGATGCATGAGTTTAGTAACAACTAAGTTTTTCATAGGGGGCAGAATCTGCAAGACCTGGAGTCTTCTTCATCTTGTTCTTGTTGGTTCTGCAAAGTCCTGGAGTAATAATCCTCCTCAAAGTGGACAAGTTCCTTTGATTTGACTCAACATGTTATTAGTTCCATGTGTTCTTGATGGATGTCAGAAATTGAAGAGCCACCAAAGAAAAGTGAGGCAAGCTCAACAGGCTTGGAATGTACCATCAGTGGGTGCATCTCTAAATAGTATCATTGGACTCCAGTCATCTTGGGGTCACCTATTGACAGATCTGTGGGTTTTGACCATGTCCCGACAGCCTCACATTCAGATGCCTCGAGAATGCCAAGGTTGCATGCATTTACTGGGACTACTCTATTGAACTTTGTAGATCCTGTTGCAGCAGAGAGCACCATTGTAAAACTTCTGTGAGTATGATACTAGAGACTGTACATTAAACATTGCAGCTATCTCTATTTGGATTTCTGACATTGCCGGCTAGGCTTTTGTTTACAATGCTATTCCAAAATTTTCACAAATTAGACAATAATGTCTTGTGTTGGGTCCTCAAAGGTAACATGGAGAGTGGGACATCAGTACCTTCACAACCAGAAATGGAAGCAGACTTTGATGTGCAGCCTGAGAATGTAAGCTGTATCACCAACCAGCTTGCCTTGTGATGCTGAAACCTGGAAAATCCATACTAGTTAACAAGCAGTGCTGCTTTGGGGTTTGGCATCTGGTTGAACATGTGAAATTGGTGACATAGGGTATCAGACAACACTCAAATGAAGTCATTGTCAAGCAAATTTTATTGAGGATTGCAAAATGGGATATGAATGTACTACCATGTTTTTCTATTATCACAAAGAACTCTTAGAGCATGCTGAATTAGTAATGATGCATCTAATTTTACCATCACAAATGTATTTCAGTCTTCAATGGAGTTTCTGCGATCCAGCCTTGGGTCAGTGGAGAAGCTGAGAACTGCCCTTCAAACCCCCAACCCAGACAGCCCTTTGGTTGAAGATGCCATTCGAAGACACATTGGCCTGACACCCAGTCTTTCTGCTGGTAAGCTCTCACATTATGTGTGCTCAAGTTATGCCTGAAAGCATGGGTAACATATTTCAGACAGTGATTGAAGACTACCATACCACTGGCTTGGGTTTGAGCTGTAAAGTCAATGGACTGGATATGATATGTTCCTTATGTTTGGGTCTTGGCCAAGCTACCAAGGTTGCCAACTGATTGAGTATTGTGGATGCAGGATCTGTTGAAGGCAGTGGTCCACCCTTCAAGCATCCAAGATCAACTCCTCACACAGGAGGTCTTGTGCTTGATAATGAGGGAGAGCAACCCACATCTGGAAAGTATGGGATGCTAAAATGCTTACATATCACTCAACATCAGCTCAATAGCTCTCTATGCAGATATACTGTCAAACAGATGCTTTTTCAAGTGTGGTCGAGTACTGGACCATTCATGCTTTGGAGACTGAAAGATGTGCCAAAACCTTACAATTCACTGCTTCTTTCTTTTGAAGTTGCTAATCTTCAGTTGTTGGAGAAGTCTGCTCATGTCTTGCCATAACCTTCTCCTCTCCCATTGGAATGCAGGTCAAAAGTCTCAAGGCCCTCACTGGCTTATAGGACTGTATCTCCTCCAGATCTGAATGACTTAATGGAGGACAAATTCCTTGCTTCTCAGATACCAAGTGAATTTCCTGAGTTGGCTGAACATTTGGGTTCTGCTGGCCTACAAGGCAGTCTTACTCAGTTTGGTAAGTTTCCAACACACACAGCTCAGGAAGGATGGGCAGTGCTCACTGCTGACAGATGCCATAGATGTACTTATTGATCCATCTGAAAGCTCTCAGCTGTGCACTTTGTGGTCAGCATATTATTTTGGATGAGAACAAGACATGCCTCAGAGATGATACCTAACATCATTCCAACTTTTTGTCTAGAATGGACTGTGTGATACCATAGCTTGACATGATGAGTTCTTGATGGGTTGTGTAGAGCTGATGGAAGACACAGCTGGTTTTACTCAAGCAGAAGTCCCACGAGGCCCAATCGGGGGAGTGACAGCAAACCTTCTCAAGTGAGCTCACCGTAATCAGAATCTTCACAACATATATTCTTCCTGCTTCTTCAAGAAAATGTCCACAACTGACATCTGGTTCTTTCTTAAGTGCACATAGAGTTCACAATTTTGTTACCATCATCAGTTTTGGTCCTTGGAATAAGATTGCAGTATGCTATTTCCAGCTGATATCCTGCATGCAATTCAACTCTAGTGCTTCATGTAAGACTCCTATTACAGATATCTGTCGGTTTAAATTCAATCTCCACCAGGTATATGCGAGGGCACTTCAACAAACCTGGAGCTTCAGCACATGAGTCTCTCAACAATTTGGCCGCAGGATTTGAGAGATCTGAAGCAGCCAGACTGTTCTATGAAACATGCGGTAGGATTCCTCACCTAGTACTCAATTTCTCCTCCATGGGATCAATGATGGGTGTCTCCTTAAAATCCCTCTCTTCCTTCCCATAATATTTGGTCAATTAGATGCTGATAGTGCATCCGAACTTCCACGGTCACACTGCACATAACCAACCACTTGGTTTGCCCTCACATAAATTGAATGTTGTAACCGTTGTTGGAGTTGCATTGCAGTTTTGGCTTCCAACAACTTTCTTATAGTGGAGCAAACAGAGGCTTATGGCGATATTCGCATCAGTCGTGGTGAGAACCTCTAGAAATCTGGATTCGGCTACGTTTCCAAAGGCTCCAAACGTGGCTTGGTGAATCTTCAGCTGGAGCAGTACATAAACAACAACAGATCACAGATATCTTAGGGGATTCTTTCAACAGGCCCAATACTTCTTTGGCCTAGTATTGATGACACTGTGATATGGCAAACTTGGCTTAGGCTCTTGAGCCTCCTCCTCGTAAGACAATTGTGAGGGAAAGCGTTATCAGGAGTATATGCCATAAAGAGAGAGACCTCATCACGACAACTTGCTTGTTTTCAAACTCAGGGGAGCCTGCTCACACAAAACTTGGTTTTTGGAGATCTAGAAAGGTTTAGCTAGATCAAGGAATACCGTTAGCTATGAAGCTGACTGTAAGCGGCTGTTGCGTCCCTTGTATCGTGCTGCACCACCCCATTAGATGATTTCTTCTCCTCTTCCAAAAGCCCACGAGAGTCATACTCCTGAACACATATCAATTGGGTCTACAAATGTCCAACGGACGTTAAACAGATGACTGAGAACTCCAAAGTAGATGTGAGTTAGACTGGCAATGCAGAACTCTTCAGCATTGTTTGGCAGAAGGGCAAGTTTTTATGGGAGGTGAGTGGGTTCTTCACGACATCCTAATATACTTGACCCTGGTTATCGGAAGTAATTTCTCTGACCTTCAAGTCCTTGTGCAAGTTTTTTGGCAACGCAAAATGCAATTTGAAACAATCAAGATTCTCTAAACGGCTTCATACTATGTGGAAAGTATAGCTTGCAGCAGCAGCGTTGTATAGAAATTTTCTGGGAAGCTCTGTCTGTCTGAGTTCCAATGAAATAGTGGTGTTGTTGGTATGAGAAATTCGTCACCCTTTGATTTACCAATTTGGATGATGCAGGACATATGTTTGCAAAGGAACCTATTTGAGTTAGGACTTCGTTCCTTCCTTTGTTGCTTTCTCCTTCCTCTTGTGTTTCTCCAGTAATAAAGTTGCCAGTTGCACGTTATATTTTTCCCGTGTTTTCTAAATGAACTGGAACATGTGTTGACGTTTACATCACCTAGCCCTTAGAGGATATTTTAAATCTAACCTCTGGACGACTGGAAGGGACCAATTGCAGGTTGGGCCTCAACTCTACTCAGTAGGCTTTTTGACACTGGTATGATGGTTCGTTAAACCCTAAACCCTGCCCCGACTTTCAGTCCTGTTGGTCTATTTTAGGCATGTGATCAGGTTCGAATCTCGGAGTTTGAGTCTGATTTCCAGGACACAGACTCCAATGGTAACGCTCAGCACTCTTGTGCATGATGTTAGCTGCAAACTGTTTGAGAGCAGAAGGTGGGTGGGAATCACAAGCACAAGCAATGCAGTATATGTTTGTGAATATTAGAAGAGAGACATGAGCTCCAGAGCTTGGTGTGTTCCAGAGCAGTGGGCTCCTCTTGTTGAGATATTCGGAGGCTCCTCTGTTTGTGTGGTGGGGGCTGCTGTGCAGTGGGTGGAATCACATGGGTACAACGCGGCTTTAGGTAGCCTTACATCGCACGGACGTGGGAGGCGGACGTTGCATTCGCTGTCGCGTTTCGTGCCGGAGCTACTCGCAAAGCAAGTGGTCGTTATTGAGAAAGATACCGGGAATACGCATCGCAAAGCTTCGGTTAGCAAGTAAGAGGTCTCTTTCTGCTGTAAATATTTGTGTCAACGCTGTTACGATTTTCTTGTCTCGCAGTGTCTCTTTGTCTCATTTTACTCTCTCCCCCTGACAGTGTATTTGGTTGCGTGCTTTCATGATCTGTTCTGTCTGAACAATCATGCTCAAGAACGTGCCTTGAGTAATACAGTACACAATGTCAATTGCATCAATGATGATGATTCATGCAGTTGCAATGTCAAAATTGCCTGACCACTCATGGAACAGTTGCATTTGGATGCAGACACTGCCCAACACAATGCAGGCAGACATCCTGGCATTTCTAAGTGTGGAGCATTTGCATTTTCAGTCCAAGGATTTGCATGCATTGGCCAGCTGTTTACTAGCATCCAACAATGTTGACTTCTGGGTGAAGTGTGGGGTAGCAAATTTGCTGCGAACCTTGCAACAGCACAATAGTGAAGGGTATCCTTGCTTTCCTGGTACAATCCCTCGAGCCATGTATAAACTACCCAAGTAGCTCCCCTACCCTGCATTTAAGAGGCTCAGGCAGTGTGATGGTTTTGTTTAAAGGTAGCAGCCTTTTTGGTTGCTGTCTACTCCTTTCAACCCTAGCCTTTGTATATGAATGTCTCTCAGCAATTTGACTTTGCTTTGTACAATGAACAGAAGTAGAGGACTACACCTACATCAAAATCTTTATGCTGCTGCTTTGATCCCATTTTTATAACCATGGATCGGAAATGGCTAGGTTTTGGGCAAGTCCTGTTGTTTTGAGCCAGAAATCACAAGCTTTTCTGCTAAGAAGCTACACCACTCATTGATCACATTGCTGATCGCCTCTTGGATGAAGGATTCACTTCCACACCAGGCATGTATTCAAATCCATGGGAACTGTGAAGCACTGGAAGTTACCAACCAGGAAGCCTGATGATGCAACCATGTACAGCTCACCTGAATGAAGAAGTACCAAAATTGTGGGAAAGGGGCTTTCAATCATACCTGCATCTGCTTTCATTTTGCATGAGTAAGAGAAACATTGGTATTATCCAAAGGCATTTTCTATAATAACAGTTTGTTTCTGGTTTATGTTGTGCAGAGGAGAATCAGTTACAGGCTGATCCAGCAATGATTGATTACTATGCCTTGCCAGATTGGCTTCACGAGTATAAGGAACAGCAGTCATTAATGTGCTCAGACTTGCCACCTACGCGCAATGCTTGTTCAGATGGAGAGGACACCATGATGCAGTGGGAGCACCAACCTCAAGAAGAGAAAGTAACAGTGGAAAGCAAACACATACAGGTCAACTCTACACAAGTAGATAATGTGGGCCTCATAAGCAATCAGAAAGTAGATGATGTGACAGGTTTGCAATGTAGCCAAGATAACAGAGTGGTTACCACCCAGGATGCTTCATGTGCACCAGAGAGTATTGAGGCTCCAGATGATAAGGATGACAAAACAGCTAGAGGGTTGCTGGGTGAGACAGTCTTCACTCGTGCAAAGCTGCTGAGAGATATGCTGCCCTCAAGCTCTACAACCAGCCACCTTCCAGAAGAGTTGGATGTCATTTTTTCAGCTTCTGACTTGACACCAGTTTTCAAAGTGGTGAAGCCCTGGCTAGTAGAGGATGAAGTCACTGCACTTCTTGTTGGGACCCTTTTGGGGGAACATGCAGGATACGTACGATCTGTACAGATTCTAACCTACATCCTCCTTCCAAAGCTGCAAAATCTGAAGCAGCCAGTATCACGCATTCTTGGATCTGCAGTGTTGCAGGCAAGTAAAGCTCACCCCAGAGCAACTGTGGATGGCTTATTACTCCCTCTTCTGTTGTGCAAGGAAGGAGCATCCCCATTCCAGTGTGATGTCATCAACCGTGTCATCAAAGAAGGCCTAACTCCAGAGTTACTTTCTTCCTTGTTCCACAAACTGTTCTGTACCCAGGACAAAGATCATAAAGAGCTGGATTGGATCTGGACAGAAGCTATGGTGGGTTTGATTCTCAATTTATTGGCACAAGGCATAGTATTGAGGGAAGATACACTAGAAGGATTGGTTTCCTCCTTAGAGAATGCTAGTCACCAATTCTCAGGCTCATTGAAGTTTGGAAACTTGCTCTTGAATCTACTCACAAAGCATGGTGTCAAGCTGAAAGTTCACAAGGCAGCCCTACAGCAGATTGCAAATAATTCCAAGACATTTCTGACCAAATCCATCCTTGCCAAGCTTGCCAACCTCTGACACTGCACTGTAAGTTCTTTCAAATGAAAACTCCATTTCATTTCCATTCCTCCGAAGTTCAATAAGCAGCTATCAGTAATGCATCTTTTTTGTTTGTGTTGCAGGGTGTCTCCAACATGAGCAGGGGTGGTGGCAATACCCACAAAGTAGTCTCTCCATGACAAAGGAGTTGAGGTGTGTAACCTCAGTACCTTCTCATCACATCAATCTTGCATGCAATCATTAGCTAGTTGAATTCTCCACTTTTTTGAAGGGATGATGGAGTTCCCAGCTTACAAGGAAGCAAAAATTCCAGATTTCAAGCAAACTTTACATGTGTGCTTAAAAGTCTACCTGATTGTATATACTTGAGTGCCTTTTAGAGTTGTGGGAGCTGCTGTCATTCCTAGACAATGTGCAGCCGGTTGACTTATCATCTTTGTCAGTGCATCCAATTGCTTGCCCTGTGGTTTTATTCCCATTTTACTGCATTGAAGATCCCTGAAGATGAAGCTTTAGATAAATCAGGAGAGCATAAAGCCAGAACATTAAATAATCCCAGCATCAGACGTTCATAATAGCAGTTCTACCACAGCGTAGGGCCCCAGTACAGATAACACTCCAAGAATCCCTCTCAACAACACAATTGACACAAGAGACTGGCCTTCTAAATTAGAAAACAATTGAGTTGAAGCTGATTAACATAACATTGTATATAGAGGTTGCACACAATGCTACCTGTTAGGGTGTTATTATTAGGGTTTAAGGTTCCTAAAACCCTTTGTTTCTCTGTTGTGTGCATTTCTTCCTCACTCCTTCCTTCCTTCCTTCCTTTCTCTGTTGCTTTTTCTCTTTCTTTCTTGTGGTGCACTTCTCATCTCCTCTTTCTTATCTTTCTTGTATTTCTTCCTTCTTTCATTCTTTATTGTTGTGGAATTCTCATTTCTTCTTTCTTGTCTTTTTTTGCATTTCTTCCTTCTTTCTTGTTGTGGAATTCTGATTTCTTCTTTCTTTGTCTTTTTGCATTTCTTCTTCCCGCTTTCGTTCTTGTGGAAGTATTTTCCTCTCTTCTTCCTTGTCTTTTCCACATTTCTTTTTTTCTTTCTTGTGGTGGAATTATAATTTATTTTTTCTTATCGAATTTTCTTTTTGCACCAACAAGAGGCTTCCATCCCCAAAAAAACCTGAACAGTTTTTTTTTTGTAGGTGTAGGTAGCTTTACATAGCGGAGTAGGCCGGTGGGCTTTTCTAAAAACACGATGTGCACAGAGTGCCCATTTCATTTTTCCAAAAGCCTGCTGTCATCATTTTTTACTATTTTCTCCATGATGCCCAGAGGGAGGAAAAAAAAAATTTAAACAAAACTGCTGCAGGGATTTGGGCCCGTGCTCAGCTCTACCTTGCAGGGCGTTATTCCAGTAAAGCCCCCACCACCACTACACATAATGGCTGTGCCCCCTTATGGCAAGTTCGAACCAGCAACTGTTAAAGCAGGAAATATTCCATGAAGATAAAGCCCCACCATTATAGGGTAGTCTAGCTGGTGATCGAACACTTAAACGCTCAGGGCAAGCCAGATTCAAGGGGAGGGCTCTGTTGTTTTCTGGCGTGCAAACAAAACTCATCCTCTTGGTGCAATTGACACATTGACAATCATAAAAAATGGATTAGAGATGAGAAAGTTACCACCCCCAAAGGAAAGGGGGTCAAGAACTTTAAAAAACAAACCATCAAAAACTAGTAAAGCCAGTTCTTAAACACCCAAAAAATTCCTTGTATGTTGTTATGTTGCTATTAGAGTTCAAAGATGATTTGCAAAACTTCAGGTGGTGCCTCTATAGTGTTTTTTTTTAAAAAATAAATAAGAAAATTATAAGGTTTGAAAGTAGAAGAGGTCCAAAGAGAAGAAAAAAGTTTAATTTTTCAAAAATAAATAAGAAAATTACAAGGTTTGAAAGTAGAAGGGGTCCAAAGAGAAGAAAAAAGAAACATTTTGTAAGTTGAAAACCCTTTTTTTCCCTTGTTATTTTTTCATTATTCCTTTTCCTTTGCAATTCAATGATGATTTCTAGAGCTTGAGGTAGCACTCCCATAACATTTTAAATCACTCAAAATGAAGCACATGTGAAGAACATATAAATAAGTGTTCAGTCATAGGCAGGCAATTGGTGATGGGCCAATCTACCCTATGTGCACATAGTTGTTATTGCAAGCAGCAAAAAAGTACTGCTTGCTTTTATCCCTGGCTGCCCTTTTGCCATTCAAGATGTGTCCAGTGGTGCCCAGACCACATCTAGGTGCTGCCCATACACCCTTTGGCTCCCCTTATGTAGGTTTTGAGCTTGTAATGGACAAAAAATGTGCTTGAAATGGACACTAGTTGTCCATTACAAGCCCAAAACGTGTATACCGGAAAATGGGCATGTTTTCATCCTCATCTTTGAATTGGAAAAGTTCATGATTGTCTTCTTGTAGTAACAGTTTTCTTTCCCACATCATCCTTATTTTTTTAATTTAAAAGAAAAGGTAGTCATCCAAATGCAATTGAAACTTCATCAAACTAACATGGTCAGGAGAAGCCAATCATGAATGTTGTTTTGACTTAGTCCATGCATGGAGATCATGGCTATGGCTTGCTATTTAACCCCTAGGAGACTAAGCCCATTTTACCTCTATTCAAAGCTTTAGTTAGAAAGTTGATCCAATCTACTCATCCATGAATGTGATTACAAGTCCAACCATTTGATTCAAAGTTTACATGCATGATGCAACCAAAATCAAGCAAGTTGGGGTGATGAGATAACAAAGCTAGATTGAACTCATGTAAGATGTGGTAGGTGTTGCCCAAGGTTGAATACGAGGCTTCACCAACCAATAAATTGCTTTTGACATAACATTAATGCATGCATCCTAGTATGGCACTCACAAGCATGTTTCAATTTTGTGATGTAGTTACACATGTGATCATCTACGAGAGCAATTAACCAAATTACGAGAACAATTAGCCAAATTTGGCTAGAAGTCACAAAGAAAAGTAGAAAATTTTAAGGATTGTACTATATTTTGTCAACCTCCTAGAACCTATTGTCTAAATATGGCAATTTCAGAGAAATCTTTTCCTCAAAATTTGGCAACTTTGGCGCATTTTTTTCACAAAAAATCCTTTGAAAGCATCACATTGGATTTTTTTTTTGTCAGCAAGTGGCCAAAAAAAACTCCTAACAACAACTAAGATAAATACTCATTAAATTTTCAAATTGAAATGTAATTCTTAAAATAAAATAGAATCCTTGTTATTTTTGGAATGTGAATGTGAAGATCTTTGAAAATTGGCAACGACTTCAAAGGGATCCGAGTGCTAAAACTCCTCATCAAACTCATAAACAAGTTTCCAAAGCTAGCTCCCCTCTACCACCTATGATTCCCATCACCATCATTGAGGTAGTCTTAATTTTAGGCAATTGTATGTACCAATTAGAGGCCTAGGGCATGCACTTATTTGATCAAATCTTCTCCAAAATCCATGCAATAATTCCCAATCAACAAAAAAGAAAATTAATTTCCATTACCCACAACCATTTCAAAGTACTCAAAGAAAACCATTTTTTGACTTGGCATTTAAGGGTTAATTTGAACAAATGAATGAAAATGGAATCAGTCAGGAAAAATCAAGTTAAGAAAAAAAAAACTAAGATTTTCTTTTTAATGATTATGATGAAGGATAATATATACATATATATATACTAGGGGAGGTAGAACAACAAAATATTAGGTATTCTAAATCTAAAAATTGTTTTCATTCTTCCTTTGATTATCTTTTTTTTTTAAATCTTATAGATAAGCTAATGGGAATAAAGACCACCCCACACTTAAAGATAGTATGAAGATAAGTTAGGGATATGTCTCCAACTTATAAAGTGGTGTCCACACCTAAAGTAATACCTATCACCAAATCTTATGTGATCATTAATGTGGCATTCAAACTTAGCTTAAAGATAAGTTAGAAATAGGAAAAGGTACATATTTATAACTTCAAATCTTTAAATTACTAGATATTTGACAAAAATTGTTAGAGATAATTACAAGTTTAAAAAATGGACACTTAAGTCAGAGATATGTGTTTCTACACTCTTTTTTTTCTAATCGATGTTATTATTTCCTTCCACAACACTCTTCGAACATTTTCTCTTCTTGCATGTGACATTGTTGTTTTTCTATTTGACATTTTTTTAAACATTCTTTTCTTTGTATTTTCCTTGCCACTTGATGTTACAATTCCTTCACATAACACTCCTTCTCGACAATCTAGGATATTTTTGGAAAAGATTCTTGTGATGCCATGGACTACAACAACCAAAGTATCACCCAACAAAATATTCTTACCATCAGATGCATTTTCTGGACATCTATTTTCAACACATTCAACCACAAATATTCTTCAATGAATTGAATCAATTCCTTGTTTATGACTAAAGTATTTTCATTTTCATTTCATACACTTGAAAAGGTACAAGAAATCAGTGATACACTTATCAAACATGATTTTTTTTTTAAAAGGGAAAAACCAATGGAAGGCATTAGATCAATCATTTTCAATTGAAATTCACCCTCGCAAACCAAAGCAACACAAATGGGAATACACAATATCATGGCTTTGATTTGCAAAATATGAGTTGCATTTCAAGGTGTTTAATGTTGTAGACTCTTATGATCAATTCAAGTCAACAATGGCAAAATGGAAGAAGATATCCATGAAAGTGATGGCTACTAAAATTTACCATCATTACAAAAAAATCCTACTTGTAAAGACAAATGGATTATCGTATTGGGTGATTATCACATAATCAAAAATTACATCAACATTGTTGGCATAAATGAAGATTATTGGGTGCTTTCAACACAAAATAAGAGTTCTTTAGATTTTCTTTTTAAATACTTTAAGGAAATCTATGAAATAATTGAATCTTTGAATTCATAACCAATTTTTTCATCCCTTTCATGCATGTGACTCGATGGTAATAGATGATGGGGTGTATAAGTCATTAGCTGGTATAAACAACTACAAAAAACCATTGGGGAACTTTCAACCCATTGGTACAAACTATTGCATTTGGTTGCAAATGCCTCGATGTTATGATGAACATATTGGTACACCACCAATGCTATCATGAACTACAACACAATAGAATCCAAGTCCTTCAATGCCTCAAAATGCAAGCCTTCTTGTTGGTTCAAATGTTTAAGTGCCATTGAATGCACGTGATCAAGTGTTGAGTAGTGGGATGCTTCAAAAGCCTAACATTGAGGAATACAAATCCTCTAATGTTAAACAATGGGATACCCTGAATGCCTACCATTATAAATCCTTTAATGCTTAATAATAAAATTCCAATGCTTCCAATTATAACATTTCATATTCCAAGGACACCTCACACAAACCATTGTCAATAAGAAGTAGTTGAAATATCATTTCAAAATTCAAAACCAAGGAATACATGTGTTCATCTCAAAACCAATGTTGTTTGGAAAAGCTTTATCAAAGCAACAAAATAAGGGTCAAAAAATTTGGTTACAACCATAGACCAAATTGAAACTACTAGTCTTGAGATTGAGAAATAGAAAAACAAAAGCCAAGAAAAAAAAATTTCCAAGCAACTAGAATATTTTGAATTCCAAGACAAAGAAACCAACAAAACCAACAAGGACATGGTGAAGGCCATTGTGGGATTAATTAATGTCATGGGAATGGTGTTCAATTGCAATGTGGCCCAAGGGTATAATGGAGCTAGACTTGCCAACCCAATGATGCTACAACTTACAAGGATCTTGGAAAATCATGATGTCATTTTATTTTATTTTGAAAATTTACATCTCTAGATCATACAATGAAATTTCAAATTTTAAAATTACATTTCATATAACATGCTCCTAGTTGCTAAAGACTTGGGACATTGGGTAAAATCAAGAAATGTCACTTGATATTCACATTTTTTCCTCTTTAAATATGATAGCAATAGATAGAATGAAATGTTTATATTGTTGAAAAATGCATTGTTTGACATTGTTAAAAGTTACATCCTTACCTTTTGAAGCAAAACACAAAGTATTGATTAGTAATACCAATAAAGGTCCATGTGTCATGTGCATTGTACAAGCTCACACAAGGTGCAAACATGCTTCTTAGTTCATAATTATTGAAAAAAATATTGTTGCATTAATGCTTCGAGAGTTTGTGAAATTTGTGAACATTGTCTTCAAAAGCTTCATAAGGTGGCCAAAAGGGAAAGAAATGAAGGTGCTAATGACAAAATTCAAATAGTGGTGTCAATTACTTTCAATGCAAGGGGCAATAGATGGAACCCATGTGCACATATCCAAACCAGAAACACCATTCACTAAAGACTTGTATTATTCTAAAAGAGGCATGTATTCAATCATGGCCCAAGCAATTGTTTATGTTGGAAGAATTCACGGACGTTTATGTTGGACTCGTTGGGTCTATTAATGATACTTGTGTTTTGCAAAAAATTAGTGTACACAAGCAAACACAATACAAATCACTTTTCAACATTCAAAATGGTTCACATAATGGTGTTTTCCTTTGGGGTATCCCTTGTTCAATTGGTTGATGGTCCCATATAAAGACAATGCTGAACAATTTATTTTGGAAAATTTATATAATAGGTGACACAAAAATGGCATATATGTTGTTGAAAATTCATTTGGTATCTTGAAAAACACTTTCTGAGAACTTTTTCACAAAAAAGAACTTCATGTGGCATTTGTGTTAGACATGTTTGTATGTTATTGTATCTTGCACAATATGGTACTTGGTTGAGCCAAACTAGATAAATTGTCAATCTGTCCCATAGGCTAGAACTACAAACCACATAGGAGATTCAAAATGAGCATAATGTAAGGAGGATTTCACATAAACCATATCAACAAAAAGTATGTGAAGTTGGAATTGAAAGAAAGGAAAATTTTGGTGTTGAATAGTGAAGGATCCTTGAAACTTATGCAAAGTCGCAAAAGCTAGCACAATCCTAATATCTAATGACAAAGAAGACAACCAACTCGAACCCATAAAATCCAAATTATGAAAATCATGATCGCTTGGCGTTAAATGCCAAAATGTTTCTATGAGCAAAGTGATCCACAAACAATTTTTTTTGTTGATATAATCCTTTGCTCACAACAAGCTTTCAAAAAATTCTAACAACAAACTTCAACCACATGCAAATTGTGAGAAATCTCCTCTTGAAACTACAGCTGGAAGAAATGGCCTCAAGGAACAAGACTAGAAGGAAAAAGAATGACCAAATAGCCCAAAAAAACAAGACTTAAAAAAAATAAAAATAAATGATCACCAACATTGCATGTGGCTAGATGATATGAAGGGATTGGTTATTGTGAAACATTTCATAAGAGGGAAGGTGGGGAGTACAAATGACATTGACAAGTGTGTACACCATCACAAACTTCTACATTAATAGTGATGATAACTACCTGCAGGGGACTCAAGGCCAAACTCATTTCATAAAAAGTCAAAAAAGTATCATAAATAAGTACCAATGATGTCATGATATATCATGCTATTAAAAGCCCTGGAGTTAGTTGGGATA
>Ga0209611_10002958_pt1 | contig 29748 bp, 17 predicted proteins | sample S1TSphgellanicum_3_FD_187693 | JGI IMG/M metagenome (GOLD analysis project Ga0209611, IMG submission 187693) | Host-associated microbial communities from peat moss isolated from Minnesota, USA - S1T2_Fc - Sphagnum magellanicum MG (SPAdes) (version 2) | ecosystem: Host-associated > Plants > Peat...
CCCTCCTTGACACACTTTTCGAATACTTTTGGCTATGGGGAGGTTAGCTTGGGAGGACGAGAACCCAATGAAAAAAAAATGTCCTATCCACACACACACACACACACACACATATCATTCATCCATGGTGGCATGTTTGTGGGTGCTGGTTCACTCTGGCCCTACAATTGAGGTTCATCCAACTGAATACCCTTGTGCCCTCAAAATGGGGGCAGGTGGCACATTCAAAGAGGCGTATCACAACGAGACAAACAGCACAAGTAATGTGCCAGAACCCTGTCTCTGAGTAGGAAGAGAAAGTTTCAAGGTTGAAAATTGTAAGGAGAATTATTAAGGGTTTTTGCACCTTAGCAAAACCTCTAATTAAAATCAGAGATTGATGTGTTAAAAAAGCTCCAAATTATTCTTTGTTATTAAAAGTTCCTGACTATGAACTCAACTCTTTGAAAGAGTTTAAGGCAATGATTCAAACAACCGGCCAACAAGTTTTTTCTTTGCACCTAAGCACGAGCCTATGTGACGCGTATTAAGCAGTTAAACGGCTTGTGCTTTACACCATTTAAGTGCCAATTTACTGAAGTTAAGTCATCAAAACAATTGAAGGCTCCTATTCTACCAAGGGGTGTGTCACACTGTGCCCTTGCCTTTTACATTTTACAAATATTTTCAGGCAAAAGAAGAATTACGAAAACTCAAATATTTCACCATGCAAAAGTATAGCCTTCAAAACCTCATCTAAAAGAAACCAAAATCCTTCAAGATATCACAACCCTATAACTAATCTCAAGTTTCACCACAAGCCAAAATATCATCTTCAAAACCTTGTCTAAAAGTAACCAAAATCCTTCAAGATATCATAACTCTATAACTAATCTCAAGTTTCAACACAAGCCAAAATATCATCTTTCAAAAATCCTCATGAAAAAATAGACCTATTATTTACCTAGGGGCCAAAATCCCTTAAGCTTACTATACACTATAATGAATCTAAACACAATATCCTTGCCTTGGTAGGCAAGGCCAACAACAACAAATCTCATTTGACCAGATAAACATGTTTTTTTCCCACCCATATGCACAAAGCCTATTCCAGCAATCCTGCATATACGTGTATATTTTCCACATTAATATTACAACACTTGTCTGTAATGCATATATGTGTATATTTTTCACTCTAATATTACAGACGAAGTCGGGAAAAAGAAGAAGAATTGAACTTTGGGTGTCCCCACAACTAATTAACATGAATCACATGTTGCTCCCAAAGTGTGCACAAGAAACACCTTTCTTTAGTTTTTTTTCCTTTCTTTTTCCAAATGCTTCATGCCATAGGCTTACCTCATCTTCCCTATTGGATCCTATATAGTTCAGTTGTGGAAATCCAATTCTAGGTAGTTTGGATGCACCAAAACCTGACATTTTGTTAGGAAAAAGCAAACCTTTTCTCCTATCCCTCTTGGGTTGCTGCCATTTGGTTCCAACCAGTGTTGTTGACTCGTTCTTTATTTATCTTAACTAGTGTAGCCTGTGTAGTTGACCCAAGTGTGAACACATTGAGGGCTCAACTGATTTTTCCTTCCAAACCTCATTTTTGCAATTTGTTTGAATTTTCAACAACAAAATCCTCTCAAAAATCAATATCTTCCACATCTTAGCTCTGAAAATTATGAAATAAACTCTATTAAATCTGACTGGCTGATCGGTTTCCAATATCAGCAACAACAGCAACGCCAAACTCCAATAGACTTTTCAGTTTCAATTTTATTTAGCTTTCATTGAAAAAATGGTTCAATAATCAATAGCTTCCACACAATAGCTCTAAACAGTCCCATGGGGAGCTTTCTGAAGATACCAGGAGCACAGCATGAAACAACCTGACTTGGGAGATCTCCCCATAGCAAAACAAAACAAACTACCTTGCTTCAAAGATAGATAACCTGAACTAGCATGGTCTTCGTAAATCATTATTTTTTATGTTAATTCAGGTATCAAATAACTGGATTTGGAGAATCAAGGGACTCCTTTGATATCAATTTGCATTTCTAAAGAGTATCCCTAGTTACCAATTTCCTTGGGTATTATTCTAGTAATACTCACTTATTATGCATAAGGATTAGTTTTTAAATATTTGGTCAACCACAGTCAACCAGCACCCACCATTGCACCATGAAGGATGAACGGCAAGTGGTTAGCAAATGGTTTTCTGCTGGGTTTCAATTCTCTAGCTAACCATGGTGGTTAGCACAGTTGTTTTTTTCTCTCTACCTTCTTACTAACAACCTGCTTGTGGGCTGTTACTAGGTAGTAAAAATAGCCTTTACCTATGTATAAACCAATGTTGGGCGGATATAACTATTTTTTATATTCACTGGTTTTAGTTATTTGCTTATTTGTTATCTGCCAACTTCAATTTTTTATTTTTTTTAATTCAGTGTAATATCATGTAAGGATATCATTAAAAAAATAAAAATCTAATGACAGATTTCAGTATGACTAGATACCCGTCATCATTAATATCCATTAGATAACCTAGCATTTCGAATAACAAGAATTTTTTTCAAAACTATTTTACAAATTACAAGTTTGAAAGTTCATTTCACTCAAATTCACCATATTGTTCTAATTCTTCCTATAAGGCAAGATTAGCTTCAATCAACTCTATCAAACTAGAAGTTGAACTACAACCCACCTTAAGATCACTAGGCCAATTTTTACTAACAAAAATTATCTTATTTAAATTATCTCATTATAAGCGACATCTCTTCAAATTTGTAAAAACAACCAATGAAAATTTTCTTTCAATTTCTATTTGAGAACCAACAATGCCAAAATTTTGATGAGTAGGAAATGCCACAATTGGAAATAGAGACTCGTGTTTTGCCCACCACTTTAAAGGACATTTAATGTCCTTGACATGCACTTGAAACCTTCTAAACATCAACAATTCCTTGTTCACCACCTCCTTTGTTGGTTCATTCATTTCAACAAACATCTAAAAAATGTCCAAGCTACTTTTTTCATCAGTTTGCATATTTGCCATGGGTCTAAATTATGCCAAAGGGCGGAGGATGTGATAGCATCTCAAAAGCATAGGAAATAAAGATTGATGGTCATACTTTTCCACAATGGAAATAGCTTGCTCTCAACCAATAAGAGATGAAACCAACCTCAAACTTTTAAATCTAGAATCTAACATCATGGACAACATTGTTATGTTCTCTAAAAGAACCATGGAACTTTGATCACAAATTTTGTTTATTTAGGGTAATTCAAAATTTGAGAAATAAGGGAACAATAATTGTAATAAGAAAATTGTGTGAATACAATCTATAATTATAATTGAATGAATGGAAATAACATATTATTTGTGTTGTAAGGACTATTGAAAATATAAGTTGAATTGTTTTAAGTAAACATAAAGCTATTTTGGGTAAAATCTAGGCGTACCAAATCACACCAAGGATTACAAATTGTGACATGTAACACACATAAGGAAATGACAGAATGAACATATACGTGCAATATTATATACCAATAAATTTTACAATATTGTAGTTCAAATTGTTATTATTATGGATCACATGAATATGGTTTTGATCAACTATAAAACAACCAATGTAAATAAATGCATAATATTTATAATAAAAATTACAATTACATTATCATAACTATAATTTATCAGCATTTTTTTATTAAATTCATCTTTCCATTTTTCATTGCAATCAACCTAATATTAGTCTTTGCAAAATAAAATAAAATTGAAAACATACATTACTATGAAACTAGGCTATAGTTCACTAACCTAAATCATTATGGGACCTTAAAAGTGAGATAAGTTCACTTCATTTCAGCGATTTCACCTTGGTTAAAGTTATTTCATTATAATATCATTACTTAAACATCATGTTTCATTAATAGTTGACATAATTCATTATTATAATTTATTGTGATAAATCTTTTTATTTTTATGTTTTTGTTTTAGATACCTCATGTTATTTTATGATATACCCTATATTATTTTAGGCTACCTTAATTATTATAACTTATATTCTAAGTTATTATACATTATTCTACCTTAAGGTATCCTAATTAGTTTATTATAGATTTTTTATTTTATTTTACTTTAAATTAAATTAAATTATTCAACTAACTTTAAACTATACATTATGTTATTTTATTTTAAGTTAATATATGTTATTTCAAGTTATACTTTAAGTTATTCAAGGTCATTCTACTTTATGTTATTATAAATTATTTTATCTTAAGTATAATAATTTAAAATAATTTAAAATATAATATAATGACCTAAGGTAAAATGACCTAAAATAATTAATAATAGTCTATGAAAAATAATTCAAAATAGCATATAATAAAATAACTATTAATATCCTATGATAATATAATGTAGAATATCAAACAATAATTTATAATAAAATAGCTAACAATAATCGTAATATAACTTAAAATAACCAAAAATAATCACTAATAGAATAACCATCAATAGCCACCAATATAATAACCACCAATGGTTTACAATACAATAGTCAACAATAGTCATTAATAGAATAACCACTAATAACCAATAATAACTTACTATAATTTAACCTAAAATAATCACTAATATCCATTAATATAATATCCACCAATAACCACTAATAAAATAGCCATAAATGGCCTATGATAATATAGTTCATAATAATCAATAATAACATAAGTTAAAACAACCTTCAATAACCAAAAATAACCAACAATAGCCTCACATAGCCAAAAAAACCTAAGATGAAAAAAACTGATAATAACCATAAATAACCATAAATAATGTAGGCTGAAATAACTCTAAACAATGAAAAGTAACCCTATAATAGTTAAAAGTAACTTAACATAAATAGTATTATTACATTACCAAAAAAAATCCATATATTAAACTTTTTCTTTTTCAAAGGAATGGTCATTGAAATGTTATTGAATAGTGATATTCAAAAAAATAAATTGTTCAAATTTTACATTATGTACATTATTGAAAAAAAAATTAAATTAAACTTTAATCATTTCATTTGGACAAAATATTAATAAGATATGAATTTTCAAAGTTTTTTGTTTTAATGTTTAAAATGAAGTATTTGATAAATAGAATGCAATGTAACACATCATCACAACAAATGTTGTGGCTTAATGGTAAGGATGTTTACCTCCATCTTAGAGGTCAAAGGATCAAACTTCACAAACAAATGTGTTTATGGTTAATAATGGTAAGATGACTTAATATTTTCTTCTATAGTTCCCTAAAGTAGGTGCATATTTAGGTTGATTACATGGCCTATGTACTTAGGCTATGTTTTTAATTTAGCATAAGTAGTGACATGTGTCAATAATTAATGGACTAAAAATCATGAAATTATCAATAATATTAAATATTAAGTAATTTAAATTTAATTTATTTCCATGTTATTTAGTTAACTAATTATCAAGTAAAATAATTTGTTAAATTCAATGTCCATAGCAACTAGTCTTCGTTCACTTGGGGGTTGACTAATTTCACCATGGTAAAAATGTTTAAATTCATTCAAAATTTAGTGAAACTTAAAGTGAATTACGGTGCATTTTGGTGTAATGATATTACATAACTTCAAGAAAAAAAATTTCATCTTAACCCGTGAAAATCACAAGCATCCAAATTAATTTATGATCATTTTAACTTTTCTTCTATTATTCATACTTAAATGATAATTCAGTGATGAAAATGTTGATTTTTCTCCTAATATTTTCTTAATTCCTTGATATATTTGCACCATTTCATTTTACATGTTCCATTTTACAAATTATAAAGCAATGGTTATTGAATATCCACATTACATATTGTACCTTGTTTGAGGATAAACTAATGAAATTTCACAACCAATATCTTTGATAAATTGTAAAATTATGATATTATGTATATTATTATGTTATTTTTGGAATTTTTTGGGGAATAATTTTATGTCATGGTGATTTTCAAATGATAAATGGATTGAAAAACCATGAACACTTAACACTTGAATGCAACATCATGATTTTTACTAGTGGATTTTTGATTAAAGGTTATTTCTTAAGGATTTATAGGCATGCAATTTTTATCATTTCAAATTGTTCATCTTTATCAAAATCAACAACTAGTTAACTTATTGTTCATGACCCATCACAAATGACCGCCATTTCAATTAACAGGGTTGCATGACTATTAATTGGCGGCCATTCATTTGGTTCATTATTAAAAAATAGTCATCATTTTAAAAATTGAATTTTATATTTTAAGCAATAAAAGGAAAACAACTTTGAAAAATAATGGTTAACGATAAGAGTTTGAATTATACAAAATATATGTTACGATTAATGTTTGTTTTGTGACCACATTTTAACCTTCCCAAATTGTGAAGTCTCTTGCTACATTTTTTGCACTATTAGAAAGGTATGTACACTTACTATTTTGCAATTTTTGGATTAGTAAATAAAAAGTTATTGAATGTAGAATGTTTGAAATGTCATGAGAAATAAATTAAATTTATATATTGAAAAAATCACAATTAGGTATTTTGGAAAGTCATGTTTTTAAAACCATTGAACATATTTTCTGAAAATTTATATAACTTAAATACCCAAATTATGTTGGGGCCAACAACACAACCATTCAATAATATTCATAATAATAAACCTTAAACTTTTATGTTTGAAGGAACAAAAGGAATGTCACAATGTTGATTTGGTATTGATTTTTCAAATATGGCACTAACATCATTGTTAAGTTTTTTTTTTGATATTGGAAGTTAACATAAATAACACATGCATTATATTGGGCATTATTTATATGTACATCAAGTTCAATACTAATTAGTAGATGCAATGAACATAAGTATCAATGTAACAATTAGTAGGTTTTTCATTTTGTGTTTTTTTGGGGGACAAATGGACAAATCCATTGCAAAAAGGAAATAATACACATAGGCTAACCTAAGGACCATTGACTTAAAACAACTAGAACTGCATAAACCACCAATAAATGGTGCCCCCAACAAGGGTTTGATAATTCCATTTCACTCTCATGTCATCACATGAACACATTAAATGATGGGTCTAATTTTTTTAAGGTGTACCAAAATTTTGTCACAATCTCACCCTTTTCTATCTTTTTTACCTAGTCCTTTTTTACCATGTAAAAACACATTTATGAATGACTATGATGGAATTTAAAATTGTAATGGTCTAAAATATAATCGTTCTAAAAATTTTGATACATTTTTTACTCATTATTTTTTATGGGGATTAGAATATAGGGTAAAAAAAGGACTCCAATAAGGACTAGGCCCTTTTCGTCATGTGTGGTACACCTTAAAAGATTTTCACCCTAATGTGAACCCCAAACCTTATCAAAAGACTCAAGGATCAAATTTTTTTCTTCATGTTGTCTTTTGATTTACCATTGAACATGATACCATTCCATGCTTTCATAGTCAACCAAACCCCTCCCACATGATATTCATGACATGTACATGAAGACATGGCAAAATATTCGAATATTCTTCAGATGTGGTATAATGTTTTATGTTGTCAGAAAATATGTTTCCACGTTGGTAAATTTTGTTAGAAAATATTCTCATGACATGTAGAAAATATACTAAAAAAATCTTTTTGCTTAAGCTCACAAGTTTAATTTGGCATGATGTTAACTAATGTCATTAAATATTAAATCATTCTCTTTTATTTAAATGGCCCAAGATGTAACACCCTTAAGTAAGGACTGCATAGATCCAAACTTTTAAACCCTATTAAGTAGCCATTTGTTGAACATGCATTGTTCCATGTTAAAAGCCCAATTTTTAAAATTAGAATATGGGGCCAATTTGAGGTGATACATGAACATAAAAACAAACTCCCATGCCTTGGCAATTCACAAGTAGTGCCAAAACCTATGTGTGGCAAATTCAAGGTTTATGGAATCGTAAAAAAAACAATCAACTTGTAAGCTTTGATTTATTTTAACACACCATGTGTTGACCATCAAGGCTTGATGCCATAATGACCAAATGAAACCAAAGTCTCTCTTAACCCTTCATTTCTTCATACTCCTTCCATTTTAACTTGTAATTTTTTGAGAGATCAGACTTTCTAGGTACATGTTATGTTTAAACACAAATTTTTGCATCCATTAATTTCCTTCTTAATTTAACATTAAAATTTGCCATCTTGATTTGCCCATTCCATCCCCAATATCTTAGATCAAATGTCAAATTGTCAATGTCTTCATGAAACAATTTCAATGTTAACCTTCGAAAACCCATTATAGTACAAACTTTCAAGCTTTTGAGAACACCCCAAAATTTTGTCCAATGAAATAGTAGTTGGAGTGTTCTATAATGTTCTTTTAGCACACACAGAAAAACCTCTTATGGGATCGCCACCCTCTTATGCATCAAATCTTTTATTTTGGGTTTAAAGTCATTAGTAATATATAATTTTTTTATTGGGTTAGTTTTAGCACCTTCATAGATGCCAATCCACTCTTCAACACTTGTTTTTTGGGTTGGTTTTTTGAGTTCCTCTACCCAACATACATGTGTGTTGTTAATTATTTTTTGCTAACAACTAGATGCCTTTTCTTTTATGAAAAAATTGGTTATTACTTATAGCTTCTTATGGTTGAAAGCCTTTGCCACTAACCTCCCATATGTTTCATATTTGTGCAAACATGTTTTGTGCAATTTTTAGGTTCTTGGGATGGAGATCCCAAATCCCTTTCCTCAAAAGCTTAAACCAGATCACAAGCCCATTTGTTTAATGGAATCAACAAAACTAAGTTGAGAGAATAGGATATTTTCCACATGTTTTTCCAAACTTTTGACAAATCCTAAATCTTAGATAAGACGCATGCCTCCTATTAAGGCCCGCTTGACATTTTGAAGCCATCTTTTATGTTGAAAAACCATATTGTATTTAAACAATATGTACCAAAGAAATCAATTAATGTTTAAGTCCCTAGGTTCATAGGTTGAAATGATCCAATTACACCATAGGGTGGTTACTGCTTATTTTGGTTTAATAAGACCCAAGGCACCAACATTCTTGTGGGCACAAAAATCAAACCAATTAACCTTGATATTCACCTATTGACAAAAAAAATTCTTTAAAAGAGATCTACATGCCTTGATTGCTTTCTTTGAGCCTTTTTAAATATTGATAAAAAATCACAAAATAAATGTAAGCACTAAATTAAAAATCACATTATAACCAAATAATGGAAGATGAACTGAACTTTATTTCCTAAATTTATCATGAATTTTCCCAATTAAGAAAATGTCCACATCTTTAACATTTGTGTTCAACCAAAGGGGGTTCCCAAAAATTTAGATAATTCCCCTTCATTAACTTGATTCCACTTAAATGCTACTATCCAATTTGGCTTTTGCTTCCCATTTTTGTAGCACCAATAGGCCGTTAATTTTCCCCAATTGATCCCAAGCCCATTTGTGAACAATAACAACTACAACAAGTTGAATACATGCCATAAATTCTCTTCTTCACCTCTAACTAAAAATGTTGCATCATCTACATATTAAAAGATTGTTTGCTATTTTTTTCCCTCAAGCATTGTGACACTTTTAATGTCTTTCATTTTGACTACTTCTTTGACCATAAAATTTAGCATTTCCCTACTAAGATAAAAAGGTAAGGTGTTAGAAGACATCTTTGCCTCACCCCCATTTTTATTTTGAATGGGCTTGTGATGGCATGTCCATTTGGACATACTACAACCTTAACCTTTTAAAAAATGATTTAACCATTTCAACAAATTCCTTCTTGGCCATGCCCATTTTTATCATTAAAACGCTGCAACTCACTTTATCATACACCTTTAAAAATAAAACTTAAATAAAACAAGAGGTTGATTAATATTAATTTTCAAATGCTTGGCCCAATCTATGGTTTCTTGAACTAACAACACGATGTCTAAAATAAATATAAGTGGGAGGAAGGTAGTTTGATCAACATCAATTATTTCCACAATAATTAGTTGTAATAGCAATTAAAACACCTTTGCAAATATTTTATATAAAAAAATTTAGTAAGGTAATTGGAGGCCAATTATCAAAGTGTTCCCTTTCACCCATCTTGAACAACAAGGTAATCAAGCCCTTAATTATTACCCCATTAGGAGGGCATTTTTCTTTGATTACAAAATTTATCATCTAAAAATAATCCTTTCCAATTAAATCTTATAAGTAGGTGGAAAATTTCAGTAACACCTTGTTAGGATATTGGGACTTTCCTTTAGCCATGGGGGTTACTATCGTTGCAATTCATTTAAAGAGATTGGGTTTGTCAAGTTGTATTAATCTTTACAATGATTTTTTTTGCCAAAGAAAATAGGACCTTGGACTTCAACTCTTCAACCTTTGGTTGGTTTTCTTAAGTTTAATTTATAAAACTTCTTGTAAAAGTTGTAATTAATTTCTTCCATTTCTTGTTTTGTAGCCACACAGCCTTTTTTGTTTTTAAGAACAATAATCAAAGTTTTACTAGGTTTCATTTTTATATTTGAAAAGACCTTATTGGGGATTGAACTTTCCATCTATTTCCATTTAATTTTGGCATTAACATTTAGTTAACCATTTTTACTTCCTCATGCTCTTGGATTTTTTGATTCAAAGAATTCACATTTTGCTACAACTTTTTATCCTATATTAATTTATGGAAACCTTCTTGGGCAAACATAAATTTACATCTCAAATATTTTTCTCCTTTTGAAAATTTGCAACTTTTCCTTGTAGAACTTACTATATCATTTTATCGTTTTCTTTAGTTTTGAAAAGAAGTTATAACATTTTTAAATTTGGCCTATCACAAGCTATGAACCATTTTTACATCCTTTTCAAAATATTTGACATCCATTTTTCAAAAGGATTTCCTTACCAAGGCTTTTTATTTTTCCACAACACAAGAGAAAGATGCTGGTCCAACCTAACCCCATCACCCTTAATAAAATATGTAGGGATCTAGATATGGAAAAAACAACTAACTATAAATAAACTCTATCCAACCTAGCCATGATTATTTCCACTTGTCTCTTTGATTATCCCAAAAAAATTTCAAACTCCCACCATCTCATTATATTCATGCACACACCATAATAAAATTGCATCCATTACAACTTGTCTAGTGCAATTAATAAGTGTCCAATGCAACTAGATTACAATTAAATAGACAAGTTGCAATGAACATGGTTTTTTCATAGTGACATCTAATGTTAACTTCAAAGCAACCCAAAACAATTTTTTAAAAATTATAAATCAATTTTCCCACAAATTGAGGACATGTTTTCCTAAGACTCTACCATGTTAAGGTTTCCAAACAAAATCCAATTACAATCCCTCAAAATGTTTGATGAGATATGTTCTCACAACTTAATCTATTAGTTGAACTATTTTACGACATAAATGTTAAAAATGCCTAAATCATCACAAGGCAACCCTTTTAGCTTGATTACTTGGATTCTATTACCACCAATGCTTTCATATAACTTGATATAAGATTTGTCCATTTTGGGTTCATCAACATGTAGGCACCTTTGCAAACTATGCCTTGATGTAGTTTTGAAGAATATTTTTAAAATACTTTTGTGAACCATATTTGTGCATTTGCTCAAGACTTCCTCATGATCACCATGGTTATATCATTGTGCAACTTATGTTTTTAGATACAAAGGATGTCAACTTATGAGGTCATGCCCCTCAAATATTGATGCATTTTCTAGGCTCCCCCACCATGTTAAGCCTTCAAACATTTTATGACATCAAATGTAGTTTCATAGGCCACCAACTACAATTGAAAATTCTTTACTTGAACTCCCTTCCCATTTTCCAATTTTATCTTGTTTTCCAAAACCCCATAGATCATAAAATGATTAAACACACTACTTGTTTTCATTAGGGTGCTAGCCATATTCCCTCTTGTAGCAATTTACATAATATTAATGGGGGGTTTTTTTCTGACATTAATACTCCTATCAATAAGGTTTGGGGCAATGGTTAAATTTTGTAAGCTATTATTAAAATGACCCCTTCAATTCACATCTTTCAAAGATCCAAGTCTAGTTGGTTTGTTGTTGATAGTTTATATGTTCATTTTACTTCCTTTTTAACTACCAGAAGATTTTACAATGCATAAACCTCTACAAATAGTTTATGTTCTTCATTTGATACCCCAATGTTTTATAACACAAACAATGCAATAGTGTTATTCACTTGGGTTTTTTTGAAAAGACCAATAGTTTGTGAAAACATATTTGATTATTTAAATGTCAGTTGTGGTGGGAGTGGAACCACCACAGTCTATATGGAGCTTAAGTTTATTGCACCTAGTTGTATAGTTGGAACACTTTTCAATTGTGGGGCACTTAATATGTGAACTTTGACATACCCCTCTCTTTCCACAATAGCCACCTCAATTTCTAGTGATTATTTATTTTGAAAATTCATGACAACACTCTCATTTTTTCATCATTTTTTTCACCATTTTTTCTTCATTTTTCAAGCTTTCTATTCCTTTTGTTTTTTTCTTACTACCCCCATCTTTTTTGAAAACCAAACCATAGGAACAACCTTTGTCAACAACACCTCCCTTTGTTCAATTTGCATTGATTGTTAAAAGGCTAACACCTTTTCTTTTGACTTATTCATGCCACCTAGACCTTGCCACCCAAAAAGAGGCATACAAATGTGTTGCTTCAAAAGTCCACTTTCAAATTGGTTTTCTTATAGTGAATTGATACTTTGTGAAAGTTAAATCACTTCTCCACTTGGTGAATTAACTAAACCAATTTGCATTATTCATTATTTTTTCCATGTATCCCTACCTTGTGGCATATGTTGATTTTTCTTCCTTATTATTTTTATAAACCTTTCACTGTGTTGCCCTTTCTAAGTGTCATTTTTCAATTCCTTTTATAGTTGTAGTTGATTCATCCTCTTCTACCTTTTTTCTTTTCCAAAAACCTGGCTAAACTTCACCTTTCTTTTCCTACTAGACTTATTAAAAGACTTCAATATGCTTCTTCAAACTTTAAATGCGTGGCAGTCTCCTATGAAATGCTGAGGATTGCCATGAAAATGGCATATGACTTGGTACTTTTCAAAATCTATTAAAACTTCAACTCCTTCATTCATTCCTAGGATTTTGATTATGAATATACCTCCATGTTTTGGATCCATACCCAAACAAAACTGTGGGCCCTTTTTTTTAATATTGTTGAAGTATTTTCCCAAAATTTTCCCTACCCAAGTGGTAAATTTTGTTCCCAATGCTTTGAATTCCATTGGCAACATCTTCAATGTACACCAAATTGGGATCTTCAACTCATGTGAAAGCTCAAGATTGAACAATGACATCCATTCTTGGTATATTGCAATTCACCACAAGGTTTCATGTGGGGTCAACATCCACACACATAGAACATGATGCATCAACTTTCTTGTTCTTTCAATTGTTGTGAAACTCAATAACATAAATCAATTTTTCAACATGCATGCAAAAAAAAATAGTTTTGGTTTTCACCATTGCATTCAACAACATAATCTTGTGATCTATCTTGTGCATAAGAATTTTGGAGCCAACCAAACTAGTAATTATTGTATGTCAAGAGTGGTAATTAATTTCTTGCTAAAGCACATCCATCACCAACTCCTCTTTTGACATTTGCTCTAGCTCCTTAATCAAAAGGTCCTTGTGATTGTAGAATATTCTCAATGGCAACACCTTTCTAGGCATTGTTTTGAAGGGGTTAAACCTTCAATTTTGGGTTGGCCTTGCATTTAAAACTTTCAAAATCCCCTTTGCCTCCACCATGTTTGTGTCTTCTTTAGTGGAAACACCTAGACATATATTGGGTAGCTCCACTTGTCCATATTAAAGGAGCTAGTGTTTGTTGCACATCTTTGAATGAAGCTCTTTTGACAAATGATAACCCACACCAACAATTAATCATTTCCTCCACCAAACTAAACAAAAAATCAAAGATAACAACTTGAACACTAATATTCGCCACCCTTACCACATCATCGCAATTGCATGATATGTGTGATCAAATTTTCACCTTGTAAGAAATCGAACATTAATAACAATAATAGCCATGGAAACAAAGGAACAACACAAGTCAAAACCCTTAATCATGTTCAAAGAAAGCTAGTCACGAGAATGCAATGGCATCCCAAGAGATGTCACCATTGCTCCTCCCATTGCATTTGAACTTTAAAGTTGTCATTATAGGGCTGGGTAATCATGCTCCCCACCACTTGCTAACATAAAAACCTCCATTTATGTGTCTTGGGGGGCATTCATATTGAGGTTTCATTAACAACGAAATATGTAGGCTATTATATGAGTAATATATATTCTAAATTCAACAAAAAAATGTTAGAATGTGAAGTAGTGTTCAAGTCTACATTGCCAAAAAAAAAAACCCCCCTTTAATATTGAGCAACAACTTTCAATGAAAGCAATAACACAAACAGGCTGAAGATGAAGGGGCCACCATGGTTGCCAAAATCAATTGCACTAGGTCCTAATTCATAATTTTACATAGGGAGGGAGGAAGATGGGCTCCGTGGTATTGAGTGTCAATCCTGGTCTTTAAACTATTGTACTAGACTAGTCTGGTCCAATATTGGTTGAATCTCTATTTTCTGTTGAATTCGGGCTTGGCAGTTTTTCAAAACAGAGATTTATCTTTTTTAAAATTTATTTATGGGAGAAGACCCAACATAAGACTTGGATTGGCATTTCTTTAGGGGAGAATACTCAACCTTGGATCCATTTCAACAAGAACTACATTGGCTTGACTCGGCCTTAAGAAGTAGAAGATGGTTTTTAAGCCTTGTTTTAGACAATTCCAATTCCCAAGATTACAATTTGCGTAATAATACATCTCTCATTGTCAATGAAGATTATGGTGTGCAAAAAATGACACTTAACAGTTGATAGATGTGGCCACTTTATTATATTCATTGTACAAAGCTAACAATTAAAAATTCTTCAATTTTGTTGGTTGGTTGGTTGGCAAAACCGGGTCTAATTTGGAATCAGGCCCACTAAATTAATTTTCTTAAGACTGAAAATCAGAAGTCTAGAAATGGGACGAACCAGAGGTTAAATTAAAACAAAAATCCTTGAACCAGAAAACTAGAGGTTCTCTCGATTTTTAAAAAAAAAGGTCAGAACTCAAACCAGGGGTTCTATTGAAAAGCTAGAACTGGGACTACATTGGTCTGGTCTAGTGTTGGGCAGGTACCATGGTGAAAACTGTAGTATATATAGATTGGTATTGATCTTGGTATCAAAGAACCAACCAGACTTGTATGACCAAATAGTAGCCTTGTATCATTACTTGCTTAGTATGGACATGAGATAATAATACCAAATCTCGTACCAATGCTTAGGGCTATATCGATCTCAATACCTGCCTGGATTTTTCCTTTGTATTTTCAGCTCCCTTACGTGCCTGAAGAAACCTGTTTTCAGCAAGCGGGATCTTGTGCAGTGGAAGGTACCAGCCAGGTTGTGCTGGGATCTTCTGACCACGGGAAGGTAGGTACCAGCCAGGTTGTGACTATTTCAGAAAAGTGAAAAAATCCCAGCTCTGGAAAAGGGACCTGAGTACAGGCCCTTCTGTGATTTCCGACCTGTTCCCTCGGCCTACCAGCCTCGGGCACAGATCTCAAATCAAGGAAGGGCCTGTACTCAGGTCCTTCTCCTATACCAGATATAGGATTTGGGTGTTTTTCCCAAAAAGAGAAAAAGAAAAGGAGATTTGATACGTATACTGTGCACGACAGTCCTCGATTCGCGACTTGCTTTGATACATACGGAGCGTAAGTAGTATAAAAATACATGTACAGAATACGTATGCGGCGGGGGAGTTGGGCGGGACAACAGAGCACGGGAATCTTAAGCATCGTCTGCAACTCTCCCTCTTTCTTCGTCTTTAGCTGGTGCGCTGATTGCAGAAGGTCCGTTTAGCGACAAGTTCTGAAGATCGATTGCCGCACTTGCGACGTTTTTTTCGATTTTCTGAGGACTGCGGACACATCAGAGTGGCCGTGCCGATTGGTAACCCTAGTTTCTTTCGAAACCCTAATCCGAACCTTCTTGTTGTGGAGGAATTTGTTGCATCAGCATCTTCCGACACAATTCCGGCAGGTGAGAGTCGAGAGAGAGAGAGAGTGCATGGGCAGCTTAGAGCTTCAGGAGTCTGACCCCTGATTTTATTTTTTCCGGGACCTTTTAATTGATCCTAGAATTTGGTTTGTTGGACAGGAGGAGAGTATAAGCTATTGAGAGTACGGTGATCATAGAGATTTTTGGCACGGAGTGTGTGGGTATTTCAACGATGGCTGTGTGTTAAGGTGACGAAAGATTTTGGTATTTTGTCCTCGGGGTTGTTGTTGTGTACTGGACTTGCTTTGTAAAGTCTGGAATTGGTGAATTTGGTAACATGACAAGATGCATAACGAATTTTTCGGATGTGTTTGGTAGGTTGATTCTATTTCCAGACGTCCATTGTGGTAGCTGTGGAGATGCCAAAGTTCACTTGATAGCGGGTTGCTGTGGATGGGCAGGCATATACTGCCTGAGGTAGGAATCTGCAATCCATTCTTTGTTAGCAGGAAATCACTCAAGTATTGTCTATAAAGTTATAGAAAGAAGTTGGCAGCAAGACATTGCATCGTGATAAAGACATATCCTCAATACATATCCTCAGTAGGCCATTTTATTCAGTGAATTTATCAGGGTTATTGTCATGTCTCATATCCTTTCTTGGTGAAACCACTCCTGTTTTCCTCAGTGGACACTATTAATGCATGTAAATGCACTCATAGATTTGTTGAATTACATCATCATGAACCATTCCTCAGATTACCTGTTTGCAATCTGACATGAGATTAACATGTTGGCCAAACAATGTGGTGATTGTAGTAACTTTCCTGTGAGAGTTGCACACATTTTATCTTACTACTGGCGATCTGTCATCTGATCAGTTGATGAAGTTAAGAGATGTCTCTAGAACCTGACTAGTGGGCACTTAGATTGCTCAATAAATCCCGTGTACTGATGACAGCACGTGATCACATTACCCATCTGAAAGTACTTGTTTTAGGGGTTACTGACTGCTGACTTCATTGAGCACTCAACCTCATTTAGATGGCTCGCAGTTTAAAACCCTGATGTGATATGGTGCATCTGGTTGAAGGTGGCTGTTGCCTCCACATCATAGAAGAGCTTCTGTGAAACACCAATTGAAAAGCCTTCAAGAGAAGACTTGGCAAATGATGAGAAACATCTGGAAGTTACACATTTGGATTTCTTGTACTCCTTGTGTAATTACATGGCAAGTGGTGGGACAATTTCTGTGTACATAGAAGGATCCTATTACTTGGTCTTAGGGTTTTGAAGTTGGGGCAAATTTGGGGATCAACCCTTCTATAAGATGAACATTATGTTGAACAATGATAATTGATAGGAAAATTTTTATGTCACAGATTTGACAACCTGCATCAAGCACACCTTTGTTGACACCACAAGTGGCACATAAAATAGCAAGTAGAGTTTGTTCTGCTTCCAGGGTGAGCTTGTGCTACTTCTGAAAACAACACTAGTCATTTTATCCACTGCAGAAGTCAGTCTGTGGGGTGAAGGCTTGTTATGTTCTGGGTAGTGCCATGGTTCACAGATTTTCACCTGTTGTCATGCCACAGACCAGCTGGATGATAGCCCCTGTACTCTAACATCATGTTTGTGAACAAGAAGCTCATGATAGTTGTGAAATAAAGCACACAACTTGGAGTTGAGAAGTGCTAAACATCTACTGAGTTAAAAAAATGGTAAATTACCCTGGAATGGGAGGACCAGAGCCTACTACCTAGGCTAACAACATCTAATTATTTCATGGTAAGTGCAGTGGTAGAAAAAAGAGGTGGGAGAGAAGAGGCAAGAGATAGAGGAGGTGGGGTCCATGCACAAGGAGAACAAGACTTTGGTGGAAGTTTGATGGACAAGGTATGAAGGGAGGGGGTGTGGTGATGGCAGCCAGTGGAACAGGAAGTGCCAGGCAACGGCACAAGAAGCGAAGTGGTGAAGATCTTAGGGTAGGTTCTTCCCACTGAAATCTTGTGCTATGATTCTGTTCCAAATTTCTGTCTTTATTTGGTCTTCTTTCTATGTATGTGTATGTGTGTGTGTCTCTCTCCCTCACTCTCAACATTGATGCCATTATTGTGTACTTAATGTTTGTGAAGCACATATGGATCTTCTTGGTGCTCAAGCAATTGCTATGCTAGTTTGGTAGTGTCATTTGTTGGTTCCAGTCCAATATTTTGCAAGCAAAAAGTTGGATCCTTCACTTTTAACTCTTTGTATCCTAAGAACTAGATGTGGTGACAGGAATTGTAGAATTTAACTCTTTGACTCCAAAAACAGTCCAAGCAGTATACAATTAGACCCTTCTTTGAAGTCAGTTGCATATAGAAAATCAGATGACATAAGCTAGTTTGGGGTTCAGCATTTAATTCATGTTAATTCCAGTGAACTCTCATACATGCAGAATTTATTGGATGGTACAAAGGCAAATGGAGAGAACAAACAAGAAAATGAAACGACAAAGAAGTATAGGAGCATGCGAATAAGGACTTTATCTTCCATATGGATGATAGGAGGGTTTGTGCTTGTAGTGTATATGGGCCATATTTACATTTGGGCTATGATTATTGTTATCCAGCTCTTCATGGTCAAAGAGCTTTTCACACTTGCCCGAGCATCCCAGCGTGAAAGGCAACTACCTGGATTCCCATTACTCAATTGGTATGTCTTCTTGATGTCAGGCACTTGGCTTTGCACAGGGTATATATGCTCAATTGTGAATGTTACAGGTTTATTCCTCAATGGACAACAACTTTTTCCTTTCTCTTAGAAGTCTGGGTAAAGTTCTACTGGATTTTTTGTCCTGGATCTGAGACTTACTATAGTTTGGACCAAGGCACAGGTTTAGGGCCTACGGCTCTTGGTTATCTCCTCACAAGCATTGAAACACATACTGTTGGGTTGCAGACCTTGAGATATCAGTTTGTCCTGAAAGATGAAAGGGTATTTCCAAGTCCCTGGTTTCATTTATGAGCTCTTTAGATAAATTTGAAAATCCCACATGGAAGGGACATAACTAGAATGTTTCTTTTCAGGCTTTTTTTCATCACAGCGATGCTTTATGTTTATGGCCGCTTCTTGAGCAAGCAATTGACAACATCAATGCATTCTGACCAAGTCTTATCCCCTTTTTTCAAATATGGCCTCATCAAGTACCACATGATCATCTGCTACTTCATGTACATTGCAGGTAACTCTGTATTGGGAATGCAAAACTCTTGTTCTTCCACTAGCTTTTGTTTCTTCATTTCCTCATCAAGGAGGACTTGTAGCAACTGGTTACTCTTGATCAGAAACTGGTTAGAGTTCTTTGTTTTGGAGATGAGATGCTTTATGTATTTTGTCCTCTTCTTCCTTGTTATTATGACTGGTTCTTGTTGGATACAATTTTCTAATCCTCAGTGGTGCAATGAACTTCATGTCTGTTTGTCATATATTTGATGAACTCCAAGTGTTGGAACTATAGTCAGTACTTCAGGCCATTTGCAGTTGCACTTCACAGTACATATGAATTGGATCTTCCATGCCTCATCCTGTTCTACAAAGCTAATGCAATATTGTCATTTTCTCATTGCAGGATTTGTGTGGTTTATTTTGACTTTGAAGAAGGGAATGTACCAATATCAGTTTGGGCAGTATGCTTGGACCCATATGATTTTGTTTGTTGTCTTTGCACAATCCTCCTTCACTGTGGCCAACATATTTGAAGGCATTATCTGGTATGTTTCTTTGTATTTTCTCTGATTGAATTTAGCTCCTCGATTTGGTATTTTTTGTGCTGGATTCATCTCTTTGCACAGGCAGGAGAACTTTATACTTTATTCTTCTTTAGTTTCAACTGTTTGAGACAAATTGCTTGCCTCATTATCCAAGTTAACAGTTTTAGGCTTGCAGAATTCTGACCTGTAAACTATACTCTCTTGAGCAACAGTACATAGGTGGTTGTCACAATGGTGCAGTTTGTTTTGTCAGTGTTCTTTTTGCTGAGGATGTTTCTCCCTGTGTGCTGCAGGTTTTTGCTTCCAGCATCCTTGATTGTAATCAATGACATAATGGCCTACTTTTTTGGGGTTTTCTTTGGGAGAACACCTTTGATTAAGCTTTCACCAAAGAAGACATGGGAAGGCTTTATTGGAGCATCCATTACAACTGTTTTGTCAGCTTTTATTGTGCGTTCTCTCCCTTATTCTAGTTAAGATTGTGGGTGTAAAAAATACTACTGTTTTGTTTCTCAAGCTGAACATGCATGATTAGTATGATTGGAGGTCATTTGGTCCACTACAGTGGTCTCTTGGCCACTTATGTACACCATTGCTTGGAAATGCAACTTGATGTTTTGGTAATCATACTCGTTTATGCTTGGTTGTAAAGAGGACTTGGCAGTTTGATGACTTTGTCTTCATTGGAACATGCTCTCATTATAAAGGCTGAAGCTGTGGAGTACATGGGGTGACTTCTGTAAAATGTTGTTGGATGGGTTTTGGGAACTATATGAGTGTGAGCATGTAGGACTAAGGCCAGTCTAGTAAGGTCAAGGCAAAAACTCTTTTGGGTATTGTTACTTATTGATCTGATGAAAGAGGAGCTTGATGATGATTTGTGGACTTCATGTGACAGTTGGCATATGTAATGGGTCAGTTTGAGTGGCTTACTTGTCCCCGCAAGGTATGTTCCCTCTTAATCTCTCCTATCATCTGATGCTCTGTTTTATCTGTGCTAGATCCTAGTGTAGCTTAATATCTTACTGCATCAACTGTAACTATGTGATCAGAGTTTGTGGTTGGGGATATGCTTATATTGTAAAGGGATGATTTTGACACCAAGTAATTATGTTCCAGGATTTGTCTACAGGTTGGTTACACTGTGATCCTGGACCCCTTTTCAAGCCAAAATATTACACACTCTCTTCTTCAGTACCAGATTGGGTAAGGTCCTTTCTTGCCACTTTTTCTTCAACTGTGCTGTTTCCTTGTGATGTCACTTGTTATTTGTTTGGCCTTTTGACAGCTACTACAACAAGCTTGCATCAGTTTTCTTGTAAAGTAAATGAAATTTCAGTGAGGAGTGAATCCTGTTGTTATGGTGGATGTACAGACATTGGATTGAAATGGCTTTGAGCTATTTTCCTAATTTGTTTTAATTGATTGGCCTAGTCATCATTCCTTGGAGATCAGTTACATGAGTGTTGACAGGAGTTTTTATCCTTAAGCAGCTCAATTAAGGTTAATCTACAACCATCGGTAGACCAGACAATGAATCAGAATAGCAACTCCAACTTTCTATTCTAGGGTAAGAAAGTTAGAGTTGCTATTAGTGTGGGTAAGACTAAATTAACTGGATGTGTGACTGCAGTAACCACTGACCATGCATAAGGAAGTCTATCACAAAGCAATGACCTTGTACTCTCTGAGGAAAAACTGTTTGACCTTAACTAGCACAAGTTTTCAATCTGAAACAGCAGTTTGGAAATTATGTGACACTTTGTTAGCTATCCATGGAATTGCATGTTGAGTATGGTCTCTTACATCACTGGAGTCTGGTGAATATGGCAGTTTCCTTGGGGAGAAGTGAGCGTGATGCCTGTTCAAAGGCATGCAATAGCCTTTGGATTGTTTGCCTCAATTGTTGCTCCTTTTGGTGGCTTTTTTGCAAGTGGTTTCAAGCGTGCCTTCAAAATCAAGGCATGTCCCTTAAACCTCAGCTGCCCATTATTTCTCATTGACTGCTAAGTGAAAGAAAGTAGTGTGTTGATAGTGCCACAAGCACCTGTTCCTCATGTGAATGAAATTATGGTGTCTTAGTTTGACAAGCACCCAGCAGAAGAGTTACTCTGTTATCAATGTTTTGGATCTTTTCTCTGTGCACATTTGACTTTATTGTACATCTCCTCTTCTAATGTTTCTTCCTGTGGGATCACAGGATTTTGGAGACAGCATCCCAGGTCATGGTGGCATTACAGATCGTATGGATTGTCAGGTACATGATTTATGCATATAAAGTCCCTCTACACTAGATACTTTAGGGGGTTGCTTGAAGTTTAACAAGCTTGATATATTTTTTCGTTCCTGAGGGTGACACACAAAGCTTGTCATATTGTAAAGAGGTCAGCATGCAGGCACATTAAAATGTACAAGCTGTGTTACTTCCAAACAGCTTGAAAATTCCAGGCTTATTTGACACATTCACAGGCTCTTGTTTTGTGCATTTTCAGGCCCACTTTCATTTTAAAACTAGCATCATAAGAGGATGCAAACTGTAAAAAAGTCCCATTCAGGAAGGATTTAGAATTACACTGACATATCAAACTCTATGTTGGCAAATTTTCTGCAATATTACTAAAATACTGTCTGAGTAGTACTGACCTGATATTGAGTCATCCTTCAATTAGACTAGAGAAGCAATTTAATAACTCTTGTTGGGCCACTAAACAAACATCTCCAGCAAACTACTGTCTACCCATCATGAAATAGACTACTGAGGAGATGCTTGCTATGTTTGGTCATGCAGATGGTAATGGCAGTGTTTTCATACATCTACTACCAATCATTTATTGCACCTCACCATTATTCCACTGATTTCTTCTTGAATCAGGTTGAGTTTAATTTTTTCACTTTGCTTTGTTTGTATTTTTTTCTCTAGTGATGAGATATCTTCAATTTGCTCATGATCCAACTCTGATTGTCTTGTTAAGCCTTCGTGATATCATTTTTGTTGGATGGAATGTAATGGACCTTCTTTATTTTGGAGCTTTCAGGACAACCATATGCTATCAAGCTCTTCAGTTGCCCTATTATATGTTGCATCTATCAGTGAATTCTAAGTTGCAGAGTTTCCCACAACTTATTTGATGTGGGCCGTTCTTACTCATAATCTGACAGGTTTACAGTTAATTGATTGGTGATAAGTGCATGGGGTCCTTCTGCAACATGACTTATTATCTAAGTGTGCTCAAATGTTTGTGTGTGTACAGATACTGGTAAATCTGACTCTGGAAGAGCAAATAGACCTCTACCGCCAGTTAGGAGATATTTTGAACACTAGTCAACACAAATTGCAATCGTGATCTGGTGCTATCTTACTCTCCCTTCCATCCTTGTGCTATCAAATCGATTAAAGCCTTCATAGTAGGTATGTTCAGACTTCAAGCAGAATTTATCAGTTGAGAATTTGAGCTCGAAGCTACATGAACCCAGACTCCCTTGAAAAGGGAATCTTTGTAAATTACTTGGCACATAAGCCTTCCAAAGAGTCAATGATGAACCTGTTACATAGAAACAAAGAATCCTTATGGGTTGTTGTTTGAAGGCAATTTATGTGAATATTTGAGTAGTTGTCTACCAGCTGCTTTGCAATTTCTGTACATACTTTTGGCATTGCTGGTTAACCATCAAACTTCCTCAAAGAAAGATCATGCTCAGAAAGTTCTTGATCTTGTTTCTCTCTCCATTTTGCCCTCTTTTCTTGTTCTGGTTGTTTTCTTATCTGCATCTTGTATTCTCACACTTTTTTGTGTTCCTCTTTCTTTTTTGGTTTCCTTGAATCTTCTCTTTTAGATTATTCCTGAGCTAGCCAGCATCATGACTTGAGTTTTTGTGCTGCTGCTGGTCTTGTGACAAACTCAGTGCATTATTGGTTAACGAATAATGCTCAGAATTGCCTCCATCCACCTGCTCCTGGGAGCTAATGAAGTTAGTAGGGATATTATGGTGACTGGCCAATACTGAACATGTTACTGTCAGTCTCTGAACAGGTGGGTGACTGGGGGACTGTCACTGTTCAAATGGCTCCTTGGTTTTGATGTTTTTTGGTGTCTTATCTGTTCTCTCTGTTCTTTGCTATTGTGTTTTCTTTCTGTCTCCTTTTTCTTGTTGTGCTTTCAGATCTGAAATCTCTATAGTCTTATAAGGAAAGTATGTTTTTTAATGTTTAGAAGCAACCTGAAAAACTTTGGGGTTTCTAGTTTTTACCATGGTACCACTGTAGGTGCTGGTTCACCAAAGTCCACATGTTTTGGGGTTTGTTGGGCAGACTCTTGTGAAGGTGCAAGTTAACCTTTGAATGTTGAACACTTCCATGGCTGTGAAAGTTACCCAGATGTGGCCAATTTTAAACTCAATATTCTGTGGTGGCTATATGGCTTCTCATGCCATCTCTGGCTCTCACAAATTTGAACTACAATACTACATCTGAAGATAATGTTTCTTCTTCAGACTGGGTCCCAATGCAACCGCTGGGTTGGAATCCCCAAGTGATACAAAGGTCCATGTTTCTTCTTTAGACTGGGTCTCAATCCAACCATTGAATTGGAATCTTCAGGTGATTCAAAGGGTGCATGTTTCTTTTTCAGATTGGTTCTCAATTCGACCATTGGACTGCAAGTGGGAATCTCCAAGTGAGCCACAGGGGCACTGTTGGATTGGAATCTAGAATTGATTTTGTTGATGCAATGACGAATTAACTGAAAAGGAACACCCCCGGCCCCAAACAGTTTGTCTCTTGTGCCTAATGTTGTAGGGGGAGGTTCCTGTAGAGTTGGTTCTCCCGAGGATGTGAGCCCAAGCGTGGTTCTGGTCTCTTGTGCCTAATGTTGTAAGGGGAGGTTCCTGTAGAGTTGGTTCTCTTGAGGATGTGAGCCCGAGGGTGTTCCTGGACCTCAGGAGAACCCATGAGTACAGGAATCTCCATTCACATAAACTACTGTATTTTTGTAGGAATGCAGGAACATTTGAAAAGAGGAGGTTTTTCCCCCTGATGTAACACCCTAGGGTTCTCCTGCCAGGGGAGATCCTTCAAAGACAGTAGTAGTTTACAGGATGGAGGAAAATTCTCCCAAGAGAATGAATATGGCCTTTGGAATGATTTTGTCAGCCTTGCCTACCAAGGCAAGGATATTGTGTTTAGATCCATTATAGAGTATAGTAGCTTAAGGGATTTTGGCCTGAGGTAGTAGGTCTATTTTTATATGAGGATTATTGAAAGATGGATATTTTGGCTTGTGTTGAAACTTGAGATTAGCTATAGAGTTATGATATCTTGAAGGATTTTGGTTTCTTACAGAGGATTTTTTTGAAGATTATATTTTTGGATGGGGAAATATTTGAATTTTCATAATTCTTCTTTTGCCCTAAGATACTTTTTAATGTAAATGGCAAGGCCAAAGTGTGACACACCCCTTGTTTTCACATGGCTCAACTAGGTGAGAAATTTCTCCTGTGAGCCAATGAACTAAATGAGCCAATGGAAAAATGAAAATGCCAAACTTTTATGTTCTCTGGATTTATCCAGAGTCCATAGGTTCAAACCTCTCAGCACATAATTCTTGGCATCATGTATGTATGTTTATGCTATCTGATAAAATAACTAGCTCTTCCAAGCCTAGCTACCCTCACTCGAAGTAGTTATTTTTAATTACCTATGTAGACAAAGAATTGTACATGATAACAAGAATTATACATGATAACAAAAATTATGTGATGCACAACTTAAAGTCATGGACTTCAATTTTATATTCAAATAATAAATATTAGAATGTGATAAATGGTAGAATTTCGTGGCTGGGAAAAAAGTTTTAGATTTGCGGAATGGACTTTAATAGTTAATTAAATATTTCAATTTTAAGCTTCACTTTGAAAATGTGAGAAATAGACAAGAATAATTGTAAATGAGATGGATGTTTATCAATCTAATAACATTTTTTATAGTCATCTTAAAATTTTATTCTTAAAAATTAAATTTACATTATGTTTCAAATACATTTTTTGCAACACACCCTAACAAAACTTCCCTTTCACTCCCTTTCAAAACGAAGCTAAATAAATTTTAAATTAAAATTTCAAAAAAATAATTAGCAGAAAATTTCATATTAAAAAAGATCATAAATAAAAATAAAAATGATAATAAACTTATTTTTAAAAAAGAATGAGAATAGTCTTGGATTAATTCAGGGGAAAGCCATGGAACCAAGGCATTACACCCACAAACCAAGGGCAGAGCCCAAGGTCACTGGGTGTAATGCCCTCCATACTGGCAGGAATGCTTGCTGTGCATTTCAAAAAAGGAAATGCATTATTTTGGCCGCCCGCCAACTTCTTTTGTGTGCAATAAAGCCCTAAACCCTAGGGTGGGGTGCATCTCAAAATAAAGGGCCCAACTTGAGTAAAATATTTACCTCACCTTAGTTATCAAAATTTTAAAGGGTATGGAAAGGATCCAGATCTCAAGGCCAGTTCTCATACAAGAGACAACCAAGGATCTGAATATCAGTTCAGACATCACTGAATTTGATATTCGTAGGTGTTCAAAGTATCATACCTGGGTGATACTCAAATAAACTGAATGCAAGCCTCGTTCACTCTAAGGGCGACTTTTAGACGAGGGTCCAAGGTCCAGGGACCACTGAATTCAAGCAATCTTATTAGTCGAAAGCTTTAAATTGGTCCCAAGGCCTTTAGACAAGGGTCCAAGATCAAAAAGTGGCAAATTGAGGCTAAACCTACATGGCACCTGTTTTGGAGGGAAAATCAATTGGTTGGGACCAAGAAAACAGTGCTAAAAGGAGAGCTCCTGATTTGGAGAACCAAGAATCAGGCTAGGGACCAAGGTACTCTAGTCCAACTCAAGGATTTAATTTGCTTCAAATCAGTCCAAATTGGTTCCTAGGAAATTGGACCCTCGTCTAAAGTGCGCCTAAGTTGCTGATTCTAACTTGAATGTAGTATGGAGGTTGGCTATCACCTAACTTCCAGTTTTTGCAAACCTAGCTCTTGTTTATAAACATATGAATTTGCATGTAGTTCAGAAATTGATCTAACACACAAGTCTTTTCCTTGTCCTTTCCACTTCTTCCTTTTAATTGTGTTCTTTTGCAATAACATTAACCTAAAGGTTTCTTAGAAAGATTTTATATTTTTTCACACCATATGTAAATCTTACTGGAAAATGATACAAGTTGTAACCAGGTTTTTTTTTTGTTTTAATATCACAAATTTGGCAAAAATTTCCAATTTTCTTATTAAAAAATACCTGCATTTACATAGGGAAAAAAATTCCAAAACTTCCTCAAATGTTTTGTGAAAAAAAAAAAAAAAAAATTGTCCCAAAAAATCATTGGTTTGAACCAATACACATGCATAAATCCCCAAGTTCTTACAAGTTCTTCTTGATGAAAGGACAACATACGATTAATTTAACACTCCTTTCTATAAGGGCTGGTTTTCCAAAAGATGTAAAAGGAAATGTTAAATTGATTAAATATTAATAATAACCAAACAACATTTGCACATCATATTTTTTTCAAGTTGATTACATGTGGCTTAATGGTTGACTATGATGCCCTTCATGTAAACTCATTGTGATGCAAAAACATTGTCCAAAGTTGATGATTCAAAATGTCTCCACAATGAACATTAATTGAAGTCCACTTTTAACTGGAATTGTAAGCTCAACTATATTGTGGGAATGAATGTAAATTCACAATTTTCAAATATGATATGGTCATATACACTAGCATCCTAATTCCAACTTCGTTTAATGCTCTTGAGTCTTTTAGGAGCCAATATGGACGAAACATATTATAGCTTGCAAAATCTTAATGGGTTATGACCATCATCAATTCCACAACTTGAAATTGTAATGCCTTTCCTTTGTTCTCCAATTGAAAATAAGTTATATTATCTTAATTTGTGGATTTGATTTGCCTCTACAACCATGGATATAGGTAACTAGGTTTCAATTTCATAATTTACAATCCATCTTAAAACTAAATTGCAAAATGGTCTTAAAATTTGTTGGGAGTTTTTTCCTTTTTGCATTTCTTGGTTGTCCAATGGATTTATGATTGGGTGCTAACTTTTTCATTACAACTTGAATGTTTTGCACACCATTTGCACTTAGTTGAACCAATGCCCTCCCATTTTCAAGTTGCTAATCCTTGCAAAATGCACAATAATATTTTTTAAATTCACCTTGCTAACAGGTTAATATCAACTTTGAATTGTTGAATTAATATGTATCTTTGAATGACAATGTGTGATTTGAAAATGAATTTAAAGGAATTAAAGGAACTAGAAGGACATGAAAGGTGAACTATTTGGAGACATGAAAACTTGACTTGAAAATGAAACATTTGAAAGGACTTGAAGCACATGTTTGGTGTTATTAAAATTCAGAAATAGGAAAAACACAAATCAAAAGACACAAACCAAGAAACACAAAACAAAAAAAACAAAAATCATTCTCCTTTTGTCATCTCCTCATATGTAATTGATGTGAGACCATGCAACACTTCATGACCTAACAAAATGTTTCTTGTTAAAATTACACTCAACAATATTTGCTAACACTACACTCAATGACTTACTAACACTACACTCAACTACTTATTAAAACTAATTTAAAGATGATTCCTTGCTACCAATGACACAACTATTTTCATTAATAATTATATTCATCCTCAAAAGTTGTTCTATAATCTTTGTCCTTTATGAGATAGAGCCAACACATTATTCAACATTCCTCACATATGGGCATTTCAACACATTTAAAGAAGTGAAAGTTTTTATAACTTCAATTTCCAACTTTTTGATTGTGTGATGGCAAGAAAGCAAGTTGACATCATAGGCCCACTTCACGTTCAGGCTTGAACCACAAGAGATCTCCCATCCAATTCAACCTACTCATGTCTTCAGCCAACTTGAAGCCATAATATTTTGTATAGGGTTAGGAACCCCATTTTCAAGAAGACCTTTAATGACTGGTTTCTGACTCTGATTGGGTAGATAGTTTGATTGGTCCAAGTGGGAAAGTTTCTATCTTTGAGTGATTTCATTGAAGTTGAGGATGTGTTGCTAGAAGACAATGCAAAACTCATCTCTGATTGTGGGTTTTTTTTAAAAGAAGAAAATTATTGATTTGCTGTTTGTATTTGAGCTCCAGTTGTATAGATGAATAAATGTTGCGTGGTTTCAAGTTTTTTTTTTTTCACCTTGTTTGTTTCATGTACTTAGAATTTTGGTAGTTTTTGTCCTTGAATTGGTGCAAAAGCAATTTGCAAGTGACATTTCAGAAATGTGGTACTTACAGTGAAATATAGTTGGAGTTTAAAGTTCAATAGCTTTGCAAATGGTTGTATTGAAACATAGTCCAAGTACGATTGTTTACATACTCTACACAAGCTCACGAATATTGACGAATATGCTTCATTTTATTGGTGAACTATTCACACTAGAATCGGGCTTGGGTTGAACCCAAAATCGAAAGGCCTTATAAAAGCTATACTCATTGGACCCGGACCCAAAACTGATGGGCTTAACATTTTGAAAATATGCCCTAGACCTGGAACCGGTGGGTCTGGCATATTGGAAAAAAAAGAAGGAAAAAAGACCCAGACCTTCCGAATCTACTAAAAACCAAGAACCAGCCAACACTGGTTTGAACTGGGGACCTTATCTGAAGACCCATGGTCCTAGAATGGGCTGTACCAGGGAGCCATCACACCTTAACAAACATTATTTAAGTTGGGAATCTTAGAGA
>Ga0209611_10002959_pt1 | contig 29743 bp, 23 predicted proteins | sample S1TSphgellanicum_3_FD_187693 | JGI IMG/M metagenome (GOLD analysis project Ga0209611, IMG submission 187693) | Host-associated microbial communities from peat moss isolated from Minnesota, USA - S1T2_Fc - Sphagnum magellanicum MG (SPAdes) (version 2) | ecosystem: Host-associated > Plants > Peat...
GGTTAGGTTCTTTAGAGTGTTTAGAGGCTATTTTAATTCGTCAACAAGCCTCTCTTCCCATCTCCAAAGGTGGGATAGGTCTTGTCTCTGCAATCATTTTCTTTTAAAAATTCAAACCTTTCTCAATGTTTTCCTATTTACATACGTTTATAGTTGTAATTGATAAGTTATTTCAAATTAACTTCTTATGTAAAAACATTAGTATATCTTTTAAAATTTTCATTTGGTTAATCAATTGTTAAATATAGTCTAGTACACACACACACACACACACACATATATATATATCCCTTACTGGCTTCTGTCTTTTTAATATTCTATCCTTTCTACATATTCTTCTATTTTAGGGCTAAAAAACTTGGAATTGATGAGTTATTTCCAAATTAATTTTTGAAATAGAAATTTTAGTACATCCTCTTTAAATTCCATTTGGTTAATAATTTTTCAAATACAGTCTAATATACATGAATAGCTTTAGATCATGTATTAGCCTCTTTATTTCTAAATTATATCATTTCTCAATATTTTTGTATTTAAAGGTATGAACAATTGGAACTGAATTTTTTTTTCCAAATTAATTTCAAAAATTATATGTATATAATTTGGTTAGTAGATAAGTTAGGGTTAGTGAGTTTGCAGGTAGGAGGGGGTAAAAAATAGTAGGGTCAATAAATTTTTAAAAAAAGAAAAAAAAAGAGAGATTTTTAAAAAAAAAGGAGGGGAGTGTTTTTATTTATTTATTTATTTATTTATTTCCCTCCTAAAATGACCCAGAACCAAACCGATGCTTAGTTGGCTTTCATCCCAATGAAACCCATAATGGATTTTGCCCAACTGGTGCATTGGTGGGGTGCTGGTTCACTCTGGCCCCAGACCAGAACCCTAAATCCTTTCCAGGGGCCCTACTGGCTTGTTTGGATTGCCTTCTATTCAGGGTTGCGGAAGTATTTGGGGAGGGACTCTATTTAAAGGGCACTGGATCTGTCTGGGGAGGATGAAAACTGGTGATGACCAGGTCCAGTAGATGGTTATCATCGTCTTAGGTTTAGGGTTTGGAGTTTGGAGGTCGTGGCCAAAAGATATGTCTTTGTTTTTCCAGTTTCAAGTTTGTGCGCAGCTTGAAGCTTTTCTGTGTGTGTTGGACTGGGTTGTTGTTCGGATTGGGAGGCGATATGGCGAAGTATGATCTCACAGCAGCCGTCGCGCCGTACCTCGACCGGCATCTTGTGTTCCCTCTCCTGGAGTTTCTGCAAGACAAGCAGCTGTATCCTGATGACCAGATCTTGAAGGCGAAGATCGAGCTTCTCGGGAAGACGAACATGGTGGACTATGCAATGGATATCCACAAAAGCTTGTACCATACCGAAGATGTGCCCCAAGGTCTGGTTCTCCTGCATAATTTTTTTTTTTTGGGCTTGCGTTTGCGGTTCTTTAGGGTTAGAGGAGGGCTTTGGTATTGATGTGTTTCTCATGGTGGAGCAAGCAGAAATGGTAGACAGGAGAGTGGAAGTTGTCGGAAGGTTGAAACTTTTGGAGGAGTCGGCGGCACCGCTAATCAGCTTTTTACAGAATCCGGCGCTTGTGCAAGAGCTTCGCACCGACAAGCAGTATAACCTTCAAATGCTTCACGACCGATATCAGGTTTACTGATTTTGCTGTATAATTGGTTTCCTCTTTTCTGCATTTCCGGTCTTTCACTTGTGTACTTCGGACCCTTTAGCATCTGTTTTGTTCGTAACATCATGGCCTTCAATCTGCACTTGCACTGTGCTATTACCTCTTTTCGGGAATTGGACCTCGCCCACACACCTGATCTGCCTTTTCTCTGTGCAGATTGGCACAGAGCAGATTGAAGCACTCTATGAGTATGCCAAGTTCCAATTTGAATGTGGCAATTACTCTGGTGCATCTGATTTTCTCTACCAGTATCGCACCCTGTGCACAAACAGTGACCACAGCTTCAGTGCCCTATGGGGCAAGCTTGCAGCTGAAGTATTGATGCAAAATTGGGATGTAGCAATTGAAGAGTTGACTCGGTTGAAAGACATTATAGACTCCAAGGTGAGCCACACCAGCTCTTTTCACTTTGATGGTTCTACCAGATGTGATTTGCATTACAGAAGGAGGGTATTTGGTGGTTGTTAAATTAACAGTAAATGGGTTTGTGCAGAATTTTGCGACCCCACTGAACCAGTTGCAACAGCGCACATGGCTGATGCACTGGAGTCTCTTCATCTTCTTCAATCATGAGAATGGAAGGAATGGTATCATTGACTTGTTCTTCTCAGAAAGGTAGATTGTCTTTTCTGAGTTTCCATAATTGCAGTTTAGTCAATTGTTCTGCAATAGGGTTATAGTCCTTCACATGTTATCAACATTGCTGTAGATTTTTCATAATCTAAGATGTATCAATCTTAGTGTGTGTATTTCCTCATTTGGGTTACTTGAACTCTTGTGGATCTTGACAAAAGTATCAAAGCACATGCTGAGCAGGTTTAGGTATTTTCACATCAGATTCTTCACAACTGACTAGTATGCTGGTAGACCACTGTATTTCAGTGGCCACATCACTTACGGAGATGTTATTTGTGTGGATAAACTTACTGGTGGTCTGATAGAGCAGGTATCTCAATGCAATTCAGACAAATGCCCACCATTTGCTGCGCTATTTGGCTACTGCTACAGTAGTCAACAAGAGGCGCAGGAATATGCTTAAAGAATTGATCAAAATCATTCAACAGGAGCATTATACCTACAGTGATCCTATCACAGAGTTCTTGGAATGCTTGTATGTGAATTATGACTTTGAAGGTGCTCAGGAAAAGCTCCGTGAATGTGAGGAGGTAATGCCTAGACTTCATTTTCTGGGGCTGCAATTGCATGAAAAAAAGTCATGCTGCAGAATTTGGATTGTTTTATCACTCTTGGCTGAGTGATGCAGAAATAAGACTTCACTCATCCAGAATATGCAGAATCTCCATACCTTGTATAATGTATTACATTGATTTCCTCTCACTGTTGGGGGCTGATTAAGTCAGCAGGGATGCTAGAAACCACCATGCATGTTGCTGCTGAAGGTCACTGACAATCCATGTGACTGTTGCTGGTGTTCAGATGCCTTCTCAGTCTTTTTTCTGTTTTTGGGGTGGTTTAGGGTTGTCTCCTTCTTTTTTGTATTTTCCTGTTCCTTGATGTGTTGTCAAATCTGAAACCTTATTTTCAAGTCATCTCTCAATTCTATTCAGGTTGACCTGAATTGTAAGTACAGAGAAGTTCTCAATATACATATGAAGATATCTTCACTGGTTGATGCACAGGTAATTGTCAATGATTTTTTCCTTGGGAAGCAAGCTCAGGAAAATGGCTTTGTCACAGTACCACTACGGGATGAGTTTCTTGAAAATGCCCGACTTTTTATTTTTGAGACTTATTGCCGCATTCACCAATGCATTGACATTGGGTAAGTTCTCTTTCTTGATGAGTTCTGTACCATCCCTTCCTCTCAAGGTTTAAAACAAGTTTTATACAGTTAGCCCATTCTTGCTTCAATGCATGATGCTGTCTTCTGGATAAAAGGTGTTTGCTGCACATTTATTATTGAAAATGTCTCCAAAAGTCATGATGAATCTTTTACTGTTTGCATAGCATAAGAGTTATGGTGGTAAATTTATTAGTATTATATATCCGAGCCCTGGTTTTTAGGTTGTGCTAGACATAGACACAGCACACAAAAGTGTAAAGATTGGACATAGAGCATTCTGGATTTAGGGTGCTGATGCTTCAAGGATTCTATGGTTGAGAAATTGTGTTTGTTGTTCGTGTGCAGGATGCTTTCTGAGAAACTGAATATGAACTACGACGATGCAGAGAGATGGATTGTGAACCTCATCCGCACTGCACGCTTGGATGCGAAAATTGACACCAAAATGGGGACAGTGGTCATGGGCACCCAACACCCGAATGTGTAAGGAAACTCTCACTTATGTGCTGTCTGGAGCTTCTTTATGCATTTCAGCAGCTTCAATGCTTTTCAGACATTAATTTGTAATAGGAATTAATAGGCATCTATTTCGAATAAGAACTATTCACAAGGGTTTAACTGGATATGAAATTTGTTGTCTCACTGACAAGTGTGCACCAGGTGTCAATGAGGTGTGGATATGGTTTTTGTTCTTTGTGTTTTGAAAATTGTTTGATTCTGGCTGGAGCTGGTGTGACTGACAACCTCCTGCCAGAACTATTTTCATCCTATGGTTCTTGTCTTCCAAGCTCACATGGATCCAGTGCCGACAGAAACTGAGTACATTGGTTAATATATGGAATTGATCTCCACCTCTCCAGGGAACTGATGGAGGCAGTGGGGATGTTATGGTAGCTAGTCACTTCTGTACATGTTGCCATTAAGGGTCTCTGAACATGCGTGTAACTGTTGCTGCTGCTCAAATCACTTATCATTCCTGGTTTTGTTTCCTCTGTTCTCTGGGTTGGGGTTTCCTCTTTTTCCTCTTTGTGGATATTTTGTCAGATCCTAAATCCTTAGAACCTTATTATTGGGTCATGTCTTGTTTCTATTCAGGTTGACTTAAATTTGAAGTGTGAAAGTTCACTATACTAAATATATTACATGGGATTCTGTGTGTCTGTTACAACTAGGCTGCACCTTTTCTCATGGTATATGCATCAATTCTACTGTGAAAAGGAAAAATTATATGATAGCTTATACCTGGTTTTTTGTCTCTTGTTACAGGTATGAGCAGATTATAGACAAGACCAAACAGTTAGCAGTGCGCAGCTATACACTAGCCAGTAATGTTGCTGCTACAGCCGTTCCTGTTGATGTTCCAGCAATCCGATAAAGTCATGGAATAGGAGTTTTGCACATTGGTTGCATGGTAACTGTACACCATGCATTTGTTTCCTTCTTGAATTTGCTGGTAGTTTATAAATGAAACTCCTGAGATTCTTGGCACACTCTTTGATCAGATGTTACCTTGACTTGTATATTGCTGCTGCTATGTAGACAAGATAATGAAATGCATGCAAGTCAGGTTGAGCACAGTTTGAATTGTTCTTCCTTAGCACTTAAAAATGTGAAACTCATACAGAAGGTGCACAAATTTCATATCTTGTAGTTATGAAACTAGTCCTGCTTTTTCAGAGAATAGTAACATGAAATCTTGGTGGAGGGTACTTTCAATGAAGTTTGTGAAAGCTAAACCTTCAGTTTACTGCCATGACATGTTGCTATCCAATCTAGAAATGGAGATTACAGTTGAATTTTGTTTTTCCTGTAACTGCTTTCCACTCCCAAAGTAGGCCATCCAACTAAATCTTTCAGGAATTAAGAGATCATGGGAAGAAAAGTTATTTGGAAGACTGAGAGTTCTCAACCAAAGCTTTTGGTGTGTGCTTGAAATGGTAGGTAAGAGGTAAATGTGTTCTAACTGCAGTTATTTCTTCTCGAAGTTCACTGGAAGAAGCTGATTGAATGTTTTTGAAGAATATTGTGTCATGTTGGTCTGACAATGACTTTCTCAAAAGCTTCTGCAATGCATAGGTGGCTAGAGAGAGTACCCACCAGTTTGTTCTGCAGCCTCTCATCTTTGAACCCCATGTAACCAGAACTACCCAAGTATGAGTGGAACAGACTGAAAATGTTGTGAAAATTGTGTGAAGCACATGGTAACTGCTATGGTTTCTATTACATTCTTCATTGCAAGTTGCAACACAATGGTTGGTTGATTTCACTTCTGCTAATCAGGCAGTTGGACATGTACACTCTTACACTACATTTCAGTTGACATCTGTGAAGGCAACCAGATAGAGAGTCTGGTTGTGGCATTCTTTTCACTGGAGGTTTTGTATCACTCCTTGTTTTCAGATTCTGGATGTTTTGTGAAGTCCATGGAAATCTCTCTCAGCAAGCCATTGCTAGAAATGCAATTGCACAGACCTTTGGGTTATTTTCAGCATGGTTTATGGTCTAACCTGTTCCCTCTATATGTTCCTCTATGCTGCAGCCTTAGATTTGTGTTTGAACGGGTGCAAGTGTAAAAATGAAAAGAAAAGAAGCCTACTTTCTCAAACTTGTTGCAAATTGAATGGGGGTACTGAAATTTTTGTGGTTAAATATGTGACCCCTTGAATTTTTAGTCCTTATCAAGATCCAACTATGTAGGGTACATGAGGAGTCCTAACAAGTAGTTCCACGTGTTGTCTCAGTGAAGGAGCTGCTCTTGGTGGTGACAACTTTTGGGAGTCCATCCCTGCGACTCACAATTGATCATTCAGAATGTGTTAATAGATTGAATAAATTTCATAGATCTGGCATTTCTCACAATCAGGTTTGTGATTCATACACCAAGTGAATTGTAAGCATTTGTATGTTGCACACAGTTCCAGACTCCAGTGTTTCACAAGTATTATGATTAGAGTGTTTAGAGTTTAGACAGATAGTCATTATTCATATTTGTTACTTGAGATGAATCTGGCACTGATGGCTTCCTGAAGGCTTCACAAGCAGGCTATCATTATTCTGCTCCATTGAGGAAGGGAGAACAGAAACTGAAGCTTTCAATCTGATTTTGCATGGAAATTCTTTTCAAAATTTAACAAGGACTGTCAGCAATCGGAAACTGTAATTCACTGTTTGAAATAGGAATTCTGCAGATAGTATTTAATTGCAAAAAGCACTGACCAAACATATGGCCATCCAGGGGCACTCATGTCTTTTTATGCTCCATCTTTGTCACACTTACCTTCTATAGATCAGTGTACTGATACCCTTGTGTGTTGAATACCAGACTCAGGGCCTTATCACTTAGCGAGCTTCGAAAGGCAAGACAAAAAACAAAAATACTAGCATGGATTCCTGAAATATTTACTTACATTTACCAAGAAATTCCTAACATAGAACATGAGACCAACTGGACACATAATCAGATAATCTCTCACTAAAATTAGCAAGTTTCTAGACAAAACCAGACACCTCTCCTAAACAAGTATGGTAGAAAAGGACGGAAAGAACTAGTCTTCCATGCCCTAGAAAACAGAGAGGGATGAACAGTGACAGTTAATCATGCATCCAATAACCATGACCAGCAACAATTGCAACTCTGTCCTTGGTGACAGGCACAGGTTAATGTAAGACACCAAACTGGATACAGACTTTCTTCTTGCTTCTTCAAATGTCCAATATCCATATCATTTTCATTAAGCCTCACAATCCCAACAAGCTGAGTCCATCAGGAAGCTCTTCAAAGATCGGGTGAAGAGAAGGAGCTGAGTCTATAGACATGTAACCACAAACACCAAATTCCTTTCTAGCTATCAAATTCACAAATTGGGTATAGAGCTCAACATGAACACATGCTGCAGCAAGGTGGCATCTATGTTCACTATCCATGCACTTTCTAACTAAGCATTTCCTCTCCAAACTAAAATGTTAATCCCAACATCCTTTGGGTTACCTTCAGGCTCTCTCTTCGCCCTTGCCAAAAAAGGCAGCAGTGCACTGTGCCATTGTTCGTGAAGCACGGGTTATTGCATCTGTCATGTAGAAGTTTTCAACTGTCTTGGGGAATGAGGATAACACAACTGCTGAAGGAGACTGATTTGTCAGAGGAAATGGCAATTCTACAGGAGTCTCCACATCATCAACCCGAAGTAAGTTGGGAGACACTGCTAGCATCCTGGCTCTTAACCCATTTGCTGTATCATAAGGAAGCTTCACTCCAGCTACCTCTGACAGAGCTCGAATAATTTTCCAATCATCTCGGGAATCACCAACAGTAGGCACTGCTGGACTGGTTTGTTGAGTTCGACCTTCAGTGTTTTCATATGTCCCCTCTTTCTCTGCATAGGCTGTTCCAGGAAGAATTATATTGGCCCTGTAAGCACTTCTATCACCATGATGTCCTTGGTAAACCACAAAAGAATTTGCCGGGATGTCAGCTGGAGTGAGCTCATCTGCACCTAAGAGGTACAAAAATTTGATCTCACTGCTGTGAGCCCTAGCACCTTGTACAAGTCCCAGGTCTCGTCCAGCAGCCTGAGCAGCATTCAACAGAAGCACATTGAAGCCATTCCAGTCATCTTGCACAACTTTGCCTTGCTCCACAATAATTTCCAGTGCTGCCATAACTGCTGACTTGTCAGAATGCTCCAACAGACCAGAACCAACAATCACAGCTGGTCGCTGTGCTCTACCAAACTCTGCACAGAAGGGGTGCCGACCCTCTGCAATTTTGATGAGAGTTTCACTTCCAGTACCTAAGTGTTGATGAGGATAATTCAAGTCTGTACGAGGCCCAATGCTAGCCACCTTAGCCCTTGAACTCCGTACAGCTTTCCTGAGCCTTGCATTCACCAAGGGCGCCTCCCACCTTAACTGAGTACCAATTAACAGGCAAAGATCTGCATACTCAAGGGAGGCAATGCCTGTGTTGAGCAGAAAACTGGACCGCAAGTCAACATTGGCTGATTTGCCATCCCCTTCACTCCAGATGCGCTCACAGCCCATTTTGTTCAGAAAATCCTTCAGAGCCATCATTGACTCAGCATCTGACAGCTTACCAGCTATCCCTGCCATCTCCTCAGGCTTCACTCGATGGGCAGCTTCTGCCACAGCTTCAAGAGCATCATGCCAGGAGACTGCCTCCAATCGCCCATCAGGGCGTCGGATCATGGGTTCACTCAATCTTTGGCGCTTCAGACCATCATAGCTGAATCTCGCTTTGTCAGAAATCCATTCTTCATTGACTTCCTCATGAAGACGAGGTAGTATGCGCATTACTTCAGGACCTCGGCTGTCTATCCGAATATTGGAACCCACAGCATCAGTAACATCTATGCTCTCTGTACTTTTCAGCTCCCAGCTTCTTGCAGTGAATGCATAGGGTTTGGATGTCAGTGCACCCACAGGGCATACATCAATGACATTACCGGAGAGCTCGCTGGTCATCAGATTCTCCACGTATGTCCCAATCTCCTCACTCCCACCACGCCCTAACACACCCAGATCCTCCACACCAGCAATCTCCTTTGCAAATCTCACACACCTGGTGCACTGGATGCACCGCGTCATGATTGTCTTCACAAGCGGGCCCAAATTCTTGTCGAGAACTGTGCGCTTTGTTTCAGTGAAACGGCCACGATCAGATCCAAACACCATGGATTGATCTTGAAGATCGCACTCCCCTCCCTGGTCGCAAATCGGACAATCCAAGGGATGATTCAGCAACAAAAACTCCATTACGCCCTCCCTTGCTTTCTTACATAGCGGCGTATCAGTCTTGATCTTCATCCCAGGTAATGCAGGCATAGCACACGACGCCACAGGTTTGGGTGTCTTCTCCACTTCGACAAGGCACATACGACAATTGCCAGCGATGGAGAGACGACTATGGTAACAAAACCTGGGGATGCTCACCCCTACGAGCTCACAGGCTTGCAACACCGTCATACCTTTGGGAATCTGAACAGACTGACCATCGACGCTCACCTCGATCATCTCCTCCGCCTTGGCCACTTTCGCCCCTACCGCAGGCAACGCAGCGCTCCTAGCGTACCGCACCCCTCCCAGTGCAGGCAACCGACCACAAGATCCTGCTTGCTGTCTGTTCCTGCTGCTCCGCTCTCTTCCAACCTCCGGTACCAACACTCCGTCGCCCACATGGTGCAGGTAGCGCAAGACTTGCAAGCTTACGGGATTGCAGTGATCTGATGCTGCTGCTAGCCTGGGGTTCAAGAGCGGAGTGAGAACTGCAAGCCGTTGCAACAGCTTGGCAGAGCGGCATCCCGGGATAGCCATCGCACGACGCAGCAACAATGAGACGCAGCAACAGCGATGGATTAGGGTTTGGTGCGCGTGTGCTTGGTACCACTCTTTGGTATTTCTCTCTCTCTCATGAGTCCCACTGCATCTCTCACTGTACTCTTACTGGTCGCATTATTGAATACAACATTTGCGCATTCGGCATAAAATCATTTCATCTTGCCCAAAGGTTCAAAAAATTAACAAAGAAAATGTTTCTGATATTCCTAAACAACTCCCTTTTTATTTCCATGTGTATTTTGAGGGATCTCCCCCAGCAGAAGAACCCTAGGGCATTATCCGGAGGGAGCTTCCCCAATTTTATATGTTCCCATGTTCCCATGGGAATATTTCTTTTGTATGAAACAGGAAAGAAGAGGAGATAAAACGAGAGTTGTTTACTTAAGGGAGGTTCCTGTACTCGTGCATTCTCCTGAGGTTCAGGAACACCCTTGTGTGGGAACCTCCCCTACAACATTACTGCAGGGTCAGTGAGAGACCCTGTGATGATGGCAACTTTGTTAACATTCGCTCCCATTTCATCGGGCAGAGTCCATTAAATAAATCATTTTTTTGCTTGAACAAAAAGAGGTTCATGTTTGGTCTAAGAAATGAAGTTTTCACAGCTTGAAGTTTTCCTTGGCCATTTTGCACATTAGAAAACACGAGGACTCCTAAAGGATGCTTGGGCAGCTCAAAAACATACTTCTCAAAGTGGTCAGTTTAAGGAGGTTTTTGGAGGTTCAAGCTTTTGGAGGTTTTCAAATCGCCTGAAGTGAGGGAAATAAAATATAAAATCGTCAAATTGTTATGTTTGGTTTTGAGTGTTGTAGCCAAAAGACATAGAAGGATGATAAAAGTTTGACACTACCTATACCTCTAATTTGTTTCTTGAAGAAACTGGTGAGTAACACTTGTGTAAAGCATTGTAAAAATTTCCTAGTCTATTTGTAGAGCACCTTGTCTTCAAGGATATTCCTCTTGGTAACTCACTTGTGGTTCATTCACAACTCAGTCACAACAGGTTTCAATGGACTACAAAAGGCATAGAGTATAGAATCCCTGTCGTGTCAGTTCCAGCAAAACCAATATTAACATGACTTTGCCAATATCACCTACTAGACACTCTGCAAATGTGAGAAATGTGCAGAAAAATTGCACTGACATCTTTTTCATAAGTCTTGGGTAAACCTGGAGCTCCAGTTTCTTGAGCACCAAATACATGCCTGACAGCAAAAATCTTCAGAACACAAGCAATGTTCTATTTCAACACTGTTAAGTCAGGTTAATCTCCGTCAAAATACTTGCAACCTGATTGCAAGCTGAGGAATACGAAGTTTAGAAGGATTCAGACAGATTCATATTGATTTTCCTAATCAATCTAAGAACATAATTCGAAGTTATATTTGCAACATGAGCAAATATAGCAATTAACTTACTGGGCCTCATGTGTTTGAAGGGCATGCCGCAGTAACCTGATGTCTCTCTCCTGTGTGGAGGGCTTGCACCACTTCCTTGTACTGATCAAAAGGACATGCATAATGAAGAACCCCTTATTATGGTAACAAAAAGTGACAACTTGAAATATAAAGGTGTGCGTTGAAGGCAAATTAAAGAGAAAGTCCTCGACCATATTGTTTGGTTAGCATCCTAGCTGCTAGACAATCTCATAGCTGCTGATCAGCTCTGTAAATACCTGAAGCAGATTATGCCGTCTAAGCAAGGAATACTTTAGCAAGGTGCCTCGGCATAGCTTGACTGGAATCAAATACTTGAGTACCATTCTGCAAAACATTACAAGTTATGCTTAATCTTCTAAATAACACAGCCTTCCTGCTTCTCAGTACTGTGAACACAATCATGCAGCTGCCGAAAAGCACGACTCTCTGTCTCTCTACCCCTCAGTGTCACATTGCTCCATGCATCGCTGGAAACCCAGTAAGCCACAAAGTAAATCTACGGCAAGCAGAGCCATTCCATTTTTTTTTTTTTTTTGAGTGATGGGCCAATCAAATTGAGGAAAACTTGGGAGGCACCTCATCTAGTTATTGCTCGTGAGCTTGACCATGGCGCTGGAGGTGTACTACTGAATCGTGACCAGGTGGCATCTGCCGACACAAAGGCTGCTCTCACCGTTTTCCAGGCAACTGCCTGCAAGCTTTTGCACCTGCCCGCCCTGTGGCCTCCAGTTTTCTAGCGATGACGATCGAATGCTTTTCAAATGATCATCGCTGCGTGAGGTCTGAGGATTGCTGCAGTGGAATGTGCAATTTTGATCCTATTTTTCCTGGTAAATGTGAAGAGCTATGCTTTCCAAATGCTCACCTCTGCACGAGGTCTGAGGATTGCCGCAGTGGAATGTGCAAATTTGGTCCTAGTTTTCCTGGTAAATGTGAAGAGCGCTAGGATCAGGTCTGAAAACCTGAGAAGATCGTTAAGATGAGTGAATCTGAAAATCGTGGTTTGTGGAGTCCACGCGTGCTTGCTTCAGATTTCAAACTAATAAATTCCCTGCAATCTGCCTTGCACTAGTGTTTCTTGTGGAGTGGAGATATGTAACTCCAGAATGAATAGGTATATTGGAAGTCTACAAATCATAGTTATGGTAAGCTATTGCACTACTACTCTCTGTTGGTCCACTTCTTGTGTCACATGTGACCCATAAAATGTGGTCTATCAAGAATATACATATAATAATACCCTAGTCCCCTGGCCAATCCCACACTAATTGTATTATTTTCAGAAATGTTGAAAATTTTCAAAAATTATTTCTTCCAAATCAAAAAATATTGTGAAGGAAAATAGTGGATATTTAAAAATATTGCATTTGTTGAAATGAAGGTTTCCAAATTAATTAATTATTTGACAGACATGTGTTGAAATGGCCAAGCTACTATGGTATGTGCATATATTGGTGGCCGTGTGTGTGTGTGTGTTTTTTGGGGTCAATTTTGTGTTCTAGCCAAAGCAGCCATGATCCACAAGAAGACATATCCGGATTTGGGAACAAGCTAAATATGAAAATAATTTTTAAAAAAAAATCTTCCTATTTTTTTGGCTACCTATTTGAACCATGTATGGAAATTTGGCAAATTTTCGTAAATTTTTGTTAAATTCTGGCCATTGAAAATCTTAAAAACACGTGATTTTAGCACACTTTTAATTTTTAATATATATATATTTTGGCTATATATAGCCAGTGAGAAAAGGCTGATTAGTGCATGTGTTTTTTCATTGTTGTTCAATGGTCAGGATTTATTATCTGACATGGGAAAGATATTGTTTATATCTTTTTATGAAACATATGAAATAAAAGTGGTATGTTTTGGTATGCTATGAACTTCAAAGTAATAGATTCTCTATTGAAGGATTCTCTATTAAAATTTATAATTGGGATATTCTTAAGCTATATATTGGCATGGTAAAAGTTGACTTCTAAGCACAATTCATCCAATAAGAGGCAAACGATAATTTGGATGTATAATTTAGTTTAATGATAGAACTCAAAAAATATTTGCATCATTTTTTTAATTATGAAAACCGAGTAGATTGTTACTTCTTTGATAGATGTTGCCCTCTTTTTTCTCTTTTAGTGTTTCTGAGACTAGGCTTCATGGACTAAATTAGGCTTACATTAAATATATTAATCTACATTTGGTTAAACTAAAATGAAATATATTAAACTAAGCTACTTATGCTAAACTTGGCCACATTAAGTTAAATTAAGATAAAATATGTTAAACTTGGTTAAAATAAACTAGGTTAAATTAAGTTAATTTAGGAGAAACTTGATTAAGTTAAATTAAACTAAATTATTCATACTAAAATTGATTAATTTTGGTTGAACTTGGCTAACTAGGATAAATTAGGCTAAACTATATTATTTAGGTTAAACAAGGTTAAATTAAAACAAATTAGGAAAATTAGACTAAATTAAGCAAAAAATATATTAAATTAAGTTAACCTAAACTACATTAGGCTAAATAAGGTTATTTAAACTAAGTTAAATTTATTTACATGGATTGGTGGAAGTAGTTTGAAACGCATATTTATGCAACCAGTCCACAAAAAATCTATTAGAATTAAGACCTTATTTACATCAATGACATGTCCATGACAATGTGTTAATTTTCACAAAGGTACTTTAGAAATAATATCAACTTTAAATGCACATGATTATTAGTCATTATAGTCATAGTTATAGTCATAAATATTTATAATCGTAAATTTTGCAATCATGTATTATAATTTTGACTAGAGTTGTAAAAATGGGAATGATTTGAAATGCATTTTGACTACATTAGGACAATAATTGCAAGTTGTCATAATTATGAAAATCACATTTTGGCATGATGAGAGCATTTGAAAAAGTGAAATTAATTGGGAATCTTGGGACATTTTCCAATAAAATTGTTTCAATGATTAGAAATCCTAATACTTGAGTTGTACAACCAACCAACAAACCACCAACAACAATAACACACATCACTTGCATATTAAAAGTCATTTTTTCGCTTGTTGGACACATGATTAAAGGTTGAGATATGTCTACACAAACAACACATAATATTGTGTGTGTCTTTAAAACTATTGCAATTGGGTTACAATTATTTTTAACATGGAAGAAAAAAATACTACTAGATCTTAAAAGGATGAAATATTTATTAAATTCCATGAGTTCGAAACCCTAACTAATCTTAGTGACACCACCTACAAGGCTATCACACAACTCATTTAATTATGTTGCAATCCAAACCTCTAAAACTAGTTCAATTGTTTTTTTTGTTTTAAAGTAAAATGAAAATGAATACTTGTTTCATCAATATCCATGTCAATGTTTAGCCACCTTATAACTTTTATGACACTATCCATTTTCACTTGTTGGGCCTTGCCTAGATCCTTTTGTTTCTACATTATGTATTTACACATGAAGCATTTGTGGGTGATTGCACATTAAGGTGGACCAAAAGTGGCAAATTTGGGAGTCCACAAATTTCTTTTTTCATAAATTTTAATGCGAATATTTGATGTTTTGGGAATGTAAATTAATCCATTTGAAGGTAGGAAGCAAAAAAAAAAAAACCTAAACCCTAAACTTATAAGTTTTCAAATTATGACATGTGCTCCAATTTGATCAACTAGGGGAAAAGTTGGAAACAAAAACATGGATTTTTTGAAATTTTATAATTGACAAATGTTATGTTGGGTAGTATTGTCATTTTTTACAAAACAACATTTATCAATTTTTCCATTTCAATAAGTTATGGACTTTCTAGACTATTGGCAATCTTGTAGAATCTTAATAAATTAAAATATTAAATTTGATTGGAAACCTTTATTTTATAATTATAATAGCCTCACAATCATACTAAGAAAAGAAAATCAACAATTAAACAATGTTTACTATGTAATAAAAATCCACAACATTTTTTATGGACTATGATCATCACATCTTGTGTCACTGAAAAGTTCACATTGTAATGAAATGATGGCATTTTATTTTCAATTTTTAAATTTTGATTATTCAAGTGTTATAGTTTAATTAAATGAGTTTCTTTTAAAAGTTTCAATCAAACCTCAACACATATTATACCAAACTTAAAGGTACACCCATAAAAATTGTCCTTGTTTGTCCAAAAACTGGACTATCTACTTTGCAACTACCCTTGTTCAAAGTCAAAAGGACATTACAAAGGAGACATCCTCCCAACAACTTTACTAACATTACCTTCCAATCACTTACTTATGAGGTTGCAAAAAAATTTCCATAAATAACATTTTGCATGTAAATAATAATAAAAAGTTTAGTGGGACTTAAATTAACACTATTTGTAGTTTTGTTTTATGATGAAAAATTGCCAAATGGCAACTTGGATTAAACTTGTGACTTGCAAGTTTGTAAATAAATTAAATTACATTGCCAAAATATAAAGCTACAAATGATGACATAACAACATTGCACTACTTGTGTCAAACTCTATCACCACTCCTTTTTTTTTCATTTAAAAGTTTTTTGTCACCTAATTCCGCTCTACCATACCTTATCACCATCACTACTCCATTCAAGCTTGTTGTTATTACATATGTCTTTTTTGTTTAGGTATGCTTGTTGTTGTTCATAGTTTTTACTCCTAGTAGATGACGCGCTCCTAAGTCCCTTGCTAGACCCATTTGAGGGTCCAAGTACGTTGAATTGCGGAAAGTTGGGACTTGAGGGCCGCTCTCGACTTCCAGCACTAAAAGGGGGTAGAGGGGCATGCTAGAAGTCCCGGAATTAGACTAGGAAGAGGGACAAGTATTATCTCACTCGAATCTGCATCCAAAACCAACCACAAGAGGGTTAGTTCACATTCGAGAACACCCTTGGGTGTTGGGACAAGCCACGGGCACTTGGACTCACTTGACTCACCACGGCCCGGACTCGGGGGAAGCCACCACCTTCCCCCATATAGTATTCTCTGCAGCTCTCGGTGAAGGCTACATTCAAATGGCTCTTTTTCCTGGGACTCCCAAGGAGGAGTCCCGAAACTGTCCTGGGTTGGAGTCCCGGGACTTTGGGAGCTCATATCTCCTGGTTTCGACCTCCGATTGAAGTGAGGTTTAAACCAAAGTTGTAGCTCTCCTCGAGAGCTTTCCAACGCCATGTTGCACTCCTTCAGCAGACATCGAGAGGAGGTCGATTCTTGACTTTTAGTGGTCGGGAGTTAAATTGCTAATTTGACTCCTGGCCCTTCTTTTGCCCATAACTTGGGCTGCAAATGTCCAAATGGCACATGAGAGGCCATTTTGGGCATCTACACTTCAAGAACTTTCCATTGATATAAAGAACACCTCAATACGAGGTGTTTTGACCCTTTAACTCGAGCTCTGAGTTTTCGGGAGTCCCGGAGGACTCCAACTTCCCACTTTTGGGGGTGTGAGTTTCATCCTCACACTTATCCCAAAGTGGGGTTGCGACATTAGATCCCTGACCTAATTGTAATTTGTTTTGTTTGTGCACTTGCAAGATTTTGGTTGTGCAATGTGTTTGAACAATGAAGGCCCAATTGGTGTTTTGATGGTGGAGGCCATTAGTTTACTAAATGTTTTCATGTTTGGGGTGCATTAATTCCAAAAGCTTGTGTTGGAGGTGGTATTGATTAAATAATGAAGGTTGGGGTTCATGTTTCAAGTGGGAATTGAAATGCAATTGGCAATAGTTATGATAAGGCTCAAGCGTGGACTTGGAATTCATGAATTTGAGGTTTGCATTTTGTTTTTTTCTCCTACTTATTTGTTCATCCTCTTCTTCAATTGATCATAGTCAAGTTTGTTTACTCGTGTGTGGTGTGTCATGTAACATGTAGGTTTAAACCTAAAGTTGATCAAGTATTTCTCTGTTGCTTGTGCATGCTATGCATTTGTCTTCCCTATCTAATTCCACCATGCTTCTTTTGTCAATCCCCAAGAATTTTAAGTTCAAGTTTAGTCAAAAAAAAAAATGGGGATCATGAAAGGAAGAGATACTTCCAAAAAATATGGGTCTTCCTTAGGCAAAGTCCATAATAAAAGCCACAAGCAATGTGCATTAGGTTCATTTTACGATTTGTTCAAAAAATAGAAATGAAGAAAAAAATGTTCGTGCTTAAACTTGATCTTTATTTTTGGATTCACAAAAGTTCCCCAAAACAAAAAAAAATCGTTTTTTCTATTTTGTTATGGTCTTTCATTTATTATCCAAAGGTCAAGAATGACAAATTTTGAAGGTTTGAAAGATTTCTTCATTGTACTTAAGGTCAAACACACATCCAAAAACCATTGGAATGCTTCTACAAGTGGGGATATTTGTTAAGTCCGTCAATAATTTACTACTACAATTCATTCAAAATGTTTTCATCGTTACAAATTTTTTATGTATGAATGTAGAAGAGGTGATTCAAAAGACAACACATCTTAGATCTTTATTCACCTATATGTTGTTCAAGGTTACAAGCATACTCCTTTTATAGTTTGTGTGAAAAATGTTGATGTGCAAGGGACAAATGATAACATGCTTCATTTGATGCTAAAAAAATTGATAACATTTGAAAGTGTGATTGCTAAAAGATTGGGAGGTAAACTCATTTCAATGGGTTGCAATATGGCAATAATGTATTTTAGGGTTCAATAGATGATGTGACTACTCAAATGAAAGAGAATGTGGCCCCATTCTTTATGGGAGTGTAATGTTATGTGGCACTTAGGCCTTTTTTACAATAAAACTGAAAGCCCATGACCATTGAAAATGAAAATCTTTAATTGGAGGAAAAAAGATGTCAGGGTACAATTTTGTTTTACACAAAGGTTGAAGGCCTAAAGGACCAAGGAAATGTAATGGATTAAAATTGAGCATTAAATGCACTATGGGTAACGTTACATGTTTTAATGAACCTCATGCAATCTCAATTCAAAAAAGGGAACCTAACATGATGTTTGTTATAGGTCATGGGCCCAAAAAATTATGATCACAATCTTTCACCATAATTTAAAGAGGGCTTTAATGAGAATTGTGAAAGGTTGGTTTTTATTGTTATAGAAAACAATTGTGTTATGGGCTTGGATTCATGAATTTGGAAATTAAAAGTGGGGCAACAATGTCACGGACACCAGTATTAGGCATGGTCACATGATGAATGGAGTTCATTCACATGGATTTCCATTCATAATTTTGTAATCAGTTCATAGTGCACTCATAATTAACTTGTAATCCACTTATAGTCAATTCATAATTCACTCTCAAGTTTTTTTAGTTGTCTCATAATTAATTTTTAATCATTTATAGTTGAATGTTGGATAATTCATAGTTCATTTGTAATTAAAAAGTGACACACCCCAAATTCCTTGAAAGATTCAAATGCGAGTTCGAAAATGAAAACAATGGAAGGAGTTGGGGTACACTCCCTAGCTTGCAACACTTTGAAAGTAAGAGGGAGGTGTTAGAGCTCTGAGATGGGGATTATGACGAATGAAAAATGGGTCAATTATTCATATGACCTTGCACAAATCAAACAACAAGTTGGTTAGTGCATAGTTAAAACATTTTTTATGCATAGATGAACCACAAACATACACGGACTCACAAGATTCATCATGACCCGGACTTGGGGGAAATCACCACCTTTCCCCTTATAGTATTTTCTATGACTGGCCATGGGGGTTGTACCCAAATGTCATTTTTCTCGAGACTCCTAGGTCGGGAGTCCCAAAATTCCTAAAATTGGGACTCCTTTCACTTTGGACGTTCATAACTTCTTATATAGACCTCCAATTGAGGTGAGGTCCAAAGAATAGTTGTAACTTTTTTCAAGAACTTTCCAAAGATATGTTGCATGCCACCGACACGCACATAATTTAGGGTAATTCCTGATTTTTAATTGTCGGGAGTCAAATTGACACTTTGATTCCTAACCCTTCTTTCAACCATAACTTGTGTTATAAATACTCAAATAAATCATGCAATCTCGTTTCAAACATCTACATTTCAAAATATTTCCAATGGTATAAGGAAGTCCTAAATCTAATGTGTTTAACCCCTCAATTCACTTTTCGAAAATTTAGGATTCCAACTCTCAAAATGGGAATCCACTTGGGAGTGTGTGGGCTCATTCCTTCACACTCTCTCGCACTCTAGGGAATGTGAATGTGACTCTTGGGTTGCACTCTTGGCCTGCACCTTTTCATCCCCTTGCCTTGATTGCGAATCCAAGGCTAAGGTCATGACAGAAAGCCTTTTAAGAAACTTTTTTAATCAATGGGCACATGGAAACTTCCATAAAAATGTCTTTGAGCTAGGGTCCCAAAGGGGTATAAATAGAAATAAAACCCCATTACTTTCAATATGTTTAGCACTAGTCTAAGGTATGATTTTACACCATAACCTCGTTTTGTTCTTTTCATGTTTACATTTTTTATTTTATCACAATAAAAATTTGTTTGTACTTTGGTTTTACACATTTTGTATTCTTTTCTTGGTTCCTTTGTTTTGTGTTTTGGATTTAGATTTAGACTTATGATTTTGTCATCTATTTTTATAATTTTCGTGCCCGTGACAAACACTAGGTTTTATGATTACATGTTTAAAACTTATTCACTTTCCAAGATTTACTTTTCAAGTTTACATTAACATTTGAAATTGTAACAAAACTTACAACTTAGGTAATTTCCTTGAACATTAAAACTATATTATGGACTTTGAAATGCATTCATGATGTTCTTTTCACATTCAATAAAAGGAATTATGAGAGATGTGCTTAATGAATGTTGTACCAAATCACTCCAAACATTTAATGTATGAATTTTCAATGGTGTAACACATGATTAAAAATTTGTTTAATGTTTTTTGAAATGCATTGACTTTTGTAGATACACATAATTTAGTGAATCACAATAGAGGATGTTTAAATAATCTCCATTGCACTAGCCTATTGGCTTAGTCAATGATAGTTTGATGTAGCCTCCCCACCAAAACCTCACAATCACCAAATTTTGCAAATTTTGCCTTTTAGGATTACCTATTTTGGGTATAATGATGTGCCCTTTGCCATTGTCACCAAGAGCCCCATTACATTATTTTTTCAATTTTTTAAATTGTTGCACATTTCCTTGGCTATTTGTTGTACATCATTGTTTTTTAAATTTCAACATAACATTTTTTTTTTCTTCTTTTTGTTTCCTTTTTGTTGTTGTTGCAACAAACAAGAAGAAAAAGTCAACTAGCTTGTTAATTTTTTTGTGATGCACATTTGATGTTTTTTTGGCAATAAGCTCACAATGTTTTTCTTACTATAGTGAACTCAAAGCAAGAAGTTGTTTTTCTTACTAAAATGAACTCAAAGCAAGAAGTTGTTTTTCTTACTAAAATGAACTCAAAGCAACAAGTTACTAATTTTTCTTCCTATGACAAGCTAAAGAAGAAATTAACAAGTTCATTAATATTCTTGTTATGATGAGCTCATGCATTCAATTCCTTTTCAAATTTTTTTTTTTTGTTGGTTCATTAATCTTTTCTTGTTACAAGAAACTTGCTAATTTTTTCTTGTTGTGACAAACTTATGTGTTCAATTCGCACTCAATGTTTTTTTAATTCTCCAACAAGCTCATGCACATAATGTTTTTTTTTCTTGTTTTATGGCATGTAATTCTATTTGGGCACAACAACTATAAACCAATGTATGTCTAGCAAACTCCTTGACAACTTTGGTTTTGTTATGGGAATGTGCTAATATGTGTTAGAGATGTTCTTAACTAATTTATACCAAATCTCTCTAAATTTCTAGTGTAAGGTTTTTCAATGATGTGCATAATGCTTTTGAAAAGTAATAGGTGTTGCAACCTACAATATTATCATGATAAGTTCAATGAAATTTGAGTTTCAGCCCAATGATGCAATTTTTATATAATTGATGTCAAAGCCTAACTTCATTGTTAAATATTGCTATCAATATGAACATCATTTGCACCTTCTAATTGGGCCTTTATCAATATTTTCCACATCTAACATATAGATTCAATGACTATTAGTGTAGCCTATGTTGTTGGCCCAAATGTGAATTACTTATTCAACTAATTTTTCCTTCCAAAGATATATTTTATAATTTAACTAAAATTTCAATTACAAAAACTACGTAGTATACTCAAAATTCAAAATATCAAAAACACACTTTATGTATTGGGTTTTGAATCCAAAAACTTTAACAATTTTGAATTATGTGATATTTTGAATTATTTACCTTAAAGGTGATGGTTCATTGGTATAGCCCATTATATGACCCATTATACATCTTAGCAATTAAGTCAATTACTCAAGGCTTATCTAGTTAGTAATCAAGTTAGTGGTGAAATTATGGGTGGTGAGGACACAAAAACAAGAATGGTGCAAACGGAAGCAATTATAGTAGAATGGTGAAAGGGCATTTTTTGTGCTTAGTAAAACAAAGGAGTTTCTTAACCAAATAACAAGCAGCCACGTGTTCAAACAACGGAAACCACTAGGCACATTGTGACCCAGAGACTTAGTCAAGTAGCAATGTAGGTAGTAGCCAACATTTTTACTTCGATAGGTGATGTAGTAAAACCAACTTGCAAAGATGAAATTAGAGCTATCACATTACCTCTAACAAAAGAGGACTAGAAAACCTTGAGGCATCACAAAGAAGTTGCAATTAAAGTAATAGTATTTGGACAATTGCAAGGCAAGAATCTTGGGCTTCAGACCTTGAAATCTTGGGCTTATCAAAATCTTCATAAATCCTTGACAAGTTTTGCACTGATTGGAAATGGTTTGTTTGAGGCAACATTCACAAAGGAACAAGGTAGCACCTATGCACTTAACAATTCCTTCACCTTTGAAGGGAAAGAAATCATTTTCTTTACATGGGATCCATGTTTCTCATCAAGTAAAACAAAAACCATTACCCTTTTACATTACCTTATATGGGTAAAATTCCTGGGTATTAATTAGTATTTAAAAAATGAAGAATGTCTTTCTATTCTAGCAAATAAATTAGGTTAGGTTCTTAAAGTAGAAGCTTCAAAAACCTATAGGTTTAAAACTATGGGCCCAAGGGCGAAGATTTTGGTAGGGAACATAAATAATCTCCCACACGAGGTCATTTTTGAAGGGGACTTAAGACAATTTGCAAAGGACTTTTCAAATTTTACAAATGTTTTGCAAAGCCTTAGGAGGAAGGATCAATTGGCATTAGTCAAGTGCCATTTGGGTATATGAAAGGCCAAGAGATTAGATGTGGGGGGAAGACAAAGGGTTACATTGGTTGACATCTGACAACAATAGTAAATACCTTGGATTTCCAATCAACTACAAAATGGCACAAAAGGAAAAGGACTCTAAGGTATTACAACAAGTAAGAAGGAAGCTAACAATATGGAATTCTAGAAAACTATCATTAGTAGGAAGGATTGTAATTACAAATTAGATGATTCTTGGATCAATATAGTACATTGTGCATCATGTGCTGATTTGTCATTGTCAACCTTGAAGTAGGTTAAAATTTTGCTTCACAACTTTGTTAGGTCTAGCAAAATAAATAGTCAATGAAAGCAAAAGTTGCATGGGACACAACCATATCACCCCTTGTTAAGGGTAGATCAAAACTTTAGACCCAAAAGCACAAACAACAACATTGTTGGTGAAGGTGCTATTGAAAAGTTTCAACCCATGTTTAGAGCCTTGGAAGATTTTCTTCAAGCATAGAGTAGATAATTTGAGGCAATCTTTTAGAGGACATTGGCAGCCTTCAATGGGATGGCTCATGATAATAAACAAGGTGGAAATTCAAGGCTCTCCATTATGGCAAGGCATTTGGTTTGCTTGGTGAAAAGTTCGTGAAGGGCTGACATAAGAAGAGTTAAAAAATAGAAAGGAGATGTTTCACCAACCTTTATTTGGAAATTCAAGGATTTGTAAACAAGATGGGACCCCGTGGGGCATGGAACCATGATCCAAATTTTCTCTATGGGCTACAAGAGGAATTCAACACCTTGAAGACTTGTGGAAAAAAGAAGGAAATAGGTGGAAGATTATGAGATATTTAAAAAAGATTACACATTCTAGCAATACAACAGAGAAGAGAGAAACACTCCTTCATAGTGTGCCATGGAATTTAAAAAGGTCTAATCCACTTTAGAAACCTATAGTAGGACAATGGAAGGTCTTAAAGTTGTCATAAGGGGATTTACAAGTGTAGGAATTTTATCATATCCAAGGTGAGAGGAATGGGAAAATGGCAGCAATAGTTTACAGAAGAGTAAATAATTTAAATTTACTCATGAATGCTTCACAAGTGGTAATAGAAATCCATGATTGGAGGATTAAGGAAACTTGGACCATGCTTCGAAATAAAAGAGAAGGAACATGTTTGGAATTCAATCTGAAAGATCAACCAAGGGAAGACCAAGACAATTACGAGTGGAGTCACGTAAGAGTTACAATTGGACCCTATTGAATGGATGTGGCAAAGGCAAGGGAGCATGCATGTAGGAAATTTCTTCAACTATACAACAAAAAGAGGCTATCGAATTGCAACTAAAAAGTAGGTGAAACCAATGAAGATGGACATAGTCCTTAAGGAGAGAGGTTACACACAAAAAGAAAGGGGTAGAATATATTAAAGAGTGTGGCATTCGTTGTTCCCAAGGAAGATTTAAGCCATGTTATGGTTGATGTTGGCAAAGGGGTTTCCAATTGGAACATGGCACACTAAGGCAAAACAACATTTGTAATCTTTGTAATAGTGGTGCGTTGGAGACATTGGAGCATGGTTTCATGGGGTGCATAATAGTGCAGGAAGTATGGAGCAACATAAAGGAAATTAGGGCTAGATGTTCATTAAATCTAGGACTTGATTCTTGAGAGCATATCATGTTAGGGTAGATTCCACAACCACACAATGTTGCAATAGAAGAAGAATTTGAGTGGGAAGTGGGTAAACTATGTAACATTTCAATGAGAACACTATGGGATATTCTCAAGTCCTCATTATTTTGGTTCATCTAGTGCCAAAAATGTGAGCATGACTTGAGGGAAGGACAATTCCACCTAGGAGTTGCAGTTCATCTAGTGCCAAAAATGTGAGCATGACTTGAGGGAAGGATAATTCCACCTAGGAGTTGCATTGTTTCGATCCTGGCAAACTACTATTCAAGTAGGCATGGCAACATGGAAAGAATTGCACAAACACAAGAGATTTCCAAAAAAATTTAAAAGCCTTGTTTTATAATTCAAACAAGTGTGGACTAAAGGGAATCTTTTTGTAGAGACTTTGGTGTGCTTCAATGGAAAATCTTACCAAACAAATACTTCTTGCCCAAGCATATGGCAGATCGTAGAATGGGATTAACAAGTAAACAACATGTCCAAGTGTTTAATGAAATAAGTAACAATTCCGGCATGGAAGATTCAAATGGAGTAGATGGAAATGGAAGGAATCATAGTCCTTAGACCCATACATCATTGAGTTCTAACTTGGGGCATGCCAGAGACATAGCTGACTAAATTTTATGAGCCATTATGGAAGAAGTTTAAGAGGAAACAATCCCGGAATTAGAAGATGAGGACAATGAAAATGAGGAGAATCTCCTCAATCAATTGGGAGAGGAGGTAGAAGATTCACAAGAGTCAATTGATCTCCCAAAGGACATTCATTCACCAAGGACACTTCAAGAGATGTGAGATTTTTGGGTGAATCAACATGTGGAGTCTTCACATAGAATCAAGCCCCTTCCAAGGTGAACTTTTGGCATTAACAAGGGAGTACAACGAGAAATCAATCCTTCTAACCCCTTGTCTCCAAATACTTCAACAAGGGAGCTCAATATGGAGCTCCTGCCTAAGGAATTACATCAACTACGTGAAAGATGGAGGGTGTCATCACCTCACAAGCTGTGCATGTGGTTTGATAAAGATCTTCATAGATAGTACATTCTTCTCTTGGAAGAATGTAAGGCCTTGCATTTCAGCATATTGCCAAACCTTTACCTCTTAGTTTCCTGACTTGTAATGTTTGTATCAGTCCCTGTTTTTTGGGATCAAATTCAGGTAGAGTTTTTGCTTCTTTTCTTTTCTTTCTTTCAATTTCTCCTAGTAGCATGTGGTTTCCTTGAGGCCTTTGCTCGTTTTTTGTCTTTCCTTTCCTCATGGGGTGGAACTTACTTGTTGATTCCCGATTTTCTTGACTCTGGAGTGTTAGCTGTGGTTGTTCTGTGGTTGTTGGGGGTGATCCCTTGGTTTTTTCTTTGGCCCTTGAGGCGTTGTTGTTGGCTGGGCTTCTGCCCAGTTTTTTTACTTTGACCCAAAATGGGATTTTTGCCCATCATTCTATGACCCTAGGGTGTCAAAATAAAAAGGTCCTGGGTTCAAAGCCACTGGAGTGCTAGGTGAAATCTTGGCCAGTCCTCTGCCAATGAGCTTGAGGTTGACGCAGGGAGGGGTGCCAACTCTCTTAGTAGGGTATTGTGATAACTAAGGTCGAGGTTTTTTGTTCTTTGCCCCTTTGTGAGCCACTTTGGGTTTTGCTCTTCTGACCCAGAGTTGGGTACCCTCTCTTGGTTCTTCCTTCCCCCCTTTGCTGGGTGATTTGTTTAATGGAGCTTGCCAGGGTTTCATCACTAAGCAACTCATTGGAACAGGCTATGATGAGGAGATAGATTTCTTTTTGTCATGTTGCAAGTTTCGTCCAGTTTCAAGTTTTATCCCTTCTGGAACAGGTCTCTTTACTTTGAAAACTTTTTCCATGGAGGTTAACTTGTTTTTCTCTCTAGTTCAAAACGTATACCATGGACAGAAACTTGTTTCTTTCAATCTCAGCCCCCAAGATGAAGTATGTTACAGACACAATCTATGCTTGGAATTGTTTTTCCTGCAACTGGCATAATTGTTTTTTTTCCATATATATAAAATTTAGAGAAATGGTCTTTTTCCCCACATTTTTATAGGAAGTATATTTTTCTTCTCTTGCCATTGCAGTTTTTGATCGTGTATATTTGGATTGTTGTTGCTTAAAATTGGATGTTACAGACATCAACAAACCCAAATGCTCCAGCTTCATCAATGCCATATTGCCAGCCACAACCCCAAAAACCGTGTAAAGACTTCTCATCATGAACAGCTCCATACATCTCTCCTTAAATTCTAAGGATCAAGGACACAAAACATATCAAGGATACTATAGAATTTATTGTTGCTTCAACACCCCACCCCCAACAGGCTACATTGAACTTATTTTGAGATGCCTGCCCAAGTTTTACTCCCTTCTGGCTCATTTTGCAATTAGCACCTACACATACAAAATAAACAGTTTGCACTATCCATTCTCTTATCATGTCAAAACTGGCAAAAAGCTTGGACATGAAATTGTCTTCAAGAGAAAACACTCCCAAAAAGTCTATTCACAACAAAGTCACATACTTATTCATGGAACACCATACTCAAAAAGCGCAACGATCCTTCTTCTCGCCCTTCTTCTGGGCGGCAACTACTGCTGCTGATGACCCTTGTGGTAATGTTCATAACCTTCATAACCAGCAAAGCCCAAGATGCCTGCACCAACAACACCACCGGCAATTTCCTCCTCCAGCTTGCGGCGACGTCTGGCTTTCTCCTCATCGCTGATGTCATTGCGGTTATTCAAATTTTCAATCTATTCACACCAGTCACCCATATTGAGTTATTTGGAGAAGATGAATTTTAAGACAATGACCAAAAGTACAAAAACGTGCGAACTTGGAAGTACGCGCATAAAATACATCTGCAGAGTCGAACAATTCTTACAAAAACGTGTAAAAGTAGACTCTTCCCTCACAGTTGAGGAACCTCTAAGAACAGATCTAAAGCTAAAGTCGATGCATCAAAACTCACCTCGTCTTTCCTCAACGAGCTCTTGCTGTAACCATGGTGATCCTGATCGCCATATCCTTGATTGTCATAAGAGGGACGATCCCCATACCCTTCGTTTCGACGTCCGTAACCCTCTTCACGCCGGTCTTCACGCCTCTCCTCGTAACCCTCTTCACGCCGTTCTTCACGCCGCTCCTCGCGTTCCTCGCGTTTCTCCTCACGTTCACTCTCGTGATGTTTGTGGTGCTCATGACCTCTTTCACGCCCAAACTCACCCTCGTACTCTCCGTATCCTGCCATGGCTAGCCTTCCTGCAAACACCCACGACTGCCGATCTGAGAAACAGAGAGAGCTTCTCTAGAGATGACAATTGTTTCGAGCAGAAACACCAAATCGAACAAAAATCGAGTAGACACTAGTCCGAACAGTACGCTCAAAGAAGCGCACAAAACTGCAGACGCAAAACAATGCTTCCAAAATTTCAAATCCTTCTTAGGGGGGCACAAATGTCAAGACCCAAAAAAGTCGAAACAGAAATTCCAAACAAAACCCAAACGAATTTGACAGTATGAAGGTAATAAAAATCCAACCCGACGGGATCTGGTGGTGGTGGTGGTGGTGCCGCTGCTGCAAAGCAAACAAGTGACGAGATCTAAGACACAGCTTCTAATCCTTAACCACGATACAAAAGTTCGCTTCACCAGGTTTCGATATTTCAATCAATGACAACAAACCTTGAATCCACCAGAGCTATATATACACTAAAAATCTCCCAACCTGAGCAAGGCAGCAGGATCAGCTCGACGAAGATGAGTGACGCTGCTGGTGCAGACATGTCGCATGGTGAGTGGGGAGAACACTGCAACCTGCCTGCCATCAGCGCCCCACTAACGCCCTTCCTCCGTACTGACCGGCCTTTACTTCCTTGTACGTCCGTCCCTGAAAAAAACATCTTTTGGTAGATTCATTCCTCCCTTCGGGTAAACGGACGCATCGCTACCTCTCGACCGTTAGATTCTCCGTACCCACCTAGATGAGTCGTGGGATTGGATATTCATACGTATGGATACGAATACGTATAATTTTTTGGTACGTATGTTGTGCGCATGGAATATAGTTTCGTCGGTGCTTCGCGACAGTAGACTATTACGTAGCTAGGTCGGTGGCTTCAGATCCTTGGCCAGGAAATTGTAGCCAAGTGTGTTGGTGCCCGCGATTTGTGACACGTGGATAGTAGGTAAGGGGTAGGTGGTTTCTAATCATTATTCCAACCTAATAAATTAAAAATATTTGTGGGGTTTTCACCAAACCAACTTAGCAAATCCCAAAATAATGTAGTCAAGGAAAGAGGTGGTTTCAGGCAAGTTCCGGTGCTTTCAGGGATGGCGCCCACCCCCTTATTTCAAGTATGGCCTCCCCTCTTGGGAGGGGAGGCCATGACTTTATTCAATTCAGATAGAGGGGAGGCCATACTTGAGTTTAAGTGTTGGGACAAAATTTCTGTACCAGACTACCTAGCCCTGGTTAGGCACTAGTTAATTACTTTTTGAAATTATTGAAAATTATGAAAAATACCTGTTGTCATGCTGAAAATCTTGAAAGAAACTCTCAAGCACACACTAGCTTCATTTTTTTAACACTCATAAATATCAAATTGTTAAACTATTATTGGTTTTTTTATTCTTGAACATGAATGACCACACAAAATAATTGTGATATGATAATAGAAATCAATGGGAAATAAGGAGGACCCATCTTGTATAGGGTAAGGCCCTACAAGTGCAGCATTCCAAAATACTTGTAGGGTTAAAGGCCCAAGATGGGGGGCATTCCCAAAGTAAGGGGCTTAATACAAGCCCATAGTGGAGTCCGGCTGTACATTTGGGGCCCTCTAACATCCTGAAAAAATTAAATGGCGGCATCTTTAGTTTTTATTTAGCCTAAGTCCCCTCCTCATCTCAATGGGAGTTGGAAGTGTAAGGTGGGATGCTTTCAATGCTGACCCCAATCCACCATGTGTGGTGCTATACTTCATAATTAAGAAATTTAGATCAATTCTTGACATTGTCAAATTTTTTGATATATACTTGTGTATCAAGTCGGAAATAGGGAAGTGCCAATTTTTCAATCATGACTCTTACATTTTTCAAAGCCATCCTCTCTATATTATATGCATTGGACATTATTCACAATTGTCGAAGACCTGTGCATTTTATTTAATAAATGTTAATTATTAATCTATTATTATGTGACATGTCATATGTTGCATTCTTAATTAAATGGGTATTAAAAAATGATTATTTTGATTAAACAAGCACTTGAATGTCACTTATGATTATCCATCCATCATTTACAATCATTATTATCATTGCCTAAACATTGATTTTTAAAATTTTAAAAAAAATATTATTAATTTTATTGTCAGAAGTAAATGGGAAAAAAGAAATCATTAAGCATCTTGCCACCAAACTAGGCTAGATGTGATGATAATGTATAAAATAGAATGCCTATTGTTTTTGGTCCTTAGAAATAAGTCATTTAAGAAAAAAAAAAAAAAA
>Ga0209611_10002960_pt1 | contig 29742 bp, 21 predicted proteins | sample S1TSphgellanicum_3_FD_187693 | JGI IMG/M metagenome (GOLD analysis project Ga0209611, IMG submission 187693) | Host-associated microbial communities from peat moss isolated from Minnesota, USA - S1T2_Fc - Sphagnum magellanicum MG (SPAdes) (version 2) | ecosystem: Host-associated > Plants > Peat...
ATGGACTAGGTTCTCAAAGGGGAAGATTTCCTGAAGTGCTACATAGATGACGTCCTAGTGCATAGCAAGGGACTTTTGCACCATTTAACTCATCTTGAGGAGTTATTCAAGAGGTTCCCCAAAGTTAATATGAAGATCCATCCTAAAAAGTGTGAGTTTGTTATCACTTTGGTAGTCTACCTTGGACACAAAATTTTGCCAAATGGTATTATGGTTCATTGGGCCAAAGTAGTAGCCATTTTGGAGATGCCTAATCCTACTGATGTTCACATTTTGAGGAGCTTCATTGGACTATGTACTTATTACAAGATTTATGTCCAAGATTTTAATACTATTGTTCATCCTCTCTATGCATTATTAAAGAAGGATGTTGTTTAAACATGGAGTGAAGAAGCTCAGGAACTTTTGACACACTCAAGGAAAAGCTTTTAAAGTTTCCCATTTTGAAAAGACATGATTTTAGCAAGGTTTTCATTCTACACACTGACTGGAGTGTTTTTGGTATTGGTGCTATTCTTGGCCACTTAATGAGGAAGGCAAGGAATATGTTATCGCTTATGCATCTCCAAACAACAACAAGGTTGAGAGCAACTATTCTTCATATGAGGGGGAATGTCTTGTTGTTGTATGGGTCATCATACATTTTAGGCCCTATCTTTATGGCACCAAATTCACTTTGTATATTGACCACAACCTATCAAATGGTTGATGACCAATAACAAGCTTACTAATAAGTTAGTTCGTTGGGTGTTTATACTTCAGGAGTATGAGTTCAAAGTTATTCACCAACTTGGTATTACACATTAGAATGTGGATACCATGCCACGAAGACCCTTCACTACCTCTAAAGATTTCTTAGAAGCTAGGCAAGACTTCGACCATGTTCCAGTAGTACATGCATTTTATGCATCTAATTATCTTGCATTACTGCAATGTAACTTGGTTGAGCACCCCATTGTGGATATATGGGAGGACTTCGACACTTTAAGGTTTTTTCAACATGGGGAATACTCTCCCCAAGTTACATCAAGTCATCAGGATCATATACAATAACGATCCAAATGCTACTCATGGAGGGATAATCACCTTGTCCGATGCTTACCATAAGGCGACAAAGTGGTTCTTCCACCACATGAACAGCTTGGTTTTATTCAGAAGATACACTCGAAATTTGGACACTTTGGAGTTAAGCGTACTTATAGCCTTTTTGCTCCTCATTACCATTGGAGAGGTATATATGCTCAAGTTTGAGATGTCATTGCTAGATGTGAATAATGTGATAGAGTGAAAACTTCCTTCTCCTTTCGACAACTCACATTTTCACCACTCCTTATTTAGGGCATGTTCTATCGATGGTCATGTGATTTAATTGGAGAGTTACCACAAACCTCTAGGGGTAATGTCCACATCATGATTATGATTGAGCATTTTTCAAAGTGGGTCGAGCTTGTTATGTTGCCAGACAAGTCATCATACAACAGTAGCCAGGCTTTCTTACAATAGGTCCTAAGTAGGTTTGGGGCTTGTGATGAGTGCCTTACTGATCAAGGATCATAATTGAAAGGAAAATTCCAAGACCTATTTAATCATGCTCTCATTGATCATCGTCGAACTTCGAGGGATCATCTTCAAGTTGATGGCCTTGTAGAGAGGATGGTTCGAACATGCAAGAAAGGACTTCAAAAGATTTGTCTCACTAGGAACAAAGAGGATTGAGACCTGGCCTTACTTTACATCACCATGGGTTACATGATGTCTAAACATGCCTCTTTGTTTCATTTCTCTCCTTACTTTCTACTTTTTGGGAGACATCCCATTCCACCTTCTTCCATTGTTGCTCAAATGGACCAGGTTGTGGACTTGGACTCCCTAGCCACTTGGGCTAGGGTCATCGCAAAGAGGGCTGCTCTATTCAGGAGGGTTATGCCCAAGGCCATGGAAAACTTGTCCATTGCACAACATTGAGACACCTTATGGTATGCACACACACAAGGTGGCAGTTACAAACCTAAGGTGAAACAATTTGATGTTGGCGATTTTGTGTATTTCTAGTGGCAACCTAATGATATTTTGGACACTTCTTCTGGTCACATTATCTTGAGGATTAAGGTGATCAAGCCTTTAGGTGTGTTGGAGTTACAAGGAACCAACGGACACACTATTTGGGATCATTCCAAAAACTGTGCCCTGCCACCTGCCAAACTTGGATCCTACCATCATCATGTCGACTTGGATTCCTCCACTTAACTATCCATGTCAGGTATGTTAGAGGACATACAATGCTAATCAAATGTTGTTTTGCGATAATTATAATGGTGGATACCATCTATTCTGCCTCAAGCCGAAATTCACTCAAATTCCTGCCGACATTTGGTATTATTCATCATGTTCTCCTGTAGCATCGTGATTTCTACTCAAACCATGCCACGCTTTTCCTGGCTCAAGTCTCGGGGGGGATACATGAGAAATTCATCTCAGCCTCCTTTTGTGCATTGTATATATATGTGTGTGTGCATCTCTTTTTGGTTGATTAGTTTGTACCTTTGACTAGTTTTAGTCTTTTTGTTCAGTAAAGTCTACTATGGATTTACACCCTTATGAAACCGAATGTCATGACACTACACGTCACGACAGTTGTCATGCCCGTATCCATGGTTTCATACATAACAGTCGATTACAGGCATGCCAATCATGCTTTTAGGGTTAATGTATATTCATAGGTTACTGTACATTATTAGGTGTTTTAAGGTTATGGCTTGTTTAGGGTTTTAGCTTTGTTGACGATTGTATAAAAAACCAAGTTCTTCCCTTCTCTTGTTAGTTTTTTTAGAATTCATTTGTTAAGGAAAGTTTCTTCCATAATCAGACTAGATTTCTAGATGCTCATGGTAGATATTACATGGCCACCGTTTACATACACTATGTTTTCTTTCTTTCTTTTCAATTTAATACCATATATTCTGCCTCAAGCCAAAGCTCATTCAAGTTCTTGTTGACATTTGGTACTGTTCATCATGTTCTCTTATAGCACCTTGATTTATACTCAGACCTTGCCACGCTTTTCTCGGCTTAGGTATGGGGGGGATACATGAGAATTTCATCTCAGCCTCCTCTTGTGCATTATATATATGTGCATATCTTTTTGGTTGATTAGTTTCTACCTTTGACTGGTTTTAGTCTTTTTGTTTAATAGAGTTTATTATGGATTTACACCCTTACGACACTGAACATCATGACATTACACGTCGCGACACCATGAAAAATCAAGCATGGACCCCTTCTCTAGTTTGTCTAGTTCCTAATCTATTGTAAAATATGGAAATTCACAAACACCACAACCTTTTTAATTCCAACAATTTGAAGCCATTAGATGCCACATGGACATGTTGGTGACATGGAAATATATTCAATTGTGTCAAAGAATATTCTTCCATGTCACCAAAATATGTCAAAAAATATGTTTTCTAACATGGATGAAATTTATTGAAAGTATTCCCTCTTGCTCATGAAATAATGTTCATCATTCATGTTCATCGTTCACATTCACCCACTCATGAAATAACATCCCCCTATAATGATGACACATGACATAAATCAAACCATAAATAATGATGGATTAATTGATTAGTGGTCAAATTGACAATTAGTCATTTTGATTAATCAAAATGTCACATGACCTCATAGTCAAAAAAATTGTGTCAAAATCAACACATCCAAAATGACATTTGACAAGGGAGTAAAAAGACCAAAATGGATGTCTTTTTGATTGAGATTTTTGATAAAGAAGACTATGATTTCTTATTATGATGCTTCCTAATAAGATTCCTTTTAGGCACAAAATCAAACATGCATACATTATTTATCTCTCCATATTGATTTTAAATCAATTCCAATGTTCATAATGGTCAAAATTTCAAAACAAAATCCTATTTCGTGGTTAACATAAAACATAACATTGTGCTCACCTTACCACTTGAAATTGTAAACTCAATTGAAATATAATTTTTCAACATGCTCTTTTTTCAAAACTCCATGCTCCCCAATGGCAACCACCTAATTACATTCCAAAGATTTTATAAATAAATAAAAGGTATATTTTTTATGAAAGTTCACTTCTTCAATCAAACTTTGGGTGGGTTGCCTTGGCTTAACTCTAATGAGGGACACAACTAATAATTTCAATAGTCTTTAAATATTGTTCAATAATGTTGACATTGCCTAACAACAATAAAACCCTCCCCAATATGAATTTAGGAATAATACTTTACATCACAAGACTCGAGTGTTGCCTTTTATGTTTAACATGGGTCGTTATTAACTAATCGCATTATCTCATTAGTCATCACCAAAAAGCCTCAACACAATTAATGTTGTAACCTCTTTTTTCTCTCTAACCTTCCATCCATTAATAAACTTGTTTTGTTTAAAAGGGTTCTGACATCAAACAATTAACTTTATTAAAATCAAAATCCTAGTTTATACTAATGTTGGGCAATTTTATTTTTCTTGGGAGAATTATCAAATTCATTTCTTATATAAGCTTTTAAAAATCTCTTCAATTCTTGATTTTTTAAAGAAAATTAGTATATGCCCCAATTTTCATATTGTCCTACATACAAGAACTATCAATTTTCAATGAGGGTAAGTTCTCATTAGCAAGAGTGCCACCAATTTCAACCCAATTATCAAAACAACAAGGTTTGAATTTAAGACCTCTCCAAATAGCTTAAGAATCTTAAGCACTAAAATAAGCCCTTGTTAAGGATAAAATTAGGGCAGTCATTAAGTAGGATTTAAATTATGTTTTTGAGGGAACATTTGAATTCTTTTTCATAAGGAGGTTTTGTCACATTGTGTATGGGAGATTATACATGGTAAAAATGTAGGGTTATAGAAAGAGAAGAAGAGAAACTTAAAAATGGAATGTGGATTTTTGTCTTGTTTTGGACATAAAATCTTAGTTTTGAAACATGAAGCACATTGATGCAATTTGTGATGTTTCATGAGGAAATGTGTGTAGGATATATAAAATAGCTTATGTAGTCATAAATTGTAGAAGCTTTTGTATTTTTTTATGTAGAATTCAAACTACAAACTTTGGAGCACAATTTTTGTTGCAAAAATATTCCAAAATAATTATTTTGTAGAAATTGATACTTATTAGCCCTCTCATGTCAAAACCTATGGGATTAATATATTGCTTTTGAGATGGTGGGTAACTGGACTTTGTGGAAGGTGGGAAGATGTCTTTATTATAATTAACATTAATGCTATTAATGTGGGTACTAGATTATTACCATGTAAAAACAACTTTTGACTTGTGATTTATAATCTTCTACATTGTTAACTGAGTGTGTAATATTCTCTTAATGAAACACCAAAATACTCACATTTGCTTGTGAATCTCCTCACTGATGTAAGACCTCTTCACATTCCTTCACTTCTAATGGGAAACTTTGGCCTTGACATCTATGATCATGTATTCTTTGTTCATATATTTTCATTTTTATGTGAATAAAAGAAGTGCCCTGATAACTAACTGGCAGGGGTTTGGTGCCATTTTTGATACCCACACGACACTGGTTGAAACATGAATGCCCTTTGATGCAAAACAGATGCAAAACAGCAGTTCAAATATGTGTGTGGGGCAAACTTTTGCAATACATACTGAACTCTTCCTACTTTAGACAGCCCGAATCATGCTCATGACAAGCAAGGCTAAATATGAGATTGCATAGTTCAAAACTTACAAACTTCGTACATGTACTCAAAACACTGAACATGCCAGCAGCTGTGACTGTTTACACTTGTAGTAGTAGTAGCTTAACCGAGATTAAGGGGGCTTCAGAATCAAAATCAATGCAAATTTGAAGGTAATACAAAAACTCTTGCAATTTTCCAATGTGGTATGCAGAACATCAACTGGTCTAAGATCAGTTGGAAGCATCAGTTTTGCAAGAAGCATTGAAGATCTGAAAAATGGCACCACATTGTACAGTACTGTATACTGTATGCACAACATCAACTGGTCTAAAATCAGTTGGAAGCATCAGCTTTTGAAAGAAGCATCAAAGATCTGAAAAATGGCATCACATTGTCTCATACTGAATATCATATGCACAATGTAACTGGTCTAAAATGACTTGGAAGCATCAGCAGCTTGCAGAAGTTCCAAAAAATGGTACCACTTTGTGCAGCACTCAGTGCACTCTGCTGCAGGGTAGATTTGCATAAAAAAATCCCAAATAATTATCTTTTGGGTTTGCAACTTCAGGTGAAGAGCTGTAAAGAAAAACTTTGCTCATAAGTCTGCATGGCAGATGAAATAAGCTGACTCCAAAAATTCCATGATATTCAAGTCCAAAGCTTAAATTCTGTAACTAGAACTATCAGCGTGAAGTAAAAGTATTGTACAACACATATGAGGGATTGGGGGGGAAAGGATTCAGGAGCACCGAAAGAGAGTCACATAATTCAAGAGCAGCCTCTGGCTCAGGATCTCCTAAATTCTAACAAATTATTATGAAATGTTATCTAATCAGCAAAAGAAAAAGAAACTGCAATTGATTCTTCACTAGGCACTGCAAATTTCACTCTTTTTTTCTTTGATGATTTGCAGTATAATATATACTGTTCTTGGGCAAAGAAGAAAAAGAAGAAGAAGAAGAAAACAAGCAAACAAATCAAACACTAGAAACTGACCTAATTTCCTAGATGATGATAAAAGCTTGGGCAAGTACAATATTGCAATCGTTGGAAATTGCACTTGGAAGATGCTGTGGATGGTGGAAATTGCACTTGGAATGTTGTGCCTGGCTTTGCAGGTTATAGCATGAGGGGGCCTGCATCGTTAGTCATGACGGCAACCATGTTAGCCGGACGAGCCGTGAAACTTGTGGCTTTAGCGTACAGACCAGCGTCGTTGGCGGCAGCTCCGGAGTCGACGAAGTAGGCGCCGTTGTCGAAGATGTCGCCGACGCTTCTCCAGTTCCAATCCTTCCAGCCCTTGACGTTTTTGGTTCCGCCATCGGCGATGCGCTTCGTCACCTCCTTGAAGAAGGGATTGTTCGGAGCTGCGTAATAGTTCCCCTCGCTGTTGATAGTCGGGTTCTCGCTCCCTCCCACCGCGTACATCTCCCATTGCGAGTAGAAATTGTTCACCACATGAAACGACCCAAATCGGCATCTGCAGGAACAGACATCGTCGTCGTCATCATCATCATCATCATTAACAGTTTCAGTTTCCTCCACAGTTTTGGCTACATGATAGAACCCAATGGAAAAATCTGGCGATATTACAAAAAAAGAACTGTAGAGATACGCCGATAAGACGAATAAAAAACACATAGTTTTAAACAATCTCAGAAATTTCTTTCAGCCAAATCACTAAATTTAGTCACAGGGAAAAAAAAGGCTGAGACTCGAGAGGTAGAGAGCTCCGGAGCAGCAGCAAGAAGCAGGCATCCAAGTCATATTAACTGGTGTTGCAGCAGCAACAACGTTGGTGCAGGAGGGATGTTTAGGGTTTACGAGGGCACCAACCTTGGCATGCGTTGGATAAGGTTGGGTCCGAAATGGTTGAAGGCGACGGTGACTCTCATGTTGACGTCTATGGTGTCCTTGGGATGCGCACCCAAGAGCATCACCTTGTCGTGGTTGGTGAAGTAGTTGTTGGAGACTGTGATGTCTGTGGAGCCCTCAATGGCATCCACCAGACCGTCCGCGGCGTTGGCCAGGAAGTTGTGATCCACCCACAAGTCGTGCGAGCCGAAAATGGACACTGCGTCTCCGTCTGCCATTCCTCTGTACCCGACATGGGTCGGTGTGCTTATCACCTGCACACACCCCAAAAAGAGACAAAAGAAAAAAGAAAAAAGTTAGCCAGAATCCCAGTACACGATCGACCCAAAAGCTCAAACAGAAATTGGGAAAGAAGCTGAAGAAGATGAAGAGCTGGGTTGCAGCAATAGTACGTACCATTGCATCTCCGGTCGATTTGCAGTTGTGGATATGGAGTCCATGGACAATGACATTGGAGATGTACTGCAGCGTCAAGCATGCGCCACCTGCGATATGCACATTAGCGCCGCGGCCATCCAAGGTCTTGAAGCTGTTCATGATGAGCTCCTCCTTGAGTGTGATCATCATGTCGCGTGCGAAGATGATCCACAAAGGTTGCGTCTGAATGACTCCCCATCGCAGCGTGCCGTATTTGGGCTTCGTGACCGCGTCGTCACTCTCGTCTGTGACCACGTAGATTTCGCCATTGCGTCCTCCAATGGCGTTCTGGCCAAACCCGATCGCGCAGTCTGCTAGCGATTGTCGGTTGCTTTCCCAGTTGGGATCACATCTCCAGCAGTCGTCGATTGGGTTCCCTGTCCCACAGCCCGCCAACACTCGTCGAGTGTAGTTGCTCATACGCCCGTCAACAGAGCCGCCAGAGGCATCAACAACTTGGCTCACGTCTCCATAAACCTCAACATCACTAGCGCGGTTCGTGGGTACAGTCCCAATTGATACAGAGACTTTCGCAACCACATCATGAGCGACGTTAATGGGTTCAGGAGTTGCAATTTGTTCAGAGACTTTCACAACGTCGAAATCAGCTGCTACTGCTGCTGCTTGATTCTCGAGTAACCTACTTGCTTCACATTGTGGAACAGTGAGAGCTGCAATGACGACGACGACGAACAGTAAAACTGAGCATTGAACAAGCGGCTGCAATACTGAAGAGCAGGCCATTGCAGAAAGGGTTCCGGAAAACAACCGACGCGCAATGCAGTTCTCTCAAACCACAACGACGTGTGCCGGCCGCACTGAGAGTTCTAATACTCAGGAAGCAACTCCGGCGCTTCGATTCTAAGCAACTTCAACTGAGCTCCAGCCAATGCAAAATCGTCAAATCTCGCAATGCACTTTGCTCTCGAGAATGGGTGGGTGGCATCTGCGGCAACGAGAGCTTTGCTCTGCTTTGCTTCCCAGAGCTTTGCATTGGATTCCTGCTACAACGCTCACTGTTGACGGCAGTACCACGCCACGTGCGACAAAAAAGGATCAAGGAAGCGGGTGGTGGTGGTGGTGGAGGAGCGTAAGGTATTTCTAGGGTTTCGCCCAGTGTCCGGCGGTTATCATAAACTCGGGGAAATGATAACGGGAGCTTCTTTACCACACAGAATCACTTCCATTCTAAAATATAATCATAGGTTGTCTCCAGTGTTTACTTACTTATTTAATTTAATTTTTTTTCCCAAATTTTTCATGTTGTTCCAAAAGTGGCGATCAGACACAAGAGGATTTAGCCCAACTCTGGCAACAAGACAAGTAAAGAAATTAAAAAAATCTAGAAATCCTATTACATGTTGGCAAACCACTAAAACCTATTAGCTATATAAGACTCTTTCAATAGAAGAATTAAAGCTAGAATTCTCCAAAAAAATCTTGGCAATTTCATAACTTTCTTCCTACAAATCTGGCCATTTATTGTGAATTTTTTTTCCAAAATTTCCTATAGCCACGTTGCTAGGGACTTTTTGTTTTCTAATAGCAAAATGGCGAATTTTAGCCACAAAGAAAATTAAAAATCGCTGCTTGCCACTGATGTTCCACATAAAATTAATTATTCCCACGAGGAGGGTGAAGTTGAAGAAAAACAAGAGTTTTGAACACACCCCCCTATGGAAAATAAGGTGTTTTTTATTAGGGGTCAAGAGTGGGGGTAGTGGGTATTTGTAGGGTTTTTGTCAGTGTTGTTGGGTGGTTGTCTAAACTTGGAAACTGATAACTGGCGGTTCTCAAAGATCTTTAGAATCATGGTTCTCAAAACATTGAATACTGCACCTGGCAAGTCATGTTGGATGTTAAATAATTTATTTATTCTCAAGAAGAGAGTGAACTTGAAAATAAAAAAGAATTTTTCTTTAAAAACACGTCCTTTTGGAATCAAGTGCTTTTAGAGTTATGAAGGAGGGTGGTGGATATTTTTAGGGTTTTGGGCCAGTGTTGGGCGATTATGAGAAACCAGAGGTTGTTTTATTTACAGAATTAAAAACAATTAATTAAAAAAGGTCATAACTTGGAATTTATTTTTTTGAGTGTGAAATGTGTTTCTCTAGCAAAACCAAATCACCACTTTTGTGAAATCCCAAAAATTGACAAAAGAAAAAATTTGGGTCGTGCTGTGATATGTAAATTTTATTTTATTTTGTTGAGTTCAAAGTTATAATTACAATTCAAATTACATTGTTTGAGAAATAAATAGCAACTGATAGCACTTAAAATAGAACACATAATTGCAACCAAACCAACCTTGCACATGAAGGAAATAGAATTGAAGACCTAACAAAATAATTAGAATAGATCATCATTTTGCCTCCCCTTTTTCAAAGAATTGGTGGGGCTCATGAATGAACCGGACAAAGAACCAATTAGGTTCTATGACCCAATTCTTTGAAATTAAAAAAATCCCAAATTAAGGGTCAAAAGATGGATCTCTCGTTTTCTTAGAACCTCAGGTTAAGGGTCAGATCCGGTTCTTTGATTTTGAGAACCTTGACAAAGGGCATACATATATACCCTACCCTTACCAGCAGGTTCCAGGTTCCCAAGGGTCTGTAGTGTGTACCTCCCAACAAGGGTCAACAGCCCCTTGAGAGTGTAGCTTTTCTCTGTGTACTTGTCAGGTACTTGAGACTCCAAGAAGCCAAGAGAGGAGCAACAAGAGTGCAGGGTGAGAAATGGATGGTAAGTGGACAGAAAACACATTTTCATCGGGTTCCAGTTCATTAACTAACCAAGGTGAATATTACCTCAGTTCTTGATGTTAGTACCTATTTATTTGCTATGCATCAACCCTATGAACCTACACATTAACACATCCACTTACCTATTAATCACTTATTGTTTTACTTACATACCTAACTATCTATACACCACAGAGGTCATAATTTTATTACAACAAGATGGGTTACCAAGGTGAAACCAGTCATTAACTTCAGTTAGGGTTTCATCCACAACTGAGTTATAGCTGGTTTCCAATGGATGATGTGCTTGTGGCCGTCTGTTAACTCTTGTGTTATATATATATACAAAGTCTTCGTCCCTTTAATACATTTTTACATGCACTGTTTTTGCAGGTAAAATCTTTGCTTCTACTGACCCATCATCAGTTCAACACTGTGCACCTCCAGAAACTGTGACAATTTTGCTGGGCTCCAATGAGCAGTGCAAAAATGCATGGGTTTATTATATCGGTAGGTCCAAGCTTTGTAGTAATACCGCCATCATCAACCGCACGATATGATATGCGGCTTATTTTCTGAACTCTGTAGGTCTGTACATCTGAGAGCTTATCGGTATACTCATTTCATTAATTGCAACTTGTTTCATTTTCAAGTATCAACTACACCACCACTACAACCCCCACCCCCCCCTCCCCCAACTACTTCACTTACTTATCACACTTCTTCAGTGTGTAAAGGCATCTTCAGTGGCATAATAAAAGGTTGGTTTGTACGTCAAATTTTGGATGAGTTATGAGCCAGAGTAGCGTGAAAATGGTTTCCCATAAACTTGTGCTGGGTGGGGGGTAATGGATGTCTCAAAAGATTGGTAAAAAAACAGAAAGTGTTTGGCCCTCTCCCGTGTAACATTAAAAATGTTCCTTAATATACATAATTTATGGCTGAGGCAAGGGAAAGAAATTGAGACTAAATTTGGATGTTGCAAATATTGAATATATGGATGGTCTCAATACAGTGAGAAGTAGTAAAATGACCTGTAACAACACTACATACTTAAAATAGTGTAAAAACTGAGTTTGGCCCTCTAAAATTGTACAAGATACACCGGCTGTAAAAGGGTCCCAAAAAAATCATATCTTTTGATTGGCCCAAGTGGTGTCTTTTACATAGTTTTGCCCTTTATTTATGCTCTCCATTTCTTCATGTTCATGGGATGGGCATTAGGAAATAATTGAGACTGTATATTGGATGTGATAAGTAATAACCACATGCATTTAGAGGCCCAAATAGTGGGTGTGTTGGAGCTGATGTGTTATATAGAAGCCCAATCATTGAGTGGTTTGTTTGGGTCAGACTTTTGTTACAGAAAAAAAATGTCAGATCCATCCGTTTTTCAGGGACTTCTGCCACTTATGTACATCCATCCCAATTCCCAAACACACAACCTGCTTGTTATGACCAGGTGTAATTAATTAGCCGCCCTTTGTTTTTCACTTGTCCGGACAATGTCGGGAGGGAAGACGATGTCTTCTCTCATTTTGTCGAACTCGCTCTTGTAGGGGTAGTCCCGCTGAGGTAGGAGTTCTCTCTCAATAGTTTCCAAGGTTGTTTTGGTTCGAATTTCTAACATAGCCCAGAAAAATTAACTACCAATAATTGAAGGGGCTAGTATATCCGGATTCTAGAACCCTGCTTCTGATTCATTCCTCTGTTTCCAAAGGGCCGTATATGCATCTTTATCTGTAAAGTACACCAAACTGGGGGTACTGGGTCCCAGTTTCGCTAAAACTGGGGATGGAATCAAAAGTCAGGATGCAAACAGTGCACACTGAGGTAAAAAAGAAGAAAATGGAGTCAAACGGGTTTTCTCACCCAAATTGGTCCTCACAGGAGTTTCACCCCCTAATTTTGGATTTGCCTCTACCTTCACTGCTGTGAGTTGGTACCCAGTTGCATTGTACAGTACCCAATATTGTTCACTTTGTCGCTACACTCAAATTGCAGTAGAAACAGGGATTACAGGGTCAAACTAGGGTCCAAAGAAATGGTGACTTGGAGGATACTTTTGTTACATATTCATATTAGCACCGAGATGGAGTAGTTGCACTTTTCTAAGGCCCCCCTTTCAATAGGTTTACGAGCCTTTCAATGTCATTGTTCAGAAATAAATATGGAGTATAGGCTGTGCATGTAAGTCAACAATTTCATTGCACTATGGTGCATTCACACTTGATGTTAAATCAATGTTAAATGAAAATCTAGGTGGCATCCTAGGTGGCACCCAATGTTAAATGGCCGATAGCTTAATGTTAAGTGAATGTTAGTTTAACGTAAAATCTTCACAATAAGTAAGTTTGAGTCTTAAATGACTAGTATGGTGTTAAAGGACTCAGCACTAGAGTCCCTAACACCAAGTGTGAATGCACCTTTAAAGTTTTGCAAGTCAATTGGAAATGTCACTATGTCACTATATCCATTAAAGAAAGAAAGAAAGAGTTGTGAATGGTGATGGAGGTAGGTAATTGTCCTTGGGTGGGTAAGCGGGTGGAAATTGAAGTGGAACTACTAATTGTACTAATCAGTAGCTTCATGATGTTGCAACTTGCCATAGTTATGTCTGCATTTAATCTAGAGTCTGCTCTGAGTTTAAGACCATGATTAACTTACTAGGGTTTAGGGTTTAGGGTGATCTCATATGCCTATGTGATCCATATTAATCAGGTGGGAGCTGCTTTGATATCCTCAAAGTTTAGCATTTATTTATTTATTGTAAGGAGCCTCTTTGATTGGCCCATCACAAACAATTTCTGAAATTATGGAGACTCCCCAATATTGAAGCATTCACTCCAGACATAGAAACATATAAGTCCCAATTTTTTATTTTTTCAATTTTAGCAATGTAGGCAAGGCGGTGATCATCCAAAAGTGGCTATCAATGAAATACTAAAAGAAAAAAATCTTTTTATATTTTGGCTACCTACTTGAACCGTGATAGAAATATGAAGATTTTAAAGTATTTCTTGAATTTTTTTTGAAATTTGAAATCAAAATATAATTGAATTTGTGACAAGAAACAAGCTAGTCCCAACATTGGCTCACCTATATAGGTTCCAAGAGGACAATGTTGGGCAAAGCGTATGGGACAAAGTGATGTGCTATTGGGGAACACATTGGGAACTTAATGAGAATGCATTATTGGGAACAACAAAAATCCAAAAATTTGAGTACCCATAACTCTCAAAAAGAAAAATGTTTGGGCCAGGGGGTGATGAGGGGGTGGGGGGGGGGCATGTACTTGATATACGTGATCAACTTTTCACTTATACAATGCTAATAATTAGAAAAAAATCAGTTTTGGGGCTATAAATTATTTTTTTCCGCAAAATTTCAATAGTTGAAAAATACATATCCAAAGTACACCTTGTGTTGTGTATTTCTAATAACAACCCGATGATTGAGATAATAAATATTTCTTCACAAGTTGGGAGTTCAATTTGCAACAATTTTGGCAAATATCAATATAATTTTCCCTTTCTTTTGGCTATACCTTTTGAGACTTATTTTATATCAAACATCAATTGCAGGTACACTATTACCTCAAGTCCTTACCATGCTGGTATAGGTACCATAAGGCTTGTATTGCCTGAGCTGATACTAGACTGGTAGTGTCCTTGTTCCCGGTGTTGATACCAGGCAGAGGCCCATATACCAGACCAAAACTGGGTTTGACCTGCCTATTCAACGATGTCACATCTGTTTCCGAGAATTGGTCCACAGTTCCAAAAATTGTCAACCAGTTGCCAAGGACTAGTTGATAACTTTGAACCGTACCTATGGATGTCAAGTGCCAATGAACATTGAAGGGTGCAGTTCAACATCTATGGGTGAAGAGGAGTTGAACTTTGGCAAGTAACTTGTTAGTAATTGGCACAAAAGGGTGCATCAAGTTTGGTGACCTATTATTGTTTGACAATTTGTGCCTGGTTTCAAGGTTTATGTGTTTTTGTATGTCAAGTGATTTAATTGGATTTAGTGAATTCATTCGTTATAGTGAACTGGGACCTGATGGGGATGCAGTGCCTTCATTAATTTAGTGAACGAGGATTAGTGAATTGCACTCACATTTTGTAATGGTGCTAACTAGTTTTGATTAACTTTTGCCCTATTTGAAAAGTTTTATGCTCAACCCTAATTGTTGAAAATCCAACTGTAGGCACCCAATAAGTGGCAACTCAAAACTGACCAACGGTGTCCTAAAACCATCCACCAGGCTCTCTTCACCTCAAACTACAATGGATTTTCTTGAAAGTATTGACATTGGCATCACTTTGGGTGACCTGAAATGGATGAAAGTGCCCTGGGTCCCTTGCTCATGAAACCAGGTCTGAAAAACACAATGGACGGGTCTGGTTTCAGATTGCATGCTTCTGTGTTGGATTCTGAAGTTCACAAATTCATTGAGATCTGGCTTTGTCCTGATTGTTGGATCTTATGGTACTCAAGGCTTTTTTTGGCCAGATAAATCACAAAATGGTTGATCTGTCCATCTAGAAAGGAATAGTACAAAGTAGTATTGGGCATGTTGTGTTTGCATGAAATTGGGTTGAGTTTGTGCATAAAAAGACTAAAAGTTTTACTAAGGGGAAGTGATCTAACCATTTACCTCTACTCCACAACCACAACCCATGATGGAACAAGACATGAGTCCACCTGCTTTAGCAATTTTAACTCATTTGCTAGCCAACCAACTTCAACAATGGTGATGTGGAAAGACGACAAATTTTGTCCCCAAAAAAAATCACTTATTATAACCATTCAAACACTTGCAAAATACACGGATTGTGGTTCAACCTCTTTAACGACTTCATAAATATCTCTCTTTCACTTGCAACAATAATATGATAACATATGTACACTTCGGAGTTTTGTAGCTCTGGTGGCTAGATGAAGATGGGCATGCTTAAACTTGGGTTGTAAACAAGTGCTTATGGGCCTTTGAAAAAAGGGACCTTGAATGATCAAGAGCTTGCAAGTGAATAAAATAGTCATAGCATTTCTCCAAGTGTCAGTTGAAGAGTCAGAAGTACAAGTGATTACTGTGAGTCTAGATTTGTATTTCAAGATGTTCACAATGGATTCCAAAGTTTAAAATATTTGCATGATTATATTTCCAAATTTCCAATGATATTTTCACTAGAGTTCTTGTATTTCCAATGAGATTCCAATAGAGTTTTTCAAACTTCCAAGGGAAAACATATATTTCAATACTGGACAAATAGATTCAGCTCTAACTGAATTCAATGGCTCTCCCATACTTAAACTGGATGCTAAAATGGTGTTCCTAGTCTTGCTTCCTTCCAATCAGTGTTTGTGGTTCTGGTGAAATTTCTCATCCTGGTGACAGAAAAATAATTAGCTTTGGGTTCAGCGGGAAAGTAACCACACCCAACTTGGTTTCGCTTTTTCGCCCTTTCGATGACCACCAACCTGCCTACCTCATAATTTTGGAGAGGAGCACTTCTTCCAATCGATTTCAAAGGGAAGCCAAGCACTTGAAATTATAACCCTACCCAATTTGACCAAAGAGAGCTCAAAAACCCAATTCCAAATTATCATCAATTTCAATGGATAAATCATCAACTAGAAATCCTTGTGAAAATGGTACATGGCCTCACTAAAGAAAGTTTGTAAATTCACGTTTTGGTAAATCTTCCTCACAAAAATGCTGAATCTTATGTGATCATACATAACTTTACATGTATAACTTACAACAAATTCATCTTTTGGAGTTTCACAAGGTGGCTATCCTTGTTGTGTCATGTGCCCCCAACTTGTGATGCCTCTGGATCAAATGGCCACCCGTCCTTGCTTCAGAGGACAATCTTCATAACATTGTTTTTTCAGCAAAAGTATTTTTCCAGTGGATATAGGCTGACAAACTAAGGTCGGTATCCTGAGGGGTCATTAGTTGGAAATCACAACTATCTAATACACACATTGTGTAGGGTAAACTCTGCGGGTTGGGAGATGGTAGCTATGATATGGTAGCTGAGTCTAGCCCCATATTTTCAGAATGTGCCCCACCCTAGGGCTATACTAATTGTAAAGCATGAGTGTGAATGTCACTGTGAATCTAAACATATGTATTTCATGAGGAATTTAGGGGGGGCATGTTCTTACAGCTACTTGTAGACATAATTTCTCTCCTATTCAGCAGGAGTAAGATCCCTGTTCTTTTCTATATGGACATGCTAGCATGGTAAAGCCTTAAGCAAGGGCATTATCAAAATAAGAGTCAAGTGCAAGCCTGATCTCAGTAACTCCTTCTTCACCCATGGGGTTTACATGATGTAAAAATAAATGCAAAAATCAGAGCAATGGATCTTGTATTCTTTGTGAATCTCATCATGAAATCAAAATGTCTGCTCACATGTGTTATAACACACCCTCCACAGACATGTATATTACATCTAAGATGCGTTATGGAGCGTGCTGGGCACAGGCTGTTGTGCCAAGTGAGGTGCGTGTAAAGAATTTGGGCAAGCCCAAATTTCTGAACATGCAACAAAATGTGCACAATGGCCTGTACCTGGCACACTTGCTCCATTATAAGTCATGGTTTTCATGTGGCCTTTTCTGCCTCTTTTCAGTTCCCCTTACAAGTCATAATGGAGGGGAATCTGTGCTTGGTCTGCCAGACCTAATTTGGGTCTAATTATTAACCATTATGTCTATACAATGTAAGGGGGAAATAGTTGTAGCCTTGATGCACAACATGGGTTATCTGTTATCTTCTCGCTGATACTGTATGAATTTGGCATTGGTGAAGCAGCACCCACAATTGCCTACAATATGAAAAGGTGCTTAAGATTTTCTACTTTCATATCTTTAATATTGCCAAATTTGGCTAAATATACCATTGGACCATTGCCTCTTGAGCAACATCATGAAATTGAAGAAAAGAAAAAGAAAAAACACTGCCTTTTATTGGCCATATTAATACCCAAAAAAGTTAGATTTGAACTCAAAGACCCTGATTTAGTCTAAGCATCGCATATTTGTAACATTTAGAAATAATTTGAATGCATTTTGGAATTTTCACCATGGTTCAATGTGGGTGCTGGTTCACCTACGGTGTATGCATGTGGCCTACATTATTGAAGTTAGGGTGGATCAAGTACTTTTGTGACATCAAATATCTTCATTTCTGCAATAGAATCAACATAGGTTGAATTGTTTGCTCTTTGAGTTATACTTGTGACAACTATGTGTTCTAATGACATCTTGAACCCACAAAAATCCTAGCAATCAAACCACATTACAGTGTAACTTGTGAATATGATGAAACCCTGCCAAACTTTATTACAAGAAAGAACCCAAAGAAAGGGAGAGAAAAATAAACAAGGGGCAAGCACCAAAATCCAAGCAAGGAAGCAACCCAACTGAGGCAGGCCACAAGGAGGAAAGGGAACCACTAAGAACTGAACCCTCCACCAGTTGCATGAAGCATATCAACTAAAGTTTAAATGAGTGTTGGCTGGTTCTTTGTATCTTCCCATTATCCCTGGGGGCAGGGCAAGGCTTTGTAAAATTACTTTGTCCTGTACCACATAGGGTATCGAAGAGCCTGATATTGAAAATTACTTAGACTTTCCTATTCTTATTAGTTCACTTGTCTAATGATACCCTTGGTTGCCATTTCTTCAATCCATAACATAATGGTTTTCAACAATGGTTGGGTCAAGAAGACATGTCCACTGTGTCTTTCTAAGGGGGTAAGGGGACAGAAAAAGAGGCAAAAAAGGGCACATGAAAGCTGTTATCTATTTGTAATACACACTTGTTATGCACAATGGCTGGTTTTGAAATATTCGATCTGATATGAGACTTGAAACCACATAGTAAAGTGTCAAATTAGGTGAAACCTATCCCTTCAAAAAAAAACCTTCATTCCCTTCCACTAGCACTTCTCACAATTTTTCAACTCATGCCAGTCAACATCAAGCTAAAAGTTGATGAGCTACATCGGCCCATTATGACATATCTATTACACTGAAATTTCATTAAAAACATGGTTATTGCACAAATAGTGTAGTCGTGCACACCATAGATGAGCTAAATGGTGCCATTATGACATATCTATTTATGCTGAATTTCTTAAAAAGACACCAATATTGCACAGATTACCTAGTATAGTTTGATTTGCACACATTGTTTTTCTTGACAAGATGGCCTGAAAATTTACTAAATTTTCAACTTTCTTAGGGTTGGCCATGAACTCAAATCAAGGCAGAAAATTGCAAGACTATTGACGGATGCACAATTTCTCACATCATGGCTACAACTGACACTAAAAAGGTCGGTCTTATTGAAGACACATATCCAGGAGTTCAACGACCTGGTTGAAAATATAATGCAATCCAGGGAAGCCTTGGTGCCCATCTCTCTGCTGAACTTGTACATGGTTCTAATAGGTCATTGTTGTGAAGGGGAGGGCAGGATCTAAAACAGAATTTTACCACAGCAAAGTTTTGTCTCTGGGTGGAGGATTCTTCCGTTTTGGGAGGGAATTCTCTTGTAGTGGATGGTCTAGTCCATCTACATTTTGTGGCAGGATTTTTATGTTGGATAAGGCATTTGGTTGAGGGCAATACCGGAAGTGGGACCACACTCAGTTGCCACCTTGCATGGTCCTTTGGTAATACCCTGGTCCGAGGGCCTTACACTATGCATTAGATTCTAGAACACATACGGCATACATCTGCTACAGTCACAGAATTTTTTAAACCTCTCTCCACCACCAACAGCCAGGAGAACAAGATGTGCCATCACTCCAAGGCCTTCCCTAGCAGCTATAAATACTTGTAAAAGCGAAGTTGACCGGGAATGCTCACATGCTCATGCCTATCTTGAAGCTTTTGATAAACAATGGAGAAAAAATGGGTACGTTTTTATAGATTGGGTAGCTATGTCAGGTGGTTCTTTGATGGAGGATTTGTTACTTAAGTGCTCCCCTTGTGGGTTGTTTCTTCTTTCTCTTCACAATGAATTTTTTCATTTGTGCCATTCCCAAACAAAAATAGTGTATTTGAAAGGCACCATATATTCATGAATATCCCTCTTAGAAAAGAGTATAGGTCTTATGCCTACTTATGGGTGTCTTAAGAGTGGGAAGGATTTTACACTCACAAGTAAGCATAATTTTCCTCTCACTCTTAAGAGTACACACAAGAAGCAGCATTAGGTGATTCTTTGAATTTACAAATAACCATTAGTTCTGAGTATTTGAAAAAATCAGAATCATTGAACCACCAAATTGCAGGTAATTCAAAAACCTCAACGGTTTCATAAAAGAATTGCGGATTCTTTGCTGGTTCTTTGACTCTTTTTTTCCCCAGGTCAGACCCAGGGATGGATCTTTCAAATTTTGGCTTCCATCAGTTATATACATATATATACCTGGCTTGACCTCCAGCAGGGGTTTGGTCCATAGTCAAAAAAATTCTTAAAATTTTCTACTTTCCTCTGTGACTTGTAGCCATATTTGGCTAATTGCTTTTGGGGATGATCGCAATTTTTGAAAAAGAAAAACCCGAATTACAAGGGACAATTGTCACACTTTTCATTATCTGCACCAGGTGACTTGGGTGCTGGCAAAGTGATGGAATCATTAGTTCGAGGCTAGTGGGCATTGCTTTGTGATTAACCTGGTGCCAGGATTTTGCAGCTAACATTCAGCTGCCATCCAGTAGAGTAGTACTCAAGAGAGTCAGAAGTCATGGTATGTCATAGGGTGCTAATGGGGACTCTCTACTTAAAGTCAGTAACTTACAGCAAGTCACGTTGGAAAACAAACTTGGGCCAGGATTTTCTGTGGCATCAAAAACCAAGCAAACAGGACTAGGGTGACCTAATGTGACCTTTTGGGCTTTGTTCACAGATCCAATGTGTTTTTTGGGACTTTCCTCAAATGGGGTATTCTGGATTTAACTGTCCTAAAATTCCATGAGATTTTAGGTACTTACAAATTACTACTGATTTAGTGAGATTCTTATGAGCACTGAAGAATTCTTGAGAGAATTAAGTTGAAATATGGCAGCATTTCTCATCCAGATTCATAGTGTGAATAGACAGCTTCTTTGAATGGATTTTGTGGATGGAAGAACTCTCACAATGGATTACAATTGTCCCCCTTTGAAACGAAGATCAAATTTTATACAGTATTAGAGGGAAGTGATTAGTATTAGACACTATGACAATCCAAAGTCTCTCACAGAAACTAAAGAATTAGCCCAAAGAATCTACAGCCTTTTCAACAATCATTTCATCTACATTCAAAGCCTTAGTTAGAAATTTGGTCCAATCTTCTGATCCATGAATTTTATTACAACTACTGTGTTCAAAGTTTACACATTGAAAAGTCTTTGGTAAATGCTTGAGCCAAAATCAAACACATGATGATGAGGTAGCAAAGGTAGATTGAGCTCATGTGGGAATGGGCCTGTGCTGCCTAAGGTTGTATCTGAAGCTTTTGCCCCAAAAAGGACTTCAGGCATGATCCTCACACATGCATTGGAATATGGCACTCACAACAACCAAGTTAAGTACTTAGGAAGGGGGCAGGGAAAGGGAAAAAAAATGATTTTTCAATTAAGAATAAACCTTTGCAATTTTCAGATTGTGAATGTGATGATTTAAGGGGCCAGTAACTTTGAAGGGAAATCATGTTGATTAATGTAGCCCATGCCATTCATCCAAGTGTGAACTGGTTACCCAACTAATTATTTCACTTCCAAAATCATTTTTTGTAATTTAATTGAATTTCCAATGACAAAAACTACTAAAAAATTCAACATTTTTCACACCTTAGGTCTAAAAGTTTCCAATTTGTCTTCAGTAAATCCTAAGTACAGACAGCTTTCATCTAAACAGGTTTCCCAACAATGGGTTTGAGGGCCTAGTAGTGTGCATATATGAAATAATATTTTCTACATTTAGGGTGTAGGAGTTTGAGTATTACATGCAGCAAATTCAAAAGGGTTGATGTATGTAACCACAAGGTGTTTAGATTTTACACCTTTTAAAAAATGTATTTATTTAATTTTAATTGTCTAGACTCTAATCTTGTGCTCAAGCTTTAGCAGCTCATGATGAATCAACCCTCCTTGCAAGACTTTTTTAACCTACAAAAACCTGGTACCTATTTGATCATTTGTCCCTATGGAAAGGCAATATGGCATGTTCCAATTGATGTTGGACCATTTCAAGTAGCGCAAATTTTGGTCTCCATTATGATGAGTTAAAATGTACCATTCTACCCAATAGTAAGACTTGTGCATGAAACCTTTTTTAAAAAGATAGTACTCATGTGAATTATGTTATATGAAGACTTGTTCATGAACATTTTTTACCACACTCATGTGAGTTGTGTTGTATGACAAAGTCTTGGCATTGATCCCAAGCACCTTGTAGCTTGTGCCTTGCAGGGCAGATGAGTTCTAGTGAAGTCTGAAAATGGGCAAGGAAAATGGTGTTAGAAATTCTCAGGTTAATATTTTTAAAATTTCCTTTGGGTTTTAACGTTCGAATTCTATCAAATTTTACCTGATATATTGATAGTTCAGGTAAACATTAACATACACAGTTATAGGTAACTGTATATAATACCTCTAACCACAAGGGTTGGCCACTAAATACAAAGAGTGACCTCCTGAAGGCTATTGGCCCAAATGAGTGGTAATCACTGTTTATTGCACCGCATTACTGCACTAATGCAACACTTATCCAATTCTGGCAGATCAATATTGTGCATAATTGTGCATCACCTCAACCTCATAACCAGTGTTGGGCAATTATTAGTAACTGCATCAAACCCTTCTAGGTATCAGGGCGGTTCTTAGGTTGATATCCATGGTTCCTAAATTTTCAAATACTTAGTTTTGATATAACTATGGTTCTCAAAACATCATATACTCTGTTCTCACATATAATCATGGTTCTCAATTTTTTTGAGAAAGGAAAATCACTGGTTCTTTCATGATACCTGGCAGTTCTTTTGAGCTTTTTGAAATACCAAAACCAAACAGTTCTTGGATTCTGTTCTTTTCTCAAATACCCAGAACCAGCAGATCAAATACCCGCCTAACACCGCTCGTAACCTGAATTCCCATACTTAAAAAACCCATAACCACAGGTTTTTGAAAAGTTCATAATTGTAAGACACTGTCATTCAAGGGTCTTTGAAATGAATCAGGTAAGTGGAAGGGAATTGAAGGGCAAATATGATTTTAGTTTAAAATAACCTTTGGGGTTTAAATCAGATTACATGATGATTCCACCACATCAACATGTCATAAAGAAATAAAAAACTTTATACCATAGACTCAACACCTTCATTGAGTTAATATTTCGACAAACGATTATTTGGCTTGCCAATTGTCAACGTGCCTGTGTTTAGCTTCTCCCCGCTTGGCCAACCACAACTAACGTGTCATGTTTGGGCAAACAATTATTTGGCTTGCCAACTACCAACTTGCCTGTGTTTTGGCTTCTCCCTACTTGTAAAAACTGTCAGACTCTGGATTTGGTAACTATGGTTAAGAGTGCACTAGTGAGTAAATATTATCAATAATTCTAATTGAAACGGACATCTTGCATTGTGGGAACACTCAAAGATCCAAAATAATGGCACTATTTGCACAGTGATGAGAGAATACAATTGCAAGGAATCTCATATAATTGTTTTGGTGTTACAAACAAATTTTGGGTTATAATTTAGTGTTAGTTTTTAGGTCAAGAGCCTTTTCCAAAACATATTGATGACCAGATAAAATATTAAGCGGATTCCAAAATCCACGCATGAATAAAGTGCAAAGGTTTGTAGAACTACAACTTTCTAAGTAAAGAAATTATTGTACAACAAATGGGGAGCACCAAAAATGGAGGGTCACATTAAGCACAACCTCTGCCTTAGGAACTCCTACTAATTCTTAACAATCTATGGTATTAGCTAAGTAGGCAAAACTCTTAGTCCTAACCCATCTATGATAATATCTAAATAGCAAAACTTACACTATGAAGAAGTTCACTTCTAGATTTCAGTCTAGAGGAACACATTTTGTTGCGGGGGTTTTTGAAGCCATGTTGCTTTTCCATAGAAGAGGAGGCTTAAAAAGTTTTAAAAAGCTCTAAAAAATTTAGGGTTTAGATTTTAAGATTAGGGTTTTGAGTTAAGGGTTCATTTTCAGCACATTTTCCTTTTAGACCTTCAGAAATAATTGCAGATGATTGCGTATCACTAAGCTGAAAACAGTTTAGGCTTTAGGGTTTGAGGTTCGCTACTAATTGCAAAATGGGAGCTAAAAACAATTTAGGGTTTAGTGCTTAGGGTTTGTTAATACTTGCACATAATTGCAGATCACAGAGCTGAAACACAGTATTAGACTTTAGGGTTTAGGGATTTAGGGTTAGGGCTTAGGGTTCAGGGTTGATTTGTTGCGAGTCCAAAAAGTGATGATCAGAGACGACATCCACGCTTGCAGAGACGAAGTCCACTGTAGATGTTGGATGGCGGCTCACAGCATGAGGGGACCGGCATCGTTAGTCATGACGGATACCATGGTTGCTGGACGAGCGCTGAAGCTTGTGGCCTTAGCGTACAGAGCCCCATCTGAGACCGGGGCTCCAGAGTTGACGAAGTAGGCGCCGTTGTCGAAGATGTCGCCTACACTTCTCCAGTTCCACGACATCGAATTCTTGTCTAATTGACTCGGGCCCCCGTCAGAGATGCGCTTCGTCACTTGTTTGAAAAACGGGTTGTTGGGAGCTGCATAATAGTTTCCCTCGCTGTTGATCGTCGGGTTCTCGCTCCCTCCCACCGCGTACATCTCCCATTGCGAGTAGTAGTTGTTCACCACATGAAACGACCCAAATCGGCATCTGCAGCAACGGACGTCATCAAAGCCCAGGAAGGTTAGACGACGAATTCCCAATTCCTATGAGGATTCAGCAGCCGGCGGATTAGCGCTCGGAAGAAAATATGTTACCCTGAGGTAGAGTCCGGAGCAGCAGCAGCAGGAATCCAAATCATAGTACCAACTGTTGCAGCAGCAACGTTGGTGCAGGAGGGATGGGGTATGCCTAGGGTTTACTAGAGTACCAACCTTGGCATGCGTTGGATAAGGTTGGGTCCGAAATGGTTGAAGGCCACAGTGACTCTCATGTTGACGTCTATGGTGTCCTTGGGATGCGCACCCAAGAGCATCACCTTGTCGTGGTTGGTAAAGTAGTTGTTGGAGACGGTGATGTCTGTAGAGCCCTCAATGGCATCCACCAGACCGTCCGCGGCGTTGGCCAGGAAGTTGTGATCCACCCACAAGTCGTGCGAGCCGAAAATGGACACTGCATCTCCGTCTGCCATGCCTCTGTACCCGACATGGGTCGGTGTGCTTATCACCTGCACAAGGAAAAAAATAAAAGAACAAGTGTCGTTGAACTCCAATGACCAAAGTACCTGGGTTTAAACTTAGTTCCTGAGGGGACATAGCAGCAGTGGTCTACACATTCTGCAAAAGAGATGTAGCGAGAATCGGACATGGTTGACGCGCGCTAACAGCCAGCACCCACGCAAAAACTCGAACAGAAACAAGGATTCTATTGCACACTCAAAAGAGGAGATACAAGGAACATTGTTGCAATACTTACCATTGTATCTCCGGTGGATTTGCAGTCGTGGATATGGAGTCCGTGCACAATGACATTAGAGATGTACTGCAGCGTCAAGCATGCGCCACCTGCGATATGCACGTTAGCACCCCGGCCGTCCAAGGTTTTGAAGCTGTTCATGATGAGCTCCTCCTTGAGCGTGATCATCATGTCGCGTGCGAAGATGATCCACAGAGGCTGGGTCTGAATGACGCCCCAACGAAGAGTGCCGTACTTGGGGTTGGTGACAGCGTCGTCGCTGTCGTCGGTGACCACGTAGATTTCGCCATTGCGTCCTCCGATGGCGTTCTGGCCGAACCCGATCGCGCAGTCGGCCAGGGATTGACGGTTGCTCGCCCAGTTGGGATCGCATCTCCAGCAGTCGTCGATTGGGTTCCCTGTTCCGCAGCCGGTCAACACTCGCCGAGTGTAGTTGCTCTTGCGCTCGTCGACATCCACACTGCAATCAATGGGTATCAAAACAAATGCTGTCTCATCAGCATCTCGCAGCTGGCTCAACAATTGTCGGATCCCCAGGCTTATCAACATTGCGAGAACAAAAGCAGGAGAAAACTTGCATACAAATATTGTGATTCAAGCTCACTGTTGACGATCATTCTCAGCATAAAATATACCTACCTTTCTTCGACAACAAACCCATCGAGCTGCAGCTTCTGGTTGTTGTTGTTCTGATCAGCGACAGTTCCAGTGGAATGCACTTGTCCCGGGCCTTCTTGAGCCTCAAAATGAGCATTGGGTAGTAGTAGATCACCATTACTGCCACTCTGTTGAGAGACAGAAAGTTCTCTCACAACCTGCTGCTGCACATCAATGTCAGCTTCTAAGTCATGACGTTCTTCATGACGCAGTGAATTATATCTACGAGCTTCACATTGTGGAACAGTGAGAGGTGCAATGACGACCAGCAGGGTGCACATAAAGAACACAAAGCTACTGCCGCTGCTGCATTGGAGCTTCTTCTTCTGCCGTGCTGAAGATGTCGATGAGGCCATGATTGTGTGAGCAAAAACCCAATGAACAATATTCTGGTAACGAAGATTTTCTCTCACACAACTCCTCAGGAACTAATTGTAATTCAAAGCTTCCTATCTAAGCAGCTGCAACACTTGAAATCCACAAGTCTGCGGACTACTGCAAGCAGCTGCTTGCTTTGTACTGGAGAATCCAGGTCCCTGCCTGCGCGGGCCCACTGATTCTGCCAGTTTACCGTGTCAGGGTGAGCCTTGAGACCTACAAGGCTGATTCTGCCACGTAATCCTGCCAGGGTGAGCCTAGTGTCTTCTGGGGCTGATTCTGCAGAGTTACAGGACTGATTCTGCCACCTAAGCCTGCCATGGTGCGCCTTTGTGTCTTGTGGGGGCGATTCTGTAGACCTATCAGCCTATCAGGGTAAGCCTGTGCTGATTCTGCCACGTAAGCCTGCCAGGGTGAGCCTTTGTGTCTTCTGGGGCTCATTTTGCAGACCTACAGGGCTGATTCCGCAACATAAGCCTGCCAGGGTGTGGCTTGTGCTGATTCTGCCAGGTAATTCTGCCAGGGTGAGCCTTGTGTCTTGTGGGGCTGATACTGCCCGGTAAGCCTCTTAGGGGGCCTTCACCGTGTTCTTTCTTTTCTTTTCTTTTCTTTTCTTTTTCCTAATTTAATTACAATTCTGGGTGATGTAGCTGAATCAGTGGTCATCCATATGCTGATTTTGGGCTGGATTTGGCTATAAGAAATTATGATATTTAAAAATATATTCATAAGCATCCTTCTAATATTTTTGATTACTTACTAGAACATCAAAAAAAATCTCGAACTTTTTTTTTAAATCTTCAAAATTAGGCAACTAAAAAGCCTTTTTAAAACTTATTTTTCTCCATTTTAAGAAAAAAAAATCACCATTAAGCCCAAAAGAAAAAGGAAAAAAAGAAAAGGAAAGGAAATGGCCTACCTTAGACCTTGAGGGGCTGAATTTGCGAGGTAGGTCTCCCAGGGTGAGAGGAGCCCTTGTGTTTTGTGGGGCTGATACTACCAGGTAAGTCTCTGGGGGGGTTTAGCCATTGGCCTTATGGAGTTGCATATGTGGGGCTGATTCTGCTGGGTAATAAGCATCTCAGGCTCAGCCATGGGTCCTATGGGGGCTGATTCTGCCCTGTAATTCTGTTGCTCTGTGGGGTTGATTCAGCTGAGTAAGCTTGCCAAGGTGAACCTTAACTAGGTTACGCCTGACAAAATCGGCCCTACTGGACCTTTTGTTTGTATTATTAAAAGGTAGATAAGTAGCACACCAAACACTTGCTTTTAAAAAATAGGTGGGTTGCAGAAAAGAAGAGAGTTGGTCATGAGAAAACAAACACAACAAATTATGTGCCAGAACTCGACCAACACCATGTCTGTTGGTATGACAAGGAGGTTGCAAAGCTGAAATTGTTGTATTACGGATATGTACGGTTTGTGCACCCCGTAGTAGTAGTAGTACTACAATCAGAGAAGCATGTGCTAAAAGCTCCAAAGTCTTGTTGACAGAACTCCTTGCAATGTTTCATGTCTTTTGCATGGGCCACATGCGAAAATACACTCAGTGTTTTTAAGTACTTGTTCACTATTGCAACTCTTAAAAATAATCGAAGGCACCAATTTGAACAATCTTATTGATCACTAATTTGTTTTTCCCACTTAAACACAAGCCTTAACTCTTAAAAATAATCGAAGGCACTAATTTGAACAATCTTATCGGTCAATAAATTATTTTTTTCCCACTTCAACACAAGCCCTAACTCTTGAAAATAATTGAAGGCACTAATTTGAACAATCTTATTGCTCACTAAATTTTTTTTTCCCCACTTAAACACAAGCCCTATGGAGATACTATTTCATCTTTTAAGTGCCAGTATTGTTGGCTGCAATTTTTTCTACTCGCTTAGATGCAAGCTTATGAGACTATCACAACACTTAAGTGCCACATTTACCCAAGAGCTCCTCAAAAGCAAGGAATCCGATCCACCGCTTCCCCATTCTAACAATCTCATTGGCCACATAGGCACATGGCCACCGACCTTCTTTCACCCCAAGGCACAATCCTACTCATAATTCCACATACACTGTATATTTCTGCATTAATACCTTAAAAATGTTGGTGGCAGAATTGAGAAAGTCTTATAATTCATAGGTATGTCCAGGAATTTAATTTAATTTAATTAATTAATTACTTGATTAATTATTCCAACTTTGTGATGTAGTGACACTGGCAATCATCCACAAGAGGAAATAGCTAAATTTGGCGACAGGCCTGAGAGGAAATCAGATATTTTCAAGAATCTGGCTATACCTATTTTGGCAACTTGCTGGAACCTACTGTCTAAAATATGGCAATCTCAGAAATGTTAAATTCCTCAAATTCTGGCAACTTTGGTGCACTTTGTTTTACAAAAAAAAATTGTATGGGTGGCACTGGATTTTATTGGTCTTGCCTTTGCAGGCAAGGATATTGTGTTTAGATTCATTATCGAGTATAGTAGCTTAAGGGATTTTTATGGGCCCCTATGTACTACGCCTATTTTTGTATGAGGCTTTCTGAAAGATGACATTTTGGCTTGTGTTGAAACTTGAGATTAGCTGTAGAGTTATAATATCTTGAAGGATTTTGGGTTTTTTTTAGAGGATTTTTTTGAAGATTATATTTTTGCATGGTGAAATATTTGAGTTTCCATATATAATTCTTCTTTTGCAGTAAAATATTCTTTAATGTAAATGGCAAGGCCACAGTGTGACACACCCCTTGTTTTATTTTGGGTTGCAAAGTGGCGAAATTTGTGACATACCCCTTGTTTTATTTTGTGTTGCAAAGTGGCGAAATTTCACCCCCAAAAAACGCTGGGTAGCCTATCTCTCACCCAAAAAAAAAAGAGTAAGAAATTGGTTGCAAATAAAAAAGGACAAGTGGCAGAATGGTCCCCAGTGTTTGGATTCTGCCTCCCAATACTGCTTTTGGGGGGACAGAATCAGCCCAACCCTGCCTTCACCAGTCAGAGTGTTTTGGATCTTGAATACTCATGTGCCGCCCAGCAGAAGGGAGTACCCACTCCATGTGAAGCAAGGCAGGGTGGTTGAGGTATATGCTTTTTAGTCCACAAGGCTGGTGTGTATTTACCCATGATTCATGGATAGGATGGACAAAATCCAAGGAAAACCAGATAAAAATGTGGTGGCATGAATTGTTGTGGTGTAGGGTAAAGGCCTATGGGAGGGTTCTTATGCCTACTCCTCAATAGTGGGAGAGTTCTTACTCCTATGAGTA
>Ga0209611_10002961_pt1 | contig 29741 bp, 24 predicted proteins | sample S1TSphgellanicum_3_FD_187693 | JGI IMG/M metagenome (GOLD analysis project Ga0209611, IMG submission 187693) | Host-associated microbial communities from peat moss isolated from Minnesota, USA - S1T2_Fc - Sphagnum magellanicum MG (SPAdes) (version 2) | ecosystem: Host-associated > Plants > Peat...
CCGAGAATAACAAGGGCGCTCGCATCTTGGTAATCTGCAGCGATTGCACGGCGAGCTTCTTCAGAGCACCCAACGAGCACTACTTGGATGGCTTAGTGGGACAAGGACTGTTCGGCGATGGTGCAGCAGCAGTGATTGTGGGGGCAGAGCCCGTTCCCCAATTGGAACATGATCCAATGTTCGAGATTCAATGGTCCGGGGAAATGCTAGTTCCTGACACAGAAACAGCGTTGGAGGGTCACTTGATGGAAGCTGGCATGTACTATCATCAGAGCTGAGAGTACACAAAACTGGTGTGCAAGAGCGTGGGAGAGATGGTGGATGACGCGAGAGCACAACTAGTAGCTGCAGAAGAAAACAAGCAGCTGGTGGATTCATCATGCAACGGCCTATTCTGGGCTATTCATCCAGGATGTGCTGCATTCCTGAACCAGATTGAGAACCAGTTTGCACTCGTGCCACAAAGGCTAGCAGCAAGCAGAGACATTCTACGGAACTATGGCAACATGCAGAGTTGTAGTGTGTTTTTCGTGTTGGATCAAATCCATCACAGATCACTCAAAGCAGGAGCAAACACCACTGGCGAGGGCAAACAATATGGCTTGCTTCTTGGCACTGGTCCCGGACTCACCATAGAATGCAGCGTGCTCAAGAGCTGCAGCATTCCTACATCATCAACTCATGCATGAGCTCATGGATTGTGCGCTGGACAGTGGAAATGTATCAATTTGCTCATCCTTCACTGCAATTCCATAGTTTCAGAAATAGTTTTTAAATAATTTATTAAAATTAAGAATATTTTAAATATATTTTAGATTTTTCTTTTTCATGATTCAATTTGAAGCACCTTACTTACATTTCAATAAATTATAAATTATACCTTTTTTTTTGGCAACAAATTGCATTCTTTTTTTCAGGCCATTAATTAGGGGGGAAAAAAAAGAGTAATGGAGTAGATTAGAGATCTGCATGATCTGCATGATCTGCATGCCCTCTTGATCATCATGAATGGCAGTGAGTAGTGCAATGGCAACTTGTCTAATTGCATGGATTAAATTTCTCCCCAACAAATCTTACTGAAGTATATATCCCATATACTACAGACAAAAGGATGAAGTGCGAAAGGGATGAGGAGCACCTAACTGGGGTATTGACAAAAACTCCAAACTTGGAAAACTGGAAACATGGGTGCTACACATATGATCATCTTTTGCCCAATATACTGCAGTAAGAAAATAGTTAGCAATTGCAAAAACTAAAAAATAAAAAATAAAAAATAAATTGGGAGGGGGGGGAGAGGGTGGAGGCAAACATGCTAGTAGAGAATTGAGGCATGTAGTTGCGAGGTTGTGTTATGGTGAACGTGGTGATAGTTCAATGGGAATGGATGGAGGCGCCAAAGGATATTAGGTGCCCTCGGTTTAGGGTTTAGGTGTTCCTATATCACATTCCTCTTGAATAAAACGGAAAAAAAAGGCACACTTTTTGGCTCCCAAAAGTCAAGGGAAGACAACTAAATCTTATCCCTGCTGCACCTTTTTTGAGCCTCAGGTCCATTTTGGTAAAAAGGCCACTTTAGTGGCTCGTTGCCATGCAATCTACTTTAGCGGATTGTCCTCCCTCTATGTAAAACTTGTCCCTATTTTTTAAAGGGTGGCTTTCCTATGTTAGGACCTCCAGCACAACTTCTTCAAGCTGAAAATCACCTTGCAAGATTGTTCCTATTCAACCTAACTAGTAAGGATACCACACACAAACAAATCTGGCAAGCACACACCAAAGCTTGCCTTTCAACCTTCTCCTCTCTTGTTTACTTACAAAATACATTCAAGGCACAAATTCTCCACCCAACCTTCTCCTCTCTTGTTTACTTACAAAATACATTCAAGGCACGAATTCTCCACCCCACTGCGAATGTGGAGGGTCTATCCTCTTGCTACCTATTTCATCAAAACTTTCAAAAGCTTCTTTTCTTTTTCTAAAAAATCAAAAAATTGATCCCCTTTCGTTTCATTCTTGATTCTTAACCCTTGTCACATTCTCCCCTATGTCTCACTAGTATAATATTAACAACTTTTTAATTATATACAAAATTTATAACTTACCCTAGGTCTCATCATCACGCATTGTTCATTTGCGCTTCCATCACATTCCTTAGCCTATTCCCTTTCATTTTTTGAAGGATCATTACATTGCCCACATTTCAAGAATAGAATATTGTCTTAAATATACTTAAAGTTAAGAAATTTTTTAAAGAGCTCTTCTTCCTTTTTCAAATGGCATCATTCAAAGAATATTCTTTTCAGTTCATTAGATATTTTTTAAAAGAATGTGACCATTTTTCTTTTATTTGCATCTTCAAAATTTGTTGTAACTCTACTTAAATCTCTCATTTTAATATAACTTGTGATAGGTCTTGGAGAAGTTTCACACAAATCTTCTTTAAAAATTCACTTGGAACACATTGTGAATCCTCCATCCACTTGGCAATCCCAATTCATAACTCATCATCCCAATTTATTTGAGGATTTGAAACAACTCACAATATTTCAATGAAGGCTTATAGCATTTTCCCAATCTTAATTGACTTTTCCTAAGAGTCACTTTGAGGAACACCTATACCCAAATTCTTTAACAAACCTTGCCTGATCAACATAGGTTTTAGCTCTAGCTTGGGCTATTAACATATAATCTTTAATATAGTTTTTAGTGTTTTTTTACTCCAATTACATTTTGTTTAACATTGGATCAAATATTGCCACCTGAGTCATAGAAACATTCCAAAATGTTGGTGTTAAACATTCCATACACAACCTTAAACAAGCTCACACCGATCAAAACATGGACATTCTTATCATAAACAAATTCCACCAAGTGGAAATGCTTTTCCCAAGAGCTTTGCGTAGAACTTACATAATCATCAACATATCTTTTAAGGTTCGATTAATTATCTCAAGACTCAATTTGGCCATCAAATTCAAGGTGGTAGGACATAATTTTGTGCTAAAACATAGTTTTGTGTCTAGTGCCTTAAATAACATTGTCCAAAAGCCACTAAGGAACTTTGAATCCAAATGTTAAATACAGTTTCTCTAAACAACCCATGAAGTCTATATATATATTTTATAAACAATTGGGTTGTTTCTTTAATTGTGGCCATTGTTTTTTTGGGAACAAAATGGGCTTGTTTCAACAAATGATTTACCACCACAATATGGCATTACATGACCCTTCCTTGTCCTAGGTAGGTCCACAATAAAATCCATTTGTTAAGTGGTAAATTTGTAAATGGGGATATTTTTAGTTTACTTTTTAAACTTAGTTGTTCTATTACTTTTGAAGATATAAATATCATTATAGTTTTGAGGTGTGGCCATAATAAAAAGTAGAAAATCTATATATTAAAACCTTTTTACCATATACTTTAAAAAGTCCTCTACATAAAATAGAATTTGAACCTACGTGCATTTCAAGCAAATAAACAAAAAACTAATTGGAACAATTTGAAAGTTGAAAATTAATGCACAACAATGAATAACTATGTTTTTATATATATTTAAACATTTAGGGTAGGCCACATCTAAGGGGAAGGCTTCATTATTTTTTGACCGTCTTTACTTTGGGGGGCTATAACTTTATCATTTTAAATCTATTTTTGACCATTGTTGATGTGTCCAATGTGCCAAAAGGAAGGGTTCAATTTTTGTTTGGACACTAAAAACAACAAAGCCCTCCCCTTGAATCTAGCCTACCCTAAGTGCTTAAGTGGTTCAATTTAAATCAAAATTTTCATGGGCTTTATTGTTATTTTATGTGTACTTTTATCTAGCCTTGATAAGGTAAAAAGTATGTACAATTTACCATGCTTACACCTTTATGTATATAAGTTTTTTCATCATTAACTTGTCTGTTATGTAAATCATGAAAAAAAATTATATTTAATTCACGTCAATGACATTGTCAAGTTTCTAGAATTCTAAGACTCAAACAATCTTGTAAATATAACATGGAGTTTTTTTGAATTATAATTGACTTTTCCAAAAAAAATCAGTAGATATGTTATGGCATTAAATAAACAATCACCTACATCATAAAGGAAATTGATAATACATTGCAAACCCATTTTTGATAATTTGATATGGATTTAAAAACTTTATGAAACTTTTTTAATATATTATTACTAATTTATATATATATTTGAATTAACAAAAAATATTTTGACAACAAATGGTAGTTTATAAAATTATAAAACTTAAAAATATATTTGTTGATTTTCAAAATATATATTTATTAATTGGATTTTTTTTTAGAACTAGTTTTACTTAATAGGATTTTTTTATGCTTTAAGGTTTAACCTTTACTTTATACACAAAACATTTAGATAAGTTTGAATAGTTTCAAGTTTCAAAAAAATTGTTTACAGTTTTAAAGTATGCTTAAGGTTTTATTTTTAATAATTTGGTTATAATTTAAGATACAAAAACATGTTTAAGATTTTCACAGTTTTTTCAAATTGGAATTTTAAACATTTAGGCTTTAGGTTGTATGGTATTATTAATACATTTTAGAGTTTCAAGTTTTACATTAAATTCACTATAAGGTTTTGTCAAATTATGACCCTCTTTTGTGGTTGTTGTTTGTTTAGGGTTTGAGAATGTGTTTAGGATTTTTCCTACAAAATTGTTCAAACAACTAAAGATAACACAATTAAAACAATTCAATGATCATATAAATATCTATACAAAATATTACTTGGTGTTCTTTTCCACCTTTCTATTTGATTGCATAGTTAATGCACAAGGTTTTCTTTGTTGCCACCATGCATTTGCAAACATAACAATAGTAACTAAAATCATGGTTGGTTAAGGAAGTAAGATGGCAACGAGTCCATACATTCTCAAAATAAGAAATTTTTATCAAAATATGTAGCTTTCCAATAACTTACGATAACATAACATAACATAACACAACTTCCACCATACAAGAACTGGCATACATCAAAACAAACTTCAATCAAATTATCCAACGAACTTATCAATTTTTATAACAACAATTCTTATTACACATATTTTACCTTCTTTGGACATCACAAGAAAAACCCAATGACAATTAAACTCACAAAGTTAGAACTAGAAAACTTGCAAACAAATGCATTATTCACATTAGAAGAAAACTCCATTTCTAAACCAAAAAAATCTTGACTAGATGTCATTTCCAACTAGATTCCAACTACAATTTTATTTTATTTTAAATCAAAAAACTAATTTTCTTAAATAAGTTCAGCTACCAACAAAATTGGTCAATACTTGAAGATGGTCCTCAATTGGGGTGACCACCTTTGGCAACAATGTACATCAACAACTTTCCTACTTGATTTTCAATTGAAAGATCAACTAACATTATGACATCATCCAACATCATTCTACCCTTGGATGATGTTGCATCATCGCAAGTTGGGCCTTTGATTATTTTGGTAATTTAGTTTTTGGCCAAATAATAGTTTACATCGGTGGATGGATGTATGAAATGCAAAATATGTTTGTAAGTTTGGGCATTTCCTTACTTTATTATCATTAGCTTTTAATTTCACCATGGGGTGATTTGTTTTTCTAGATTATTTTATAACTCATTCAAAGTTGGAAAGTTTAAAAACATCACAACAATCTTACCAAAAGATTTTGGGGGAAAAAATTTAATCAACACCCTAGTGCCAAATACGAAAAAGCACTACAATATTTCAAAACCCTCAAAAGACTATAAAACCTAGGTTAGATAACATACCTAGTTTAAGTTCATATATATATATATATATATATATATAATGCTTAGTAGTAATATATACCTATGTTATATTAATTAGGTGAGATATAATAACATATATAAAATTTATTATCAATATTATTTATATTGAGTATTAACGTATATAAATATTTATTATTACTACTCACAATATTAACTATCATAATTACAATTAATATAATTAATTTTAAATTTTTAATTTTAAATTATAGTTAACTATTTAATAATATTTCATCTAATATTATCTTTATTTATCTAATTATTCATCTAAGTTTTATTATTATTACTACTATTATATATAAATATCAAATAAATTAAATATTTAATCAGTAATAATATTATTATCTATCATTATTAAACCAAAATTTTATATATTCAAAATAATAATATTCCATATGATTATTATCATGTATTAGTATAATTTAATTATCAATTTTATAATATTATTTGAAATAATTAATTAATATCCAAAAAGATAAAATATAACAAATATTTTGTTATTTTTATTGTTAGTTTCTAATTTATATTAGTATCAATATTAGTTATTATTATTATTATTATAGATATTTGATAATAATATTTTTTCATTTCATACATTTTTTATGTTTAATACTTAATATTGTTAATAGGTGGATTGGATTAATATAACATAGCTAATAGGTAGGGTAAACACACCTATCACCAAACACCTACATATTTTTGAATTTTCTAGTCCTTTTGGAAAGATTTTCATGACCATGGATGAGCCAAATGAAGATTTACAATATTTCTTAAAACTCCAAAAACAAGGAAACTCAATTAAACAAACATAGAAATATATAACTTGAAGGATTATTCTTACAATGTTCAAGTCAACAAGACACAAAGATTTACAACAGAGACCTAAAGTCCCATGCCTATACCTAATATCAAAGGTAATGGATCCTAAAATGTTTATAATAACTTTTGTCACATAAGAGAATTAACTAACAACAAGGTTTTCTATTACACTTCTTAACATTATTGTGCATTATTGATTTGCACATCAAATTATGTTTGTTGGAGATTTAGCCAAAAATCAAAACTCTTAATGTCCATTCCATCCATTTGAGTTGCTAAAATCCCACCCACATGTATGTAATGCATTTCTATGTTTGGATCACTCTAAGACACCCATACACCAACCCCCTTTCATCTACATTGTCATTCTATAATGTTTGGTTTCAATGTTAGGTTCAAGTAATAGGTTCATATAAAACCATTATGACAATGGGTAGAATGTTATATAAAACAAAGGGTGTACAAACAATTTTCAAGGTACCGAAACCCAACTTCTGTTCACATTTCTACTTCCTCTTTAAGATACCTGTGAAGGGGTGAAATTGCGATCCGCAATCATTATCGTCCTCTAAGAAGTAAGATCGAAAAAATAGGGTCAACACCTTATTACTCAAAAAAAAAAACTACCCTTACTTGATTATTTTATTACAACTATTCAAGTAATAAGTAAAATCACACAAAGAGCAAAAGAAGAAAGTAGGGTTTATTGTTTAAGAATAAACATGTTGTCCTATCTATAGGTTATTCTAGATGTGTCAAAGGAAGAAAATATAAAAATGCAACATCAAAAATGACCATAACTAAATAGTAGCTACTCTTTAAGGCTTTACAATACCTTCAATGCCCCTAGATGTTGCCCTAATGGGTTTGTAGGCCTCCTGTAGTTACTATCCCACCTTTATAACACTTATAAACCATTTGGTAACCCTTCCTACTATTTGCAATACCTCAAAATGCATCCCCAATGTTACCTACTATCTATAGCAAACTACACCCACTCATGGCCATTGTCTACCACTTGTAGTAGTCCTTCCTAGTCTGCATACTACTACCTTCAAGTGTTCCCCCTCTTCCTACTACCACATACTAGCTACTACCTTCCTATGGCAACTACTCTAGAAGCTACCACTTAATATGCCCTCTTGTTTTTTATTCTAAAAGAAGAGCATAACTACTATGGAAGGGGGGCAACAACACCTTGTATTACTTTTCACATCTCCTAGTAAACTAAATGCACACAAAACATGTAGAAATTCCTCAACCATTTTCCATTAAAATCACACACAAATACAAATACATTTCTTCATTATTTTCTCCTCCCTAATGTTACAACACACCCTTCTCTAAGAGAATCTTCCATTCCAACAACCCACTACAAAAGTCTTGAAATCCGTAAAAATCCTTCAAAACCTCCTTTAATCTCCTTCACAAAACCACACAAGGCTCACATTGACCCCATGAAAATAAGGCCCTTATCTTAATCTTTTTCTAAAATCTCCTAGGTGATTGGGTAGATTACCCCCGAGCACTCACTAACATGAACTACTCAATCCCATCATATTTACACCTTTGGTAAGAGACATTAAGTCTACCACTAATAGCTATTAGTTGTTAGGATGTCGATGGTATTAATAGTCTAAAGATTTCTACCCCTTAACAATACCTTTAATGGATTTATCATGCCCAACACCCCACTCAATTTTCCAAGTCAAATTGATTACATCCTTTAGATACAACCCAAATTAATATAAGACTATAGGATTTCCAATATGCACTTTCCCTTACAACTCGAACCACCTTGACATTTTATCATCATGTCTCGAAATCAATCCTTCATACAAAACCACAATTACATATGTCATTCTTGACTTAATAACTATTAGCATAATGGAGGAAATTCAACAACTACCAAAATAAATAATACATATCAAGTTCTTTACAAATTTCTATTATAATCTTGATAGATGTACTTAGATGTTGATTTCATCCAGCACCTGCCTTATATTCTCCATTACTATGTTCAAATTCACTGACTCCACCAATGTTATTTCAATCTCTTCTATACTACATGAAGGAGTGTAGTATAATTTGTTATTTGTGTATAATGTATAACTTATGATAGTCAATACAACAATGGCCAAAACGAAAAAAAAGACAATTAGCAAAATGTTGTTCATCGTAACTATAGAAAGCTGATAATGACAAAATTTAAAACCCTAAAATCTTGTGTGTTCACATTAGTTCATCCAGCTTTTCCTCATTTCAATTCACACAACAATAAAAGAAACAAGAAAAAGATGAGTTTATTCAAGGAGAAAAAAAACATTTAAACCCCTTCCTTTCAAATTTCATATTTTCCTCACTTTTTTGTTTCTTTTGAATAGTTTTAAAAGCTATGAAAGTGCCATTTAAAGCTTTACAAAACCTTTTTGAAGTGCAAAAATAATAGAGCGACATCCAAAAATCTTAAGATCCAAAATGCAAATTACTAATATGTGCCAACCCACATGCCCATGACCCCCTTCACTTGCAAAGGGCATATCTTGCTCATTCCTTCATCAATTTGAGATTGATTTTGCTTTGAATGTGCTAAGTGAATGGCTACAAAATTGTTTAAAGCTCCAAAAGCAATAGAACAATGTACTAAGATTTATAGGTCTTTGTCCTTATCAGCATGTCTATCCTAGTAGTTGTAATTAGATTGCAACCAAGTTACAACTAAGATCGATATGCAACTAGAATGTTTGTCCCATATTTTTTGTCATATGTTTCAAGTTTACAAACTATATAACTAAATGCACAAATTATTTTTTAAAAACAAGTGGTACTTGGGATGAGCCAATTAAAATGGTTTGACCCTAAAACGTAAATAAAAAATAAAATAGAATTATCTAAACTAGCTTATTTAGTAAATAGGTTTTGATGGGTAGGTAGTTTAAGTACCTAGGCATATTTAAGTACCTACCTACATAAATATTTTAGCTTAATCAAATAGGTAAGTAGGTAGGTATTTAGGCTTAACTAGATATAAAATGTATCTCCATGTGTCAAAATCTTATTGGATGTAAGATGGACAATTTAGATTAATGTCATTTATCAACAATATTTGATATTAAAATAGTCGATCACTACCACATGTCACCATCTTTTTAATCCAAGTGTCAAACTATCTTCCTTCCTTAAATTCGATGATCCATATAAGTTTAATCTTTATTTTAATATTGAATATTGAACTACAAAATTGATGATGTCATGAAATATTAGTGGATGAATTTCATCTAGCCTATTGCTGAAATTGAAAACAATTTTCAACTATAGCAGTCAATGTCATTCACAACTAAAATGGTTTGAAATGGCAATTGATGTGGTGCTAACACATGGCTGATGTTTTCAACTAGAATGTCGCTTTCAACTTGTACTTATCAACTACCCTAGTTTTTAATTACAAATAATAAATTCTAGTTGTACATAAATCTTCCAACTAAATTTGTTATTTTCCACTAAAAATTGTAGTTGAAAAGGAGTTGGAAATGCGATTAGAAAAGGGGGGTTTTCCTTCTAGTGTCAAAAATTGTGAGAGAAAACCACAAATTCATCATAATAAATCTTATAAACAAAACAAAATTTTACCTCAAAAATAATCCATGTTAAAATCTTGCATGTTTTTTCTTACAGGTTCTTCAACCAATCTATTTACTTCTCAGCCATTGACATCACAAAATTTTGAAACATAGTTTATCAATAACTATTATATGCCATAAACAACATTGTTAAATTTCTTTATGAGGAAAGTTGTTGGTCTACCAATGTTGTATAACTCAACAAGCTGCATGTTTTAAGAATAAAATTTAGGGGAAAAAAATTGCATGAAAATCCTCATTATCATCCTCATCAAACACAATAAGGATAAATGATTTGGTAGATTTGCCACAAATACCAATCACCACCATTTCAATGATGTTGAGCTCTTCAAAATCCTCCTTATGAATAAGACTTTAAATCATGTGTGTTGGTATAAATTTGAAAATTGCAAAGGTCGGGTCAATGTACTCAATCAATGGTTGTCATTGGGCCAACCTTCAAGACAAACATCCAATCTCCCCTCTCAAATTTGTTACGGACCATGACCCCAAAATTTGTTAACCCTCGCATGTGTGACAAAATTCAGACAAGGAGAAAAGCTAATCACAAAGGTAATGTTGATAATTAAAATAATTGTCAAAAACCCATGGCTATTAATGAGGTTGCAATGGATATATTTATATGCATTGCTAACCACATTGTAGCAACCATATTGGTTGAAAATCCAACCTTTTAATGAAGCACCCAACATCTTTTGTTGGACATCTAAAATTGACACAATGTGTGGAGGTGCAAACCTCTTTTTACTTGAATTAATAACAAAATCCTTGTCATGACTAAAAACCAACTCCATTACCACACCCAAAAAAAGAAAATCCAATATAAACATTAAAAAGAAAAATATGCAAAATGTACACAAATCCAACAAAAACAATACCTAGTCTACAAACAATGACAATTTGTTTTTTATAAGTAAGACAATAACTTGTTGCAATGTTCATCAAAAGATTATGGTGCATACAAAGAGACCTCCAAATTTCAATAGTCAATATACAAGTAATATATTTTCATGATTCAACTGCACACAAAAAGACTTCAAAATTCACCAATGAACCTATTTAGTATAGTTCCATCATAATATCTTGTTGTACATATTAACAACTCAAACATTCACACTTAAATTAGAATCTCTTCCAAGAAATAATGTCTAAAAAAAACTTGGAAATACAATACAAAATGTTAGGCCAAAGACAATTCAGACCATACATATTAGCTAACTAGGTCACAATAGGAACACACAAAGTCTATATTAGGGTTTATAATACCAAATAGCATATAGTTCTAATTATTTTTTAATATTACAATTGATACATGCCAAAAAAATTTGGAATGAAAGTTAAAACACATTAGGGGAAAGACCCCATAAATTAATGCATAACAACAACATAATAAATTAACACAACCATATAAACCACACACTTACAAGCATTACATAGAACCCTAGGTAAGTTGAGGTGGTCAAGTCCTTGGCTAAGGGTGGCCTTTTTTGCATTTTGTGGAAATTTTTGAACACTTTAAACCTTGACCTTTCAAGACTTTAATAATTAATGTTTTGAAAGTCTTTGGGTTTTTTTGGGTATCCTAGATTTCAACAATGTAAAATAGCCAACAACCATGAGGATAGATGTTTAAGGGACAATTTGACTAAAACACATTATTTCACACACCATTTAATAATGATATTCACAAGCCTTTGAGCAACCCACCTTTAACCATGCACAAGCAAAAGCGGTTGTAAAAATGTCTAGCATTTAGAACATTTCATTAACATTATCTTGAAAGTGTCGAAGGCTTGAAGACAATGACCCTAAATGAATTGCCACATGACAATTCTAAGAAATTATCATGAATTTTTTCAAAGAGCGCACAATGGCATATTTCAACAATGATTTTGTGAATAAACAAGGAACTAGACTAGAAAAGTACAAACAAGTCATGGAGAATAAGTTGTTGGCAAATTATATGATTCCCCATAATATAACAAACCTCAAAATTGTGAGGGGTTTTTGAAATGGTTTGAATGCAAGATTTCAAATGCCTTCACAAACTTATGACAATGGTGTATAGTCCTTTATCCACAAAAGGACAAGATGCATTGGACCACAGAAGTGGCAAACTTGTGGGACAAAATTTCATGGTGGGCCAAATTCACAAAGAATTTCTTGAAAAAAAAGTAAAACTAGCACTATGGATGGAAAAAGGTGTTTGAAACCTTCTCATCCATATTGGAAGCCATGACATCTTATGGATTCCAAGCATGGCAAATGTGCTCCCATTATTGAATGGAAATAATCAAGGTGGTTATGGTGTGGTGTGTAAGGTGCAGATTGAAAGGTTCAATTGCACCCCAAACACCATTGAATTGGTGGGGAAGACACTGAAGATGAATAATAAGCCAAAAACACATAAGTAACATTTAGTGGAAGCTTTGGCCTGCCCATGCGAATATTCAAATGTCATCAAATTCCTCACCATCCAGTTAGAAACCATGGAGGCTTACACATTATGATGGAACGATGGAACTCTTTGAGAAATATTGGATTACAACACAAAATACTCCACCATTATGAATAATCGAACCTTATTGCGGAAAAGGGTGTCAGATATGAAAAGGCAAACATAATTTATTACCTTTAGGTCAAATCATGTGAAGTTGGCATGGGCATTGATAAACATTATGGAATTTTGCACAACTTGTCTCAAGACAACATTATGTTGCATCTTTCACTAGACAAATCAAATGTTGTGTACAATAGTATTTGCAATTAGGGTGAAGCTAAGAGCTTGTAACAAGTGACGCCATCATTGTATGGGTTTGCTAAGGAGTAAAATGCCACCAACACAAGGAAAATGCATTGGTGAGTGGCACTAACATATTTGGTGTTGGAACATCCATTCAAAAGTTGTCACATGCATTTGTTACTAAAGAGTTGTCTTTGTTTAGAAGATTGTCCATACTCTTAGCTACATGTGATGATCCCTTTGCTTGATGGCACATCAATGAAGGACAATTTCCAAATGTTTCATTCATGGTGAAACAAATTCTTAGCATTTTCAAATCGTAAATTGAAGCAAAAAAAATGTTTAGCCTTATTGAAGTGCTAACATTTTTACAATGTTATCGCTTACAAACGGAAAACCATGATCAAAACATCACTATGGTGACAAATTTTCCTATTCATCCACACTTTAATTGCAAGAAAAAAGTGGATTTTATAGGATATGTGAAAGGGAAAGCATCTTTGGCAGATGATAACTATGACTTGATTGAAAAAGTGGAATATTTTGAGGAATTACATTTAGATGATGATTAGTGTTGATGGTTTGGTTTTGTATGTGAGATTGGGTGGTTTTATGTGGGTTGTGGTTGAGGCATGGTTTGGTGTTGTACATGGAGTTGGGTGGTTTTGTGGGGACCCACCAGTCCAATTCATAAACAACAAAAGGTTTTTTTTTTAAATGAATGTGTAAGCAACTGGTGTAGTAAATTGATTTTACATTTTCAATACATATCTTTCCTAATTATAAAAAAGAATAAGCTTAATTGGTAGCCAGAGGATATGTCTAAAGTTGATAATTGGACAACATTGGTCCAAACTCAGTTTCACACATTTGAAAGCCTGAACTTCATCCCAACAGAACATTATATTGTTGCCAATGAAGATGCTTTCACTCCCATAATTCCTTCACTTAACTTTCATATCATACTGTTATAATCCATCAGATCCCAAAGGGCTTTCAAGTTGATTTCCATCTCAAAGACAAACCTTATGGGTTTAGAAAATGGGTTCTTCTATTTTCATTTCTGCAACAGTGTCCACAACACAGGGACTTTGTTTTCATGACTTCAATGTTCTTGACAACTCCCACATGAATATGAAGAAGATACAAAGGTCAATAGAAAGCACCCATTTTGAATGGATGGTATGTGTTTCCATCCAGAAGTCTGGAACCCATCTTGAGTATTTGTCTTCAATTTGTGATCTGACAACTTGTCCTGATTCAGCAAGAAGGGAAAAAGCACTACCACCTATCACTTGAAACATCATTTGCTTGCCTTCTGCCCCTCCCTGGCTCCTTCAAATATATGATTCTCACACTTCACATGAAGCTGCAGCTAAAAAAACTATTGCAAAACATCAAATCTAATGGATAGACTGGCTACTGGGTGCAACATGAAAGTAGAATACTACATGAATTGTAGAAATTCTTGGTTGCACAAAATTGCATTGTGGAGGAGTCTGTCTGCACAAAACTAGTTTTATAACACACAAATTATTGCACATCAATTTTCAGATGACAGTAATGTACAGTAGGTTTGAGCTTTGAACTTGTGTTGTTGGGGACTACTTACTCAGGTACCAACTTCACTCTAGATAATCTCTTGCGCATGAGATAGCGGCGGCGTTGAAAGGTCAAAACAGACAGCAAACTGTCAGTTGCTACCACTTGGTAGCCTGCCTCCTTGTACATGTTCAGAGGAGCAGTGTCCACAATCCGGCAATGCAGATACATGTCTTGGTATCCCTTGGTCATTGCAAGATCCTCTGCTGCCTTCAACATCTGTCGGCCTAAACCCCTCCTGCAAAACACCTCAAAAAACATCCAAAGATCAAATACCACCCCCAACCCTTTTATAATAGAGTAGAGGAGAAGATGAAGAGAAAGAGAGATGAGAGAGGGGATTGGGAGGGGAAGAGAGAGATAGAAGCCTCATTCTTGAGATTTAAATTTTGCACTCAGAAAATAAACTGAAAAGTTATGTACCAACCTGCGGTAGTCTCTACTAACAGCCATGTTGCAGATGTAAGGAGCATTGGGAGGTGGCGGTGGGTTTGGGAGATAGGGATGTCCAGTTACACAGAATGAAAGCTCCACTGTTCCAGCTACAATCCAATTTCCTGACCATCTGTCATCCATCAGATCCATTGAAGGGTTATCCTCTGCAGGTGCATATAAGCCAACAAGTGTCACTGCCTGAGGAAGAGCTGCACGCCGCTCCCTGACATACTGTTTCACTGTGAGTGAAAGAAGAGGGCGATAAGTCAGCAAACCCCCCATCAGCTCAGCAAATGAATCCACCAAAAGCTCTTCTGTGGCTTTCATGTGTTCTTTACGCAAGGCCTGAATCACTAATACCCCTTTCTTGCTCTCATGCCTGCAAATCCACAACCCAAGAATTTCATCTCCCTGGAAGAAGCTCAACTATATAGGGCATTGCACATTGAATCACAGAAGCTGGGGGTTACAAATTGATGACACCTGAGAACCCTATTGTTCCTGATTAAAAAAAACATGAAGTACCAACAAAATTGCATGCCTTCAGTGGGATAACAGCAGAACCTACAGTCAGGATGATCATCCCCACCTCCTCTTACAAAGAGACTCACAAGACAGTCATGGCATCAACTACTTCATGTGTCAGATTGCAAAGACACAAGAAATTCATAGGATCAAACCCTCTCTTCATGTGACAGATTGTGAAGACATAAGATAGTCATGGCATCAAATTTCTGAGCTTAGTTACATTTGAAGACAAAACAGTTGTATTACAATGTAGGCAAAACAGATGGACTTGCCTGTACTCATATCTTTCCAAGAAATCAATCTTCTGTAATTCAGCAGGAGACCATCTGCCAGAAGCTTTATCAGGTTCACTGAGCAGATCTTCTGCCAGCTGTCTGCGCACCTGCAATTGCTCCGGAGATGTCTCTTGTTCAGCCTTCTCTGTATCAGACAATAATGTGCAAGAGGAATTTGCATCACTTGCTGTTGCTGATCCTGCTCCTTCTTCAGCTGAAAACATTCTCCAATTCTGTGATTCACCTTCTGAAGAGCAGCTGTTCACCTTCTCATGGGATGAATCTTCTTCTTCTTCACTGCAGATGCTCCCATTCAAGTCTGAATAGTCTTCCCTGCCATCAATCCCTAAAGGATATTCTAAACTAGATGAAGCTCCTCCTGTCAGGAGATTGCTATCATTAAGGTCAGAATCTAGTCTTGCCTGAACTTCTGCAGTGGATTTTCTGCCTATGGAGATTTCTTGTGAAGATGATCCCTCTTCCAAAGGTGCCTCTAGCCCCAGCTTCTCAGCACCAAAGACATAGCCACTCCTTCCCCTCCTCCTCCTCCTCCTCCTTGGTTTCAGCCCACGTCCTGTAACGGCTTCAAATCCCTTGTGGCTTGAAACCCAATGAGGATTAGGTCTTGTGGGATGTAGCAGGAGATGCTGGAGATGCTGCTGCTGCTGGTAAGGAGGAGGAGTATAGCAGCTCCAAAATCTGCATCGCGCAGCTATAATGGCTCTTGGTCTGCACTGATGAACTCCTTGAGCACAGTTTTGTTGCAAATGGAATAGTGAAGGTGCGAGAGGGGAGGAAGTCCCCACCATGACCACCATGATTTCTCGCCCAGGAAACCCAAAAGAAGAAAACCCTGGGTTCACGAAGATGATGAGAGCAGCAGCAGCAGCGCCTCCAAATGCAAGAATCCAGTGAGAAAACCAAACTGCAGAAGCATACTGACTCCTACTCTCTATAACAAAGCCATTGATGCTGCTTGCTGCAAACAATCCTGCAAGAGAAAAAGTGTACGCACTCTGTCTGGGAAACCCAACAATCTTTCGCACTCCGGGAACCCAAGAATCGGTCAGCTCAACATGATGACGAACCAAGGCTGAGAACCCCAGACCTCAAAGCATCTGAGAGAGATAGATACAGGATGCCTGCACACAGATTCTTCGAATGGGTGGGAAGACTGCTGCCTGAAGATGGCGAATGCGTCGAGATTGGATCCAAATCTGTGACATCATCTCGTGGATGACACAAGAAACTATTGCACCAGCCTGCAGGAGCAAATCCAGAAAACGAACAAAACCCTTTTCCCCATGAACCCCGAGCAACGAAACGGCGAAACAGAAAATCGCAGAGAGGGAGATAGAGAGAGAGAGAGAAGAGAGAATGGGTCCCTACCCTTATCTGCCGCGTGTTGTTGGGCCCTATCCGTTTCCAAGGAAAGAAAGTTTGCTGCAGGAATTAATCAAGGACTGGGTATGGTTCAAGAGCTTGGGATTTGCAAAGGATGAGAAGAGACATGGCTGCTGCATATGGAGGTTCTGTAGTAGCTATGGCAGCAGCAGCAGCTCCAACAAGTTCAGCGCGTTGCAATCTACATTCCGCACTTGTGGGTTTCCAGAGTCCACCGTCGTCGTCGTCGTCGTCTCTGAATTCTGTTCGTCTCCCATCTCTAGCTCCTTTGTTGTCTCAGTGTCGATGGCCCAGCAGCTCAAGGACATCTCGTGAGGAGCAACAATCCATTGTTGGGAAAAGATCATGGGTGTTGTTCAACAAGGCCAGATGCACGGAGACTTCGAGGGTTGTTGCTGCTCCTGCAATTGTATGCTTGCAAAGCGGCAGCCAGAATGAAGAGAGTAAGGAAAGAAGGGAAAGAGTTGTGGAAGGTGAACAGCAACAGCAGCAGCAGGACACAAGTGTGAGGTTTGATGTGAGCAGCAATTGTGTGAACCCATCGTTCCGAGTATCTCCATTTCTGCAACGATCTGTGGTAAGTACATGAGCACAACACAATCTTCTCCTTTCCTTCACTTCCTCTACTCTTAAACCATGTTGGAGATCTGAGTAGAGTTGTTCCCCTTTTTTTCCATCTGTGTGCAGCTTCTTTCATGCACCACCCACCATAGCTCTGATTGCAGAACCATGTTGCAGTACCCCATCATCTCTCAATACAAAGGAAACCTTTCCGGTCTTTCTTCCCCTAACCAATACCCTTTGCGGTTGCCTCCAGGACCAAGCCAGTGATTCAAAGCTCCGAATTCTGTTTCTGAGTGAAGGCAATGTATGTCGCTCCATTTTCGCAGAGGCAATTTTCTCTCATCTTATTCAGGATCAAGACTTGCAGGACAGCGTCGAATGTACTTCCAAGGTGATGATGATGATGATGATGAGATTCAACACTTTAGAACCCTAGATCAAACAAAACCCACAAAAGAAAAACTTGGAAAACAACTCTGATGCAAAAGACTGATCAAGATCATGCACCTTTGAATCTATCCATTTATGTGCTATTGTAGGTTCAGAAACATACATCTCAGTTTTAGTTTCAATTGCTGCTGCAGGCTTCAAAGGATTATAATGTCGGGGAAGCTCCTGATGCAAGAGCAGTGGAAGTTGCACAAGAATTGGGCTTGCAACTACGTGAGGGAGCTGTTGCTCGGGTCTTTGACTGCACCTCTGACATTGTCCTCTTTGATCTTCTGTTGGTCATGGACAAAGTAAGTCAAGCCTGCTTCTCACTCTCTCTCTTCATTTTTTGTTGTTGTTGTTTGCTAGCACCTCATTGTTGTTGCTCTCTGGGTGAAAATACATATAGATTTCTTTGTCCTGTCCCCATTTTCTTTTTGTTGCAATGCTCAAAAAGGGATTGGGAAAAAAAAGTGGAAGATTTATATCTCCTCTCCTCTGCAGTTCAATGCATCAGATGTTTTGAAAGAAGTCACAGTTTATGAGGCTATTGACAAGGAGGGTCGATATTCTTACAAAGTACGACGCCTTGGTGAATTCTGCAGAAAACGAATGGTAACCATTGGATCTTCCTATTAGTTCTGAGCTTGTCAAGCTTGTTTCTGAGCTTTGATCTTGAGCTTTGTGTATTTGTGTTTTTCTGTGTGAAGGATGGACATGCTAATGTACTTTAATTTTAGTTCCAAGGTTTTGAAGATTGTTGAAACAAAAGGATTGATTTTGAAACTGACTGAAGCACAAATTTCTGGTCAGCAGGTAGAAGACATTGATGACCCTCTATATGGCAACATGGGTGGTCCTGAAGAGCTGGTATATGTCTGAACTGTCCCAACTCAAATTCTGGAACTGGTGGTTTTTCCACTTTTACATTGCTTGGAAACTATGTGGATTTTTTATGGAAGTGATCACAATTTAGTTGTGGAAAACACGTCATTTTCTCATGTAAAATGAAGGTGGGTCAAAACCAACCTTCTGTCTTTTCAGGATGAAACTGCAAGCTTTTGCTCTTAATGAAGTCAAGAAAGACAAAGTGATATGTTATTTCATGATGTCAAAACACATGTTGACATGATCTCTGTGTGTGTATATCAGGAGCTTTTGCGAGAAGTTTATCAAGATTTGCAGGATTCCTGTGAAGGCCTCCTCCAATTTTTGATGGAAACCAAAACCAGCTTGCAAGGTTTCTCAACTCCTCAATTTCTCAGCCTAACAAAAACACCACATCTCCCAATTGAATTGCATGTTTACCATTGTTCTATTATGGATCAATAATTTTTGTTCATCATCATCGTCTCTGGAAAGTTGCTAGACTGTTGTGTGCTACACACTATCATAGATCATGACTATTGTAGAAACACTCACGCACCAATTGTTTGAGGATTTGTAGGTTCAGAGACACTGAAGCAAGGGATAGCACGTACATTGGGTCAAATGGAGTCACTCGATTGGCTTGTACCCCCAATGTTGCAGCGTGCCTAACAAAATTTTGCAAATCAAAATTTTGCCAAACAGGAGGCAGGAGGGGGAGTGGGAATTTTGGAGAGTGGGATTTTGAGTCCATGAGCTTGAGTGGGATTTCCTCAGAAAAAACAGTGAGGGTAGGCTTAAAAGTTAAGGATTGGTCAGTTGCTGACAGTTTTCAGACTTTTTAGCAGCTCAAGACTCAGATCTCAGAACCCTAAACCCTTAGCATGACAAATTGGGACAAACAGGAATGGAAAAAAGATGACTTCAGAGGACAATGCTATAGCAGATTTCAAGGCAGATTTTCAAACGTCAAGGAGATCAGTTCTGCTGTCAACCATTCCAATTTTCTTAGTCCAAGTTCCAAGTACCTTCAAGAAGGTTCAAGATCGTGGCCAACCAAGGCCCTGGTTCCATGGATCTCCACTATTTGCAGGTAGGCCTCAAACTTCCCGTGTGCCTATGTTTGAAGGAATCATCGTGTATCACATTTTGTTCAATCAAAACGTACGTACATCCCCTGAAAAAAAACCCACATTGAACTGAAAAATTGTTCAGATCATTATACATTTATATAACCAATATATAATGAATTAACTTCATAAACAGGGATTATGGGCCTTACATGTCTACATTTACAAAACTAAAATGATGGGCATGTTGTAACATGAAAAGGCACAATATCATGTTTTTTTCATGTTCATATAGATGGTAAGGGGAAAAGACTGAGGTAGTTTTATTCGGTCTTATGTAATTATTGTGACAATTTCAAATATCAAAGCTTTGAGCAATTCAACAAAAAATTAATGATTTGATGGTAAATGAAATTTGGAGAGTAACATCAACCACTTACAATGTTAAAAAACGCAACTTGAAAAATGCATACAAGTTTATTTTTGGTCCTTATATTAGAATTCAAATTTGTTGCAAATGAACAAATGTATGGATTTAATTGCTTACCCAAGTTATCCAACATGATTTCAAAATAAAATTTGACTAAATTAAAATGCAAATGGAATTTACTTTGTAAACTCTTTCGTGACAATACCTAGATATGCTATAAAACACTCAATGCTTAGAAGTCAACAAGTTAAAATTGTTTCATTTAATGTCGTGCAATTGTTTTGGGAGTCTTGAATATCAAAGCTTTGAGTATATTGATAATAATTTACAAATTTGATGCATCATTTGTATGCATTTTTCAAGTTTTTTTTTTAATATTGTAAATAATTGTTATTTATTTTATTCTTATATTAAATTGAAATATATAGAATTTATGGATTTAATTTAATTGTTCTCAATCTTTCATTTATTGAGAGTAAACATGAAACATAACATTTTCTTGAAACATTTGAAAAAAGTCTTTGAAGAATGAACATAAATTAAAATGAAGAAAACAAAGGTGATGAAACCTTGTGATTTGAATGATTATTATTAAAAATAATTGTAAAATTATTTTTTTAATTGTTATTCTTTCCTTTTTTTTCACATTTTCAAAATGAAGCTTCAATTGAAATTTAGAGATATTTAATTATTAAAGTACATTCAATATATCCAAAGTTTTTTTCCCAACCACAAGGTTTTAATATGTATTATACTTTGGTATGATTCACAAGGTGCCACATATAATGAACATTGAACCAATTAACTTAATTATTTAAACATCATTCACACCTAGTGTTAAAACTAGTAAATCATTGGTATATTTTTTTGATTTTTTGGTGAATTCATATATGTAATGTTAAGTAACATTGTTGATGATGTAGCATCATTGTTAGAAAATGATTTTAATTTGGTGTTAACATTTGTGATAGTTAATATTCAATCCTAGGTTCTAAGGTCTTAATTCAATGTTATGTAAAGAGGCAAAAAATGATTGTTTAATAAAATATTGGAGAACATAATTTTGATTATGTAGTTATTTAACCATAATTTTAATCATGGTCGCAAACCACCAACATTCATCATGATCGTGTGAATCCATCCTGACAAAAGTAAGTTGCATTACCTTTTGAAATTTTAATTTAAGTTAACATTAACCTAAATGTGAATGGACATCAAAAATTATAATTAACATTTTAAGTTAATGTTAATTTTAATATAAGCATTTTTATTTTTATGATGTTATATAAATATTAGGCTATTTAACATTATAAACCTTAACATTAAGTCTAATGATTTAAAATTGAGATTCATGGTTATGATCACCTTGTAATTCATAATTCATTGTTATGACCATTTTGAATAATATTAAACCAATAACTCAATTAGTTGGGGTTCATAATCAATCACCTTACAAACCACCATTTATAAATTATACCAACATCAACATTAAATCCATTACATTCATGGTCACCTTGCAACCATAATTCATGATTAATAGTTTGAAAAATGTTTGCTAATATGGCATTTTCTTATTATTTACAAATGAAACAATTATGACCCATAACATGATTCTTTTTCAAATAAATAAGTTGATAATTAAAAATAATGAAACATGTAGGTTAACCTTGACTATGTATAGTATTTGTCACTTTTCACATAACTATAAATTATAGTAGGCCATCAACCTAGTCTCAACATTTTTGCATGTGAATTAAATTAGTGATCTTTTACAATTTGTATAATATTCCCCACCTTTCATCTAAATTTTCCGATGACATAAAAATTAGATTATATGGGGCGGTTTGCAAAAATATTCATATGTCATTTATACATGATCACTTTAATTGTATAAAACTATCCCTAAACAAATTTAGGGACAATTCTAATTAGTTGAAATTTCATCCAAAATCCAATCAATAAGTATAACTTCTTTTTGATGATTTTTGTAAATGAAAAAAAAATTGAAGGAAAGACTCTAAAATGAATGAACAAAAAACAATTTCAATCATTTAGCATATAAAGATTAAAAGGCATATTTTTTAAAACAAAATGCCTTTAACCAAACAAGATGGAATGATTTACATAAATGTTGATTTTTTATTTCAAATTACATAAATTCTTTTTTTTAATGCAAAATGATGTTAGGGTTTGAAAATTAATTACATGTTTTTTTTTTCTCTTGTTCTAATGCATACTTTGTTACAACAAAATAATAATGAACATTAAACAAACACCTTCAATCCAACACCCATAATCTTTACGGATATAATATACCAAAATTATTAGTTTTACAAAATTACATTATACTAACACAAATAATTGTTTTAGAAAATTATGCTTCAATTATTTACATTTTATTTATGGTATAACATATGATTTTTGACATTAAAAATAATTTTACAATATCTTCAAAAGCAACACTAAACAACTTGTACCCTTAACATTTACTAATTTTGTTAAAATAATAATAATAAGAACATAAAGATCTTGCATGAATGCAAAAAATTTAAAAATGTACTTAAATTATTAACAATGGAATCAAATAAAAAAAATATTCACATAAAAAATCAAAAAGAAAAATCAATAATTTTTTTTTATGAATATGAAATTAAAAATTAACCTGACCAAAACATCCATAACATTTTTTTTAAATAACATACAAATTGACAATAATTTTGAATATATAGAAATTGACAATATACTATGTAAAATAAGCATTAAAACAAATGTCATTAAAATAACAAAAAAGTTAAAGATAATGAAAAAAAATCAAAATTCAAAAACACAATTTCATCAATTTTAAAATTTTATTAAACAATAAAATCAAGAACTAAATCATTTATAAATACCAAATATTGAGACAATAGTAAAATATTTACATCCATACTTAAATAATAATAAAATCAATATGAATCAAAATTCACATCCTTAATCACATAATTTTTCATTTAATGACATGGAATCATATGATATCAAAAACATAAACTTCATTAATTAAACAATGTTCATCCAACATTGTCAATTTTTTTTATACATATATAATAATAATTTTCAAATTACTTCATTCAAAAATTTCATTGAAAACATATTAAATAACAATTGCAATACATAAGAGAAGTTATATTTCATATTTTTTCATTTTTTTCATGTCTTTTATTTTTATTATATAATGTTGGCCTCCATCTTCCTTTTGTCTTATCGTTTTTGTTTCATCATGTAATGCTTTATTAATCTTGATCACGTTTATTTATTCTTTAAAAAATTTAATATAATTTTTTTTCTAATGTGATGTCCCATATTTTACATTTAAAGCCTTATTTATAAATTTAAATATGGTTCATGATCAAAAACAATGTTGAGTTTTTGAAATTTTAATCTTAGGTGCTGAGAAGGTGTTAATATCCATTTTCTAAACTTTTTTTTGTCCTTTATCAATTTAACCATGGGTATCAAATTAAATTCCCTTGGGGCATTCCATCTAGGATTCTTTTAGTTATATTTATATTTCTATATCCCAATAGTTTTGAAATGTGAAATGTAAATTGTTGGCATTTGAATCCTTTATATTATTTGGTTCAAACTTTTTAGAAATTGTTACTTAGCATTTGTTCTTTCTTTTCCAATAATGATGTTTTATCTTCCCTTTTCAAAAAGTTACCAAACATAAAAAAATGAAGGTGCATTCACAATGGTTTATTTTAATTGATTAAAAGAAGATTTGAATAAAATATTTATTAATTTACACTCAAACCTTTATTATGTCATTATTTTAAAACAAATCCCCTTTTGAAGAGCACACCTTTTTAAATTCCGCCCAATCCTAACCTTGTAACCTTGTTGTCTAAAATGAAAATTAACTTCAAAACATGTTGGAAAATATGTTTGAGTTATTAAAACCCTTATTTTGATGGTTTTAACCCTTATATGAATTGAAATTGTTCACGAATTACAAACCTTTTAAACATTATATTTGTATTAATAAGGCCAAATTTTTTAATAAAGTTTTAATTAGATAGATATTTGAACTTTTTTTTTAATTTTTTTAAATTTACATTTAATTATATGTTTCATCTTTTAACAAATGAACCATTTAGCATATTATTTTAACACTTTCCATATTCATTTAACTTTAAGGATTCAACCAACAACTTTTCAAATTATTCTTAGTGTGTCTTTATATAATAACAAAACATATTCCCATTTGAGCATAATTCAAGAGTTAAAAAATTTCGATCATTAACTTCAACCTTTGATAAAAATGGGTAATTGTTTTGCAAAAATGAAGAAGTAATGACTGGGGCCATAATAATTTAATTTTTCATTTAGGTTTTTGAGGTAATGACTCAAATAGAATTGAACTTTGCACCTCTTTTAAAAATAAAAAATGAATTTTGTTGACAAACCATGAAGCCCTCATGACACTTTAATGAATTTGAACTTAAAAGTCTTTTAAATACTTGTATGAAAGTTAAATTAAAAAATGAAAGATGGTAATGAAAATTTGAAAAGGAAAAAATTTATAACAAATATGAAAACCTTTGGATAAAACATCATGGAAAAAAGGTCCATTAGTGACTTTGTCAAATTTTTGACCCACCTTCAACCAATAGACACTAAATAGTGGTAACGAATTGAATGCGGCACAAGGTTTAACACATTTATAGTATAATGCCCAACACGAAAAAAAAATTAGATTTTTTTATTATACCCACACAACGATTAACATTATAAATATATTTCTTACACCATAATTTCAAATAAAAAACATGCGATGTAATGATTAAAATATTTCTTTCAACCCAAAGGTTCAAGGTTTAATCCTTTTCCCACTTGTTTTTATAAATAAATGAAATGGATGAAAAAAAAAACATAGAACATTTAAATAATTTTTTTTAATTAGCTACCTTTAGAAACTAACCTTTTCGAGAAAGAGAAGATTAAATGACAATCCCAAACAAATTACCCTAAGGAACAATGTAAATTCCCCATGAGTTGTTATAAAGCAAAAACACATCCTAAAAAATGAATGAAATACTTCAAAAAATAACTTACACAAGGAGGAAAAAAAATTCTTCAAAGACCAATGAATTTTCCTTCAGAAAAGGCCCAAATTCCTTAGGGAAAAAAATAGCTTTCTCAAGGAGCAATGTATTTTCCTTGGGAGCAATGGGCTTTTTTTCAAAAAATAATCATGTTTCAAATCGTTTTGTAATCACAACCATTTCAGTTCATTTTTATATAAGTTTATGACCTATGATTGGAAAGGTGTTGGAAAATGGTTACAACTTTATAGTTGGAAGTATTTCAATCAAAATTCACATAAATAAAATAAAATCATATAAAATTTCAAACAAATTTACTATTAGGGCACATGGTTGGCCTTAGGGAAATGCCTCGAAAAGAAATAGGCTTAAATTGTCACAAGGAGCAACCATGTCCCCCAGGGGAAAAAATCCTAAATTGCCCCATGAAATAACCATGTCCCTCAAAAGAAAAAAATTTAAGTTGCCCTAAAAAGTAATCATGTTCTCGAGGGAACAAATATGTCTAAAACTTTATGTAAACATAACTTTTTCATATGTATTATAATCAAAACGCTTCCATCTACAAAATTATAACCCTTTTTAACATTTTTCCAATGATAGGTCACAAATCTATATAAAAATAAACATGAAATGGTTGTGATTGCAAAATGATTCAAAACATGACTATTCTTTAAGGAACTTGGGCCTTTCTCGAAGGAAAGTACATTGCTCCCCGAAGAAATTACATTCCTCCCTGAGAAACTTGAGCCCTTCCTTAAAGAAAGCACATTACTCCCTCGGGAAGTTACCCTTTTCCCAGAAGAACTTAAGCTTTTCCTTAATGAAAATTTAATGTTTTTCGAAAAACTTTTCTTCCTCCTTATGCAAGTTGTTTTTCAAAGTATTTCATTTGTCCTTTAGAAAATGTTTTTGCTCCCTAGGAATTTCATTTTACTCAATGGGGAACTTGCATTGTCTACTTATATAATATCCTTGGTTTTGTCCACTTGCGGTGGTGTCCGGTTGTCCTTTCCATCCATCCGTCCCGTCATCCGTCGTCATCCGTCCCATCACCCATCCCCTCATCCGGGATAAAAAATAAAAAAGATAAAAGTTTCTGAAAAAAAACCAAAACATGAACCAAGTTTAAAGAAACAGGGGACTTCACCGTGTCTAAAGGTCACGAGTACCCACTAGAAACTAAATAAATAAATAAATAAAAATAGAAAAAAATGAAGATAGACAAAATAAGAATAGCAAAAATAAAAACATGAAACAAACATAAACAAAAAAAAAGTAAAAACTCAAAAACTATAAAAAAGGAATGGAAACAAATGAAACAAGGAAAGGGAAATACAGTAAAATAATTTTAAAAGAAAAAAAAATTTCAAAAATGAAGAAACCAAATAAAGAGTAAAAAAAAATTTTAAATAAAACTTATAATCATATATATTAATTCTCTTGTCTATCTGTGACAGGCCATTCCGACCCGTTCATCTGCGAGGCCGATTTTGCAACCCCCCAATTAAGAAAAACGAGGTCCCGAAAACTAGGTGCGGGTCGTGGTGGCGGAGAGAAACTGAAAACGAGGTCCCACTGTTTATTTTCAGATAGTTTAGATAGGAACCAAGCAAACTGTTATGGTGTTCGAAAATGTGTTTGTGCTGCCATCACAGCCATGGAGGAGGAGGAGGAGGGTTTAGGGTTGTCAGTCTATGATGGGGGTTTTGGGGGGTGGGGGAGGGAGAGGCCGGTGAAGCAACGAGCGACCGGTGTCAGTCTGTGACGGGGGTTTTGGGGGGTGGGGGAGGGAGAGGCCGGTGAAGCAACGGGCGACCGATGTCAATCTGTGACGGGGGTTGGACCACCACGATTTTTCCGTGTACAAACCGTCTGCATAAAGCATTGCAACCGTCCGAAGGGTAGGAATGACGATCGATCGCATCTCTCTCCCACCGCACCAAAGGCAGGTATAAAAACAGCAGTGCAATCGCTCAGGGAAAAGGAAAGAGGGGATGAAACTCAATTTACCACAAAAATTGGTGGAAAAACTAGTTTGGGTCCCAGTTATTTTGTTTTGTAAAATTTCATTCCCAGTTACTCATTTAATGCATTTTAATGCCAAAACTGGTCGTTCTCACCCCCTAATTGCCTGAACTTTTGGATAACTTTATTGTCCACAATGACTACTAAACCTATCTTGGGATGCTTGCTGCCTATTCTTACTCCAGAAAATTGAAGAAAAAAAACTACTGCCAAGATCTGGAAAGAAACAAGGGAAAATAATTATTCAAGAAACAACTTCTTAAGAAAGATATATACTCAAACTTCAGCACTTTAAGAGGAAAAAACAATAGATGAAAAATTGTGAAACGATAATTCTTCACTTTATGTCACAGAAAGGTCATGAATTGACGTGGTCTCTGATGTCACTTGGCTTACAAGTCTTGGCTAACACTAGGGTAGAACAGTCAATCACTAGACATTGTGTGTATAAAAAAACGTGGACCTATAGACATCCCTTGGTCGCCTTTGGAGCTCAAAGAGATATTGGAGCCCTCCACTTGGTGCATCCAACATCACAAAAATTGCTCAAATTTGTCAGAAAAAAAGGAAAAAAGAGCAAGATATGCCCTTTCAAAGCGAAGGGCTAAATGTTTGATATGATGGGGCTTGAGTTGATGCACTCATAGGTTTTTAATTTGCTCAAAATGAACCCAAAACAAAAAAGACATAAGGTTTGGAAATAAAGGTGCGTTTACTGTTTTTTTCTCTTTGACAACTCGTTCTTTTCTTGCATTTTGTTGTTGCTATTTCGTCTGTGGAGTTCAAAGATGTTTTGTAAACCTTGACTTGGTGCATCCATGGCCATGAAAATCTCAAGGACAAGAAACCAAAAAAATATGATAAATGTTCCATGATAAGGTAATGTTTGGTGATGGGAAGTTCTACCTTATTACAATAGTCCCCTTCAGTGTTTTTTCCAGTGGCGAATTCTCACAAAAATTCGACCTGAAAGATGCAATTTCGACCAATACAAAGGATTTTCCATGAAAAAAATGGTAAAAATTCGCCAAATTTTGAAAATAAAAAAATTCAAATTACCAGATTTCTACAATATGTTCTAGTAGGTAGCCAAGAATATAGAAGGATCCTGGTTTTTTTCTACTTTCATATCTGGCATGTAGCCAAAATTGGCTAATTGAGTTTTTGGATGGTCACCACCTTGGCTCCATCACAAAATCCTTTAAAAAAAACCCTGGTCCCCTTGACTTGTTTGTATACATTTCTCATGTCCATGAAGATCTCAAGGACAAGAGATGATAAATGTTTGATGATAGGTTAGTGTTTGGTGATGCACAATTCTACCCTACTACTACTACAACACTAACCCCCTGGCTTGTTTGTCTACACTTTCCAGGGCCATGAAAATCTCAAGGACAAGAGCAAGGAAGAAGATAAGGTAAATGTGGGGCGAAAAGGTAATGTTTGATGATGGGCAGATTTACCCTACTATAGTATAGTAGTCCCCCTAGCTTGTTTGTCGTGTTTAAATTCATTATATAGTATAGTTGCTCAAGGGATTTTGGCCACTAGGCAATAAGTCTATTTTTATATAAGAATTTTTGAGAAAGATGATATTTTGGCTTGTGTTCAAACTTGACATTAGTTATAGAGTTATAATATCTCGAAGGATTTTGGTTAGTTGTAGAGGATTTTTTGAAGATTATATTTTTGCATGCTAAAATATTTGAGTTTTTCCATAATTCTTCTTTTGCTTTAAAATACTTTTTAATGTAGATTGGCAAGGCCACAGTGTAACACACCACCCCTTGTTTTACATTCCCTTTCATAAATTTGTTTGAAGCCAGATCAGAAAATTTGGAGGCGTTTTTTTTTGAAATAGGAGGGAGGGAGTCTGTCTTTAATCCGAAATGATGCCAAACATATTACACCAGCAAGTTTCAGTTTCAACAGCAAAAGAAACGACCAAAACATAATGACATATTTCATCATTAAGCATCTTAATAGATTGATGAAACCCTGGCAAACTTCATCTTAGATTCAT
>Ga0209611_10002962_pt1 | contig 29736 bp, 23 predicted proteins | sample S1TSphgellanicum_3_FD_187693 | JGI IMG/M metagenome (GOLD analysis project Ga0209611, IMG submission 187693) | Host-associated microbial communities from peat moss isolated from Minnesota, USA - S1T2_Fc - Sphagnum magellanicum MG (SPAdes) (version 2) | ecosystem: Host-associated > Plants > Peat...
TTCCATCGAATAATTAATTCATTTTGAAATTTTCGTTTCAAAAAATAAAATAATCCTAAATATTCACTATTATCCTTCACAATAATGTTTGAGAAAGAAATAATTTTTGAAAATTTCAACATTTCTGAAAATAATATAATTAGTGTCAAATTGGCCAAGGTACGAGGGTAGTGCAAAAAGAATATTGTTAAACCATCGGTCACCCTTCCCATTAACTATTTTGATGGAATTGAGTTTAACTTCACTAATTTCTTGGGAAGCAGATATTTATGCTCAGCAAAGCCCACAGAACCTCAACACACTTTAGCCTACACTTCATCATACACACAAATTGTTGCAAAATTGGTATAATATATACCTATATGTTCCATTCATTGATGAGCAAATGATTTGTTTATGAAGTTCAAATTATTATTTTTAATTAATTTATTTATTTATCAATCTTGTTTGATTCATGTTATCAAAGCAATTATTAAAACCCACTTTCTTTCACAAGTCAATAAATAATAAATAAACCAATAAAAAGCCTGATTTCCCAACTGAATTTCATGTTGTTCCCAAATTTCCTCCATAAATTATGCCACACTTGAAAACCCAATTTCATTACATTAGGGTTTTCTTTTTTCCTTTTCTCTTTTCTTTTTCTTTACATTAGGGTTTTCTCCGGTTTCCACCTCGCGCGGTTTTCTCTCTCCCCGTGCATGTCCCTTGCGGACGCTCTTGTGGCAGGTTTCTGGGTTGCGTTTGTGGTGCTAGGACTTGCGAGCCGTTTACTTCCCCGTATTGCTGTGCTTCTCTATCTTCCAGAATCTGAAGTGCAGTTAGAAACGCAGAAAGAGGTGTTGAGAATAAGGAGGAGGAGAACAAGAACAAGAAGCAGGCGGGATGTCGTGGTGTACAATCGAATCGGATCCGGGTAGGCAATGTTTTTTGTTGCTTGCAAATCTGTAGCAGCATAATGCACTAATTTGCACTCATTACATTTGCCGAAGCGTCGTCATAGCTAACTTCGTACCGCGTTGTATTACAAGAGTGTCATAACGAGAAAGCGTGTTTTTTATATACTATGCATCGTTTTTCGACAAGTATTGATATGTGGAACGTGTAAGAGATTGGAGCTTCTGCAATTCCACAATCATTTTGTAATTAGATGAGACATTAGTGCTTTTCATTTATGCAGTTCTCATGCGTGCATGATTAGGGTTAGGGTTCTAGGGGCTGCTGCTGATTTCACATACTCTCTGAAGTGGGAGATGGTTTGCCTTCATATTATGCTCTAGTATAGACATTTACCAAGCTCATTCAAGGCATGGATAGATTTGAAGGCATCAAGGGAATTGTATTCCCTCCCATTAGGGTTTCAGAGCAAGAGTATAACTTTTAAAGCCAATCAGTGCCCTGCTTTCACTTTTGGTTCACCATTTTATTTTAAGTAAAAGTCGAAAGTGTACTGGCGCATTTTGAATGCAACACATATAATGATTCGGGGGAGCTGAAGAAATTTGGTGTTACAAGGTTGTATGGAACTTCAATATGAGAAAATGCAACTACATTGACTTGAGGGTTGTTTTTGCAGGGGTGTTTACAGAGCTTATTCAGCAAATGCAAGTCAAAGGAGTTCAGGTAGTTCTGGAAATTTCATTCTTGCTGCTTGGTTTTTGTTCTGTGATGCTTTCTCTAGGCTTGTGGCAAAAAGCTGCATATCTCTCATATAGATGGCTACAGGAAGTGGCAAGGATCACAAAGCTGAAGGTTGCCAAAAGTTCCACAACCCTTTATTTTCTGCCTCTTGTTGGCCTTCAGGACTCCATCAGGAAGGGGCTTGTATGGTTTTTGTTGAAATTTAGAGTGCTCTTTGGGAATATCAGAGCAAATGGAAGGTCCTTAATGTTTAGTTCCTTTTGTTTTGGAGCAGGTAGAAGAGCTCTACAGCCTAGACTTGGAGTCCCTTGAACAACTCCGGTCAGATCTCTCTCTTGCTCTTATCAATCTTGGCTAACCAGGTTTGTGTCAGAAGGACTGAGGAAATTCTAATATGTGAACATAATGTCCATCATATATGTTGTAGGTTAAGTATTAAGGGTTTAGGCACTCATGACCACACTCATTCTTGTCATGTTTGTTTTGGTTTGGCTGGAACTGACATAATGTTTACTTACAAAGGGTTACTTACAGTGGAGTTTTGTCTGCAGTTACATGGTTATGTAGTAGGTTAATGGCTGGAGCTTTATTTATCTCTCGTGGGGTTGCTGTGGCAGGCCTGTTTATGGATTGATATTTCTTTTCAAATGGCGAGCTGGGGAGAAAGATATTCGGCCTGTATTGAAGGAATGCAACCCCAATTTGTTTTTTGCTAGCCAGGTCTCTGGAACCTCAAATGCATAGTCAAAAGTCTCATGTTCTTATTTGAACAGACCAATATAGTTGTGCAGGAACTTAGTAAAAACTTCAAGGTGATCAGGAGTTATAGGTCTTGACCTGTTGCAAGTGGATCATTAGTGATGCAGATTGAAGAATGTTTTATGTGTTATGCAGTTGCTGCGCCACTTACAGTAGTAAATTTTTCCACCCATGCAGCATTGTCCCTCACTGATACTCCCCTGAGAGGTCCAATCTAGCTGGTGCTGCCAAATACATAGCACATAGCTGTATGTCAACATGAACTTGTACTAGTTGCAACATAGATTGTTTGGTGGAGCAGATCAAATATCATTCTGCTCTTTGTATATCATCTGTCCATCATTGCAAACTCTATAATCTCCTTCAATGTATATTTTCTTCAAATAGATGTGCTGTCTTTTTTTTCTGGGCTTTGGCAGTCTACATCCGTGATTATGACCACACATATTGTGGTGGTTTTATTTCAGGTCATAAATAATGCATGTGCTACACAAGCCATTCTATCTATCCTCATGAACAGGCCAGAACTTGACATTGGTCCTGAGCTCTCGATCCTGAAGGATTTCACTAAAGAGTTTCCTCCTGAGATGAAAGGGCTTGCAATCAACAACAGTGAAGCTATTCGCACAGCACACAACAGTTTTGCCAGGCCTGAACCATTTGTGGCAGATGAACAGAAAACAACTGACAAGGATGATGATGTGTATCATTTCATCAGCTACCTGCCAGTTGATGGAGTCCTCTATGAACTTGATGGGCTCAAGGAAGGTCCAATCAACCTAGGTGAATGTGGTGCCAGTGGCCCAGATTCCATGGAATGGCTTGAATTGGTGCAACCAGTAATTCAGGAGAGGATTGAAAAGTACTCAAAGAGTGAGATCAGATTCAATCTCATGGCAGTGATCAAGAATAGGAAGGACATATACAGTGTGGAGATGTTGAATCTGGAAAGAAGAAGGGCTCAGATATTAGAGCAGATGGAGGCTGCAGAGGCCAAAAGGGAAGATGCCATGGAAGTTGATTCAGTGGAAGATGAGGAGAGAGTCTCCCTGGCATCCCCCCAGAAGCTTCAGAACTTGCTTGTTGATGTGGAGTCTGAGATTACAAAAGTAGGTGACAAGATAGTGCTTGAGGATGAGAAATTCAGGAAATGGAAAACAGAGAACGTTCGGCGTAAGCATAATTACATCCCCTTCCTCTTCAATTTCCTGAAGATTCTTGCTGAGAAGAAACAGCTGAAGCCTCTCATCGAAAAAGCACGACAGAAGACATGACAGTATGCTTGCTTTGATTGAAAGTGGAGGTTGAGGAAGATCAGTGCAATGATCATAATTTTTTGTCTTGTCATCATTGTGGTGATGTCAGCTCGTGAATCTTCAGTGTATCAGTTTGGCTACATATGCTGTTGCTCATTCATCAGTTTAATTATTCATTTTCAGTTCTAACCATTTTGGCCAGAAACTTCGTCTTTGCTGATGTTGCTGATTTCACAAACATAGCACTCCTTTATGTGGCTGAATATGCTAGCTATCTAGACCAGTTGGTCCAAGGAGTCACTAATGTTATAGTGGTGAACGTGGTATGCAACTTAGATGACACCAAGTCACTAACTTCCATAAAAGAACATCCTCTTGTAAGGGGGTTCACATTGCATGATAGGTTGCAATTTGTACATCATCTTCTCACAGGAAGTCATGCCAATTGTTAGTTCAAATATCTGGGTGTTTTCAATGGCCAAGGCTCGATACATTTTGTTGAAATCTACCTTCAAAAGATCACCAGGGATGGAGACTCGGAAGTCAAGCTACGAGACTCTTAACCTAACCTGGATTGTAACCTAGCATTGTAAGTGTGGTTTTGCTTTGTGACCAAGACAGGGCTTAGGATATATATTCGTACCCTTGGGGTTATAGTATTTGTTGGAAGTTCATGCCCATGTTATATCACTTGTGAGAAAAATGGTCATCATTTCAATGATGGTGTCTAACCATGAGATTCATAATTGGTGAAACCATGGCAAATTAGACACAATATTTGAATGTTAGAATGTAAAAATTGACACATTTGATTAATATGCAACATTAGTGTCAACTTTTTGTAAAAATAAACATGAACACTTGGAATTGTTTCACAAATGAGAAAGAATAAGCTTGTTGTCAACAATGTTAACATGCTAAATGTTCAAAGAGAGTTTGTGATGTTTATGAGTTGTGGTTTGGTTGTTAAGAGTAGACCCAAACTTTTGAAATATCATATTACTTTGGTTTTATCTTGTTTTTGAAGTACTTTGGCAAATTCAATTCCATTTAGAAAACTAATTTCGAAATTTTGTTGAAAAGATACATAGCATGGTGAACTCAAAAAAATTTAATGTTTATATGTTTTGTTTTGTTTTTTTAAATGCATATAATGTTTAGATCTTGTCATATTTACTTTCTATTTAGATTTTGTAAAATAGTCGAGGTAGCTTGGCCATTCAATTTATCATGTTTACACCCATCCACACCATGGGCACTTTGTGTTGTTAACCCAAGTATAATTAACCTCCCCTAGGTCACAATGCCATGATTTTTTTAATTGAAGCCAATTTAACTTCAAAGTTCTTTGGAATCCAATTGTGAAAATATCATTAAATTTTTTTAATTAATTTCCAAATTTTTAATTTAAAAATCATTTGAAATTCAATGACTTTTCTTTTTTTTTTTTAATTTGAAAATTGCTAAATGACAAATGTACTCATCACCTTGTCACAAGCTTATCGTCATATACAAACTATGGAGCCAAGGGCTCTACCTGTATGCTACCTTGATTGTAATTGTCTTTTGGGGCTAAAATCATCCATTTACTTGTGTGAATATCCAGGATAAATTTTTTTCAAAGAATATTAAAGTCATTATACAATTCCTTTCTAAAGGTTGATTATCAAAATTGTTCATTGTTTCAAATAACTAACTAAATCAAAAAGGCAATCTACCAAATTTATATGAATAACTTATACCATGTGGAGTCTCACATTATGAAATGTTTTAAGTCTTCATCTAATATTATTCATTTTGATTTTTTGATATATCCAAAAATAATCTACTTTGTAACAATTAAAAGTTTCTTGGGATGGTAAAATTGTAATAGATGTATTTCAATCTATTCAAAACATGTTTAGCATAAGTCCAAATGACATATATACATTGATCCATATAAATAAATAGAATAATATGGTTGGGAATTTGAATTAAGTGAAACCTAATCCACTAAGAACTATATATGTTTATCAACCTATGTATGTACATTGATGTGATCAATTCACCAAAAATTGATTCGTTGATGGAACTCAACAAACAAACTCACCAATTTAACTAAAAATTTGATTAAATGCAACTTTTGTATGAACCTCCAATATGTTCTCAAAAACTAATGAGATCACCAATAAGGATGAGAAAAAATGATCCATATATTCAAATGGCTTTCAAAAATTGAATATTGATAGTCAAAATTCTTCAAATGCATGGATAAAAATATTGTTCCATGTAAACTAGTCAAATTGTCAACGATTGAATCCATTTTTTTTCACAATCATATCAACATATGACAAATTGCCTTCATTTCACATGGTTTGGCTTTTCATATTGACCCCAAAAGCACAAGATGTTGTGATATTACATGCAAACAAAAAACAATAGGCCCTCATCATGTTGTCTAATGTTTACAAGATGGCATGTAAAATAGGTTCAAACAAAGGAAGTCACGGTTGGGACTAGTGTTGGTTAATTCTCATTTCTCAAAAGGACTTTCAATCTCTCGGTTCCAACCTAATTTTTATTTTTTTTGAAAGAACCTCTAGTTTCAATTCAAGGATTTTTAAACTTTTGATAGAACCTATGGTCTAGTTTCAAACTTGGTGCTTCACATTGCAAGACCCCTAGTTCCATGTTTATAATAAAAAAAATTCCTAGTTGGGTCAAGTTGTACCTTCATACACATAACTCAAAACTAATATTATTATTTTTTCACTAAAATTGTACCACCAATAAAATGTGACCACCTCTATCAACAACATGCCTAACGCCACCAATTTTTTTTAAATTAAATATTGTATAATTGGAACATGTTCCAAAAGTAGAAACTACATGCTAAATGCCCACCCCACCTCCAAATTATTGAATTCAAAAAATATGTTGTTACTATTTAGAACCTTGATTTTCCTTTTCAAACTAACACATTTAACCAAGGTTTTTTTTTTCTTAAATTCTTGAAGTAGGTGCACTAGTGAAGATCCTCAACATTCGATTACTAGTAAATGGCAATTGTCCTAGTGGACTAATAGATCTTTTTTGGAATCATGTTTAGTTTTGGCAACTTGTAGCAACACATTATTTAAATCTGGTGACTTCTAACTTTTTTTCCTCAAGATATGGCGATTTTTTAAAAAAATTTCTTAAAAAGCCTTTTGTTGGATTTGCTAGCCCTTTTTTTTTGTCACCAGATGGCGAAAATTCGCCATTAAAAAAATAAAATTACATCTAACCTCAATCAAAAATATTTTTCAAAAAATTCAAAATTCGAAAAATTCACAATCCGAACTTGGATATATTGGGTTTTGGGCCCAATTCTGAAAAAAGAAATTCAAAAATTTGAACCAGTGGTATATGGGTACTTGGTAAATGGATCAAGACTTAAAACCAAAACCACCCCAAAACCAGAATTGACCAACATTAATTGGGAGAAGCACATAAAACTTTTTCATTCACTTAGAATAATCCTACAAAACTTGTGTGTGAGTCATAACTTTTCAAAATGAAACATTACTATACAATCGCCCTATAAATGGCTTTTCTTTTATGATGTTAGAAAAATGAAAAAATACAACAATTTCCAAAAAATCATCTACACAATTATGGGCCTTGCTCCACTTTTGTTGTGAGTTTAATGGAAATAAGTCAATTGGTGTCACAAGTTGATAGATTTTTTTTGCATGGTATCTAACAACACCACTTGTGGTTTTTGAAATTATTTTAAATAAAACAAAGATTGGTGCTCTAATGTTAGAACCTTTGAAAAAGGTGCTCATAATCTACATAAAACTTTGGAAGGATGCTAATATGTAAAAGGTAACATAAAAAGTTTTCAAATGACAACAACATTAGTGTGGATGTGATGGGGAGGTTGCTTGATAAAGCACAACAAAACACAAAAAGAAAGATTGTCCATTATGTTCTACAAAATGTTCAACCAAATATGAGAAGATGAGATACTTTAAATCCAAAAGAGACACAAGGGCTCCAACAATCCTCAAATTGTTATTGAAGACCAAAATACACATCAAAGAAACACATGTACAAATTTGGTGTTTGGTGAGCAATATGGATAAAAAAATTCACATCCTAATTCAAGCTCCATTTCCTTTTATCTCACATCCCTATGTAAGAGAGATTGACAAATTTTTCTATCACATGTATGTAATGTAATTTTCCACCATCAAATTCAATCATGCATGAATAATATTGAATGCACTTGTGTCAAGTAGTGTAAAAATGATATTTAATTAAATGGATTTGAGGAAGATATTTAATAATGAATATTTAACAATAGAGGGGTGATACTTTTCTTTCAGTCAAATGGTGTATGTCATCAGACCCAATGTTTTTTGGGGTCAATTTTGTGATATAGCCAAAGTGGCAATCATTCAAAAGAAATTAGCCAAATTTGGCTATAGACTATAATACCAGTTATGAAAGTAAAAAAACCTAAGGATCCTTATATATTCTTGGCCACCTACTGGATAAAAATCTAGCAATTTGAAATTTGCAAATGTACTCCAACACTGATGATGACCACTGTTGGTTTTAGGTTTAGGGTTATGTACTTTTGAACATACCAGCCAGGTCCTGGTCCCGGGTTTTTCTATTCTTTTCATACCAGGCTGATATTGGGTCCAAGACCCTAAACCATATAACCAGTCAAAGAACCAGCAAAGAACCAGCACAGGATTAAAGAACCACCCAACACAGGTCCCTACTACACTGGTAATTGTACAAGGCTGGCATCGCCTCAGCTCATACCAAATGGGTTGGGTAGGGTCCTTGCTAACATTGTTACCAGACACAGGCTCGTATACCAGATCAACACTGGTGATGACAATGATCATCAGTCTTGTAGTGAGGCACCCATTGAAGAATCCTAGTCATGCATGTCCTCCATACATCTGCCAATAAAAGACTGTTTTGAAGAGCCGGTAATGACAACGTGGGCATCTTCATGAACAAACAGCCACACCCATTTAGACATTGCCAGCCCTCTGAGTCTTTTAACTTCCTAACTGTACCAGCATCCATAATTCTCATTTCAACTACATCCACAGCTAATGAGCAACCACCTCTGGATCAAAAAACCAAAAAGATTGACCTCCAAACTATAACTCAATTGCAGAGGTTCTCTTTGCAGGATCTCTGTTTCCAAAATCATGCAGGATTTCTCATCTCTATAGCTACAATTGAGCATTTCAGTGCCGAAGCTCTTGAAAATAGCGTGACAATTGTTGAGCTCCAAGAAAAAATAAGTCAACAGCCAACAGCAGCCCCACCTGTAACCCACATCACACCATGGGTTTCAGAATCAAACCATGAGTTGTAAAATGTACAAATTCAAAACAAACAAAGCTCTGTAAAAGTGAAAATTCAAAACAGGAATCATGTTGCAATCCTGTCAGGGGAAGATGTGACAGATCTTTCTAAAGCATTATTTCTTGAAGGGCAGCTCAAATCCTCACTGTACTCTATACAATAAGATGATGCTTTCTGAACAGGAATTGAATCAAGGATGGACAACAACAGAATGAAGGATCAACCTACCAATCTAGCAAACAGAACCGCTCGGTAGCCAATTCCCTGCTTTGCAGCTTCTGCCCTCTGTACATCTGTCCACCTTCCAAACCCATAATTCACAGCATTATTACAGCCTACAATAATTTGAGATTTGGCATAGAGCTGCATCCAGTCAGAGGTTTCAGTTTCAATTTGCAATTTTGGTGTCTAGGAATCAGGTAGGCTTAGGGAACTAAGAGGATCCCCAGTGGTGCTGAGTATGTGACTATGCAAAAATATTTTTCTCAAATCCAAGTTTAGTTATTTACTTTTTTACAACCCCACCCATAAAACTAAAACTGGGACTGCAAACAGGTGGGAGACTACTAATAGCAAACCACCTGGACCATCCTTGTGATTGGCCAGTCAGAAACAGGGAGCAGCATTCAGTTCATATTTATTTGCACTCTTCTCTGCCATGTGCACAGTTTTACTGTGCCTTTTACCAGCCTCGGCAAACTGTGCAAAAATGCTGGGCCAAAACCATTGTGCTAAGACAGACCGCCATGTTTTGAGTTTTCTTCATCCAATTTTAATGTTCAGGGTCAGATACTGAGCACCTCTGGGGATGCTCTAAGAACTCAATGAGATGACAAAATGTTGATGAGTCTGCTCAAGCTGATTTCTGCCAAGAGGGCCCCTTCAGGAGCCAAGCTGGTTCCTGATGATGTATGGACTTGCAGAGAGCATGAAAGTGGCAATTTGAGATGCTCATAAAACTCACCCAAGAAATTCTGAGACACCACCAATTCCAGCAAAATTGAGAGGTTGAGAACCCTCTCTCTCCAGATCCTGTTCCCAACAAGGACAAACAAGTAATGACTTTTAGTAAGGGTATTGATTCAATTTTCAATTCCAAGTTCTCTTCATTCCATAGCCATAAACTGCAAAAATGATGTTGAGATTGGATCAACCTACAGTGTGACAACAACAATTATGGTCGATGCCATGTGACAGTGCAGGACCTGCAGATTCTATAATTTTTCAAGCACCAATTACACTGCCAATGTTCTCATGGTGCAGAAACCCCATGGCCCTTCTATGGCTTTTTCAGTTTGTGGCATGAACATTCTGCTTTGAAATCCACAGAAATTGGCAATCCATTGCAATTGTGAAACAGCCAAGATCTGGAGGAATAAAGAAGCCTGACAACACAGTGTCAAGAATGCTGTCTACTTTGTGACAAAAGGGTATAACAGGGAGGCAAACAACAGAGATCAATACCCCTTCTTGTGCTGCATCGAAGCCACCATTGAGCCAAAATAGGTTTCTGTAACCTGCCTTATAAAGCTGTTCACATGCTGCCAAAGATCTGTAACACCCATCAAGTCAAGTTCAATAAGAACTCAGATGCACATTTGGACAAAAAATGTTAGCACCTCACTTCACCTACCCAAACTGAACCACATAGTTTACCTGGTAAACTAACCCAAAACCCATGGTCATAAACCCTATAGCCTTGTTCATGTCTAAAGCAGCAAGATACATCTTACCAACATAGCCGAGCTCATGATCTTTATGTCACTTTTTCGTTCCTGGGAAACTAATCATCTGTTACATATGGGTTCTCACTGTTCTGCTGGTGATAAACCAACAAAACTATGGCCAAACATACATCACAGGAAAACAGATCAGGAATACCAAGCTCACTCATAAGCATGAAACAAAGGGAAAGCACCACAAGTATTGAGACACAGATTATAACAATAGAATCCAAGAAACCACGCAGCACAATTGTGTTCATGCTAACCCAGGCAGGACAGGCTTATAAAACAAACCTGATTAAGAGTCCAACACAAAACAGGGGACAGATTTGCACTTGTAAACTGGAAGAAAGCAAGCAGAAAAGAAGTGAAAGAAATACAAGAGGCTCCAGGGTGAGAGGCCCCGAACATACCGGAGACCCTTTTGACAGCCAACAACTAAATTGTAAGATTTTGGAATTTTGGCCACAACATCTGGCATAAAACGCCTGCAACACCAAAACATTCATACACCATATAGCACTGTATAAGATGACATATAGAGCAAATTCCAATGTAAGAATCATCATAATTCAATCTAGAAGACTCCTTACTCACAATCTAGTGACAAAACAAAGACTGCAAAACATTCCCTTTTCAAAACACTGTGTTGCCTTTTGGTGATTTTTCACCAAAAAAAGAAGACTGATACAGAAAGGAGGAAATCTGCCCTCCCCCCACTTTGAATTACAACACCCTCCACATCACTGCACACTAGGGTTATGGAATCTACAATACTATGGTGAAATGGGGTTGCACTCACTCATTGTATTTCATCAAAGGAAGACCGCTCCACCAGCCACCTGTAAGCATCAAAGACTGCAATCAACTTGTGCACATAATGCCAGCTGAAAATAGGAAAGGAACATGGTATAATGGGTCGGACTGTTTGACTTCAATAAAAAATACAATCAATTCAAGCACATTTAGAAGCATTTACTTTACTGGAACCCAAGTTTGACAACATCTGGCCATACCAGTATTGGAACCCTGTAAGGCATCATCCATAGACCCTTTGCACTCCAGAATAGAAAAACACATACCCATTGTGAAATTTGAAAGCTTCTTGAAAAGTGTCCCAGGGTCCAGACTTTTATCGACTTCATACATTGGAATCCAGATTGAGTCCTTCACATAAGCCTGAAGGATTGGTGGCATATGAATTGGAACAGGATTTAGGCAAAAAATATAAAAGAAATAAATAAATAGGTCTCCTGAATGCATAATCTAGACACAGAAATTGACAAGTAATCAGAGTGTGCCCATTTCCCTTCCACCCAAAGCAATTCATGGTGCCAAAAGACAGCAATGATGGGGATCCAAAAATTAGGTCATCCAGGTCTACCTGAAGGCGGTCATATAGTATGTACTGTATTCCTCCTGCACCCTCATTCGCTGGAGATTGTAGAAAGCTGCAATCTGGAAGCAACTAATGAGGGGGGTGGAGAATCAGGGTGCATTACCTTACTGCGCTCAGAGGAAGGCCGAACATCCAGGAAGGTGTAATTAGGCAGCTGAATTGCATAGCCTGCTTCTTTTGCCGACAATGATTTCACTTTCCCTTCTTTCACCTAAAAATGGTGACAATAACAGATGTGAACATGCATCAATTGCCCATCTGAGATGTGAATCTAGTGACCAACCCATTTCCTAAAACTAGGTCAGCCCAAGTGTGAAAGGATAAAACAGGAATTATTGAGAGTCTTTCTTTAACAGATGAGGATCAATACTGTGACAGACAATGCTTACACTTTCTGGAAATCAGACCAACATAAAACACAGTGAGTTGGAAACTTACCTGAGACTCCCACCGCTTCTCAGCAGCTTTCATCTCTTTTATCTGCTCAGCCAAATCTTGCATACATACTATTTTTCTCTGAATCAAAATTTCCAACCAAAGCAGAGGGTTGGCAAAGGTACACTCTTATTTGCGCATATCTCAGGATTAGTAAAGGTATTTCTCTTTACTTCCTCATATATCTACAAGATTTGCAGAGAAATCTCCACGACAAGTTGAAGATAAAACATGACAATAGAGAGTCATATCCTTACTCTACTCGATCATTTGCAAGTCCATCTATGTGACCAAGAGAATCAGAAGTAGTAGTTATCCCCTCTTTCCTCTCTGTGGGTTTTTGCCTTCCCTCAGGGCCAAGAGTGGCCAATTGGGACTTGGGACAGCCCAAAAAGAAAAAAAGAAGAGTTTTCTCCTCTTAAGTATAAGAGACTTTCTGGCCATCACATATGTATGTATGTATGTATGTATACACACTCTTCACAAAATACATACATAATATGAAGCTCTGATACATGTTGCACTCATGCATATGCATCATCCTGCAAAGCTTTGTTGGGAGTTATATGACAAAATTGTATGCCCCAAGAATGTTGACCTAATCCAGGTGCACAGAAAGCAGATTTCATGCTTGTTGTGAGTTAAATAACAAATGCTGTGTCCCACGAATGTTGACCTAATATAGGTGCACAGAAAGCAGATTCCACACTTGTCAGGAGTTATATAACAAATCCTCTATGCCTCAAGAATTTAAACTTAATCCAGGTGCACATAAAGCAGGTTCCATGAACAACAAGCATTATGTGACCAGCAGAAGGGGAATTGGGTTTCGCAGGCATGTACCAAGTTGTTGGAGTGGCGGAGTAGAGGTGTTCTGGTTGCTGTGAGATGCAAAACACCTGTATTACAGACAGCAAAGGAACTGATCTGAGAGGACCCATGAGCTCCATTGCAGCTGCCAGGCCTTTTAGAAGCTCCAACTTGAAGTGGCGGCAGCCCTGTCACAGCAGCCGCTGCTGCATTAACACATAATGCCATCTCTTTTGATCCGCCAGTAGGTCCTTCTGGAAAAAAGACAATCAAAACCAGTGTCGTGAGTGTATCTGGTTTGCATAGTTAAACCAGGGGTTCAGGTCCAGGTTCAAAGGAATCAAAACCAGTGTTGTGAGGGTATCCAGTTGGCAGGGTTAAAACTGGAGGTTCAGGTCCAGATTGGTTCTTGTGACCCAGACCCAAGTTGACACTCTTTTATTGGAACCAGTGCAAGAACTGGACTGTGGAACTAGTCTTTTGCTAGATCTGGAACCAAAACCAGAACTGTGGAAAAACATTGTTGAAAACACAGGGTCAGGATCTTTAGGATCTTTAGGTGAGAAAATTAATTTGTCTTCGAAAAGTTGATAAATAGGCTGAACTTATTTTTGGAATTCTAAAAGGAAGAATCACACAACACTTTATTCCTTGTTATTCCAAATAACTTCCTGCATTTGCAACAAACAAAGAACCAAAAGTCTATGGATGATACCCAACAACAAACAATCCACCAAACCTCACTCTTCTTCACCCTGTTCAAAATCCAATAAAGCCATTTTGCAAAAATCAAAGCAAAAATGGACTTCCACAACCCACCCATTTGGCAACTCCCAACAGACCCAAAACCAATCATTAAAAATATTTTATATTTATTTTATTTTTTAAAAAACCATCCAATGGAGAGCATAAATGCTGAATTCAACAAGTGGGGGAAAAAAAAAAACAAAGAATGGGCGAAATGGGTGTTCAGAAATAAGGTCGCAAATTACGAAAATTGAAGAGAAACACCCACTTTCAAAGCCTTGGCATAATGGGTACCTGTAAAAAGCTTGGGAGTCGAAGTAAGTGCAACGACATATAAAGAATTGTGCCGCCAGTCAAAAGATGGAGTCAGTTTCTTCCAGTTTCCTCTCGAGCTCAGACGTCGTCGGCTACAAGAGAAGAAGCGCAGAGTTGGCAAAGAAACATTGAGATGACTTCCCCCTTTGTCTTCTTCTGTGATCCTTTGGAAAAAAGCTCGTCTCGCACACCACAAGCAGCGAAGAAGCTTTTCTTTTGAGCTGCAAAAACACAACCAAAAAAAACACCCAAACTCCAAAATACACTAAACCCTAATGCAATCCCAAGACTCCATAATCCAACGTCCCTCTGTTTTGGGCATCAACAGAGTTCATCCAATTCTTAAAAGGAAAAACAACACAAATTAAAAATCCCTACTAATAATGCAAATCCTAAGACCACATCCAATGCCTCTCTTGTAGATATCAACAGAGTTCATCCAAGCACCCAATTTTATCATTTCATTCAAGGAGTCCTTTGTCTTTGTCTAATCAGCAAAACTAGTTTTTCTGGTTTTTAGGGTTTTGGGCTTTAGGAAGAAGCCATTTGAATGAAGCATATTCTCAGCTTATCCACACAAGTGTACTCATAAGTACCTACTTGGGTTTCAAGTTTCAATCCTATTGGAAGTAGGCTATATGTGAATGTTCCAGTTTGATTCTTTTAAGGTACCCATAGCCTAGGGTCAGTTTCCACATTGACAAAATGAATAATTTTTTTTTCAAAAAATGAATTCATTTTTTAATTTTGAAAAAAAAAAATTCTATAATTCACTATAATATTGTGATATGACTAGTGAAATTATTCAGAATGTAACCTGTGATAATTATGATGATTTTTAAACATGACATCTTCATATTTTCATAAAATTTTATTTCATTATTTTGAGGATTATTTAATGACAAAACATTATGAGAAAAGCATGTTCATTGCAACTAGGCTATATCTAGTTGTAATGTAATTCTATTGGACATTTTTTAGTTGTAATGGACATAATTTTCTCATAATGAATCTGGCTATTAAGGTTAGGTACTCTTGGACAAAATTAAGTAGGCCTATGGCAAATGTGATTTAGAACCTCTTTCCTTTGAAGGGTCCTACCAAAGGGTAGTAGGGTAGGATAGCTGACCTTATTATTGCACATTTTAAGAACAAGGTTTGAAATATTATGTCTTGATACACAACTATTTCTTTTTCTTTTTTTTCAATTTTGTGATGTAGGTGACTATGAGTAAGGGTTATTTAGCCAAATTTGACTATTAAGAAAATATGAAAGGAGAAAAATCTTAACATATTTGTTTTTTTAAAAAATTGGTTAAACCTACTCAAACCATGTACATAAATATTCTTGCAATTTTTTAAGATTTTTTTTTTTTCATGTTTGGGAGTTTGCAACATAAAATTTCCAAAAAGATAATCATTTCATACAAGAAAAAGATGATTGTAGCACTTATGTTATGTTTTGACCACAAGACCCAATTTTCTAAATGTGAAAATATGATATGGATGTGAAAATTTATGAGCTACAACTAGTGAATATGATTTGAGTTCCCCATTTTCCATTTATCTCCATAATTGCACACCTCGTTGCATAGAAAAACCCTACAATATTCGACTCCATCATAAATTTCCAAGATTTTTCTTAATGTATTTGGAGGTATGCTTACAAAGCATAAAATCCCATGGGGGTTTCAAGAAAAGGAATGCCTATAGGTGTGAACATTATATTTATTGAAATGCCCCAAATCGTTTGTTTTTTCCTTTTTAATATCATGAAACCTAGTAAGTACCCACCACATACCCTATAACAAGGCAAGAATTTTTTTAAATTAAATTGCTTTGATTTGTTTTTAATGTTTGGTAATGCCATAGGGGTGTGAGAGTTAAACAATAATGTCTAACAATTAGAGAATAGGTGTGTGATGGGAGGGGAATTGCAATGATAGGCTTTTTTACCCTAAAGTCAATGCTTTTATTTGGGTACATCATGTATATAATTTATTTTTTTACGAGCAAAATTTCACTAGTTCCTTATTTGTAGCAAGGGCTTGTGACAACCCGTGCTTTAAACCTTTTTAAAAAGCTCATCAATTTTGTTAAATTTTTAGGGTTTTCAATAATAGTTAGCTAATCATGAGATGCGACAACCCTAGGGCTACTTGTCAACAAAAGATTTTATCATTTTGAGTCATTGCTCACATTTAATGAACCTTTTTACATTATCATCGTCATTCAATTTAGTTATCAAGCTTGTAATCAAAGCTTCACAAATTTCATAAGCACCTATCATATAGGTTTTAGATTTTTCAAGTCCCCTTTCTCATTACAAAAGGGATGTTGAACCTCAATTATACATGTTTCATAACTTGTAAAAGTATATTTATTTGAAATTTGTTACCAAGGCCCATTGTTTTGCATTATGCGTGCTTGATGGAACTTTCAATGTGATGGAGGAATAAAATCAAGGACAATTTTACACAATTACAATGAAGTTTCAAGTTTTTTTTTATAAAAACAACATTTGTTAGAATGACCATAAGAAGACCTTCCTTGTTTTCACATTTTATAAGATTTTCAAGTTTTTTTATTGTTTTTGTTTTCTTGGTTTAAAACTTCTTTGTGTTTTGGAACTTTGCAACTTCTCAAGCTTTCAGTGTTTAGGTGTTTGCACTTCTTGAGTTTTTTTTAGGTCTATAGTTTTTCAAGCTTTAGGTTTAAAGCTTTACATGTTTTGAATCAAATTTTATATATTTAGGGTTTAAGGTTTTACACATTTTGAATAAAGGTTTCAATAATTATCTGATGTTTCAAGCTTTAAAGTGGTTTTTCATTTATTGAATCAAGTTTTAAGGTTTTGCACATTTTGAATTAGTGCATCAATATGGTGCCTTTGCAACTATTAATTGGTTTCAAATATTATTTTCTTTTCGTCAAGGTCCTTATTCATGCAATCAACATTGCTTCATCGAATCAAGGTGTTGTTCATGTTGTTTACAATGCATATGGTTGCATGTTGCAGTCAAATTCAGTGTTACTATAAAGGCCAAAGGTCATGAATCTTATGTTGTTCCCAAGTTCTTGCATCTAAACCCATCATTTGTGTCTAACCAAATGGAGAAGAAGAAGAAGAAGAAAAGGTTGAAGGAGTGGGAATCTAATTGGGTTTTTAAGGATATATGGGCAATAAAACTTTTGCAGGTAGAAGTTGTGGTTGGTTCTAATGGGAAAGTGAACATGGTGATGTGTTAAGTTTGTACGTAAATTGAAAGGAATAATTTAAGCTTTTGGTTTTTAAATTTGATAGCATTTATAAACATGCTAAAAGGTGGAAATGCAAGGTTATAGGACCTAATTACATTGTGGGGCATTGTTAGATATTTAAAGAATCACAACATGCAAAAAATGATTGCCTATTTTATAACGAGGGAAGAGATTTTATTGCAAATATGATTATTTATAAAATTATCGTAATGATATTATAGATGAAAGATGTACAAACAACTTATTACATCTATTGAAAAGACCTTGGCTAAAACAAGCCAAAGATTGTCATGATTAAGGCAATAATGCCATACCATTATCACAAAATAAGATTGTTACATTGAACATTTTGAAGATAATTTTTATTTTCCTTTCTAAGAGACCATATAACCTAGATAATAATTATGATTGGGAAAATTATGGTGTCATTGACAATGATGATAATTTTTTAGGATGTTATTATAGAGTTGTGGCCAATTGGAGAAAAAACTGCCAATGAATTGAATTTTTTACCAAAAATCTTACGTGGAATGACATAAATAGATGAAACACCTACCTATTTGGTATGGTCTTATCAACATGAACCCAAAAAAATGTTGATATTAGATGAATCTAATGGTGTGACCATTAAGAATGAACAAATAATAAAGTGAGGTTTAACATTTAATGAATAATTGACCAAGGTTAGTTTTAAAAGTGAAAAAAACTTTACAATAGTGTTAATTAATGCATCACTATGTATTATTTACTCAGATGAAATCAAATGTTTATTAACAAAGTCTTAAATTATTTGTTTTAAATTACAAGGAGTTCAAAAAAATACCGAAAGAAATTTGTGAACATCAAATTGAGCTCATGGCCAATGCATGACCAATCAAACAAAACAGTATTGCATGAATCCAAATTATGTTCAAAAGGTTTGACAAGATTTGGACAAATTACTAAATGTCAAGATTATTTACTTTATTGAAACTACTCAATGGTTGTTTAATTTGGTGATTGTACCAAGGAAGAATGCAAGGTATGCATTTCTATGGACTATTAAAAACTTAACACAATGACCCAAAATAACCCATTTTCATTGTCTTTTTTAGATTTGATACTTAACATTATTATAGGCCATGAGATGTACTTGTTTATGGATGGGTAAAATGGGTACAATCAAATCAAGATGGTTGAAGAAAATAAAGAAAAAATTACATTCATTTTGGAATGGGGAGTTTATGCATACAATGTAACACCCTTTTGTAATGATCATTATTTTTTAAATTGTGACTTTATATACATGCATTTTTATAGATTATGTTTGGGATATCTTATAGGGATTCAATATATGATATATTAAAGCAAAGGAATATAAATGAATTTTTTTGTTAAAAAAAATTTAACCCATAAAAAATAATGAACGTTTGAATGTTTTAAAATGGACCTCATTTTCAAAAGTCCATATCATAATCATTTTTTGATGGATTTTCTTTTCTTCACATGTATGTTAAAAAGTTATTCAATTGGGCTTTTATTTATATAATCTTTATTAGTTCATTAATCACCTTATAAACCCTTATTTAAATAATGATATCATTGGATTGTCATTTTAACATAATTGAATGAAATTTTTTAGGATTATTTCACCATTAAAATTGGTTCACCCTATTTTGCAACCACCCCATCCAAGATATGTTAATCAACTAATGAAAAAAACACTAACCATGATTTATGTTGTTGGAAAATTCCATCATTACCTTTTTGGAAATGTTTTTAACATTTTTTGTAAAACATTAAATTTTATTGTTGGGTGGATATTCTAATGGTCATTAAAACAATAACAAATGTTTATTATTGTTGCAAGAATTTGATTTCAAAATAATGTATAAATTCAGATGGGTACATTTTGTACTTGATCATCTATATAATAATAAAAATGGTGAACCAATTGTTGGAGTGGAATACCAATTACCAAATATTGTCTTATATATTCAATATCAATAGACTAGTACTCACTTGTCAAAGATTATATTTTAAAAAATATTTCAAAGATGAAATGCCAAAAGAAAAAAGGAAAAATCATAGTTAAATTCAAACCCTATACATTTTATTGGGGGAAATTGTTTAAATTAAGCTTAAATGCAATATTAAAGCAATGTTTAACAACTAACGTTAAATCAATATTAATTAAACTCCACAAAGGATTAATTGGTGGACATTTTGGTGTGAACACATTATGAGAAATCAGGTCCGTAATAATTAAACTACCTTGCAATTAAAGCTCCAAAACAATTAATATACAACTATGTTATGATTATCCCATGGGAATACAAGGAATTAATAAATGAAATGCCACATTAGAAAATTAGATAATTGTTCTGTAGTTGCAAATCAATTGCAAGCCAATTGCAGATAGACATTTATATAGTAAAATGTACGCATTGTAAATATGGTTGTATTCAACCATGTTTAACTTTGTTGGCGAGTTTCATTTTAGTAACATTTGACAACTACATTACAATTAAGGTAAATGTAACACCCAATCAATGACTATTTTACAACTATTAGTGTATGATTTGACACATATGATTATGTCACATGTATGCATTTTCATTGCCCATTACATATAACACTTTCAACATGTTTACAATTAGTTGTCAATTATGATTACCATCAATACAACTAATTATGCCATTAAGTTGCCAATATATAAAAATTATTTTTCCATTATTTTGTGACTATTGTTCAATTTTTTAAAAAATATTTTTCCATTACATTGCTACTCATAACATCATGTTGCCCTACAAACTTGTCAAACCAAAAAATTCGTTGAAGGTGAAAACTTATTTTGAAATGAAATTAAAAACAATGTGTATATTGTATTACAAATTCAAATAAAGTGTACATATGGATTTACCTTTACATATTTTGATGTCTTATACCCTAAATGTTTAATTGTTTCATTGACAAGGGTTGAATCCTTCAAACCAATCATGGGCTTATGCCAATTATAAAAAAATTCAAAATGAATTATAAAGATTAACATATAGTAAACTTGTAAACCAAAATAAACAAATCAATTAAACCAACATGTGAACAACTAGTATGCAACTATATTTCAACTCGAAATTTGAAATTTGAAAATATGGAATTTGGGCAAGTGAATACCTTGAACAAGTGACACATGACAATAAATTAGTAAATCTTCTTCATTGCATCAAAGATGTTCATGCACTTATTGTTAAAAAACTCAAGATGAACTGAAAAGGAAAATTTTTTTTTCTTTAAACATTTTGTGCATTTCTTAGTTTTTTGGTGATTGAATTATCATATCATGTGGTGGATAATTAAGATTTTTTTTTCTCAATTTAGGAATAGAGTTAAAAGATTGTCATAAGTTTGTTTGTTTATTTAAAAACTTAAAGGTTAAAGGTTTTTGTTTTCATTCTTGAAGGTTGAAGGTTCTTGTTCTCATTCTTGAAGGTTGAAAGTTCTTGTTCTCGTTTTTAAAGGTTGAAAGTTGAAAGTTTTTTCAAAAATAAAATGGTGATTTTGTTTGAAAATTATAGTCTTGAATAGAAGAACATGCGCATGTGATGTATAATTTGAATAGGTTGTTCATAACTATGTCATTGAATGTGTTGTTGTTTGTTGTGTAATAATCCAAACCAATACATGCAAAAAAACTAATTCCAAAACAACAAAGGTATGGTGAATTCTAACTTCAATACTTCAAGTATGTAATGCATTTTATTTTCAAAATCACCATTGTATGCAAGCATAACTAATTACAATTTAATTTATATCAATGTTATGCATGTTGCATTTTAATGATAAATGAATTCTATCAGTGGCATTGCAATTGTAGACTAATTTTATTTAAGTTAAAAGGATGGTCATCTAGATATCTTTTGCATCACAAAATTATACATGTATTTTGCATTTGAATGATAAATAAGTTTTGTTAATGACATTGTAATTGTAAATTAATTTTATTTAAGTTGAAATGATGGACATTTAGTTATCTTTTGCATTACAATGTTATGCATATGTTATTGATCTCATTTCACATGTGATGTTGAATCATAATATGACATATTTCAAGTAAACAAGGTGGAATGAAAAAATTGTGGTTCAAGCTCCATTTCAACAAAAATAAATAAAAAACCATTTCACAGAAAAATAATGTTATAGATGACAATATTTGATTATTGTAGTTCATTATTTTTGTGATGACTTTTTGTGTAGGTAAAAAAAAACTTTTGTTATAATTTATGTAAGCAATATATTTAGATTTATAATCAAATTTTTTTTCAATAATTTTTTTAAAAAAAAATGTCTTTGTAATGCATTTTCCAACCTTGAATGTCCATGAATACAATTTCAGATCCATTTCATATTTATAGATAGCGGTGGAATGTTATTTTACATTATCTATCATAATTTGGATAATGATAATGTGTGTGCAAGGTTTGTATAAAAGGGGTGGGTAGGTAGGTAGGTAGGTAGGTAGGAAAAATAGGTTTTTAAAAAAAAAGCTGAAAAAAAGATGTATATAAAATTAAATTCCTGAAGCAACCTAATAGTAACCCACCTAGAGCTGAGTTGGGTTTCAGGGCTTGTCCCAACCTGACGCGCTGGTGGGGTGCTGGCCCTGGCAACAAAGCGAGAACTCGTAACGGAGGTCCCAATTCCGCCCTTCTGATACACAAGTTAAAACGCAGAAAAGGCTGGGGCAGTAGATTATACGTCGGTTATGAGCTGATTCGAAGCATTCTTTCTATAATTACTGTTCCTCGCAACCTGTTAATATCTTTATTGGTCCATAAAAGCCCTATTCATATTCGGGAATGGGTTCAACCTTGAGCATCACACCTGTCTCGGTACCGCATAATCAGTGCTTGGCCTGGACTCTAACTATGCATTACGGAGACGTAATGAGCAAGCTCTGGCTGGCACCCCTACCATTGTACATTAAATAGTATACTGATCTAAATTTCTGCAGAAAATTCCAGTAATTCTGTTTGGTATAATTGGCCTGGGGGTGATTCTGTTGCAGAATCGGACGTCGCTTTCCTCTGCTATTGCTGCTCTACGCGTTGCCCGTTTTGTCTTCTTTCTTCCCTCTCGCGGTTCTCTAGTTCGCATCGATCCGTTTTGTGGTTTGTTTCTCTACGGTCGCAAGGAATCGAATTCTCGTCTTCTCGAAATGTTAGCAACAGCTTTGTAGATCCGTGTGTTTTCTGGCGTTTTTTTTTTTTTCCTCCCCCTTCCCTGATTTTCTGGGCTGAAAACTGAAAGATCTGGGCAAGGGTTTCGGCATTGAAGGCGATCCGCCGGCGTTACTACTACTACACGCGACTGTGTGTGCACTTCTTCTACCTTGTCCGCCTGACGGTTTTCTGCTGGCGCTCTTTTCTCGGATCTCTGTGAGTATCAGCTTGGACCTAGAGGGTTACGTTTTGTTATTTGTTTGTTCTTGTGTTTGTGACCTCGATTGTTTTCCGGTTTCCCGCCTGCATTGTTGGCCTTTTGGTTATATTTTTGAACTATCTTTCAGTCTGCTTGCTTGTTTGTTGCAGGGGCAGCAGCTTCCCGCGTATAGTTGCTCAAGAGTGCTTTCTGTTGATTTTATTTTTTTGGTGAATGATTATTTTCCCGCTCTTTGTCCTAGATCCCGCCGGCAGTCGTCTGACAGGAAAGACGAGCGGCGCAGAGAGCAGGAGACGGAATGGCTCACAAAGCGGACGATGAATACGACTATCTGTTCAAGGTAGTTCTGATTGGAGATTCCGGAGTCGGGAAATCCAATCTGCTTTCCAGATTTACAAGGAACGAGTTCTGCTTGGAATCGAAATCGACTATTGGCGTGGAGTTCGCCACACGCTCTATTCAGGTCTGTATCTCCTTGTCGTCTTCTTTGTCATGTTGCGGAGAATCTTCTTCTTTCCAGTTCGAACATTGTATTTAGTCTTCTTCCCCTGACTGGAAGTTCATCTTCTTACTTCATATTCGAGGTCTCACTCTATTATTTCATTAGGAGAGTATCATGAGAGAACTTTACCTACTTGCCCTGAGAAGCAATGTCTATCTGTTTCTCAATGACTGCTCTGTAATAGTTCGAAGCCATCAACTGCTTTAAAGATCTACAAAACTGGCGTGGATCACAAAATCAAATCCAAATCTTCTCCAGTTCTTTTGTCTAAGTACTGCTCAAGATCTGATGCTGACAGATCTTCTTCAGATTTGTTGCATGTCTTTGATGTCTCAACTCTTTATAGCAAGATCTATCTCTCAGCTTCAAAAGCTAGATGCAATTCTAGTGACTAAAGTTTTTGACACAATTTTGAGTTCTGTTAGTTCCTTGTATCCCTGGTTTTTTTCAAGCTCGTGTATCAAGAAAAAAGACTCCGTTGGTTGTGGCATGAGCTACTAAATCATCTTGTGAGCTTGGTTTTACTTTGAATGGCTTTATCCGCTGCAATTTCTTGGATATAGTGATATTGCAAAATAGATTCCAAAATCTTAGCATCAACATTTTGGACAAGCATTCTCAGCCAGAATATGAACTTGTCAAGATTACTTGTATGCCTTGTGTGGATTTCGATAATTCCAGATTCTGCTGAATTTGAAGTAGTCAAGAGTCAGTGTTATGGGTTCTTAAGGCTTTGTATCTCAAAAGAGTTAATTTGTAGTTAGATCAGTTTGTCAAATGGCAAGAGCTTAATTGGTCTGCTGTGGAGAAAAAATTTCCCCTCAAGGTTTTGTAACATCAAACTACATGTTTGCTTACGAATTGAAGATTAATGTTATTTGGTAGTATCCCTTATTTATGTTATCTTTTCTTGTTTTGGAATTTTCAAAGTGATGATTCCAAGGGCTTCTCAGTCCTAAGTGGGCAGTTTCTGAAAAGCCATTTTTACAGTCAAAAGATCATGCTGTTAATGTTGTCCATGCCCATCCTCTTTGTTTCTTGTTTATATGTTTTCTTTATTCATAACAACATTCTTGCTCTCTTTGTGTATTTTTTCCTCTGCTTGGTTGGATTTCTCCTTCTCTTTAGGGTTTTGTTGAGCTAGCCAGCATCATGGCCGAGTTTTTGGATTATTACTGTGAGTTGTGGGAGAAACTCAGTCTTTGTTAGTTTATGAAATTGAACTCCACCAGTGAAAAACATCAAGTTTTTGTCTCACTGGTTACTTATATTTTTGTTAGGTTGATGGCAAGACTGTTAAAGCCCAAATTTGGGATACAGCAGGCCAAGAACGCTACAGGGCCATCACCAGCGCCTATTATCGGGGAGCTGTAGGTGCTCTGCTTGTATATGACATCACAAAGCATGTGACTTATGAGAATGTGGAGAGGTGGCTAAAGGAACTTAGAGATCATGCAGACTCCAACATTGTGATCATGTTGGTGGGCAACAAATCGGATCTCAAGCATTTGCGAGGGGTGTCAACTGAAGATGCACAAGCGTTCTCGGAGAAAGAGGGCCTTTCCTTTATAGAGACATCAGCTTTGGAGTCGACGAATGTTGAGAAAGCATTCCAGAGGATCCTGACTGAGATATACCGGATAGTGAGCAAGAAAGCTCTAGCTTCAGAAGAATCAACTGCCACAGGCCCAGGAGAGGGGACCGCCATTGTTGTGGGACAAGACACAGACTCAACTGACTTGAAGAAGAAGGGCACATGCTGTTCTGCATAGATGTAGTAGGTCCTGGGGGGTAATCAGTATTCTGATTCTTTGGCTATGTTTGCAATTGAACCATCTAATGTGGATTGAAAGGTGTTGTTTTTGAGGTACCAGGGAAAGATATGGTGAGGTGCCTAAGGACATGCTTATCACTCTCTTAGAAGGCCGGTGGCTGCAGGTTCTAAGCAGAGACTTGGTAAGACAGGTCCCTTGGTGAATGTTGATTGTCACATGCTGAAGGCATGGCAGATTCTACAGACCTTTGTTTTTCCTACAACTGTGGCAGAGGCAGGTTTGAACAGTTTACCCTATTCAGGGGCTCAGTAAGACAGGTTCTTGGTAAATGTAGACATTTGCTCACAGAAGGACAGCATAGTTTCTAGAGATCTTTACTTCAGCCAAACCAGCAAGCTCTAAGTATATGATGATGCTGTGATGATTTTGTTGTATACTATCTGTGCTCAAAGCCTTCATGTAGTGAAGGAGAGCAAATATTTTGTGGGTATTGTGGAGGGTGGCCCTGAGCTACCTAGGGGCAATATCCTACATGGTAATAGTCAGCCTTCATATGCTTTTGTCTATGGGTATAGCTGCTTGTCATGCTCTGTGATGTTACAATTTTTTGCTGTGAAGGTATTTTTTGCAGACTCCTTGGAACTGTGCTGACCAGCTGTGATATTTCAGATTTGTGGGTTGGTGGTGCAAGAAATAGACCTGGACTGCAACTGGCTGGGCAGCTGTGGATTCAAATTGTTGTTTACTCTCTTTCTCTCTCACACACTTCCTTCTTCTCGTCTCTTATTTGAATTGGGCTTTTGACATTTGCAGATTTTGTAACATTGTTATCACGTCCATTCTCAGGTGCACGTGCCTGGGGCTTGGCATGGACCAATTTCTAGGAGGCAACACCAGATGTAAAACAACGAATATTGAAGTGCCATTCTCCAATTGTACCATTTTATCAATTGAGACTATCAAGAAATGGCATGGATTTGGAAAGATAGGGGAACAAGCATGCCATGATTGAAAAACCCATTTTACAGCTGGTAGAAGCAATAGCTTGAATTGATGGGTTGTAGAACAAGGATGATAATATGCACCTACCTTCAAAGCATTCGTGAAGTCTTTCACCAAAATAAGTTGTACATCAAGTAAAGCTGATGCTTTGGCAGAGCTATACATGCCCACAAATTTATGACATTTAGTACAAAATCCAAGCAATCAGCCAAGAGGCAGAAAGTAGAAAAAACAAGGTATCAATGGAGGAAAAACAAGGTATCAATTTGGATGTGTGCAACCAGCTGCAGCAGCAGCAGCAGCAGCAGATCTCCAACACAAAGGATCAGCTGCAATTGAACTTCTACCCCCATCCATGAGAGTCCCCGGTTTTCATGATCACAAGGAAGGGGCAACTGACATGATTGGTTTGCAACCACATGAACAACAGAATGGACAATGAAAATGGAACAAAGGAGAAGGAGACAAGTTAGCAAACCTTCTCAATTGCTAATAACAGGCAAATCACCTATAGCATTGATATTCGTGATTAGTCCCTTCTCTTCTGGATAGAATTTCTGCAGAATGGCCTGTAGTAGAATGGAAATGGAGCAGGCATTTTTTCAGAAGCTAGATTCAGCAAAAGGCCTGCTGAATCTAGCTTATCAACACATGATCAATATGTATTCAATATCAATTCAACAGCAGCAGTGCACGTTTGATTTCTTGTAGCTTGTCAACATGGTGAAGGTGTCGTAGGGTATTATTATGAAGGGAGGTTCTGCCACCACAAGCAGTGATGGCAACTATGGTTGCGCTGGCATCCTGCTCTGGCTCAACAGCCAATCCACTTGCTCTATTCTTTGCTCTGGCACCTCCTCCTCCTCCTCCTCCTCCCCCTACCCCCCAACCACCTTCTTCCTAGACAAAACAAACCTGACAAGTGCAATCACAACTCAGCTTTTTTCCTGCTCATGTGTGATATTGGATTTCCTGCAAAATCCATAAAAAGAAGGGTTGCACAACTCTCAGATCTCAAGTTGCACTACTTTATACTAGTGTACCCAGCTTGCAGGCAAATCGAGAACTCTTGAGTTCATGTGGTACCTCAGAGAATGTGATTGTGTCTAAGATCCGAAGAACTGGCTGTAATGCTCTCCGTTACAAAGTATGTGAAGAAAACAACATGGAGATGATACAGTTCTTGACCAGCTGCAGCCACACACTCCACCAGTCCCAGCTTTCCAGAAGCAGAGTTCAAAGAGTTCACAAGACTTTGTCAAGCCTCTCTGTAACTCTTTGAGCTTCAATGGAGGAGAGCACTCTCATCTGCATGTCACTGCTTGTCTTCTTCTTGTCTCTGACTCTCAATTGTATGCTTGCTTTTTGATTTTGGTTGTTTGAAAATGTGCAACTTTATTCAAATCTTGACTTCTCTTAATAAAATACCATCATGCTTGTGAAGCCCCCTGCATGTGCATGACTACACACTTTTTGCATTAAAAGTTTTTTTTGGGGGTAGTTTGTGAATCAGTGAACCTGCCAATTGAGCTTCCAGTAGTAGCTTCCAGTGTTTTGTAGGCTTTAAGTGCTTATTAGAAGAGTAAATCATGAGCAATGGTCTAGAATAAAGGTTTGGGTTATGGTTTTTAAATGGTTCACAATTTGACAATGCTCATCTGAGAGAGCTTGTGATGCAATGCTCTCTTTTTGGGCACAGACATTCGGATGCATTGAGTTAAGGGCCAATGCATGTTTGGTGTCCCACATTAGATTAGGACCTTAGAGATTTTCATAAGGTCCCAAGTTACTCCCAACCAACCAGGAGGGCTGTGCAGATTAGGACCTTACAGATTACAATAAAGAAGGTCCCAAACAAGCAACTGACCCACCAAGGTTGTTTGAAAGGACCTTGAATCAGATTTCAGAAGAACCCCAACCAACCAAGGGGGCTGCAGATTAAGGTCCCTTGAAGTTCCAACCAATCTGGTGCCCAGGAAGGCTGCTGCACAGATCAGGACTCACCCTAGTCTAGGTTTCACAAGGTCCTTATAAGGTCCCAACAAACTGGCCAGGAGGGCTTCACAAAATCTCGAACCTGAAAAGATTTCATACTTTGCTCCCAAAAAACCAATTAAAATGGGCTGTGCACATCAGGATCTTCCAGATTTCAACAAACCAACCAGGAGGGCCGTGAAGAGGACCTTGCAGATTTAGTAAGGTCCCCAACCTAGCAACCAACCCCAAGAGTGGTTGCATGCCTTTCTTCTTTGAATGTAGGAGGGACACCAAACTTTGGCCCTTTAAAAACTGAAAGCATCCCAATGTCTCTACCTTGAAGAAGGAAACTTGTTGAATCAAGTTCTCACTTGAGTACCTACTTGCAGAATCAAAGCAACTCAGTTTCTCAAGAAGATTTGTAACAATTTTTCTTTTGATCACAGTCATCATGTCTTACAAAACAGAAAGAGAATAGAGATTGTAGCCGCAAAGGAGAATTGACATTGGTACCCACAAAAGAGATTGACTACAGTCTCCTGCAAGTTTGATCATGATAAAGCTCCTAGGAAATTTATTTATGAAACTACTTGGATCATGGACAATATTTAATGCACCCCATTAGTACCCATGATCTGCAAGGTTTATTAGCTGATTTATGTATCTGATAATAATAATTATTCTGAAAGCTTCATATTCTAGTGCTCTTGGGTGCCTCACTAGTAGTGCTCAATGGGCTCATACATGGGTAGTGATTATGCCGGCCATGACTGCAGACCCATCATATTCTTATCTAGATCTATGTGACTTCTTGTCAGCTTCACTGGTCTTCATCAGCAGTCCTACAACCAACTTAGACTGTAGATGATTGGGCCTGCAAAATTTTGCAACAATTGATTAGTTAGTTTCAATCCGGCTTAGTAATATTCCAGCTCCAAGTAGTTCAGCAATTGCAATGCATCATCTAGTCTACAGAATCTATCTATGACTCAGAATTTGAAGTTTCAAAAAAGCTGATGAGCTGCTGTCCTGGGGAAGCTGATGACCACATTACCTGATCGGATGGGATTGATCAGTATGGTGAGGAAGGGGGCGGTGGTGGAGAATTGTAGATGTACGGCGGAGAGAGCTTTGGAGATGGTGGTGGAGGAGGAGGAGAGGGTTTAGGAGATGGTGGTGGTGGTGGAGAATTGTAGACATAGGGAGGAGAAGGTTTGGGAGATGGTGGAGGAGGAGGAGGAGGAGAGGGTTTAGGAGATGGTGGTGGTGGTGGTGAGTTGTAGACATAGGGAGGAGAAGGTGTGGGGGATGGTGGTGGAGGAGGAGGAGAGGGTGTAGGAGGTGGTGGTGGTGG
>Ga0209611_10002963_pt1 | contig 29731 bp, 21 predicted proteins | sample S1TSphgellanicum_3_FD_187693 | JGI IMG/M metagenome (GOLD analysis project Ga0209611, IMG submission 187693) | Host-associated microbial communities from peat moss isolated from Minnesota, USA - S1T2_Fc - Sphagnum magellanicum MG (SPAdes) (version 2) | ecosystem: Host-associated > Plants > Peat...
AATGTGTTCCCCAAAGGTGTTCCAATTAGCACCTCACGTGACATTCCGTACCCACTGTCCGTACCGAGCGGAGTCAGGGGAAGGAACTTCCTTCCTTTACTATATGTAATGACCAGCCTCTCTACCCTACAGGAGTAAGACGCCAAAGTCCATTATGAATTTGGGCCTGAATTTGTACGTGATGAACAGTGGACCTCCTCCAGCAAAAAGACCCCCTTTGTTTCTTACAGATTGCATGGCTACAGTATCATAGGTGTCCTCTCCAATGTGCAGAAGGTACATCCATCGCCTCTTCCAAAGTCCAGTTAGGCCCTCTTTACACTAAGAGCCCAATGTTCAACCCAAATCCAGCATTCCTATTGGTGAAAAAGTTGAAATCAGCCCCAAGGGCTTTACACTAGGAGTCAAGGCTGAAATAGAAAAAAACTTTCAATCTGGCCCAAGTACTAATAAATGCTGAACTTTATGGCCTTTGTATCGGCCCCAAGGCTCAAAAAAAGATACCATCACATTTGGGAGGCCAATTTGCAACCCCTGGGGCCAATGTTCCAGCATTTATTAATATCCTGACGTAATGTTCAAGCAGTTATTAGTAACTTGGGCCAATTTGCAACCCAAAAATGCTCAAAGTTGGGCCCAAGTGTTTTTCACCCTGACTCCTAGTGTAAAGGGGACTTTATTTTCAAAGTATTAACCAACGTGCCTGAAATCACACGTGGGGAGAGGAATAAACAATAAACATATTGAGGTACACAGAAATGATTTAGAATGCAAAGTACATAAAAAAAATATAAACATCGTTTGATGCCATACCCTGGGTCAGCAACAGTTTTCACCGCATGTGCCAGCCACCAGCAGCAACCGGCTTCCTTTGTTTTCCCAAGAACAAGTGTCGTTGCCACTAAATTAATAAAATAGAACTTGCCTCAGCTGGCCCCCTCGGTGGCCCCCTGGGCCAGCATTTGGTTCGGCCCAGGGCAGCCGAAGCTGACAGTGTTGCTGAAATGGCGTACTGCAAAGACCCGCCCACCATAGGTCAACTGCGTGCTTTTTGGTTTTCCATTCCGTAGTTTTCCACTCCGAAACGTGCACACTTTGTTTTGAACACAGCTACAATCCCACTCACAGATAGGTACTGTAACGACCAGCGTTGTACTGGTATGCAGGGTACATCCATAGTATGTACATTGGTCTGTATAAAGATATGTCAAAACCTATTAGTTGGGTATGTCTTAAAATATATATTTAAATTGATTTTAAAACCTACCCTTTTTGTGTGTGGACATACCTAGGTTGAAACATATCAATCAAAGTTTTGTTTTGTTTCATATTGTGTTGATCCCAATGCTTAGGGCGAAAGATTGAGATTGAGAGAGGGAGGTGTAAAATGATAATGAAGGCATTTTTTAGCTTAAAGAAATCTTGGAGAGAGTGGCTGATGGAGGTGGAACAAATTTGCAAGGTCAACATGAAAATGCAATGGCCTTCTTTAAGGTAAGCTTCAATTTTTTGTGGCTAGTTGCAAAGGAGTTGTAAGTTTGCAAAACCATTTTTTTTTGCTTTTATTTTCATTTTTTTATAAAGATGATCTCAAGATATGTTTACAGATGCTAAGGTAAAGGCAAATGGGTTCCATGCGAGCCCACTTTGTCTTTTTTTCTTTTGAAAAATGAAAGTTGTGCATGTTCATGTGAGCCCATTTTGTCTTTTCTTGAAGTGCCGCAAATCTTCTTTTGAGTTGTGCAGAAGTCTTTAGAATGGACCCACTTGAAATATTATTTGATTCAAGATATCAATTTTAATTCATTGAAAATAGTGCAAATGTATTTTTAAATCTCTACATTTTAATACCCTACCCTTCTATATACACCCCCAATATGTCAAGTTATTTTTTAATATACTTATGCTTAAGATCAGGGTATTTAAAATTTAAAAATACTCTTACCATGAAAATACCTTTCCCTGAAAAACATTTCCTACCTAAGACCCTACCCATTTAACTACATATTACCCCCAGACATGTATATACCAATCTGACATGTGAAAAACAACATATCCATACAACACTGGTAACGACCGCAAAGAAAATTTTAAATGTTAGCTGATGCAACCACATACAACATAAAGTTTCCTCTGCAAGAGGGGTGTATTGTTTTGCTTTTGAGCAGGTTCTTAGTTCCTGCACTTTTAAACAGGTTCGAATTTTTTTTTTAAATTTCATAATAAATATATTCGCAAAGTAAGGAAAACACAACACCAAAACCCCCTGTTTGGTCATAAAGGAGGTAACATTGGGCTTAACGGGTGATTGAAACTCAGATTAGCATCAAATTTGGCCAAATCTAAATTTCATCCTATCCTTTTTTTCCATAGTTGCCTTCAACCAATTACTGCTCTAGTTGTGTGTTCTGCAATTATAAATATTTTCGAACCTTCTGCATTTAATCCTAAGTTCCAGTAGTTTATGCTCATATTTACTAAAATTTAATTACTTTGCAAATAACAGTGTTTCGAGGTTGAAAGAAAGATTGAAGGATGAAAGAAGGGCCCAAAAAGGGGTCATTTTACAAATATCTAAAATGTTCCTTCTTTTCTTGCATCTTATCATTTTACATGAATGTTCATTTCAAATTTGCTTCGAGATCTTGACATTGGGAACACCCTTGTACAAGGGCATTACATAGAAATAGGTACCCATTTGATATAATCTTGGGCTGGCCTTTATTCTAATAATGACATGGTCATGGGGTGTTATATATATAGTGTTGGGCAGTTCTTTCAAAGACCCTCAGTTCTTTCATAGTTTTCACAATAGATATATAGGCATATCACTAGCAATTCCCAATTAGTGCGACCCCCACCTTCGGATTTAGACTGGCAATTTTCGTCATTGCTATGTTCATGCCCACCCGCAACCCAACAATTTTTCTTTTTTAAAGATTTTCCCCCACAATCTCACCAGCACCAAAAAAACTGTAGAGGATCTTTTAAATATTCTCATTTTCGTCATCGTTTCAAAACTTGATTATGATCAAAATTCTTTGTTGGAAACCTGACCTAATCAAAGCTTAAAAATTGGAATGTTGATGAGATTATTTGACAAAAAATTAATCTAATCCAAGATTGAAAACCAAAATGTTGATGAGGTTGTTTGACAAAAATACATAACAATTAGAATTGAAGAACTTGAGGTTCTTGGGAAACAAATGTAAGGTTTTTCAAGTTGCTTGAATGTGATGTTGTAATGCAATGAAAAAAATAAGAATAAAATTTTGCTAGAAACTTGAATGCAACATTATACCTCATAATGAACATCCATCGCCACTTTTCTCTCAACAACAAACATTCACAAAGTTTTCATGCACGATGAATGGGGATTATTATTTAGAGTTTAATGAAAATGAAAAAATCTTTCATTGTGTTGCGCAATGTTTCTTTTCTTTTTTCCTTTTGTCTAAAACTTTTGATCAAGTTATGTGATTTTCTTTTGTTTTCATCCTATTGCTAAGTTGAAGCTTTGTTATGCGCTACAAGTTGTTATAGGCTTGTGTTGAAGTTTGTCACTTTTAACTTTTGATCATGCAATTCAATTGCAATTATCTCCATGGCTATCAATTATCATTCCCTATCATTGCTACAAATGTCATGGAAACTTCATGTGCACAAACAAACAATGCTAACACATAACACGTCTAATGCTTGTGTTATTGGGCGGTTAGTAGGATATGATAGTAACTAGAACATTGTAAATGTTTTAAGAATAAGAAGCCCCATCTAACATTGGTGATGCGGATCTTGTAATGAAAGCAACACTACTGCTAAAGAACTTGAAGCAACAACAAAAGTTTTGGGAGGCAAGCTATCACATGAATCTAGAGCCTAAGTCTAAAGCCTAAAGTTGGAACCTAGGATGGTAAAATGTTTTTCCCCCCATACACATGCAAGTAAAACCCAAGAATTTTATTGCAAAATGAATGTTATACCAATAAACCTAAAAGTAAACATGGATGAATGTAAGCATTCAACCTTATTAGATGAATGGTTTTTTTCATTCATCTAATATATGGATTTTAAAAAATAATTGCATTTAGTACATGTTTTTAGTAAATAAAACTTTCATTAGAATTATGGATGAATGTTTTATTTTGTTATTAAATTATTATGGATTTAAAAAACTTTCCATAATTTTAATTAATTAGAACTTCATGAAACAAAATTTAATTATATATGATATACCATTTTTTGAATAATATAATGTAAATACCATTATAAATGTATTTCATGGCTATGGATTAAAATGAAATTTTTTTATAAAAAAATTAACTATGTTACTATTACTATACTAACATCCACCTCATGGTCATTGTTGTTTTTCTTTTAAATAAATAATTTAAATTTTTTTATTTGGGCAAACTGACTTAATGTCATTGATGACAATGGGTTTTTTCCTCCCCTCCTCTAAAGGTGCCACAACTTCTTCCAAGCCTATTTATAATTATCATTGGTAACAACGACCTTGGCTTTTTTTTCATTCTTTGTCAAGGGTGCCATGATTTTCTTCAAACGTAACCAAGGTTGTCAAAACTAACGTGACATGCCCATTTTGCATTCGGCATCATGTTGGCGTCCGTCATGTCCATCAAAATGGATGTAAGAAAATCCTTGGTCACATCCAAGCTGCCCCAATTATGATTAGCGACCAAAAACAAATTTCGATCACCAATCTTGCAATGACCAAAAAATTTTGATCACCATATTTTTAGTGTGTCATTATGGCCTTGCCATTTACATTAAAGAATATCTTAAAGCAAAAGAAGAATTATGGAAATTCCAACATTGCACCATGCAAAAATATAATCTTTAGAAAAAAATATCTAAAAGAAACCAAACTCCTTTAAGATATCACAACTCTATCACTAATCCCAAGTTTCAACACAAGCCAAAATATTGTCTTTCAAAAATCCTTGTATAAAAATAGACCTATTACATGGGAGCCAAAATCCATTAAGCTACTATACTTTATAATGAATATAAACACAATATCCTCGCCTTGGTAGGCAATGCCCCAAAAAAGATGAAAACCAAAACAAAAGTCTACAAAGTGAATCCCTTGTAAAGTTTGCATTAAGAAATGTTAATTTGAATGGATTTTTATGGATTTTTTTTCATTATTTAATGTCTATCAATTATGAGAGCACTTATTGAAGCAAATTATGACTGATAAGTCCAATCATCCATAATTTAAAAATATAAAAAATAGATGCATAGTACTTATGTAAAATTGTAAATGATCATTGTACCTTATGTTTATAAGAAACCCATCATCATTATAAAGCATACATCTAGACACAAATTTCAAATGTGTAAAGAAGATGGATTCACAAATTTCAAATTTGATTACACATGATAACATGATTTGCTTACAAAATTGGGTTTTATAAATTTGCAAGTCCAAAACATGTCATTTTTGAAAGATCATGCAAATTACACCATATTCCATATCTAGCAAGTACAAACTGTCTATGGTTGCCTTCAATAACATTCTTCAGGTGTAGTTTAATTGTATGGAGGCCCCATCAATGTGCGCACGACATGATGAACAGTTATTTGTGCCTTTGGATTTGGGTCATACATGTCATGGATTAACTTCCCAAATGACATCTTGGTTGAATTGTCCATAAAATGTTATGGATCCCAATCATAACCCAATATAACATTTGCCTACCCACCCACTAAATATGCCTTAGACTTCAAAGTTGTGGCATGTTGCTTGGCCATTCATCGAGGGGAATTTGTAGTTTTTGACTCGTTGTAAACAAAAAACAATTCTAGGGCAACCCACCAATGCATTTTTTTGTGTTGGTGGCATCTTGTTCCTTTGCAAACCCATACAATGATAGCATCACCTCTTGCAAGTGCCTAGCTTCACCCCAATCACACATGCCTATGTACAAAAGCAATTGGTTTATCTGTTAAAAAATGCAACATAATGTTGTCCTTGGACAAATCATTGTGCAAAATTCCACAATGATGTACTATATTCATAATGTTTATGAAAACACATGCCAACTTCACAAAATTTCACCTACAGGCAACAAGTCGTGTTTGCCTTTCCATATTTGGCCCCCCTTGCCACAATTAGGTATAATTATCCATAATGGGGGAGTATTTGGTGTTGTAATCCAACATTTTTCAAAGAGTTCCCCCATTCCACCATGGTCTTTGTGTGGATGGCAAGGAATTTGATGACACCTGGATGTTCGCACTAGCATGCCAAGGCTTCCACTGATCATTGTTTACATGTTTTTCACTTATCATCCATTTTTGGTGTCTTCTTCATTAATTCAATTGTGTTTGGGATGCGATTGATCTTTCGATTTCACACCTTGCACATCACACCACAACCACCTAACAATGGAAACACATTTGCTATGATTGGAATCCATAACACACCATGGCTTCCAATTTGGGCTAAAAGGTTTTGAACGCCTTTTTCCATCCATGGTGCAAGCCTCACTTTATTTTTTGACCAATTCTTCGAGAATTTAGCTTAGCATGAAATCTTCTTCCATAAGTTCACCACCTTCGTGGTCCAATGCACCTTGTCCCTTTGTGGATAAAAGACATCAAACCATTGCAACAAGTTTGTGGCTACATCCGAAATTTTACATTCAAACCATTCCAAAAACCGCTTGAAATTCTGAAGCTTAGTGTAGTGCAAAAAATCATCTAATTCTACCAAAAACTTATGCTCCATGACTTGTTTATACTTCTTTTTGACTTGTTTAGGCTAGTTCCTTGCTTGCTCACAAAAACACCATCAAGGTATGCCATTGTGTGCTCCATGAAAAATGTCATGACAATTTCCTAGAATTGTCATGTGGTGATTCATTTAGGATCATTGTCTTCAAGTTTTTGACACTTTTGGGATTGCATCAATGAAATGTTCTACCCACCAAATATTTTTATAGCCCTTCATTTGTGCGTGGTTAAAGATGGGCCGCTCAAAGGTTTGTAGGGGTAAGTCCTAGATGATTTATGGGATAACTTATTTCAAGGGTTTTGGTCAGATTGACTGCTCATTGGTGGTCCACCCGATGATTGTCTCCCAATTGTCCACTTGATGACATTGTTCAAATTTTGGATGACAAAAAACCCAAAGTCTTTCCAAGCACTAATTATTCAAAATAATTAAAATGGCGACCAAAAAACTCTAACATCAAATGTGGCGATCGAAAAAAATTTGGTCGCCACACAAGCATGGCAATCGAAGAGTTTTTGGTTGCCACATAGCTATAGTGACTGAAATCCTTTCAATCATCATGCTCGTGTGGCAACCAAAAACCTTTCAGTCACCACAATGTTTTTCCCTTCCCCCCACCTTTCAATTTTTTCCCTTCTTCACTTTCCCCCCCTAATGGCAACCGAAACCCTTTCGATTGCCATCTTGTGTGATCCCCTCATTTTCATTACTAATGGGAACCCATTGGGAACTTGAATGGAACATATTGGGAACAAATGGAAAAATGAAAAATAATCCTTCCTTGTTGGGAGCAAAATTTGATGCAATTTTGTAACATATATTTTTAGTTGGGGCTAAAAGAAAAGAGTGCTTAACTATAATTATTGTAATAAAAAAGAATGAAATTTTACAAAAAGAAAAAATATTTACTCTAATCAAATTGCTTGCAATATTTATCAAAAGATGAAACCCTATTAATACACTATCAAAATGGTATTTTCAATAGTTTATAAACAGATCCTTAAGTGGCAATGACATTTGTTCCTTTTTTATTTATGAATTCAACTGAAAATTAATAAATGTCATATTGTGTCAAAATAGTCTTATGCGTCATAAACATGAAACTTTGTTAAGATGTCCTCGTACAACAAGTCTTTAAACAAATTGAAAACATTCAAGACATAGACTCCTTTAAATGCACATGGAAGATATTTGACATTAGTGCCATTATGATCCCAAATTATGACACACTTTCCTTATCTGTTACATTCTCAGTTTTCACATATAATGTCAATGGTATGTCCTTGTATAATAAATCCTTGGGTAATAAAAAAATATCCACATCATATTGGCCTTCTTCTTGGCTTGGGAAATAGATGACATTTGCCCCCTCATAGTCCTCAGCCACGATGGTGTGGTTGTCCCATTTGTGAACCTACTTGATTATCTTTCCTTCAACTTGATTACTCAACATATTTTGTTTTGCAAAAAAAATAGGATTCACAAAAACAACAAAAAATAGTGCATTGAGTCCCCTCCCCCCTTTCTTTAAAGTGATGCACATTAATTGCCCAAAACATCAGAGTCACACACATCAAAAAGAAAGGGAAGAAAAATGAAAATTGAAACCTCCTTACATTGGTTCAATTAAGGGTACCCCCAAAATTAGTGGCACCCAAAAAATTGGCAACTAAAAAAATTTGGTCACCATTCAATGGCGTTCCCATGTATTAGCCACACATGGTTGTCAAATGTTGTTGGATGGTGACCAAATTTTTTCAATTGCCAACAAGCTATGTGCACAATTCGTGATTAAAAAAATTCTTGTCATTCTTCAAGTTTGAAGGCCACCAAAAATTTTCAATCATCAACTATATTGTCTTCAATTGGCAACTAAAACTTTTTGGTCGCTAACTAACAACTATATAATTGGTGACCAAAACTTTTGGTCACCAACTAGTTGACTATTTAGATGGCAACTAAATGCAATTGAAACAAGTTCGATCATCACATGTCTTGTGTGACCAAACTTGTTTCGGTCGCCAATTATATAGTAGTTTAATGGTGACCGAACCACTTTTCAATCGCCATCCAACGACCTTGAATCCACAATGCTTGCAGGTTGTTAAATGGTGATTAAAAATTTTGATCACTAGGGAATTTGGGCCATTTGATCGAGCACAACACCTAAATCGTGCATTCAATGGTAACCAAAGGCAACCAAAACAACCTTAGGCATGGTCTTCAAGCTTTGGGCATGTGTGGGTCCACTATAAGACCCACACTTTTGTCATTTCTTATAATTTCATCCCTATGTGTGAAAACTCTATCTACTCTAAACAATCAGTGCCATACACCTGAAAGAAAGTGGGAGTCCTTCGAAAGGCCTTTAAATTCACGACACCAATTGTGAAAACAATTGTGTGTTGGACTTAAAGGTTGAACCTCTTAAGGGACACCCATACTGATTTATTATACATTTTTTTATTAACTTAATTTTAATTTATCCCACCTTTAGTTCCCTAATTTATCCTTAACCTTAATTTACGTTTAAATTACCTATTTCTTAATGGATGGTGGGTACGATGGTGGATGATGCAAATTGAAGGAAAGTGGTGAAGGGCCATGGCACGAAAGGAAGACGACATGAGGCAAAGCTCAAAGCACTTGAAGTCCCAACCATTGTAGTAAATGTTGGATGGAAAAACCTTCCCTAGCCTTGGTTTTACACATTATGTTCGCAACAGGTGTGGTGGTGCCACATTGACAAAAAATGGCAACTTTCTAAGCATGAGACCCATAGGAAAAATAATTCCACCCAATATATAAGTTGTTTGGATGAACATATGAAAGCACGCATGTTGGAGATTTACATGGCCATGACAGGGAACCATTTTTTTTTCCAAAAACCAGGTGCTTTTGACAATGGCATACATGGTTTATGCAGAGGTGGTGCTTGGGGTTTAGGTCAATTGGAGGATTGTTCTAGGCAACCAAGTTGGCAATGTGCCTTCATACCAACTAGATAGATCTATGGGGGCAAATCCATCAACTCTTCTAGAAACTCGCCCACCTCCTACAATAGTTCCTCTAATTTTTACAAGATGACCCCAAGTCCTCCTAGATCTACCCCTATCACTCCCCCTTTCTATTTTCAATCGGTACCACCAATACCAATTGTTTTCGAATCAATAGCACCAAGTACTTCTTGTATTCAAGATCTAGATCTTGTGATGAGCTACCAAATTGTTCAACACCCTTGGGAACAAAGTCCCCTTCAATCATTACCAAGCATGGACAACCCCATGGATGTAGAACAGTTGGATGTTATGGTTCAAATGGCATCTTACATGCCATTTGACATGATAGGTAATCAAAGTCAGTTGGCACATGATGTTAACACGTTGTCCTTCACAAAGGCTCACATTGCACATCATGTTCTAGAGGCTCTACGAGGGGAAATGGGCTTAATGCAAATGCAATTTCGGGAGGTGACATCGAAGCACAATGCACTATGTGAAATATTGGTTGCATGCCAAACAAAGTGTCTTGGGCTAAAACAAGATGCTACCACCACTCAGTAAGAAACACTATAGAGGCACTCACAAAGGCAATTAAGGTGAAAAAAAATACATAAAATTTTTGGAAGACATTGAATGTTATCATGAAACATTAATTGACATGAAAGAACAATATCGAAAAGATGCTTAAACATTTATGAAAGTGACCAAATAGAATTTGGACCACATGCATCTTGCATGTGTTTTGGCAACATCTTGAGGTGAAGCTTGTAAAAATGGGTGTGCGTACAAAAATAGGAGCCAAAGACCATGTCAAATAGTGATGAAAACTATGAACTTTTTTACATATGTTTCTTTTTTGACATTTTAAAGTTATGTTAATCATTCCAAGTTGTGTTAAATGACTAATATGAAAGTTGAGGAATTCAAATTAAAAATTCATTAAATTACATTTTGGGCTTTGGTTTTTAAAAATGATGTTTGAACTTGAATAGGTGTTGTGTTAAATGTGGTTAATTTTACAAATGACTAAGTAAAGGACTATTGTAATAACATAATTTTCATGGTAAAAGTTTTTAATGATAGCAACCTACTACCCAAGTTCAAAAATCACTTACAATTTAAAAGATATGGAATTTTAAAAATTCAAAGTATTTTTCAAAATTTTAAATTTACAAAAGTCCTTTACCACATGTAAATAGGGTGTAATGTGCATGGCATACAAAAAAAAGTTGTAGTTTATGATGTAAAAAACAAAAACCTAAAGTAATTAACATATTTTGGTATGATTCAAAATTATGATAAATTTTCAAGAAGAAATGTAAAATATGGCAGAATCTACACACTTTGAAATTTTCATATTTATTCAACAATGATTAACAAAAAAATGTGATCTATTGGGGCAACTATACGTATTTTTAATAAAAATTTGCAAAAGATTTCACTCAAAAATTCTTTCATATGAAAAAGTCAAAAAGGACTAAAAAAAAGTCACAATCCTTTTGTAAAGTAATCATATTAGCTCCTATCTTCATACTTGCACCCAAATGCAAGCGGAATACAATGGAGATGGGAGGTTTCGATCACATCATTTGACATCATGGGCTAGGATATCCAAAATGTTTCTTGACAATTTACCAAGGATGCAAAAGAACACAAACATAGATTGGGCAACACATCTTGAGCTTGATTAAGAATATGTCACCACTGTGTTAGAAAAAACAAGGGAACTCTTATGGCCCACACCTCAACCTTTCACACAAAATGGGGAACTATGCCTTATTTGTTGTTCCCCATTTTGACTGGAAGGTGCATGCATTTTGGGCACTTGCCAACACATGTACCATTTGTAATGCCCAATGATTTTGATGGTGGCAAGAAGGAGATGTCCACAATGTAGGGCCCCATTTCATCGGTGCTTATATGAACAATTCAATCTTCAAATGACCATGCCACAATATTAGGAATATAATAGGTTTAACACACCCAGTAAGCCACAAGCATGGGGTGTAGACATGAAATGGATTTGGAATGTTGGCATGTCTATTATTACATGGTGGAGTCAATATGACAAATGGCAATATGATGAATCCATGATTCAAAAGGCATGTGAATTGTTATATCATTAGTGACCGATACATGATGTTGTTGGTTTTATCAAATGTTTCGGAGGTGGTATAACCCAAGAACCAATAAGTTTGAATATGGTCTAAATCCGAAATGTGTTTAGTATAACATGATGGGGGAGGAGATTGGGTGAAGGTTCACCATAAGCACTCTTCAAATTGAAGACCAAGCCATCTTAACATTAGAAGAAACTAGTGAAGGACCATGTTTGAAAAATGATGTTGTCTTTGCATTATTAATTACAATATTTCCTCACACGGTTACAATGTTCAACGAAATAGGTAATCTAATTGGGTTGGATGTAATTTTGAATGGGGAACCCTAGTGGCTAGGAAATTGTGTTAGTCAACAACATGGTAATAATATTGGGGAAAATAGTAATGAAGGAGATAATAGATCGTAGCATTAAGGTGAGGAGGAATTTGCCACTAGATGCAACATATGTACATTGTAGAGTAACGTCAATATTGCACAAAATTGATATTTATATAACAATATGGGCAAACAAGTTGTTTCCCCTAAGAATTTGTCATAATTAATGTAAATTGTTGCAACCCCACTTTGAGGGAAGTGTGAGGTCGCCACTCACACTCCCGAAAATAGGACTTGGGAGTCCTCCGGGACTCCCAAAAACTCAAAACACGATTGCATGGGTCAAAACACCTCGTATTGAAATGTTCTTTATACCGTTTGTCTTGAAGTGTAGATGTACAAAATGGCCTCGCATGAGCCATTTGGACATCTGTAGCACAAGTTATGGTGGAAAGAAGGGCCAGGAATCAAATTGGCAGTTTGACTCCCGACCACTAAAAGTCGGGAATCAACTCGATTTCGGTGTGTGCAGGTGGAGTACGACACACCGTTGGAAAGCTCTCGAGGAGAGATATAAGTTTGCTTTAGACCTCGTCCCAATCGGAGGTTGGAATGAGAAGTTATGAACGCCCAAAATCCCGAGAGTCCAAACCAGGACAGTTTTGGGATTCCACTTTGGGAGTCCTGGGAAAAAGTGCCATTCAGATGCAAGTGCAGCAGTGAGACGAAGAAAATACTATATGGGGGAAGGTGGTGGCTTCCCTCAAGTCCAGGCCGTGGTGAGTCAAGTGAGTCCAGGGTTGCTCATGGCTTGTCCTAACACCAAGGGTGCTTCAGAATGTGAACTAACCAACTTGTTGGTTAGTTTTGGATGTAGGTTCGAGTGAGTGAATAGCTTGTCCCTCTTCCTAGTCTAATCCCGAAGCTTCAGCACGCCCCTCTACCCCTTTTAGTGTTGGGAGCTGGGAGCATGCCCCAAGTCCTCCCCAATTCCGGAACTTGAGCAACCTAGTCCTGACTTGGGACTAATTAGGGACTTGGGAGCACGTCACAAACCTAATTAATTACAATCATATGTAAAGTTTTACAATTGAAAAATATTTTCATTTAATACAATGTGACGTATATGTTTTTGACACAAATATACTCTAACATCACATCATATTAAATTAAAAAGTGTAGTTTATTTGGAATTTGATTTATTTCGGTTTTGACTTACCGTAATATGCAAAAACATTGTGAAAATCCTTCATAATAATGACATGGTTGAAGTTCAAACATGGGACCCCTAAAATACAATACAATGTGATAACAATCCCCCCCCCCCCCCCCTTTCACCCAAGGTGAAGCAAGCATGGCAAAAAACATGTGTGGAAATTTAGTTTGAATTTATGCAAAGTGAACACCCGAATGAAAACAATACATGTATTTAGAATTTAGACTTTAAGTTTCTATGCTCCATGGTTGGTAATTTAAAGTTTAAATTTCTTTGCTAGATCTCCATAAAATGTAGTAGTAATTAACATCATTTGAAAGCAACATCGGTTCAAAATTTCCATACCAATTCACTATGTGCATTACTATGTTTGATTATCTTTTACAAAGGTGATTTCTTTTTTTACACCAATGTTTTGTGATCCAATATCATGTTTTTTTTCATCTATGATCAAGTATCAATGAAACCGCAAGATAGTTTTTCTTATGCACAATCTAACTTTTTTAAATTAAATATAATGTGGGGTGTTTGCACACTATGGCGACCTGATATGGCAATTTTTCTTGTATTTCTTAGATACAAGAAAATAAATAAAATAAAATTCATTGAAATAATGAAAAAAAGGACTCATTTATTTAAAGTTATCATAATCAACCTTCCAAGAATGAAAAATCAAATCAAAATTGTGAATAACTAATAAGTAATGGACTTTTCAATTTTGCCCACATTTTTTGTCACACTTGCAAAATTCATGGATATGGACTTTTATCTTACAATATGTTAGTCTTATGTGTTTGAAACTCTGCGATATTGGATGAATTATGTTTTAAAAATTAAAGATCCATTGAATGAATGCAATGTGATTTTAATTTATTATGTTATGGACTTTTTAAAATCCCAAAAACTGTAATTATTTTAAAAGCCCTTTTAAGAATTTAAATATAATTATTTTTAGAATAATTCTTTTGTGATATTTATTATATGTCTTATAACATCATGATTTGAAATTGTGAATGGAAAAAAAAATTACTTTCAATATCATCTAAATATTCATATTTTAAGCCAATTTTCAACTACACTATAAAAGGACTTTGAAAAGGGATTCTAATCTGCCAAAATTGTGACACCCTAATGTGCTTTCACCTTGTTGTGTTTAGTGTCAACATCATTTTTCACCTCAATTGCATGTTTTCATTTTACATCTGTTTGGGAATGAAATTCAACATCTGTTTTGTGATGGCTTATACATTGCTAATTTGATATGATTTGAGATTAATTGAAGTATGTGGTGGGTTGTACATGATTGATTTTAACTTATTTCAACTTTGTGGCTAATTTGAATTGATTTGAATTCCATGGTGGGTTGTAAATTACTAATTTGAGATTATTCAAACTCTTTAGTGGGTGATTTAAACTTTATTGTGGTATGTAACATGCAACATTGGAAATCATTATTAGGTGTTAAGGTGGTGGGTGATTGGCAATTTAGGTATATGATGATCCAACCCTTCAAAAATCTATAACTCTTGTTCTTCATGGTGTAAGTCACTAGCCATTTTTTTCCATGGTTGGACTTTTTTACAAGGGTAAATTTTTTGTATGCTTGAATTTCGATTGCCAATTGCACATCCATGTCCTTGCTTTATGCACTTACTTTTTACTAATTTACTTATTTGCTATTGATTGTAAGTAATTTGTTGGTCATGTTTTACTATTCCAAGATGCATTGACATATGAAAATACAATTGCACTTTGTGATATTTAACAAGTGGTGGCATTGCAAAGTTGTGTTGCATCTCCAAGAACTTGGGCTACATGCAAAATTGTGGTGAAAGTACTTTTGCCAATTATGACTAGCTATGCATTGAATTAAAGCCATGGGCATTGATTGCTTGGGGATGCTATAAATTTTATCATCACCAAAATCCATGAATTTCATTGTGAGGTTGCTAATGTGGTTGTCATTGATAGCATAATGATCCAAAGGCAAATGTCCTTGATGTAAAGTTAACAAAATTTACAATCCACAGAAACACCAAGTGCTAGAAGTTCTACAACCTTTCCTTTCATCTCTACATGTTTTTTATAAGAAGAGGGGTCATAATATGTTGACTTTAATGTTGCATCCAAGGTTCAAGAGTTTATGGTTGTTGATTAGTACGTAGGCTATGAAATTGCTTTTGCATTGGTTGATCAATATAATGAGCAATTGTTGTTGCCCTTGTTGATAATGTTACAAAATGTTGATGCCTTTTATATGTGAAGAAAAGGTTCAAGTGCAACACTTTGACTTTGAGAATGAAGATTTATTTCAAATTATAGAAAACAAGGTGAAAATGTTCCCAACTTGTGACACAAGATGCTTTACGCATTTCAACAATACCATGTTGATGCAGATAACTACGAGTGTGTATTATCTTGGTGGTTGTAATAGAACACCAATTTCTAGTTGTGGCTATGTTGGCATGACAAATCCTTGGGATTCTTTAAGATAAAAATGAAACAGCAAATCTTTTCAATTGTTGGAGTCTTCATTACATTTCAAACATTTAGGTTGCAAACTACCCATCTTGATTAGTTCATTTTTATAATAAAAAACTAGTCCAATGATCCAAGGGTTGGGTGTTCTAAACCTTTTGGTCTTGTAAGGTAGAATTGAAATTGAAAAAAAAACTTGATAAAAGTTTCAAGATGAAATTCAGTGGAAAGAATTCTCGAATTTTTATGATTACCTTTTTTCATGTTCCATCTATAGATGTTCCTCCCTTCATCAAAATGGTCATAGATCTAAGTTTTTTTTATGTCACTCATTGCTCAACTTATTTCTAGATTTGTGATTTTTCTCCATGGCTAGTTTTGAATTATTGAGCCTTTTCTTTCTATATATTAGAATTCATTGCTTGTTCATTACTTAGATTAATATTTTTGGATTTGTGATTTTTCTCCTTTCTCCATAAAACTATTCCTGATGGTATGGTTGATTTTGTTCTTGAAACATGACTGATTTCAAAGATAGTGTAAGTTGTAAATGTATTATTGGAGGAAAATTGAAATACTTATCTCGCCAACTTAAAGAACTAACTTTGGTGAGTTTGATAACTAAAAGTTAGTTGGGATAAGGTTCATGCTTAAAAATCTATTCTTATAAGAAATCCATTCAGTTCAAAAATTCAATTTAAATACCTATGGGCTCAAGCTTAACAATTGATGGATTATAGCTAGATTAGGGGCTTTTCCTAGAAACTGCCTCAAGTACCTAATCAAATTTTTTTACCAAAAACCTACCATATAGAACTAGCCATCCAATATTCCAAACCCCCAACTTGGCTGATTCCTTAAAATGAAAAAAAAATTAAAGAACCTTAACCAACTAGTTATGAAAAGTTTTCAAAGTGAATTATCTGAAATCATTAGTTTTATGACAATTCAAAGAATCACACAACATTAGTGTTATCCTGCACACAACATCATTTCTTGTTTTATTAAATGAGACATTATTTAACTAGAACAAATTCATGCTCCTAAGGTCAAGGGAAATTTTGTGCAAAGATTTGTATGTGATGAATGATGATGGGATGAACCCCTAATTCAACAGGACCTTGACATCTCCATTAGTATGGGGTAAATATTTTTTTTTACCAAGTATATGCATATATACCCATTGGGTTTTACTTTTTCAAAAACCCGGACCCCCTTCCTACCCAACATTTTTTAAAAGTTAAAACATGCCCCCCATCATCATCGGTGATTTAAAAATTTTCCGTATCCATAACCAAACCCTACTTGGGGAGACTATGAGTATAAGGTGTTTATAAAAAAACCCAGCTCCATATCTTTTTCATACCCGAAGGAGGCTACATTTAGGGTTAGGGTTAAGGTAGTTCATTTCTTGTTTGTGTGTTGTTTGTATGATGAATCCTTGCACCTTGCATCATTTCAGGATGTTTCAATTTTTCCACGGCTGCCACTTTTTATCTTTTGATGCTTGTAATGTTCACATCGTGCCACCGACTTGCACATTTATGTTTATGAATATGCTTAAGAACTTCTAGAAGTAATCAAGAACATGGAACAACACCAACACTTAAATGTCAATAAACTCAACAAAGGTAAATTCTTTCTATTATCCTCTTTGTTGTGCTTTCTACTTTCTTGTTAATAGTTTCGCCTTGTAGTGTTTGATGAATTCTCACATTCGCACACTTGTTGTTACTGTCAATTTGATTGTGATGTCCAGTCTCATATTTTCATCTTCTTTTTTTGCTAATCGCGTCATTGAATGTGCTTTTGAATGAAAATCCTTTAAGGTGTACCACATAGGATGAAAAGGACCCAGTCCTTACTTCAGTCCTTTTTTACCCTATATTTTGATCCCCATAAAAAATAATGAGTCAAAAGTTGTCAAATTTTTCAAAAGGACTATATTTTAGACCATTACAATTTTAGATTCCATCATAATCATCCATAAATGTGTCTTTACATGATATAAAAGGACTAGGTGAAAAAAACAGAAAAGGTGATGTTGTGATAAGATTTTGGTACACCTTAAAGAATTTGGACCCTTTCATCATTTTTTTTGTGCCAACACATGTTGCTTCATTACCTTAAGCTAAAACCATCATGGTTGAGGTGTGAAGCTACATGGGTGGCATATTCAACTTTGATTTTTCACATTCGTATGCATATTGTTATTGTTGTCAATCTAATTGTGTTGTCTAGTATTGTATTATCATCTTTTTCTTTTGATTGTGTCATCTAACATGCTTTCATGATCTCCTTCTTTGTGCCATCGCCTATTGCTTCATCACCTTACGCTAGAATCATTGTGGTTCAAATGTGAAGCTGCACATTGGTTGGCATCTTCAACTTTGTTGTCATCTTGGAGTTACAATCCCTTTCCATATCCTTTGAACCCTAAACCTATATCTTATCCCATTCTTGTTATCGTCTTGCTTTTGTTATTATAGTGCTAGAGTTTGTTGCATTTATTACTGCAATGTTAGTTTTTGCTACTTTGATGGCTTTTTCTTCAATGCCTCATGACATCAACTCCATTGATGAAGTTCGTCCAACAGCTATAAGATATGATAACAGCTACAATGTTGGCAATGTGTAACCTTTGCATGAAACTAGGTTTGAAATGGAGATTCCAATTGATGATGGTGATGTTGATGGTGTTTGATGAACAACATGTTGAAACACGTTTGGAGAACTTGCAGAAACAGAGATTGACTTGGCAATTGTAGTATTATAATTCAGTCACATGGGCATTTTTCAAGGTGAATGATAATCAACCTACCAACCTTTTTGAAAACCAAATTATGAGATGCATAATTTGCCACAATGAAACAACTCTTCCTAAAATCTTAGCCATGTGCATAAGATGTAGGAAGAGCCACATTGCATACCATAAATCTAATGGCATAATAGTCATGAAAAGCCATGTTGAATCTGACCATTCTACTTTATTGCAAAAAATGTTGGAAGATCCAACAAACCTTGCCCCAAGATCTCCACTTGATTATGAGCCAAGTAAAAAGAGGGTGCATGTATCTTCTTTTATAATTTCTGGTTTTTTTTCTTCTACAAGTAAGTTCAAGAAAGATGGTGCAATTCAAGTTGCTTTTTTGGAAGACCTAATGTTGTTTGTGATTAAAGGGTTTGTCGTGTGCTCCAAAGTCAACACCTACAACTATCATTGTAACCATATTCATAACACATAACATAAAAATACCTTAACTAGTACACCACATCCAAACGTACTTGGGGCTTTCACAACTATAGAAATAACAAATGCAATTTCACCAGTCATTACTTTAATTTCACCACCATAACAGGTCTATTAGTCATCAATTCGATTTCACCCAACAATAAAGATAACCACCAGGTACAACCTACCCACGACTATACCCTAATATCTATGTATGGGCAAATGAAGGGTCAAGCAAAACCTATTCAATAATCAAAGCTGGGTGGTAGCCTTGTCCCATACTTGACCATTAACCATGCCAACTATAACCGTTCATTGCGTGTTGTAATTAGCACACATGGGAAAGCTCATAGCCTATTACCTAGAGTTTCTTACTGAATAGTATGCATAAATCTATAGGAGATCATCACACAAGATTATGTTCACCCTGTGATGTAGCCCGAAGGCACACAACTTAATAGATTTCCTTATCCCCCTGAAAAAGAACTAATAATCCCAAGCAAAGACACAAGAATCCAGGTACGAACAAAAAAATTTCAACAAACTCCTTGCATCACAAAAACACAGAAACACATCAAAAAATAGTAGAGCTATAGTGTGTTTCAAAATCTAAAAAATTGGATTCTGATCACACATTGTCCCATTTATCTTGAACACTAAAAAGTTAAAATCTTGTTCACATTGGAATTGGTTCCAAACTTACTTACCCCAAATTACCTATAGTAACTAGGATAAAAATATGTAACTACAATAAAACTCTTGATAGGTTGATGCCTATGAAGATTGTCAAATGGATTTAGTTCTAGAGGCTAGTGTATAATTTATGTCCTCGACTTTTGTTCCCGCCCAGGAAGAGTTTTGTTGAAAAAACTTTGTCAAGTTTGGGGTTGAAAAAACTATGACCATTTATGTGCAACAACATTAGCTGATTGTATATCAGCCACTTGCACTTTTGACTTATGGATGTCAAAAGGAGCAAGGGATGCTTTTATTGTTGTGGTGAATTTTATTTCAAGTGATTGGGAGGCAAAACATGTCATCATCGGTTTGCTTGAAGTTTTAAACACGAATGGTGTTGCAATGGCTCCCAAATTATAGGAACTATTGGACAAGTTTTCCTTAATAGAAAAAAATCTTGCATTTGTTAAAAATGAAGGGTCCAACTTGTAGACATGTGCAAGTGCCTTGATTTCTATTGTGTCATGCAATAATTTGGGCTTGTGGGAACCATTTAATGGCATTTGTTTTGGGCATGCATTATCAACGGTATACCAATATGCTATTGTAGATGAAAAAATGTCTTTTAATTTACTTTCGACATCCATAAAGGTGGTGCAATCTCCCTTGCAAAAATGCATTACTTGGTCGAAAAAGTCAGGCAAGGGTAGGCAAGCATGGGACAAAGCTTGCATTTAGTCAAGGTTGCGGCCCAAAAAGCTGAACACGCCTATGAAAACAAGGTAAGTCTTTTTATTTATGCTTCCTGACTATTTTTATGCTTGTGCCAATCAAGTACATGATTGTGCCTTTTTTTGTTTTTGTTATTGATGACAAATTTGCAAGCTAAGTTTCATTATTCCAAGATGCCCTAACTTTCCGAAGCACCATTGCACTATGTTATAATAGTTTGTGGCATTATAATCTTGTGTACCTTCTTTAAAAATATGAGATGTACGTGAAGCTATAGTGAAAGTCTTGTCCTTGATTATTAGTGGTTGTGTTTTAAACTGGAGTCGGGGACACTAGCTATTTTCAAATGCCTTGTAGTTTGTTATCCAAGTGTTGAAATATTTAGGATGAATTGACATTCCAACCTATTTTTGAAAGCCTTGTGGAAGAGGATTTTTTTTATCATGAGTTAAAGGAGCTCATAGTCCGCATGTAGCGACAAATTCTGGAGGTTCTTTTGGTTTTTATGTCCTTTCTGCATGCATATGATAGGAAAAGGGGCCATAACATGCTAACTCTAATGTTTGATCCAAGGTTCAAGAGCATGAGGTTGATTATTATTTTTTTAAATCGTGAAAATGCTATTGTTATTGTTGCTGAATATGATTAGTAGCTTTTATTGCCTTTATTTATATAAACAACCGAGTTGTTGATGCTTGCCAATGTTGAAAAAGTTGAAGATTTACAATTTCAAGAAAATGCTGAATTTTTTTTTCAGACCACTTCAACAACTGTAAACACTTACAAGGACCCCATGTCAAGAGAACTTGTTAGATTCTGTCAATATCCAATTGATGTTGAAAACTGCAAATGCCTTTTGTCTTGGTGGCACAAAGAACAAAACAAGTTTCCAACACTTGCTGTATTAACAAGACACATACTTGGCATCCTAGCTAGCCAAATAGAGACAAAACACATTTTTTCTATTTCTGACATTTTGATTGCACTTTGCAGATGTCATCTTCGAACAAAGAATATGGACAAGTTAATATTTGTCCATAAAAATTGGTCATTTAATCCACGGACTGGTTGTTTGAATCACATTGATGTTGCATCTGCATGTGAAGTAGAATCAAATTTGATGGCAAAGCTGGAAGCTAAATTTGAAGACCAAGTCAATGCTAAAGATTCCTTGGATTTGCATTGTGTTTCTTAATTCCACATGTTTCGTATATGGAAGTGGCCTATCCATGTTTTGTGTTAGGTTGAAAATGATGAATGGAAACATTTGTTAGGTGTTAAATTTTGGTAGCTCTTCTATGATTCCATTCCATTATGCGAACACCTTGTAATTATCTTTGCCTTTTTAGTAATAGTCAAACCCATATCTTAAATGGCTTTTGTCATTATTTCTTTTGTCTTTGTGTTTTTAAACCTAAGTTTTTAGTGTCTTTTTGTCTTCAATCCAAAGTCCTAATCCCCTTTTGTCTTCAGTCCTACATGTTTTTGTGTTTTCAGTCCCTAGTCTGAAGTGTTTTTGTGTGAATTATCCTAAGTCCTAAGTGTCTTTTACTAATAGTCTATTTTGTTTTTTTGTTTTTTGGGATTTTCTATCTTCTATCCTAAGTCTATCAAGCTTTCTGCCAATAGTCATTTGTCTTTGTGCCTTCTAGGGGTCTTCTATCCTAAATCCATTGGGCCTTTTGCCAACATTCTCTTTTGTCTTTGTGTCTTTTGGGGGTTTTTTGTCTTAAGTCCATTGGGCCTTCTACCAACATTCTTTTTTGTCTTTGTGTCTTTTGGGGTCTTTTGCCCTAAATCCATTGGGCCTTCTACCAACAATCTCTTTTGTCTTCATGTTTTTTGAAGGTCTTCTATCCTAAGTCCAATGGGCCTTCTGCCGATAGTCTCTTTTGTCTTTATGTCTTCTAGGGGTCTTATGTCTTATGTCCTAAATCCATCTTGTCTTCTATCTTTGTGTTTTAGTGTTTGAGTGTTTTAGTTATGTTTTCAATTCTTCAATCCTAGTTATGTCTTTTGTCATTGTGTCTTCATTGCTTATGTTTTTAGTGTGTTTGTCTTGTATATTTGTGGCTTTAATGCTCATGTTTTCATTATGTATGTCTCATGTTTTTATGTCTGGAGTCCTTATTTTTTCAGTGTGTTTTTCTTACATATTTGTGTCTTTAATGCTCATGTTTTCATTATGTACGTCTCGTGTTTTTATGTCTGGAGTCCTTATTTTTTCAATGTGTTTGTGTCTTCAGTTAGTCTCAATGTAATTATGTGAGTTTAATGTGTGTTTTTGTTTTTTACTTATTCAAGTTGAAATGTGTGTGTGTGAAGTCAAGGGCTAGACGAAAGATGGAATGGAAAGATTTAAAAGACTTGCCTATGACTTAGAAACATCAAACATGATAAAAGTTTAACCTTCACATTTTGATTCACATTTTTTGGAGTTTTTCTAAGGTGAATCAATTGTTGGATTTTAGTTTTTTAACTTCATTAACAACCATGACAATCCTCTTTGAGATTTGTTTTGCACTCTACCTTTAAAAACTTGTAATTGTGCTACCTTTGCAACTTGAAAATAAAATTGTTGCCATTTGTTTTTGCAATTTTTGTGGGGTTAATCAATAGTTGGATTTTAGTCTTTTGACTTCAATGGCAACCATGAAAATCCTTTTTGAGATTTTGTTTTGCATTCTACGTTCAAAACTTGTAGTCATGTTACATATTGCAACTTCAAAACAAAACTCTTGCCTTAATGTGAAATTTTAAAAATTAAAGATTAAAGACCCGACATGTCTTTTAAAGGGGTCTTCCAGAAATCCTGATAAAAGAACCAGAGTGTACCCATCTGAGATTTTGTCAAAGAATCAGGCCTTATACCCAGCTTATCACTGCCTCTAACCCCTGCCCCCACTTCATAACTGCCCTTCTTTGGGTTTCTAAAACCCAGACCTGGGCAGTTCTTTATATATTTTTAAAATTAAAGAACCGGACCCAGGTTTCAAATGCGCGGACCCAACTATTACCAAAAAAACAAATACCCACCCCACATTAGTCTCCACCTTCAGTAACATGTTATACTCTATTCTAGTGGAGCCCAAAAATTATTACGTTTTTGTTCAGACACTCAAATTCGTGACCAAAATATATTACTTTGCAGGAAAGAATAGGGGCGAAGTGCAACTTTTTGGCTACTGTTGAATTTCTTCACAGGTGTTTAAAAAGTGATAGAGAGTTGCTTTCGGCACAGTCAACACTGCAGACGCTATAGGGTCCCAAAACGGTCACGCACATGGAGGCGTGAGAGTTCCATTTCGCCTCGACAGTAGCAAAGGATGCCAAAGTACGCCTTTCCTGGACGGTGAAGAACAGCAAGAAGGAGAGTTTGCTCTTCACCACCCCTGACGAAAGGCTCTTCGCCAACCGTCTCCTGCCCATTACCTCCTCTCGCCTGCCCACCTCCTACCCCAAAATCCAGTAATGATAAATTAACATATCAAGTTCAACTCTCTATGAGCCCAAACCTTTCTTTTTCCTTCAAGTCACGTCAAACCTTTTCATTTCTACTTATGTATCTGTATAATTTTTTTGCTATGTATTCCACAAGAATTTCGGTAAAGAAAGAAAACGGGAAGAGGAAGAACTAAAAACCAAGACATTACTTAATGCTATGTTTTCTGTTATATTAAATTATGTTTATGTGATCCGTAAAATTAGTTGAGGGACCTTTAAATTTCAAATTTTCTTTTTGTAATGGGCATCTTTGTTTCACCCATCACGCAAAAATGCTGTAACTTTAGAGACTCCCAAGTGTGGATGTATTCACTCCACACAACCTATGTTGCAATATTCTCTCAGGTATATAGGTTCCAAGGGGACATATTTGGGCAAAGCATATGGGACAAAGTGATGTGCTATTGGGAACATGTTATGGAAACACATTGAAAAAACTTGGGGAACAAGAAGAATCCAACTGTGCTCTTGATCTATGTTTCCCTTCTTCCATATGCACAGAAAGAAAATGAAAAAGGATAACAAGAAGTAATGTATTCTATTCATAAGCAAGTCATGTACTTGATGCTTGTGATCTACCCTTGCTTCTACAACAAAAGGGGGGGAGGGGATTTTAATTAATACTGTTACTTTCTTTTTCTTTTGTAATCTTTTGAAAGAAAAAAAAGGGGAAAAAAAGGAGGGAAAGATAGACATGTGCATAACGCTGTTGATCTACATGACCCTTGCTCTAAATACAATGAAAAGAGGAAGGGCCAGAAAGATGTAAGAAGACAAAGGGAAAAAGGAGGAAGATCAAAGAAAAGAAACCAATAAAAGGAAACCCATTTTAATTGATGATATTTGTCTTTTTCTTTGTCTTCTTTTGTATATTTTGGTAGTTCTCAAAGAAAAAACGAGGAAAAAAAACAAAGATGAAGACATGTACAATGGGCGGAAAAATGAAATGGAAAACAAAGTAATCAGTGCTCTTCATTAAATTTCTTTACATTCATTTGTCTTCTAAGGAGTTCCTACAACAAGAAGAACAAAAAAGACCAAAACATGTAATTAGGTATGCTCTTGAGTCTTGATCTACATTTGCAATGTAGGAGGAGGGGAATAAAGAGAATACAAATATAATTAATTATTTTCATCTCCTTTTCATTTTTATTCATTTGTATTAACTAGCTGTTTCCAAAATTACAAAGACAAAACTAAGACATGCTCATGACGTGTGTTACCCCTTGTCCAAGGAAGAATATAAAAGGACAAACGAAAATAACAAAATACAGTCATGTAACTAATGTTCTTCATCTTGTTTCTTGCGTCCCTTTTTTTATTTTTTGCTAATTCTCAATGAAGAAAATGCACCCCCCCAAAAAAAAACAAAAACCAAAACAAGTATGTACTATGTAACTAGTTCGGGTATCAGATTTAGGCACTTTTTCAGGCTTTTTCCTATTCAGATAGGCAGGCATCTCCTGGTTCCATCGTTGGTGCTGTCAGTTTCACTTGTAATGTGAATAGGTGGAGAACATGTTTGAGATGTGAATCTAAGTGGGAAACCCGCTTACGCTGTGGAACAGGTGTCGGAAGAACACGTTACCAGATCACGGAACGGCGGCGAGCGCGGTAATTCGAACGACCCTCTTCCGTAGGACGTGACGCTGAAACCATGGCTCCATGCCTGTGCAAGAAAGGGGAACCAAAAAGCAATGTGCTTAGCTTAGAAGGGGACGGGGAAAAGGCAAAGAAAATGTGGAAGCTTGCTATGTAGCCATGGGCGGCGCAAACTGGGCAGGAGTGGTGCTGCGTAGCGCACTTTCGTGTGCGAATGCCCAGCCCCCGTTTCTGCCAAGTCGATTGTTTTCTTGCAAGCATGACGGGCCCACGGCAGGGCGCAGGCTATTACTGCGGCGCTCAATGTGCACGGGGAAGAGGGGCCAGTGGACTCACATGTATTACTATACATAGTAAGCAGGGCCGATACGCAGAATTTTGGTTTCTAATAACGTGCGAGTAAGAATGAGGCTCTTTCTAGAATACCTGAGATGATATTACCAGCTGCGCATGGTCGAAGTCAGATTGTCGGATCTTCAAAATCAGATCCCAACCAGCTAGGTGTCACTATTGCAGTCTTCTGGGCAAAAGGAGAAAAAAAAGAGAGGCTTAAATTTTACGTCATGTAAAGGACGGCTTACCAACATTTGTGACTCCCTCAGCTCCCACCTCAGGGTCCCTTATTTTCATAAAGCACATGTCCTGGGACTTTATGCTAGACAGTATTTAGTATTTACTGTTACTGTGTTGATTACTCTGTACGTATGTGTTGAGGTAGGGTAGATAGGCCCCTGGGCGAACACTCAAAGGCTGCAAGAGATGGTCTCATCACTTTCAGGCTTAAAGCTTCAAGCCATTTATCGAATTGCATTAAGCTTTGAAACAAGTGAGATTCCGCTCCCAATCACAATCCCCACCCAACTTTCAAACAACCAAACCATATGAGCAACTTGACATACAAAATTTTGTAACATGAGCAGAACCTTCAAAATCACAAATCAAGTTTATAAATTAACTTGGAATCTCAGTGTCACCTCCTTCTTCTACAATGTTATTGCATCATCATACGGAAAATTAGATAAGGTGAAAAAAAATTCACTAAATATCCTAACACATAAGTCAAGGTGAATAGGTAGTTGATTATGCAGCTTATTTTCATGAATGAGAGATTGTTGAATGTTTTTTCATCCTCAACAGACCCCAACACCTGAACCATTGCAATCTTTGCCAATTTGTTGTACTCGCCAAACTTTTCAATAAAAAATGGGAGTAGAATTGATCTTCATCCACAATTTGGGAATTGGATTCAAGTTTGAACATTCAACCATTAACCCTTGAACATTATGGGACATTGTGAGCCTAAAACATGATGATTTCAGATCGAACATATGTGAATCTAAAAGACCATAATGCCATCTATGGTCCTGCAAGCAACACAAAAGGTAAATTTGATAACATTTAGATGTAGTATAAATGAACCTTTAACTATAGCTAGACTTAGCTAGTAATGGGGGTACAGAATTTCAAGGGCCATCATAGCTTCTTGTTTAGGAAATTGCCTCTTCGGCTTTGAACTTAAGTTTTGGGCTACCTCAATACATGAAATTTTCATTGTAGCAATGGCTATGCTGAAATCATCTTCATGAACCTTCACTACTAGAAATCACAACTTTTTGACTAAGAATTTCAGTAAAAAAAAACCCCCATATGGTTTTTTTGTGCTCATGTCCAACTTGACCAAAGTGCCATTTTTGACAAATCAATTTAGACGACTATTTTGACTAGGTCTTTTTTATTAGGTTTTTTTATTGAACCACTATGATAATAATATAATTTGGGCAGTGACTAAATATATATTTTATTTAAAATTAATATGAAAATATTAATTAATTAATTACTCTACCTACCTACTACCTACTTAATTAATAAACTTAATAATTAATGCAAAAAATTATTTATTTATTTAGATACCATCCCCATGTCTTAGGCCTAGGTTAAACCACCTAGATTAGCGATTTATGTTTAACCAAGCCCCCTAGGTTAGGCCCCTAGGCTGAGCCAACTAAGCCTAGGCTAAGTGGGTTAGTAGCTTTTGCAATTTAGTCTACCTAATTAGGTCACCTAAGTAACCAAGGTTGCAAGTGTGGGGACTTGAACTCTTCACCTCCACATTTAGGAATCAAGTCCTTAACCATTGCATCACCACCCCAAAAGGTGATTTTCTTAGACAACATATTTGCAATGAACATGATTTTGGACCAACATGTTATAATCAATTTCCATGAATTTTTTTTCAACATGCAAATTATATTAAATGAACTTGAATTTTTTTACACTACTTACATAAATAGGTAGGTTATAGGTATGGTAACCTAAATACGTAAGAGATACCTATTAATAAATGCATGTACTTAGGTGACATGTAGGTTATAGTTTACTAGGTCTATGTTTATACATATTTAGTAAATTATCTATGCGTATGTTATTTAGTAGGCTATGTAGATACTTACCAACTTATTAATAGACTTAGTTCAAACACATTAGGTAGGTAGGTAGCCTAGCCTATTAAGTAGGTCTAGGCTTAGGCTACCTACCTAGTAAACAAGGCTACTTACTTAGTGGGCTTAGGTGGTGTAGCCTAAGTTAATTGCATACCTAGTAGGCCTAAATAGCCCATGTTAAGTTACATACCTACCTAATAGGCCTAGGTGGCATAACCTAAGTTAGTTACATACCTAGTAGGTTTAGGTAACCTAGGTTAAACCACATACCTACCTAGTAGGCCTAGGTGGTATAGGTTAGGCTACCTACCTTGTAGGCCTAGATGGCCTAGGTTAAGCTACCTATTTAATAGTTAGGCTTAAATTGCCTAGGGTATTAACTTAGTTCCTAGGATAGGCTACCTATAAGTAATTAATAAAAATAATTTTAAATGATTGATGAAGTAATTTTTGAAGATAAATAAATAATATCAATGATTAATAATTGATTATTTCCTAGGAATTATTAAATATTAAATATTAAATAATGAGTATTTATTATTAATTAATAATTATTCAATATAAATGGCTGATTATTGGTTATTTAATATTAATTATTCATTATTGATTATTACTATGAATTAATAATTATCATTTAATATATAAAAAATATTATTAATTTAAAAATTAATTAAAAATAATTACTATAAAATATTAACCAAAAACTAGATAAAATTGATAATTCCATAATAACAATTAACAAGTTGATGGATAAATTAATTATTGGTTATTCATTAGCATTTATTTGGTGACTAATTAATAATATAAACTATTAATCATAAATTATTAAGTATTAACTATAAGTTATTAAATATTAACTAATTAATGTACTAAATTTAAGTAACTACATGTGCCTAAAGGTAAATAACATATTAATATAATATGCTTAACATGGGGCCTATTAGCTATGAACTTAGGTTTGATATGTACCTTATGTAAAATAAACTTGTATGTTAAATAACCAAATTAGTATGGTTGATTTGATTAAGTGTCAAATCAAAATGGCCAATTTGACTAATTGTAAATCACAATGGCCATTAAGTATGGTCAATTTGACTAAACCTTGGTCATTTTGATGGACCTTTGGCTTTTTTTGACCAGACGTGTGGTTTGTCACATGGTCAAAAATGTCACTTTAATAAAATGTTTCAATAAAAAATAACTCATGTCTTTCATGCCTTAAGCCTTTAATCAAAACAACCATCCCCCTTGGTCAATGTGAACATTTCAATCAAGTTGGACCTTCTAAAAAGTCACATTTTTTTGTAGTGCTTGATCTAAAACCCATTTGCTAGGCTATGAGCATGGGCAAGAAAGATTTGTCTTGCAATCTTAAAACCAAGAAAATCTTGAAGTTCAACCAAATTTGAACACCACTAGATTGGTAGCACATCATTAGACCACTAAAAAAGTTTGGTGAAATCATTAAACAATGGATCATCAAAGCTGGGAAATGGATCAATATAGAGGCAAAACAATTTAGCCTTGGTGAGATTAACCACATCCACAAAGTCCATGATAAACACATCTCGACATTGGGAATATTTAATGAAGGAACGAACCACCTCCAACATCAACATAACACATGGCAAATTCAAGATTAGCTCC